>WNGI01001302.1_pt1 | contig 20495 bp, 17 predicted proteins | sample 5400621 | NCBI WGS metagenome assembly WNGI01 (sample SAMN13153374, study PRJNA577476) | soil metagenome | isolation source: 20 cm soil or saprolite under Garry oak tree replicate 1 | place: USA:California | collected 2016-06-15
GTACCGGTGGTTCGCGAGTTCAGAGAAGAGATGGACCGGGTGCGTAGTACGGAGCTTGCTGCCGCTTTTAGGCGACTGGGCCCGCTCACAGCCGAGCAAGTCGCAGCCATCGAACATTTCTCCAAATCATTGATGAACAAATTTCTGCATGAGCCAAGCGTCAGACTCAAGGCCGCCGCCGCGAACGGTCGCGGGCTCGGAGTCGTCGACGCCGCGCGGTATCTGTTCGCTCTCGATGATAAAGCGAGCGCGACTGAAAGTGACGCGACAGAAGGAACGCGAGTCGATCAGAGGGAAGGGCAAGGAGAACCGACCGACATTGCCTAAAGTCCTCGTCACCGGCGGAGCCGGTTTCATCGGCTCACACGTCGCCGACTACTTCCTCGACAAGGGCTACGAGGTCCAGATCGTCGACGACCTCTCGACCGGAAAACGGGGAAATGTTCCGAAGAAGGCGCAATTCCACGAAATCAGCGTGACCTCGAACGAGTTCGCGCAGCTTGTTCGCGAGCGCAAGTTCGACGTGATTGCCCATCTTGCCTCGCAGATGGATGTGCGGAAGAGTGTCGCCGATCCGGTGAACGATGCGACGATCAACATCCTCGGCACGCTGAACCTTATGGAAGCAGTGCGTGCCAGTCGCGCCGGAACCCGCGTCGTCTTCACGTCGACGGGTGGCGCTCTGTACGGTGATTTCAACAAGCCACCCAACCTCGAGACCTACCCAAAGGATCCGGAATCGCCTTACGCGATCTCCAAGCTCAGCATCGAGCTTTATCTCGCTTACTATGGTCGCGTTCACGGGCTCGACGCGATCGCTTTGCGATTCGGAAACGTGTACGGACCGCGACAAGATCCGCACGGTGAGGCCGGCGTCGTCGCGATTTTCTGCGGGCGGATTCTCAACAACCGCCCGCTTACCGTTTTTGGGGACGGATTGCAGACCCGGGATTACGTCTACGTCGGCGACGTCGCGCGAGCGACGTGGATCGCGGCAACTGGACCGATGCCCGAGAAGGGTAGGCTCGATGCCCGCGCGTTCAACATCGGTACCGGCGTTGGTACGAGCGTTGTCGACATCGCTCGGAAGCTGCAGCGCGCGGCGGGGAGCGATGTGCCGGTGGAGTTTGCCCCGCATCGCCCTGGCGAGCAGCAGGAATCCTTTGTGAACATCGACAAGGCGAAGGCGGGGCTCGGTTGGACACCCGAGGTATCGCTCGAAGAGGGACTGGCGACCACTTACCAGTGGTTCGCGCAACGAATGAGCGGGGCTGTAGCGTGACCCGATTCTTCCTGTTGCAGATCGGTCAGGCGATTCCCACTTCGCCGATGGAACTGGTGACGAACTCTACCGGCGCGACGAAGGTCGTGCTCGCGATCCTGATCGTACTGTCTCTGATCAGTTGGGCCATCATCTTCGCGAAGTGGTACGAGATACGTCGCGCGCTGCGCGTCACCTACGCCTTCAGTCACGAGTTCGCCGGTGTTCCAACTCTGGAGCGCGCGGCGCAGCGAGCGCGCGACACCGGCGGTCCGCCGGCGACGATCATGGAGCGTGCGATGCGCTTCATTCAGGAGACCACTCCCGCGTTGCACGGAACCTCCGAGCGCTCCGCCAGATTTAGCAGCGCGCAGGTGGAGGCGCTTCAGCTCGTCCTCGACGCCGAGACCAGCTCGGAGCGCGACAGGCTCGCACGCTGGATTCCATCGCTGGCCACGATCGGATCCGTCAGTCCGCTGATCGGGCTCCTTGGGACCGTGCTGGGGGTAATAGATGCGTTCGTCGGAATCGCGGCGAAGGGCTCGGGGAACATTGGCGCGGTGGCGCCCGGCGTTGCCGAAGCGCTGATCGCGACCGCTGCCGCACTCAGCGTCGCGATTCCGGCAGTGTTCGCCTACAACATCTTTGCCGCGCGTCTCAACAAGATCGAGGGCGAGATGGAAAGCGTCGCCTCGGAATTGATCGCCTTGATGGTGAGGGAGGGAATGATCTAATGGTGAGACCTGAAGGTCCGATCTCCCCGACGGGGGCAGTCTGATGGCGAGGCGTGGACGCGGCCGCGACCGGCTCACGCTCAACGCCGAAATCAACGTCGTCAGCCTGATCGACGTGATGATGCTGCTGATGATCATCTTCATGATCACCGCGCCGATGATGCAAGGCGGAGTCGACATCTCGCTGCCGAAGGCGCAGGCGCGCCCGCTGGAGTCGAAAAGTGGCCTGACCGTGACGATCGATCGTTCGGGAGCGATCTACGTCGACAATGCTCGACTCACCTACAATCAGTTCTCGGCGAGCTTCAAGGCGCTGGCGCAGAGACGTGGCAGCGGTGGAGTCTATTTGCGCGCCGATGACGGGGTTCCCTACGGCTCCGTCGTGAGGGTGCTGGCGATAATGCGCGCAAGCGGCGTAGGCGACATCGGACTCGTCGCCGAGCCACCAGAGGGAAAATGATTGCGGTGGGGGTCCGCTGATGTCGCGCGACGGCACCGGATCGCGGCTGTTTGCCCCCTTCACACTTTCGGCGATACTACATGCCGCGGTGGCGACGGTGTTGTTCTACAACCTCCGCGACCAGAAGCCGGTGGCACTGCCGCCGATGTATCGCGTGAATATCGTCGCCGCGCCGCCGGGCGAACGCGCGATCGGGGAAGTCACCTCCGGTCAGCCAAAGCCAACCACATCTGTTACCCAGCCTACTGCTGCCCCGTCAACGATCCGGGAAGCGCCCGTACCGACGCGGAGCCGCACCACGGCCGCCACGACTCGCACTAACACCGGTGCGGTAAAGACGACCGCCAAGGCGGCGACGCCGACGGAAGGGAAGAAAGCGATGTCAACGAAGGTGACGGCGCCGACGAACACCAAGGTCAATACAGAAGCGAAGCCTGAGGCTCCGAAAGCCGGGGGCGGGCCCACTGGCGGTAAAGGGACCGACGTTGCAACCGTGCGCAGCGAGGGGATCGAGTTCCCGTTTCCAGGGTATCTCAACAACATCGTTCGCCAGATTGCAATCCGGTTCAAGCCGAGAAATGCCTCCACGCGTCTCAAGGCGGAAGTAAGGTTTCTGATCCATCGCGATGGCTCTGTGTCAGACATCACATTCATCAGAAGGTCCGGAAATTATTCTTTCGATCTCGAAGCTCAGGGTGCGGTCGATGCCGCCTCGAGCGCGCTTGCGTTCGGTCCACTGCCGGCGGGCTTTCCCGACGACGTTTTGCCCGTCGTGTTCAGCTTTGATCCGGAGTTCCTGAAATGAGCTTCGCACGAGGCTTTGTCCTGACCGCGCTCTTGGCCGCGATTGCCGGGCCGCGCGCACTAGCCGCGCAGGACACCACCACCACTGGTGTGCGACTCGGCCTGACTTACCAGTCGGGGACGAAGCCGGGTGTGATCGTGCTGCCGGTGCGCGACGACGACAATGACTCGCTGCGCGTGATCGTGCAGCGCGATCTCGACTACAGCGATCGGATGACTGTGGTCGATCTCGATCGCGGCACGCTCGATGGTCTGGTGGCGGAACCAGGCGAGAAACTCAACTTTGAGCTGTTCGCCAAGTTTGGCGCGGCGCTGGTCGTCCGAATGACGCCGACGACTCAGGGCCTGCACGTGGCGGCGTACGATGTTGCGCGAGGGCAGCTGCTGCAGTCGGAGCATTTTCTGTATGATCGTCGCGATCGCGATTCACGATTCGCGGTGCATGGTATTTCCGATCAGATCGAGCAGTGGGCGTTCGGAAAGCGCGGCATCGCACAGACGCGCATCGCCTACGTTGCCAATGGTGAGCTCAAGATCGTCGATAGCGACGGCGCCGAGACGCGCGCCATCACCACCGGTCGGGGCGCGCTTTCGCCGGCCTGGTCGCCCACTGGAGAGTCGGTGGTGTTCACCGTTCTCGGAAATACGGGAACGCAAGTGCAGGAGCTCGACGTTCGCACCGGACGAACGCGCAGAGTCAGTCAGATTCGCGCCGGGCTCAACATCACGCCCGTGTATCAGCCGGGCGGGAACGCGATTCTCTACGCGCAGGGCACCGGCAACGGAACCGATCTGGTGCTCGCCGGGCTCGACTCATCGGCGCCCAAGCGAATCACCATCGGCAGAGGTAGTGACAACACATCGCCCTCGTACAGTCCCGATGGCGGCCAGATCGCGTTCATCTCCGGAAAGTCGGGCGCGCCGCAGGTTTATATTATGGATGCGGACGGCTCGAACGTTCAGCTGCTCACGACGTACACACCCGGAGTGCGCAGCTATCGGGCGAGCCCGGACTGGTCTCCTGACGGTCGCGCGATCGCGTACGAGCAGCAGCAGGGAAAATTCCAGATATGGATGATGGACCTGCGCGATCGTGTTCCGAAGCAGCTCACCAGTGAAGGTGAGAATGAAGATCCGTCCTGGGCGCCTGATGGCCGACACATCGTCTTCACGTCGTCGCGGGGCGGTGACAAGCAATTGTGGATTCTCGACACCGAGTCGGCGCGCGCGCGTCAGCTCACCCATAGCAATGGAGCGAGATTGGCGGCGTGGTCACCGATTCTCGCCAATCCGGAAGTAGGGACATATTCACAATGACCAAATACTCAACGCTGATACTTTGCCTCCCGGTCGCTCTCGGGGGATGCTTCTTCGCGACGAAGTCCGATTTCGACCGGCTGCAGCAGGACGTCGTCGGAACCCGCGTCAGCACCAACGCCGCTGATTCAGTGCAGCGCGCCTATCTGATCGAGGTGACGCGGTCGGTGAGGACGCTCAGCGATTCCGTCAACGCGCTCAGCCGGCGAGTCAACAGCATGAAGACGGCGACCGAGTCCGATCTGGCGGCGATGAAGGAAGACATCTCGCAGTTGCAGGACCTGAGCGGGCAAAGCGAGCAGAAGCTGCGCGACATGCGGGCGGCCGTCGAAGAGAAGACTGGTCAGCCCGAGACCCCGCCCGTTGACAGCGCAGCGTCGAGAGGCGGCGCGCCGGCCGGCCCCGGACCCGGCCCCGCCCAGCTGTTGCAGGCTGGACGCGACCAGCTGCTCAAGGGCGGCAATGTCGCTGCCCGCGCTGCATTCAGCGAGTTGATCACCAAGTATCCGAGATCTGATCTCGTCCCCGACGCGATGTTCTTTACCGCGCAGGCGTTCGCCGCTGAGCGCAACACCGAGGCGGCCGATCAGCAGTACGCGGCTCTGATCTCGAGATTCCCGAATTCGGCGAGGGTTCCGACGGCGATGTACAAGCGCGCTTTGCAGATGCAGGCATCCAAGAAAACCGCCGATGCGAAGCGCTTATTCCAGGAAATAATCAAGCGCTTCCCCCGCTCCGACGAAGCTGCCCTCGCCGACGAGCGTCTGCAGTCGATGAAGTAGGGAAGAGCGAAGAGGGAAGGGGGAAGAGGGAGCGCAATGAGCGAAGCTCCAGGCCAAGAGATGCCTTTCCTGGATCATCTGGAGGAGCTGCGCAAGCGACTCTTCTGGATCGCCGGCGCCGTTGTCATCGGCGTCATCGTCGCGTTCGTGCTCCTCTCCAAGCTCGACATCATCCGGCTGCTCGAGCGCCCGATTCTGCCGCTGATGCACGGGCAGAAACTGATCTATACCCACCCGGGCACCTCCTTTCACATCCTCTTGAATGCGTCGCTGGTGCTGGGAATCATCCTCGCGTCGCCCGTTGTTGTCGGGCAGCTGTGGGGATTCCTGGCGCCTGCGCTTTACGCGCACGAGAAGCGCGTCGTCATTCCGGTAGTGATCTCGATGGTCGCGCTTTTCCTGGCCGGTGTGGCGCTCAGCTATTTCGTGGTGTTGCCGCTGACGCTCCGCTTCCTCATGAGCATCGAATCGACGGCGCTCACGCCGATGATCTCGGCGACTGACTACTTCGACTTCGCCATCAGCATGTGCCTGGCGTTCGGAGCCGTGTTCGAGGTCCCGATCGCAATTCTGGCGCTGACGGCGCTCGGGCTGATCACTCCCCAATTCCTGTCGAAGTACAGACGACACGCGATCGTGATCTGCCTCACGGCGGCGGCGTTCATCACTCCGGGCGCTGATCCCTACTCACTGTTCGCTCTGGCGATCCCGCTCTATTTCCTCTACGAGCTGAGCGTGTTCGTGGCCATGTTCGCGTGGCGCAAGCGGCAGAAGCGTCAGGCGAGACGCGACGCTGAGGACGACGCGCCCGGGCATGGTGCGAGGGCCCCTGCGTGAGGCTCGGCGCGGCCCTCCTAGTTTGCGGTTTGCTCTCGATCTCCACCCACGGCGACTTGCACGCTCAGGTGCGCGGAGCCCCGCCACCCACGCCACAGCGCCGCGACACGGTTCGTCCACGTCCCGATTCGGCGCGTCGCGACACGACCGCCGCCGACAGCACGAAGGCGCCGAGAGAGCTGATCAAGTGGAACGAGCCTGATTCGGTGATGAAGGAATTGATGGCGCGGCAAGGCTACACGGCGACGCGCTATCAATCCGAGCGGGCGGTGTTCAACGCGCAGACTCGCATTTTGAATCTCCAGGGCGAGAAACCGACCAAGGCCGCCGTCAATCGCGGGCAGACGGTGCTCGTCGGCGACAGCATCGTCTACAACGACTCGACGAAGATCATAGTTGCGCGGGGAGACACCGTCACGCTGCGCGATCCGGAGCAGCAAGCGGCGGATGTCATTGCACGGGGTAGGATGGCTTACAATGTCGAGCTCCATCGCGGCGTGGTCGAGAACATCGCGACGCAGATCGCCGAGACCGGGCAGCAATGGTTTGTCGGCGGCAAGACGGCGGCTTTCGTGAGCGACACGACGCGCGGACGCGAGACCGCTTTCTATGTCAGAAGCGGCAGCATCACCAGCTGCGACGATTCGATCCCCGATTACCACTTCCGGGCCAACGAGATCAAGATGGTCTCCAAGCACATCATGGTCGCGCGGCCCGCGATCCTCTACATCGGCGACGTGCCGGTGATGTGGCTGCCGTTCATCTTCCAGGACATGAGATCGGGGCGGCGCAGCGGCATGCTGACGCCGAGATTCGGGATCAGCGAGCTGTTCCGCAACAGTCCGAGTTATCGCCGTCACCTCGAGAACCTCGGCTATTATTTCGCGATCAGCGACTACATGGATGCGCAGTTCGCGCTCGACTGGCGGAGCGGGAGCAGACCTACGGCGGGCGATCCAGGCTGGACCCGCCTCAACGGCGAGATGCAATATCGGTGGCTGGATCGGTTCATGTCTGGGCGACTTGGCCTCTCTCAGCTCAATCAGCGCGACGGTGCCTCGACTACCAACGTTACCTGGACGCATTCCCAGAGCTTTTCGCAGAGCACACAGTTTTCGGCCAACATCAACTACGTGTCCAACACGTTCGTCCAGAGGCAAACGACGTTCAATCCGGCGCAAGTGCTGGCGACAATCGGCTCGAGTGCCAACTACACCACGAAAATCGGTCCCGCGTCGGTCGCGTTCGGAGGCACGCGGCAGCAGTACACGGGGCGCAGCGAAGTCCAGCAGAATTTTCCGAATTTCAGCGTTAGCAGTCCCACACTTTCTCCGGCTTCGTGGCTCGACTGGACTCCGGGTTTCACTTTCAACACCAATCAGACTCTGAATGCCGATCAGGCCGGAGAATTCGCGTATCGCTACTTCACCAACTCGACAGGACAGTCGGATAGCGTCAAGCTGAAACACAATGTTCGGGTAACCAGCTCAGCGTTCAGTACTCCAATCAGAATCGGCGGATTCACCTGGAGCAACTCGTTCAACCTGACGGATCGGGAGAGCAATGCTCCAGTAACGATACCCGTCGTGGATGTCGCAGATTCCTCGAACAAGCATTCCAGAGTTTTCGCCAAGACATTCTCGACTGAGGTGGAGTGGCAGACCGGCATCACCCTGCCGAGCTTCCTTCAGAATTCGATCAAGATGACACCCTCGGTCGCGTTCACGAATGTGGACGGTCACGGCTTCTGGCTGCGCTCGGAGCAGAACGGGGGGCGGTGGGTTCATCAGTCCAAGCGACCGGTGTTCGGCCTCAGCGCGTCACCGACAGTGTTCGGCTTGTTTCCTGGCTTCGGCCCGTTCACGCGTCTTCGCCACTCGATCACGCCGTCGATTAGCTACAACTACGCTCCCACCGGCGACATCAGCGACGACTATCTGCGCGCGCTGAATATCAGCAGGCAGGGATATCTGGGCGCGCTCGCCCAGAACAGGATTTCGGTTGGAATTAGCACCGTTCTCGAAGCCAAAATGAAATCGACTGATACCAGTGCCAACGCCGAACAGAAGAAGATAAAACTCCTGTCGATGGACTTTAGTCCACCCCTGGCGTACGACTTCGAGCGCGCGCGCAAAACGCACAGGTCGGGGTTCGCCACCGACAACATCGGGACGAGTCTGGCCTCCGATCTCCTACCCGGCTTCACCGGCAACATCCAGTATTCCCTTTACCAGGGCGACCTGCTGAGCGACTCGGCTCGCTTCAAGCCTTTCCGAACGGCAATCAGCGCCGGCTTAACCCTCAACGCTCAGTCAGGAATTTTTGGCGCGATAACGCGGATTTTCGGCAGGGCCGTGCCCCCGCAGAATCCTCAGATCGAACGCGTCGAGCCCAGTGCGGACGACGCCCTGGCGAGCGCGATTGCGACGACACCGGTTGCCGGCGTCAGCGCGCGCAATCGACAGTACTCGATACCACCGACTCAGGGCTGGTCGCTCAGACTCGGGTACTCCGAGACTCGCCAGCGACCGCCGACGGGCAATGGTACCATACTCGAAAACGATGCCACCCTGCTCTGTGCTCCGGTAATTGCGAGTCCGATCATCTACGCGCAATGCATTCAGCAACAGCAAGCCGTCGTCAACGGCGGGCTGCCGCCCGGTTCGACGACCTCGGGCCAGCCGTTTGTGCGAATCCCACCACGCCAGAATCTGGATGCGTCGATGAACTTCCACCTCACTCCAAATTGGGGGGGAACGTGGTCGACCAACTACGATTTCCAGGCGCACAAGTTCGGAAGCCAGGTCGTGACGCTGCAGCGGGCGCTGCACGACTGGAAGGCCATTTTCGGGTTCACGCAAGCTCCGAACGGCAATTTCGCGTTCAACTTCTTCATTGCCCTCAACGCGGAGCCCGATCTAAAATTCAACTATGACAAGTCGACGTATCGTCCCGTAACGCGCTGACGTTGCCCACCGGACAGCGGCTCAACATCACCAACGGCGACAGCGCCGTCGGCACCATGAGCGAGGCGGGGATCGAAGGCAAGATCATCGCCTGGCGTGACGTGTTGCATGAGGGCCCCGTAGACTCGGCGCTCTCTCTCGAGGAGCTGAGCAAACAGCGCGCTCGGTTCATTGCCGGCAACAACTGGGACGATTTCGCGCACATCAGCGGTGACTTCACCGAGCGCGATCGGGTCATCAGGCAGCTCGACTACTTCGACGAAGTAGTCCTCTGGTTCGAGGACGATCTTTACGATCAGCTCCAGCTGATTCAGCTGCTCGATTTCTTCAGTCGCGGGTCCGCGAAAAACAAGAAGCTCTCGGTGATCGTCGTGGACGGCTACATCCCGCCGCTGTCGGACACAGAGCTGAAGCAGCTCGAGGTGAGGCGTCCACCGGTGCGGCAGGAACAGCTCGACCTCGGCCAGCGGGCGTGGAAGGCGTTCGGATCGAAGGATCCCACCTCGATCGAGAAGCTGCTGAACGAGTCTACATCGTCGCTGCCTTACCTCGCTCGTGCCCTGACGCGCGAGCTCGAGGAATTCCCGTCGACAGTCAACGGGCTCTCCCGCTCCGAGCGTGAAGCGCTGACCGCGATCCAGGAAGGCCACAACACACCCGTCGCCGCATTTCTGGAAGTCGCGAAAAAGCAGGAGAGCATTTTCCTCGGCGACCTGATCTTCTATTCCTATCTGGAAAGATTGAGCGGACGGGAGAATCCGCTGGTGACGCTGAAGGACGGCAGCCCGGTGATCGCGCCCTCGAGCAGCGTGTCGCGGGAATTCGTTGAGAGCGAATTGGTGCTCACTCCACTGGGCCGCGACGTTCTCGCCGGGAAAAAGGATTGGCAGACGATCAACAAGAAATCGCGCTGGCTCGGCGGCGTGGAGATTGTGCCCGGCAAGGGCGGTTGGCGTTGGGATCCCGCAGAGCGTCGGCTGAGATTGGGTGCGGCCGCGTCGAGCAGGGCGTCGGCACCGAAGCTGGCAAAAAAGAAATCGGCCCCACCAACCGGCAAGAGGAAAATCGCCGCAAAACTTAGGAAGAAGATTGCGCCCAAGGCCACGAGGGCGAGGAGGCCGAAGGGCAAACGCGCGGCGCCAAAGAAGTCCAAGGCGAGACCGCGGGCCAGAAAAAGGAAATGACGCCTCCCGCCGAACGTCTCCTCATCGATGGCGACACGCTGTCCGTCGATGAAGCGTACGCGGTCGCAGTCGACCGCCTGCGCGTCGAGCTAAACCCCAAAGCGCGTGAGCGAATGCTGCGCACGCGTGCCGTCGTGGACGACATCGTCGCCCGAAACGAAGTCGTCTATGGTGTGACGACCGGATTCGGAAAACTCTCCGAAGTCGCCATCCCGCATGAAAAGCTCGCCGAGCTGCAGGTGAATCTGGTGAGGAGCCATTCGTCCGGCGTGGGCGATCGACTTCCCGAGCAGGAAGTGCGCGCGATGATGCTGTTGCGCGCCAACGTGATCGCGAAGGGTTACTCGGGAGCGCGTCCGGAGCTGGTCGATCTCCTCCTCCAGATGCTCAACGCGGACGTCTATCCTCCGATCCCGGAACAGGGAAGTGTCGGCGCGAGTGGAGATCTCGCGCCGCTCGCGCATCTGGGGCTCGCTCTCATCGGTGAAGGCACGCTGATCAAAGGCAATCGCGAGGCTGAAGCCGCGACAATGCTCGAGGAGATCGGTGCCAGCCCAGTGAAGCTTGCCCCAAAGGAAGGCATCACGCTCATAAATGGCACTCAGACGCACACCGCCGTCGCCCTGATCGCGCTCGTCCACGCCCGCTCCGCATGGCGCACCGCGCACGTGGCCGGAGCGATGTCGCTCGAAGCGCTGTTGGGCACGCCGGTCGCGTTCGACGACCGCATCCACGAAGCTCGCGGACAGAAAGGCCAGTCACGCTCCGCGGCCCTCCTCCGCGATCTGCTCGCCGGCAGCGAGATCAGGGAGTCGCACCGTCACGGCGATCCGCGCGTGCAGGATCCGTACGCACTTCGCTGCATGCCGCAGGTGCACGGGCCGGTGCTCGACGCGCTCGACTTCATCGATGAAGCGGTCTCGCGCGAGCTCAACGCGGCGACCGATAATCCGCTCGTCTTCGAGAATGGCGAAACACTGAGCGGCGGAAATTTCCACGGGCTGACAGTGGCGATGGCGCTCGATTTCCTGGCGATCGTCCTTACGCATTTGGCGACGATCGCGGAGCGGCGCATCGACCGGCTCGTTCATCCCGATCTCAATCAGGGGCTGCCGCCGTTTCTCTCGCCGAACGCGGGAGTGAATTCAGGATTCATGATGGCGCAGGTGACGGCAGCAGCGCTGGCGAGCGAGTGCAAAGTGCTATCTCATCCCGCCAGCGTCGATACGATTCCGACGGATGGCAGCAAGGAAGACGTGGTGCCGATGGCGATGGGCGCCGCCTGGAAAGCGCGACGCGTTCTCCGCAATCTCGAGCACATTCTCGCCATCGAGCTGATGTGCGGGGCGCAGGCGATAGATTTCAGGGCGCCGCTGCGGCCTGGGCGTGGCGTACGCACTGCCCACGAGCGAGTGCGCGACCTCGTGCCGAAGCTGGACAATGACCGCGTGTTGAGCACGGATATCGCTGCGCTGATGACTGCGGTATCCGATGGGCGCTTTGCAGATATTGGATCAGTGACATGACGGATCTCAGAGTTCGCTACGATCCAGAATCCTTCGAGGCGGCCGCGCGCGAGCGCGGACCAATTCGCGCGCCGCGGGGCACCAGCATGTCGTGCAAGGGCTGGCAGCAGGAAGCCGCGCTGCGGATGCTGATGAACAACCTCGATCCGGATGTCGCCGAGCGTCCGGTGGATCTCGTCGTGTACGGCGGAACGGGGAAGGCGGCGCGCAACTGGGATTGCTTCGACGCGATCGTGCGCGAGCTTAGGAATCTCGCCGTCGATGAGACTTTGCTGGTGCAGAGTGGAAAGCCGGTCGGAGTTTTTCGCACCCACACTCACGCACCACGCGTTCTGATCGCCAACAGCAATCTCGTCGGCCGCTGGGCGACGTGGGAGCATTTCCGCGAGCTGGAGCGCAAAGGACTCATGATGTACGGCCAGATGACGGCCGGCTCGTGGATCTACATCGGCTCGCAGGGAATCGTCCAGGGGACGTACGAAACCCTCGGCTCTGTCGGCCGCCGGCATTTTGGCGGCAGTCTGCGCGGACGATTCGTGCTCACCGCCGGACTCGGCGGAATGGGCGGCGCGCAGCCGCTGGCAGCGACGATGCAAGGCGCGGCGGCGCTGGTGGTCGAAGTCGACGAGTCACGCATCCAGAAGAGACTCGACACTCGCTACCTCGATCGGAAGGCGACGAACATCGACGAAGCGCTGGAGATCATCGCCGGAGCAACGCGCGCCGGCGATGCGATTTCCGTCGGTCTACTCGGCAACGCTGCCGACGTGCTGCCGGAGCTCGTCAAGCGAGGAGTGACACCCGACGTGCTCACCGACCAGACCAGCGCTCACGATATGCTCAATGGCTACGTGCCGGCGGGAATGAGTCTGGCGCACGCGCTCGGGCTGCGATCGACCGAACCAGACGAGTACGTGCGACGCTCGACCCTGTCCGCGGTGAAGCACGTCACGGCGATGCTGGAGATGATGAATCGCGGAGCGGTGACGTTCGATTACGGCAACAACATTCGTACGGTCGCCTACGATGCGGGCCTGAGCAACGCATTCGACATTCCCGGCTTCGTTCCCGAGTACATCCGGCCGCTCTTCTGCGAAGGCAAGGGACCGTTTCGCTGGGTTGCATTGTCGGGAGATCCGAAGGACATCAAACGCACCGACGATCTCCTGCTGGAGCTCTTTCCCGACGACGAGCATCTTCGCCGCTGGATCTCACTGGCCCAGCAGAAAATCAAATTCCAGGGACTTCCCGCGCGCATCTGTTGGCTCGGCCAATCCGACCGCGCAAAGTTCGGCGTCGCGATCAACGATCTCGTGGCGTCGGGCGAGATATCGGCGCCGATCGTGATTGGGCGTGATCATCTCGACACTGGCAGCGTGGCGTCGCCGTTCCGGGAGACGGAAGGAATGCGCGACGGGACTGACGCGGTGGCCGACTGGCCGCTGCTGAACGCAATGCTCAACGTCGCCAGCGGAGCATCATGGGTGTCCTTCCACCACGGCGGCGGTGTCGGAATTGGAAACTCACTCCATGCCGGACAGGTGATCGTCGCCGATGGCACGCCGGAGATGCGAATCAGACTCGAGCGAGTCCTCACGAACGATCCCGGGACCGGCGTCGCCCGCCACGCCGACGCTGGTTACGAGGAGGCGGTCGAGACGGCGCGGAAGCACGGACTGCATCTACCGATGGTTGGGTGATGGGGCGGGAAGCGGGAGGCGGGCGGCGGGAGGCGGGACACCCGAAGCGGGCAACGAATCACTCCTCTGATGCTCACTAGCGAGTTCAAGCCTTGGCATGTCCCGCTGTTTCTGCTCAAATACGCGTATCTCACTACGCGGCGGCGCCCGGTGCTCGTGCATTTCGAGGTCACGATGCGATGCAATGCGCACTGCGGCTTTTGCGATTACTGGAAGACTGATCCATCGGCAAAGGCAACCGAGCTCAAATCGTTTGCGGATGCAGCGCGCTTTTTCAATCCGATGCTCATCACCTTCACGGGTGGCGAGCCGACGCTGAGGCGTGATCTCGAGGATCTCGTTTCCAGCGTCAACCGCGCGGTGACTCTCAAGTACATGACGCTCATCACCCACGGCGGAATGCTGTCGCCCGAGAGAGCGCGCTCGCTGTGGAAAGCGGGAATCAACCAGTTCAACATTTCGCTCGACTTCCTCGACGAAAGGCACGATCGGGCGCGAGGCATCCCCGGATTGAGCGGCAAGATCATGCAGACGATCCCGCGCATGAGGGAGATCGGCATTACCGGGATCCGCTTCAACACCGTCATCAAGCGCGACAACCTCGACCAGCTCCTTCCCATCGTGCAGCGGGCGCGCGAGCTGGGCTGCGGCGTCAACTTCAGCTGCTACACCGACGCCAAGAACGGAAACACCGACGGGCTCATCGAGCGCCAGCAGACCCAGCATCTCGAGCACGTGGTGAGCGAGCTGCTCGCCTTCAAGAGAAAGACGCGCGGCGTCATCACCAACTCCGATTACTACCTCGAGCAGATTCCGCGGTACGTCCGCGGCGAGATTGACGAGCCGTGTCGCTCCGGGATGCGCACCATTCACATCGATCCGCTCGGTCGAGTGAAGCGATGCCCGGACTTTCCTCCGGATTTTCACTGGACGGAGTTTCGGAAGTACGAGCCGATCAACTGCAACGCGTGCTACTACGCATGTCGGGGGGAGGCGCAGGCACCGCTGCGCTTCTCGAGGGTGCGCGATGTTATGGCATCGCCCAATCCAACGGTTAACTGCAACTGAAGACTACCAGCCAGGAGCGGTGGGCGGAGCAGCCGGCGGCTGCGAGCCCGCTAGAGGCTATGGGCGGAACGACGTTCGCCTGTTTTCGCCGCTGCTAGCCTCTAGCAAGCTCGTAACTCCTGGCCGCTCCGCCGACAGCTCTTAGCTGGTAGTCTTCAGTAAACCCATTGAATCGCTAACGCATCGAACGCCAAAACCGCCGCGATGAACAAGGATCTCCTTTTCGTAAACGCATCCCAGATAGTCACCTGCGCCGGCCCCGCGCGGGCCCGCAGAGGCAAAGAGATGCGCGACGCCGGGATTCTCAAGAAAACCGCCGTCGCAGTGAGTGACGGCCGCATCGCGATGATGGGCGCCGCGCGCGATCTCGAGAACGCGTTTTCGAACGCCGAAATCATTGATTGCCGCGGCGGCGTGCTCACGCCCGGATTGGTGGACTCGCACACTCACGCTGTATTCGGGCGCGCTCGCTTCGAGGAGCAGGAGATGCGCGCCGAAGGCATCGACTACATGGAGATCGCTGCGCGCGGAGGCGGCATCCACGCCTCGGTGCGCGACTTTCGCCAACGCACTGAAGACGAGCTGTACGAGCTTGCGGTCGATCGTGTGCGCGATCTCGCATCGTATGGAACGACGACGCTGGAGATCAAGAGCGGCTACGGCCTCTCCGTCGACGATGAGCTGAAGGCGCTGCGCGTGATCGGCCGGCTCGCCGAGCGGCAACCCGTGCGAATCGTAGGTACATGGATGGGCGCGCACGAAATCCCGCCCGACTATCGCACCAGTGCCGACCGACGCAAAGAGTTCATCGACCTGCTGGTCAACGAGATGCTGCCGAAGGTTGCGCAACAGGGAATTGCGCGATTCAGCGATGTGTTCTGCGAGCCCGGCGTTTTCACCATCGACGAGACGCGCAAAATTCTCCAAGCATCCCGGAAAGCGGGCCTCGGCCTCAAGCTCCACGCCGACGAGCTGAAACCCGCCGGCGGCGCCGAGCTCGCCGCGGAGCTCGAGGCAACCTCCGCGGACCACCTCGGCGCCATCTCCGAGAAGGGAATCGCCGCGCTCGCCCGATCAGACACAGTCGCCACGCTCCTTCCGGGCACCATGCTTTTCCTCGGCAAGGCGAAACAGGCGCCCGCCCGCGCGCTCATCGACGCAGGCGCCGCCGTCGCACTGGCAACCGACTTCAATCCAGGGACGTCGCCAACGGTTAACTTTCCTTTGATGCTGACGTTGGGCGTGAGTCAGCTACGGATGAGCCTCGCGGAGTCGCTCAATGCCGCGACGGTGAACGGAGCTGCCGCCCTCGGTCTTGCTGGGGAAATCGGGCAGATTGCGCCCGGTTTTACGGCTGATTTGGCGCTGTTTGCCATAGGCGACGTACGGGAGTTGCCATACTGGTACGGCGCACGTCTTTGTGTCGGGTCGTGGAAGGCTGGCGCGCCTTGTCACCCCTACGAAAACCTAGGTAAGTTGAACCCTCGTCCCCCGGAGGTAGTGCCTACCGGGTAATTCAATTGCCCGGCCGCCCTACATGTCCAACGTCGAGAAGCTGAAAAAAAAGGCTGCCGAATTCGAGCAGAAGAAGCAGTTCGATCGGGCGCTCGAGGTCTATCTCCAGATCATCGGACAGACGGAGGGGCAGGAGGATCGCGACGTCACGGTTTATAACCGTGTCGGCGACCTCTATTTGCGGCTCAACAAGACCGACCAGGCCATCAACTACTACGAGCAGGCGGTCGACCTCTACACCGACGGCGGTTACCTCAACAACGCCATCGCCCTCTGCAACAAAATTCTCCGCCACGCGCCATCCCGCCACCAGATCTACTACAAGCTCGGTAAGATCTCGGCAAAGAAGGGCTTCAACAGCGACGCCAAGAAAAACTTCCTAGAGTACGCCGATCGAATGCACCGCGCCGGCAAGGATACCGACGCGTTCAAGGCGCTCCAGGAATTCGCCGACTTGTGTCCGGGACAGGACGACATTCGGTTGATGCTGGCCGACCAGCTCGCCAAAGCCGGGAAGACGGCAGAAGCGATCGAGCAGCTGCAGATCCTCCACGAATCCCTCGACGCCGAAGGCCGCACCACCGAGGCGGAAGCGACGGTGCAGCGCATCCACAGCCTCGATCCGAGCGTCGAGCCGCGCCGCTCGAAGACGCCAGTCAAGAGGGACGCGGGCGGCCTTGTTTTCCTCGACGTTGGAGGATCACCCCCCAAGCCGCGACCGAAAGTCGAGGGTCGCACCGCCGCTGTGCCCTCCGCGCCACCCCCGCGCCCGAAAACACCTCCGCACGTTCAGCCAGCCCCGGAGTTCGAGGCGCTGCCCGATATCGAGCCGTCGCCTGTGGAATCCATTCCCGGGCTCGAAATCGAATCGACATCGCTGGCCGGTCTCGAGACCCCATCTTCCGTCGACAACATCGAGCCCGTATTCGATCTCATCAGCGATACCGATGTTGCGCCACTCGAAGGGCTCGAGTCCGCCGCCGACATGTCTCAGTTCGCTATCGACCCTGAGATGGGCGGTAACGCGCTCGGGGTGGAAGGACTGATTTCTTCGGAGCCGATCGAGCACACTCCAGAAGCTGGGGAACCCGGACTCGGCCAGCCGCTAGCCACTGAAGATCCGTTGGCTGGACTCAATATCCTCGAGGACGATCGCTTTTTCATCCACGAGCCGGTCACCGAAGACAACTCCGCCAACGCAGCGAGCGAAGAGACCGCGGCTACGGCACGCGCTGAGCACGCGGCGCCGGCGGTGGAGGACCAAGTACCGCCGATCGAGGAGACTTTCGATCTTCAGCTCGAGCATCCGGAGCTGCACCCGGAGCCGGAGCCCGAACCCGAGCCCCCCAAGCCTGCGCCCCGGCCGGTTTCGCCGCCGCCGGTCAGCAGGGCCGCGCCGCCAGCGCCCAAGCCTGTCGCTCGCCGCGCACCTGAGCCGGTTGCAGAAGAAGAACCGGAGGAGGAGGTCGAGGAAGAGCAAGAGGAGCAGGAAGAGGAGCAGCCAGCGCCCGCGCTGAGCAGGCCGAAGCTCGTTCCTCCGCTCCGAATGACGAAGCCCAAGCCAAAGAAGCCGAAGACGCCCGAGCGCGAGGAGCCGCCCGCCGCGCCGGCGCAAAAGCAGCCGGTGAATCCGTTCATGCGCCAGCGTCAGAAGCCGAAAGCGCCGTCGCCCAAGGCAGGACAGCGTGTCTCAACACCTCCGTCAGAGGTTCCGCGCGCCGCAACACCGAAGGAGAACACGCCCCAGCAACCCGTCGACAACTTCGTCGATCTCGCCGATTGGCTCCGCGAGGAACGCGGGCCGCGTTCATATCGGATGGTTGCCGAGGAAGATCACAACCGCGAGGAAGGTGAAGAGGCGGACTTCACCGACATGCTCGAGAAATTCAAGGCCGGTGTGGCTGCCAACGTGGATGACGAGGATTTCGACAGCCACTACGACCTCGGCGTTGCCTACAAGGAGATGGGGCTCATCGAGGAAGCGATTGCCGAATTCCAGAAGGCTTTGCGCGGCGCGACACAAAGGATTCGCGCGTACGAAGCGCTTGGACAGTGCTTCATCGATCGCAACGATTTCGATACTGCCATCACGGTCCTTGGGCGCGCGCTGCGTGAGCCGGGAATGGAAGACGAGGATCTCATCGGCGTGCTCTACCTGCTTGGGTTCGCGTCCGAGGGCAGCAAGAAGGCGAGGGACGCGGCTGCGTATTATCAGCGCGTGTTCGCGATCGATATCGACTTCCGTGATGTGAGCAAGCGCCTGAAGCAGATGACCAAAGCCGCATCCAAGTGAGCTCCCCAGCACAACCCTTTCCGACACTGACAAAGCCGACGGCCGCCGCTGAACACACACCCGAAGTGAAGGTCACTGGGCCGCGTGGAGCGACACTCCAGGCGATCCAGTTTCCGGTCCGCGACAAGCTCGATAGGGTCTCGCAGGCGATGGGGGCGATCGTGTCGAGCGAGCTTCCCCTCGTCGGTCAGGTGAGCGCTCATCTGCTCGCGATGCGCGGCAAGATGTTCAGGCCAACGCTACTGCTCCTGTCGAGTGAAGCCGCCGACGAGCCGCGCGACGAGGCGATCACGCTGGCGGCGAGTCTGGAGCTGATCCACCTGGCGACGCTGGTCCACGACGACGCGGTCGATCATTCGGTGTTGCGGCGCGGCATGCCGACGGTGAACGCGCTGTTCAGTCACCAGATCTCGGTGATCATGGGAGATTTTCTTTACTCGACCGCACTGACACACCTGGTCGGTTTGGGAAATCTCGAGGCGCTGCAGGCGCTGACGCGCGCGTCGACGGAGATGACGCTCGGCGAGATGCGGCAGCTCGCGGTAACCGATCCCCTGCGCTTCTCCGAGCGCGAGTACTACGATCTAATTCGCTCCAAGACGGCGTCGCTGATGCGCACCGCCTGCGAGCTGGGTGCTCTTGCCGGCGCGCGTCGCTATCGCGATGCGCTCGGCGCGTTCGGCGAGAATCTAGGGATGGCGTTTCAGATCGCTGACGATCTGCTCGACTATCGCGAAGAGGAGGAGACGACGGGCAAGCCGTCGGGTCTCGATCTGCGGGAGCACAAGGTCACGCTGCCTCTGATCCACGCGTTGCGTGAGATGCCGGCATCCTCACGAAAAGAAGTCGAGCGGCTGTTCGACAGCGAGACCCCCAGCGATGCGGACATCGCGTCGGTGGTCAGGATCGTCGAAGAGAACGGTGGATTCGACTACGCTCGCCAGCAGGAAGAAGAGTACGCCGAGCGTGCCCACGAAGCGCTGGTTGATTTGCCGGACACCGTAGCGCGGCGGTCACTGACCGCATCAATTTCCTACGTCATGGAGAGACACTCATAATGCCGCCACCGCCGCGTGGTCATAGCAGGCGCGGTTCCATGTTTCACACTCTGGTACTGGCCTCGGGATTCGTGATCGGAGGCCTGCTGACACAGGTGGGAAGGCGGTTCCTGCCTCCGGGAGCTGCGAAAGAATTCTTTACGACCGGTGTTACTCCCGCCATCGGGCCGCTGCCTGTTGATTTGATTATACTCAAGTTCGCCCTTGGCCCTGTCGCGCTCGACGTGTCACTTTTGAGTCTGCTGGGGGTACTGGTGGCTTATCTGATAGCCCGTTCGCTTTTCTAGGAGCTTACATGTTCGGCAATCTGGGTTTCCCCGAGCTGTTGATCATCATGGTAGTAATCCTGCTTCTGTTCGGCGCGAAGCGGATCCCCGAGATCGCCGGGTCGATGGGGAAGGGAATCAGGGAATTCAAGAAGAACATCAACGACGCGACGCGCGAAGTGACGTCGGAGACGAGCGCGGCGGAGCCGCCGCGGTTGACGTCCGCGGAGCTCGAGAGACGCCGCGCGACGGAAGAGGAAGAGAGGCCGGCGCCGAAGAGGCTGATGTAAGGCGGGAGGCGGGAGGCGGGACGAGGGACGAGGGAATTGCTGATCTAGGACCGCCTAGTGCGGGAGATCATCTCGGTACGCTTCTTCCGCTTCCCGCTTCCCGCCTCCCGCCTCCCGCTATTGCGCCGTCGATGTCCGGGCCGACGCCTCAACTTGCTTCCGCCGGTCATCGATCTTCGCGACCGCCTTCAGATTCGCCAGAAAATCGCTGACCCTCTGCCGCCGGAACGATTGCAGCGCCTGTTGACGAAGCGCGTCCTTCTGGGTGTCGAAGGCGGCGCGGCTTGCCGGAATACGATTGTCGACGCGCATGACGACGACTTCGGCCAGGCCGCGAATCGGCGCGCTGACAATGTGGAGCGGGAGGGTAAATGCGGCCCCGACCGCCTCGGGCGCCTGGGTGAGCTCCGGCACGCCCGTCACGCGAGTGAATG
>WNGI01001303.1_pt1 | contig 20492 bp, 23 predicted proteins | sample 5400621 | NCBI WGS metagenome assembly WNGI01 (sample SAMN13153374, study PRJNA577476) | soil metagenome | isolation source: 20 cm soil or saprolite under Garry oak tree replicate 1 | place: USA:California | collected 2016-06-15
CCATCCCGTTTGTAGATGAAGGTTGTGCCGTCCTCAAGGATGTAGACAGGGACCGCTGAGAAGTACTTGAGCTGTATGGCCTCCTCTGTTGCGGTGAAAGGTCCATGTAGCTGACCGGGTGGTATCAAATTGAACGTACCCGGTTCGATGAGCCGATCTCTTGACCGGAGTCTGCCCGAGACGAGAAACAAGGTCTGCAGGGTTGTGTGGTAGTGGGCCGGAAACGTTGCGCCCTTTTCGACGCGCGCGAGTTCGATAGTTACGCCCGTCAGGTGATCCATAAGCAGGACCTTGTTGGAGATCCCAGGCCACGGCAGCTGCGTCCAAGGGTGGGATTCATGCGGGCCCAGACGACAAAAGATCTGAGACAGCTCTCCGGGCACGGGAAAGGTTCGATCCACCGCCAACCTCCTCAGGAGCTGCGCTCCCAGGCCGAAGGCCCTTGCGCCCTCCCCACCGAACCGTAAGGCAGGTCGGGCGTTCTGTCAAGTGTAGGTGCAGAGACTTGACAGTTGACTTAATTGGCTTTTCACTCGCTCCCATCCGGTCCTGCCTTCGTGGGGCCCCTCTTGGGAGGTTCGCATGCGCAAGTTGCTCGTTACGGCCGTTCTGGTGTTGGCCCTCATGGCTATGTTGGCGACTGGAGCATCGGCCGACTTCCCGTCTTGTTGCTAGGGAGCGTCTTGGCTGGCGGGGTCGATGTGGCCCTGCCGGCCGTAAAGCCGATGTGCAGCACTGGACGCGCCACTAAACTCATCTCAACCGTGCCAGCAGGTGGAGGTCGCAGAAGGGGTCTCTTAGTCAATCCCGAAAGAGTTCGTCGGGCTCGATTAGATGCTGGGTTCAGCCTGGCAGACGTCGTCGCTGGTGCGGGGATCACACGCAGTGCGTTGCACCAGGTGGAAGCCGGAAAGACGCGCCCTAGCCTCCACACATTGCGGGCCGTCGCTGAAAAGACCGGTAAGACGCTCGACTATTTCCTTGAGCCCGGCCAAGAAGAACTTCTTCGTGAAGAGGAGTCGCGGGCCCCCGGCCCAGACCTGCAGATTCTTGAAATGGCTATCGCGCAGGAGCGGTTCGACGTGGCTAAGACAGAGGCCAACCGATTACTCAAGTTTGCCACCCAGGCAAGCTGGCGTGCCCGCGTCTCGTTGCTGCTCGCGGAGTCATATATACGAACGGCTGAGGTGGAACCAGCCCTATCGCTTCTTGCCGATGCAAGCAAGGTCTTTACGGACGCCAACGACTCCTGGATGGTGGTCGAATGCTTGGACTGGCAGGCAGCCGCCGAGCATCTTCTTGAAGATCCGGCCGCATTGGCGACGGCGTCGCGTGCCTTGCGACTGGCCAAGTCGCTCAGCCCAGTGCCAGACAGGACGCTGGTGCGCATATACGGGCGGATCGGGTCAATCTGTGTTTCACAACACAAGTGGCGCGAGGCAATCGAGGCCTACGAGCACGCGATCCGGACTGGTGCTGGCCTGCTGGACATGAGCCGCCTGGCGAAGATGCACAACGACTTGAGCATCGCCTACCGGCGGCTGGGCCAGCTGACCAATGCGGAACGGCACGCGCGCAAGTCGATAGCAATACACGAGCTTCTTGAGGATCGCCTGTCGATTGGGCGGGCAGAAACGAATCTCGGACTCGTACTCATCCGGCAGCGAGAGTTGGATGCTGCGGCATCCCACTTGCGACGGGCGCTGGATCTCTTTGTTGAAGCTGGTCAAACGCGTGGCCGAGCTCACATATTGCTCGCGCAAGCCGAAATGTTTCGCGAGCGAAAAGACTTCGACAGCGGACGTATCGCGGCCGAGGAGGCGGCTGAGTTGGCTCGGGAGCTTGGCGAACGGGCCACTGTCGCTGAAAGCAGTCAGGTCCTCGCCACGATTTCTGCTGCCGAACACGATTACGAGTCGGCCGGGCGGATGTTTGACGACTCGATCGCCATACTCCAGGAACTCGATCTGCGTGATCGACTCACTACAGTCCACGCCGCGTACGCCTCGATGCTCGAAGCCAAAGGGGATACGGTAGCCGCCCTCAAGCACTGGCGCTTAGCCGTCAGTGCGACCCATCCGGAGGCCGCCGCGATCATCTTGTCGGGGACACCACTAGTTCGCGGCGAAACAGCTTGAGATTGTCTGAACCAAACCGTCTGTAGTAGGCAACTTCGTGCGTCCTTTAGATGTGGACGCCGCCGGCCGTCCAGCTTCAGAGAAGGACCCGTCAGCGGCCGGCGGGCTACAGCAACGCCCGGGGCGAGGCATGGCACTTGACGGCACTCAGCGGCACTGGGCGAATACAAATCGCGAATTCTGAACGGGCAGTAGCAATCTGCTAACCGCAGGTGCGGTTTGACAGCCAAACCCCTGGACAAACATGTACATGCGTGGACGGTGGGACGTCCCGCTGAGGTCGGTTCTGAATTCGCAACCACATCTACGGACCTACATGGACTAACCAGGCTCGTCCCGTAAACCGCTGCGAGCCTCGGCCCGCCTTCACATGCAAGCCCATTGGCGGAAGGAGGTCCCGAAGGTCGCCAAACTTCCTGGGCAATAACGACTTCGGGCGTGCACGCTCGTCCGCTAGCGTCGCCGCACGGCTCTGAGCCAGTGGGCGGAGTGCGACGAACGTATGTTTGTGACCTGCTAGACTGTCGCCGATGAATGTAGCTAAGCTGCGCGATCTGACCGATCTCGAGGAACTGGCGTCAAAGGCTGGACTCCCGAACCTCTCACGTTTCATCGACCATGCAACTCGGTGGACGCATGCTGGCGACAAGCCCAGTGAGATGCCCGATTACTTCACCGAGCAGCTAGCGGCCGAGCTTGCGGACTTCCTCCCAAAGCTGCCGAACGTAGCCGGGTTTGACTCCGAGGTCGAATTCGCCATTGGCTACAAACCTGTTGTGTTGGAACTCCTTCCCGAGATCGATGCGGACGAGTTGCGCAAATGGCAGGGGTTCTATGGCCAGGTATTTCGAAACAGCGATGTCAAGGCGACCGACGCGATGACGCGACACCAAATCTGGACGCCGCTGATCCAGGATCTCGCCACGTTTTTAGCGAAGCGTCGGCTGTTCGCCAAGCTGCGAAGAACCTCTCCTGCCTTGCAGCGCGCTTAAAGCCAGCTACTTGCATCAAGGCGTCGGGCAGTTCCGCACCTGATCAACAGGAACGAGTTGACGCAGCAAAACGTCAGCTCGACTTGCCTCATACCGTGATCCTGATGCCGTTGTCTGATTTCGATACGACCGTGGAACTCGAGGTCACCACACTTGCGTCTGGCTACCGATAACTGCGCGATATCCTAACCATGGGCTATAGGGGCTTCACGGTCGCGCGGTCTCCAAGCTGTCGATGGACTCCCTGTCGGTTCTCCGATGACCGCACCGGGTCTCTGCTCGGATCGAACCGGTTGCTCTCAGCTGGCCACTTTCAAGCTATCCAGTCCCCCCTCGTACAAGGATCAAGCGCCGACATTGAGGGAACGATTCCCTTGAACAGAGGTTGTATGCGTGTTGCCATTCGAGTTGGCGGCGCGCCGACTGCCAACTCGTAGCGGGAGGAGTTACTCAGATGAGAGCATCAAATCGCTCGTGGCCGCCGCCACGCCGTTTCACGAGGGGTACGCCTGCGGCTAAGTTCCTCACGATTACGGCCGCGATCGGCCTCCTAGCGATCCTCGGATTCGTTCGACAACAGACGCCAGGTGCCCATGTAACTGGCGAAGTTGCCAACACGATCGCAGCTTCGTCGATCGCAAGTAGTGCTGGGCAGTCTCGGACACACCCGACCGGCTTCTTCAATGGCTGGTTTGTGTCGCCGAAGGTCGGCTGGGCGGTGATGACAAGCGGAGTTGGAGGTGCCGCTCTAGGCCGAACGATCGATGGCGGGATCCATTGGACGCCACAGCTCACGCTGGAGTACCCGCATCTGTTGCAGCGCGACATGTCTTTTCTCGACCAGAACAATGGATTTGTTGCGGTCGGCGTCCCAACGAACGGTCACCTCGAGTCCCGATTGATGGCGACAACCGATGGCGGCGATCACTGGACGGCCCGAAGCCTCCCGGCAGGTCTGGTGTCTGGCCTGGATTTCGTCAGTCCCACACGCGGTTGGGCGTTGACGAGTCAAGCTGCGACGATGGCCGTCTATCGCACCGACGACGGCGGCGCCACCTGGCAGAACTGCGCATCGCCGGCCGGGTCGAGCGGCGATCGCGCGTTGGTTCACCTCGAGGGCGTCAGATTCTCGAACGGACAGCTCGGTTGGGTGGCCGGCTGGGTCAGCTCGATGGCGGAAGTCAGTGTCCTTTATCTCGTCACCAACGATGGCTGCAAGAGTTGGCAAACGAGCTGGTCGGGTGTAGGAAAGCAGTCGTCGGGCAATCTTGAGGTCATGTACGTAGATCTGCCCCAGGCCGTCGGAGGCCGGTTTGCCTCGGCGGTCGTGACGCGCGAACTGAACACTGGCGTTTATCAGCTCTGGAGGATTTCCAGCCCGACCGGATTGTCACAATGGAAACCTGACCGGACTCCGGACCGCAGTCGCACCCTTCCGGCGTGGTCACCGGTCGGCCACTCGCACTCGGCGATAATCACAAACGGCACCGTCTCGGCGGGGCTGCCTTCGGCTCCGACCCTCGGAGCTAGCTCGGCCGTTATGGCCATCCAGTTCGTCGACAGCTCCACCGGTTTTGCAGAGGTCGCTGTCGCCACGTCGACGCGGCTGATGGCAACGCACGATGGCGGCACGACCTGGGGCCTGGTCTCGGAGGGCAACTAGCAATGCGCATCCGACGATCTCAACTTGGCTCGATTCGCATCCGACCTGTTCGACAGGTGCTGGTCCTGATCCTGGCAGCGGTGCCCGTGTTCGCGCTGATGGTGGGTACGTCGACGACGACGTTCGCAGGCCCGCCTTGTTACGACACCTCGTGCAACTACTACGACCCTCACATCGATTTCAACCACACATGCGAGAACGATGCCATCACGATCGACTACACCTTTTCCAACACCTACGGCTATTACGTGAACTTGCGATGGGGAAACTATTGCGGCGCCAACTGGGCCAGAACATTCAGCTCGGTATGCGAGCCACTTCCCTATTGTGATTCCGGTTACTACTTCGAATCCCACAAGGGCACCACAACGAAGACGCTCAATAACTGGTACAGCGACTACAACAGTCAGCCAAACCACTGGTCGCTAATGTTGTCTGGTGCGAGCTCAACCGACCGCGTTTGCCTCTACGAAGACCGTAGCCACTGCACGCCGTGGCATTAGAGGTGATGCCCGCCGCCAGGGAGGTCCCCACCAAGGGACCTCCCTGGCAATGTCCGGCTCACCGCAGAATGGGGCAGTCAAGAGGCAATCCCGCAATCGGCTCGAGCCGGAAATCCCAGCCGTAATAGGCCGCCGCGAGCAGCGCGGCGTTGCATTCCCGAGAACCAGACTCTGAATTCTGCAGATCTTGCTGGATCGCGGACATCACTCCTTGAGGGTTCGCGTTCGGACCGAGTTCCATGACTTCCGGACCGTCTGCCGCGATGTAGGTCCAGGCATCCCGATTGATTTCCCCACCCGGGCAGAAAAGCGGCGAGAACGAGCCATCGATCGAGTGGTGAAGCGGCTGGCTGCAAATGGCATCCTTCGAAGGTATCGTCGCCGGCGGAAGGATTGCGGCCGATATCGTCGTTCGCTTCCAGTTATAGGCCATCACTGCCATGACTACCACGATCAGTAGGGCGACTGCGAGAAGACCTTTCGACACGTATGAGCCACCCATCGCTAGTGGTTCACGTGGGACATGCACTTTACCAGCCTTCCCAATGTCGTTTCGCACTGGCTTACGCACCGGGAGGCGGGCCCGGCAGCAACTTGATGACGACCACCTCGGTGAAGTTTTCGCCGTCGAATTGGAGGCCATAGCACCCCTGCGAAGGCGCGGACATCATGCTTTCCCACGCGCCCCAGTTCGGCGGTGAGGAGGTCTTGGGAAGCCAGGCCTCCGGAGCACCTGTGGCTGCGTCGAGCTCTCTAAACGTCAGAGAACCAACTCCGTCGAGACGGCTACTGCGCACGAGCACCGGCCCCGTGTATGTCGGGTCTGTCAGCAAAACTATGACCTGATCCCCGCCCGCGTAGAACGTCGTTTGACCGCTCAAATAGACCGGTCGACGGCCGAAGCCGTAGTTGGGCCACTTTCCCGACGAAGTCCGAATCGCCAGGCGGACCGGTTCTCCTGTCGGGCATTGCTGACCGGCATCGAGCGGTTGAAGCGCGAGCGGGCGGGCCTCGAGCGTCGGGCGATCGACACTCGGGTGCACTGAGCCCAAGCCGGCCCGCCCTGGATCGGGCACGAGCGGAAGAAGGCTACCTCCATGCGATGCGATCAGCGCGATTGCAATTGCTCCCGCGATCACGGTCGCGGCTGTTCCGGCGAGCCAGCTGGGCGCACCAGTCAGGGACCGCTCAGGTTGGCTGAGATTCGGCTCTACGAGCGGAGGTGGTTCTCCTATAGCTCGCCGGAGTCGATTGCGAAATTCCTCCTCACGCATCGTCGGCTCCATCTATTTCAACTCGCAGCCGACGAAGGCCTCGGTGTATCCGTGCCTTAGCTGCCTTGTCACTGACCTTTAGGACCCGCCCGATCTCATCGAGCGGAAGGTCCAAGTAATAGCGCAGCACAATGGCGAGCCTCATCTCGTAGGGAAGGCGGGTGAGTGCATCTCGTAGGTCTAATGCCTGATCCGTGAAGTCAACGGAGCGTGGCTGTGCGGTCACAAGATCCGCGAATTTCAAGATCGACGACCAACGATTGCGGCGTCGCTGACGACATTCGTTGGCCACTATCGTCAAGAACCAGGCACGGAGGTCCGAGTTTGGGCGCAAGCGATGGTGGGCGCGCCACGCTTTGAACGTCGCCTCTTGGACAGCGTCTTCGCAGTCGGTGGGGCTCATCAACATCCCGTATGCAAGCCGTTGAGCATCAGCTACAAAAGGGGCGATGAGACTTGCAAACGCGACCTCGTCTCGGATCCCTATGGCTGCTCCCATCACCGCCATTCCATCTCTACAAATGCGTCAGGCCACCACATCGTTGCGGTGCCTCATCACAAACGGGTCAGCTGGCACCGACCGAGCTCGACTCCGTAGCCACGCCGCCACCCCGCAGCCGTCACGCCGCAGGCCTCACGAATCATTCATTTGTACGATGCCACAAGGTGTTAAGTCTGGCAAATTGTCACTTGACAAAGCTTAATCTCTTGCTACACGCCGGGGGACTCTTGGTTGCAAATACCACGAGATAGGACGACATCAGGAGAGTCAGACACGGGGAGCTTCCTGCAGATTTTGACTCCATTTGAATTGCGGACGCTGGAGATGTTGGCGGCGGGTCTTGATCGCAATGAAATCGCCCATATAGTGCATCGCGCCCCCAAGACCATCAGCAACTGCCTGACGACTGCAAAGGAGAAGCTTGGAGCGCGCACGCTGGCGGAAGCGACTGCGATGCTGGCCGTGGCGAATGTGGTAACGACCGGGGCGCTTACCATGCCCTGATTCGGCGCTGGCACGCCTGTGGGGTTCAATAAATACGATGGGCGCTTCGATAGCGCTTGAGCGAGCGATGACCTCGGCCAGATAGGATTGCCGGCCGGGTGGTCGGCTCTCTTATCTAGTCACTACTTCGCGTCTTGCTGGATGCCGTGGCGACCATCCATGCCGACCAAGCCGGCCTGCAGGCCGAAGTGCTTGCCCTCAGGCGCCAGGTCCAGGTTCTGGAGCAGCAGATCGCCCGGGTGCGTTGGAGTCCAGGTGATCGGATGGTTATGGCGGCGCTTCGCGAACGCATCCCGAGATCGGGCTGGGCGGGATTGCTGGTGAAACCGGAGACGGTGCTCGGCTGGCACCGTAGATTGGTGCGAAGGAAGTGGGTGGCCTACCGAGGCCGACCGCCCGTGGCCGACCGCCGATCTCAGGGGGAGTGCCGCCAGCTGATTGTCCGGATGGCGCGCGAGAATCCGGGTTGGGGCTACTTCCGGATCCGCGGCCAACTCTTGACGCTTGGCCACCACGTGGCTGCGACAACGATCAGATCAGTGCGGCTCGCCGCCGGTATTCCGCCTGCCGGCCGACGGTCTCAGCTGACCTGGAAGCAATTCCTGGCCGCGCATGCCGGGACGTTGGTCGCGGCCGACTTCTTTTCCGTTGACACGATCTTCTTCAAGCGCCTCTACGTCCTTATCTACGTGCACCTGACGTCACGTCGAGTCTTGCTGGCGAACTGCACCTCCGAGCCCAATGCCGCTTGGGTCACCCAACAAGCCCGCAATCTCAGCTGGAAGGCTCGAGGACGAAGGGATCAACCTCAGCGCGTTGATTCACGATCGGGACAAAAAGTTCGCGTTCCAGGCCGATCGGGTCTTCCAATCGCAAGGCGCCCGGGTGATCCTGACTCCGCTGATGGCGCCAACGGCAAATGCTTATGCCGAGGGTTGGATCGGGAGTTGCCAGCGAGAATCCTTCGACTGGATGCTGATTGTCAACCAACGCCACCTCGAGACGGTCATCCACGAGTATTGCCTGCACTACAACGATGAGCGCCCGCATCCTACGACCTCCAGCGTCCCGCAAAGATCCTGTGCACACGGCAGGTGGCCGGGTCGAGCACAGCACACGCCTCGGCGGCTGGCTCAGTGACTATCGCCGTGTGCCGGTGGCCGCGTGATGTCATTTTCGAACCCGACACCATCAGCAACTGCCTAACGACGGCAAAAGAGAAATAGGTGCTCATTCGCTGGTAGAAGCCGCCGCGATATTCGTCACGGCCGTGCAGGCGTCGCCACTGGGACGCGACTCACTGTTTTGATTCGCGCCTCGCAATCGGGACAGAGGTGGGGAGCCAATGTCTCGATGGTCGCCAGAACCGACTCAGAGGCGGAGGACATGGCGCAGGAAACATCGCAAGGGATGAAGGGGAAGTTACTGGGCCGCTCGATGGCTCGACCCTTGTTAAAGCGGCGACTCTTCATGCAACGCAGCGGCAGTCCGCAAAGTCACGGGAACGATTCCCTTCCTTTCGGCACCCCGGCCGCGAAAACTTCGAATTGAGGGCCATCGGCTAATCGGCCCGGCTGCCGACGTTAAGGGGGGTCAATAAAGTGAATCGCCGTCGAATCTGGCTCTATTTCTCGATTGCCATGTCCGCACTGATTGCGTGCTTAGGTACGTGGCAGGTTACGAGCGCATTCGCCGCCCTGCCACAGGCTCCTGCCAAACCCGCGATAACCGCGAAGGTGCCGCAACCGGACGTATTCCGTCCTGACCATGCCAACCGCACCGCTGTCGGCAAATCGAGCGGGCCTCATTTCGACAAGACAAACGGCGCGGCTACCGAAATCGCCTCTCTGCGGACGCGGACCTCGAAGACGTTCATGTCACGTGGCGGCTTCCAGCTGATCACGTATCCCGGTTCGATCAATTACAAGGACCCATCCGGAAAGTGGCAGGAGATCGACAACACGCTGATTCCGGTCAAGAGCTCCGGCTATGCCTACGAGAATCGGGCCAACTCCTACAGGGTATATCTCCCTGGCACCATCGGCCCCCAGCCGGTCGAGTTCCGGCTCGGCAGTGCCTTCGTTCGCTTCAGTCTTGTCGGCGCTTACGCGCCAGTGTCGATCGCAGGCAACGAGGCTACTTACATGGGCGCTCTGCCAGGCGTCGATGTCGCGCTTATGGCCCAGAACGACCAGCTCAAAGAGACGATTACGCTCAGTTCGCCGGCGACGAATCCACTCATTTGGAGCATCGACTCCAGTCCAGGTCTGACGGCGAGACCCGGCACCCTTGGCTCGGTTGACTTTCTGGACCGCTCAGGCAAGACGCTGTTTGGATTCGCCCCGCCGTTCATGGTCGACGCGGCGGGCGCCTCTTCCGCTTCGATCCGCGTGGAACTGCGCAGCTCCGGTACGTCAGAGTTACTTGCTCTTACAGCCGACCAGGCGTGGCTTAGTGACAAAGCCCGACAGTTTCCGGTCGTGCTCGACCCAACGGTAACGATTTCGTACTCGGGCTCGAGCATTGTCAAAACGTATTCGGGCGCCAATCAGGACTGCTACATCGTCAGTAGTTCACCGACTACTAGTTTCTGCGGCGGCACTAACCTACTGGTTGGATTCAAGAGCCCCGCGATTAATCGCGGGCTGCTTCAGTTCAACGTTTCGATTCCGCAGGACGCCAACATCCTCGAAGCCGATCTCGCTCTCAACCTATCCAACGCCAAGGCCTCCACGGGCACATCAGTCTCGCTTTATCCAGTGACGTCAACGTGGACCACCGCGGCGACGTGGAACAAGCGCGATGGAACTAATTCGTGGACGGCTGCCGGAGGTGATTACGGTACGCCGTCGGCGTGGACAAACAGTGCCGTCGGCCCGACCTCCGGGTGGTACCACTGGTACTTGTCATCGGTAGTCCAGGGATGGGTCAATGGCAGTACGACCAACAGAGGCGTTTTGCTGAGAGCTGACAATGAGAGCACGTTAAACCAACTTACCTTCTTCTCGTCACAGGCGGCACAGTCAGCAAACTGGCCATATCTGAAGGTGATCTACCAGCTCGGTATAGGGGACTTGGCCTGGTACCGTACCGCGTCGCAGCAACTGACCGATCGGTTACAACTAAAAGAAAACCTCTCAAGCGGAAATTTACTGGGGGTGTTGCAACTCGTCAACATTCGGGGAACGGGTCTTAACGAGGTCTTCAACCTGAACTACAACATCCTGTCGCCGAACCTCTGGGACTTTGGCCGCGGCTGGATCACCAATACCGGCTGGGATCAGTACGTCGATCCCAACATGGGAGACGGTGCATCGTTCTTTGGCCCGACAGGATACGCGTTCCACTACATCAAGAATCCTAATGGCAGCTACGTCACACCACCTGGCATCGACGCTGACTTGGTCCATAACGGGGACGGTACGTGGACGGTGACCTACCACACGACCCAGGAGAAGCTCAACTTTACGAGCGATGGGCTCTACATGACCTCGGACGTCGACCGAGACGGGAACACGATTCGGTTTGCCTACAACCCGAGCGGTTCTATGGCCTCGATTACCGATACGCAGGGCCGAGTTACGACGTTCGCATATGTCTACGGCACTTATACCGGTTGTGCTCCGCCAACGACCAGCGGTTTCGTAAGCACCATTACGGATCCCGCGAATCGAACGTACTCGTTCACCTACGACGCCAACTGCGACTTGGTCACCTATACCGACCCCAACAACAAGACCACAACATTCACGTACGACGCTCTCTTTAATCTGACCAAGATTACTGACCCGCTGGCCAACCAGACGAATCTGATATATAACGCTATTTATAAGGTCACGTCCGTAACTCGCGTTACGAATATCTCCCTGCAGACCGGCCCTACCACGTCGTTCACGTACAACACGGGCAATACGGTCATGACCGATCCAGATAGCAATCAATCAACGTACGTCTACGACACCCGAGATCGGGTCACGCAAGTAACAACACCTGCTGGCAGCGGCTACACAACATATACGGGCGACAATAAGCTCGCGACGGACCGGGATCCACTTAGCAACGTGACGACCAATACATATAACGCCAGCAATAGTCTGATCCAGTCAGTGGCTCCGACCCTCGGAACAGGCCACAACGCGGCGACATTTTCGTCGACCTTCAATACGCCTTCTAGCGTCAACGGCTACCAGTACCTGCCGTCGTCTCAAAGCGACGCTCAGGGAAACTGCACGGCCTTTGTCTACGACTCTGCAGGTCGCATCGTCGACCTCTACGCTGGTCAGACGAGCGGATGCGATGGCGGAACAGCGGGCATACACACCTCATATCGATATGAGGGTGACCCTGGCGTTTCGTGTGGCGCCAAGCCAGGTCAACTGTGTTCGACGATAAGCGGGAATGGCGGGACGACTAGCTACGGGTATGACGGCAATGGCAATCTCACGACTATCACCCCGCCAACGCCCCTTGGATCAACAGTTATTACGGTCGACTCAGTGTCCCGGGTGGCGACGGTCACGGACGGCAAGGGCCAGAAGTCAACCTACGGTTACGACAGCCTTGACCGTGTGAGTCAAATCCTCTACGGCGGTGCGACTCAGTGCACGCCAAGCACTGGCAATTGCATCACCTACGTCTACGACGCCGACGGAAGCCGGACATCTGTGGTCGACCAGACGGGCACAACCACGTACTACTACAACGCGCTCAATCAAGTTACGACTAAGGCACTTCCCGCCAGTGGATATGCTTGCGCGGGATCGTCTCCAAATGGGATAACGTTCACGTACGACGGGGCGGGAAACGTCGTCAACTCGTGCGATAGCGGAGGCACAACGATCTACTCGTATGACAGTAGCAATCGGCTGGCGTCTGTCTCTGAGCCAGGCGGAAGCTGCACGTCGCCGCCGTCGCTATGCACGACGTTCGGTTATAACGCCGACGGCAACTTGACCACTACAACCTTTCCCGGCGGTGCCATACAGACAACTGGATATGACAACGACCAGAATGCTGTGTCGGTCATCGCGAAGAGCTCAACCAACACGGTATTGACGAGCTTCGCTTACACGTATGCCAATGGCGCGAATGACCAGACATTGGTACGGACGTCTACGGAGAACGATGCCGTTGCCTCCAACACTTACACGTACTCGTACGATGCACTCAATCGCCTGGTTGGGGCTTTGGTTACCAGTGGTGTCGGAACGTCGTTCACCTATAGTTACGACTCGGACGGCAACATCCTGAGCCGCATTGCGGGTTCCACAACGACCAGTTATGCCTATAATCTCGCGGACCAACTCTGCTGGGCAGTAGTCGGTTCATCAGGCAACCCGTGCTCTACCGCCCCTAGCGGATCTACCACGTTCACTTATGACACTGATGGGAACCTGGTTGGAAGTTCCGGCGGTGCGTCCTTCAGTTACAACACAAAGAACCAGACTAGTGCGATTACTGCCAACGGCGCAACAGTCAACCCGATCACATACAGCGGAAGCGGCCAGGATGAGCGTGTTACTGCGGGCAGCGCAGGCTTCATAAACGAGGCGGGCAATGTGGGGTTGGTATCCAACGGCGGCGTATCTACCTACATCCTGACCGGCCCTTCTGGCGTCTTCGGAGAACGAATCGGATCAAACCACTACTACTTCTTGACCGACCGGCTCCGTTCTGTCGTGGCGGTGATAAGTGGGGACGGCCAGACGGTATTCGACCGCTTCGGATACGACCCCTACGGGAATACAACGTACAGCTCCGGCTCGATTGCTAACGCATGGGGATACGCTGGGGGATACACGGATCCGACAGGTCTAGTGAAGTTCGGTGCCCGATATTACGACCCGTCTAATGCGCGATGGACGCAGTTGGATCCGATGGGCCAAGGTTATCGATATGTAGAAGATAACCCTGTTAATGGCACGGATCCGACAGGGATGCTCTGTTGTGCGGGCTGGAATGGCGTTCATTATGCCTGGAACTGGTGGGTTGGTTGGTACGAATACGGAACGATTTGGTTCTATATGACGACACGTGACGAGCAGGTCGCTTTCCTAGTGTGGGGTTACTTTGTTAGTCTGATAATGGCGTTGGTAACGACTCGCATCGGAGGCTACTGGGGCGCCGTTATCGGTTGGGCAGTAGGGGTGATTCTCGGACCCGTGGCGTTGTGGCCATTGCTATGGGCGAGTTCCTTCGGTTCCTACAATGTTTGGGTTGACGTTTATTGGCGCCAGTCCATCTACCCGCAGTACATCTGGGGTTCGTACGGTGCCCATCGTTAGACCTCTCGGCAAATCGACTTGCGACTTCTACTCAACTCGATGATCGTCGGCTTGGCCGCACTGCTGCTAGGCCTTCTATTCGGAGGAGTCGCGTGGCTCTATTTCCTGCGCGTCTTGGTTAGCGGTGGACCGCATCCGTTTGTGCCTACGAGGCTATCGCAGTCAGGTCCGACCGCAGTGCGCTGGTTCGCCCTAGGCGCCTTGGCACTGCCGGCCTTTGTAATCGTTGGCACGTTGCTCGTTGTTCTGTCTGCGCCTGGGGCTGGATGGATCGTCGTATTCTTTGTTGCGTCCATGTTGCTGCAGACTTCGTGCTGGCTCGTCGCCGAGGAAATACGACGTAAGGTCGAGGCAACTCGGATGAGCCAACCGAATGACGTGTCGGTGCGTTAACGCTCGATGCAGTACGTCAGGGGCGAGGTCGGCTCGCCCCTGATCGCGGAGCGCGGTGGGCGTCCGGTCAATACTTGAACCTTGGTGAACGGCGCCGACAGCGCCCCGGTCTTTAGACCGTTCAGGGATAGGCCTTCGCGCGCCCTAATACCGTATGTGCCGACAGCTGTCGCTCGTCTAAAGGTTGCCCGCGCCATCTGTCTCGCGTACAGCAACGCCAGTGATAAATCGCGCGATTCGGCCGCACTCAGCGGCACCTGGCGAACTGCAGGCACTAATTTCTGAACGGGTCGCAGCGATCTGATGACCGCAAAGGCAGGCCAGAGATCGAGACACTGATCGCGGGCCAAAAGATGCAGTCGCGTAGGGCAGTGCGGACAGCGGTGGTGCCGACTAGCGAGTTGGAGAAGCTGCGTGGCTGTTCGGCAGATGCCTGACGATCTCTCACTGTTTGTGTGGTTCGTCACATGGCAGATCTACAGGTTCGCAGTGTTGCTTAAGGGGAGGTATCCGAGCTATTCAATCGCTCTATGCAATCTCGTTGTCAAGTGGAACGCGGAATCTCCCTCGGTGCTCAAGCAGCGTCTGCATGCGCGCGCTTTGTTGACCACAGGGTTGCTAAGAAGTGAGCAAGGCGATCGGGAAGGGAGTGTCGCAATCAATAGCAGCATCGTGAATGGACATAGGCGTTCGGAGGACAGAGAGATTCGCACGCACGTCGCTTGGGCAATGGCAAATAGCGGCTTAGACCTCACTGAACTTGGCCGAGCCGAGCAAGCGATCGAGGTATTTGAGCAACTGATTACATTGATCCCGCCAGAAGATCCTTATCTACAACCACTGGCTCAAGGGCTCAACAACTGGGCGTCCGCGTTAGGTGACCTTGGACGTCACGACGAATCGATCGCTATTGACGACCGCATTGCGACCATCCTCGCCGAAAGGGAGGACGAGCCGAATTTGGGTTACCTCTACGCCTGGGCTTTGGTGGCTAAGGGCGAAACCCTAGCGTTTCAACGCGACTTTGCCGGCGCAATCAATGTGTTTGACGATGTTCTTCATAAGTGGTGGAGCTCTCAGGTCCGTGGACCGTCTGATCGACTTCAGGAGGCGCTTGCAGCCGCCCTTCGACATCGGTCCGCATCGCTTGTCGCTCTGCATGAGTACAACTCTGCCATCGCTGATGTGAACAGAGTTATCGACCGGTTCGCGGGTTCGCGGACGGTGGGCATCCAGGAGGAAGTCGCGTGGGCAATGCTCGGCAAGGCGATTGCGCTCGAGCAGATCGGTCGCAGAGCCGAGGCGCTTTCTACCTGTGACTTGGTCGTGAAGCAATACGGCCACTCAACCAACGCGCAAGTTTCGCAACCACTATCTCTAGCCAGGAAATTCCGACAGACTCTAATCGGCGCCTAATCACCTAGCCAGGAGGCGCTTGTAGGGAGCGCGTTCGACACCGCTCATCCGATGAAGAGGAACAGCGACCTGCTCGTTCCCATGGTTTACGCCCATCGATGCTACGGTCGGAAGACGGAACCATGTTGGAGCGCCGAGGACTAGTCAGTAGCCTCCCAGTCCTCGCCTCCGTCGATTGCCCGCGTCATCACCAAAGCGATCTGCGTCGACGCAAGCGAAGGGGTCGTCGGTCCTAGCTTTCGATAACTACCCCCTATCGCGAGTTGTATGAGGGGATGGGTGCTGTTGGATGAGTGAGAATCCGATGAGATGAACCGCTTTGACCCAGAGCAATTTCCGAGCGCTAGTGCCTTCTTCATCGAGGATGAGGAGGAAACCGCCATGTGCCGCGATATGGCCAATGAGGCACGCACCTACATCGAGCGATTCAATTGGGGCTCCATCAAGCGAATCCAGGTTGGATTCTGCTACCCCGGAGTCGTGGGGGCTTTTGCCTTTCGAGTCGAGGCGAGTAACCCCACGGTCCCGCCCTGGTTTTGGGTCGTTGTAGGAGATTTGCCTCCAACGTACTTTGACGCTGAGGAAGCGCCCGCCGCGGCGGATGCGCTCCGTCGCTACATCGGCATAATGGGCCGCTGGATTGATGCTGTGCGCGGAAAGGAGCCATTCGACGAAAACGTTGCGCCTGTTGATGTTCCTCCGACCGAAGAGTGGGCTGCCAACCTGGAAAAGCGTCTTGATCTACTCGAACGCGAGATCATGCCTGAGCTGAGCGATCCCGCGTGAATCGCCACGGCGTCGGCCGCTGGGTGGTCACAGCCGGCTGCTTCGTCGGTCGCATCTTCGTCGTAGCAGTAGGCCCTACGACTCTCAGTTGAAATCGAAGATGCTCTCCGTAAGGCAACTCCATAGGCTAGTCACCGTCATGGCGGCAGTCGGTGTCGTGGTGATAGTAGTGGCATTGATCGTGGGGTTTGCTGCGGGCTATTGGCTCGTTGCCAGCGCGGTGCTCGGCGGTGGCTATGTCTTGGCGGTTGGCGGATGGTTGAGTCGGCGACGACTAAAGACTCTGCTGGCGACGACAACGAGCCGGGAGGATGAGCGCTAGCCCGGCACGCACCATGGGCGGGGAGACCATATTCGGAAATCGTGAATGCGGCGCTACGGAATTGTGATGCCGACCTCCCGTTAAGGGGACAGCAGGCAGGCTCGCTATGCTCGTTGATCGGAAATGTCCAGCGACGAGTGGATTAGTTACATCCCGCGAAAGTGGAAGGAAGGCCTCGAGGCTCGTGGCCAACGTTCGATCCAAGATAACATTCCACCTCAGGAGCTTCGCCCCGACGCCATGGACACGGGGGAGGGCTATTGGATCGCTAAGCTCGTCAATACCCGGCACGGAGGCCAAGTGGCTTCGTGCCGCCACTACATGCTCCACCTCACGAAATCGGACGCGCTCCGATGCGGACGTCATCGACTGGGAGAGCTTATCGCAGCTGAGTCTCGACTCGGTGAATGGACTCCACGTCCTGAGGACGAGCCGATGGAGGCCCCCTTCACACTTGGCGCGCGGATCGAGTACACAGGGCTTAGCTCCCGCGGTCTGGAGAACGGGGTAGCGGTGCATCGCTCGGAGGTTGGCGTCGTGATCCACGTGGAGCCACCAGGCACCGCTGGGTCGAAGGACATGCTGCCCGAAGACGGGTATTGCATTGTCCGTTTCCACGACATTGAGGGCGACGAAGACACGATTTGGCCTCGTTTCGATGCGGATGGCGGCTGGCGGACGCGCTATCGGCTAGTCGATGACTAGATCGGCTCATGCGAAGGCCCCACGAGGGATCAGATTCTGGACTATGGTCGGGAGTTGGCGGGTCGCTATGGGTTCAAGGTGAACTACTGAGATGGGCGCACTGCAATGGGAATTCAACGATGCGGATGCGCCCGGTGTGGCGAATCTCAGTGTTCCGATAACTAGGGATGCAGCGGGAGCATTGATGCGTGGAGCGACACCCGCGTCGCCTCTTCGAGCGCATGTCATAGAACCTGGCAGGTTTGCCGACCTTCTCAGCCTTGGTTTTCCGAGTCTTTACGCGCTATCCGAACGCTTTGCGGCGGCGACAGCACCCATGACTGGGGCTAGACTCTCGCCGATTGAGATCGATGGTGGACCAGCTGGCTACTCCCTTCTAGGCATTACGGGCCGGTGCGGGTCTGTTGATTACAGCCGCTCGGCCGTGATCGGACGAATGGGAAAGTTTCTTGAGCTGCGCGGGCTCGGTGTTCAGGAGGCCACCGCGCCGGTTGAGTTCGCAGTACCCGACAATCGGGAATCCATACTCGTGACGTCGCGCGTTGCTCATGAGATCCGGAAGATGAAATTTAGCAATGTTCGCCTTATCAAATTAGAAGAAGTGGAATTCTCAATAACCGCGGAAATGATCGCCCGCGCTGGAGGCTAGCTTAAGCGCTAAACCAGCCGCGAAGGTAGCGGTGCACTCAAGCGGGCCGCGGCACATAGCGCGGTCCTCAACCCCCTGGGACGGTTCGGAAGTAGCCCGGAGAATTAGGTCGCGATCCACTTCGCGACCGTTGACCGCAATATCATTTGCGATCTTTTCCGCCGGTTCGAACGGCGAGGTCTGGCCGACCGTTTCCGCCGAGCGACGGTCGCTGAGACCGAACAGCTCATTCGTTGTCCATCGTCGCGTTCGGTCAAAGCGCCGGTCGTGGTCAGAACGGCAAAATGCTGCGACCTAGAATCGCTGCGTGGAAGGCGCTCGCTTAATCGAACTTCTGGAGGAGAAGACACGCCACCTACCCCTAACCGCTAACGCTCACTTCCACGTTGTCGTCAGCGCGGCCGAGGAGGGGGATTGGGATTTCCCAGAGATCATCCCTTCGCCGCCGTACCGAAATACGACCCTGGCCGAACGCGACGCCCACGATCCTGACCTAGTAGCGAGAGTCAGGAATCTGAATGTGGACGTGCTCGAATGTCGCAGAGCATGTCCCCACAGCGGCCTAGGCGATTTCGGCTGGGAGGATGGGGACAACGCGACGGCCTATCGCTGGTGGCATGTTTTTCGCCGCAACCGCGGCTAGTCCGGGGGTGGTTGAGGAGCGCGACGGTCTGCGGTGGCTGGTTGTCGAGCACGGTTGGTCGCCCGAATTCGCCGACTTGGTGAAATCCGGACGAGTAGACGGCATCGAACTGAACGCGTCAAAGGGCGAGTGGGGCGAAGACGTTGGCTTCCTACGCAAAGTCCCGGCCCTCAAGAATCTGATCCTGATCAACCTTGGGGAGCGTAATGTCGAACCCATTGGGGCGCTCACCCACCTGGTTAACTTAAGGCTGAGCGCGTACGCGGTAAGCCCATTGGACTTTTCACGGCTGCGTTCGCTGCGGTATTGCTTCGTCGAGTGGCGCAAACAGTACCAGGGGATATCAGCGTGCACCAGCTTGGAAGAACTTTACGTGAACAAATATCCGGCCCGCGACCTTGGGATGGCGGCGCCACTCACGGCGCTTCAAAAGCTACGCATCGGAGACAGCAGAATGTTGGCATCGTTGGATGGGATATCGAACTTGCAACGATTACAGTTTCTCGGCCTGTACGCCTTGCCGCAGCTCGCCAGCCTAGAGCCGCTTGGCCAAGTGGCGTCGACGCTTGAGACTCTCGAAGTCAGGGCATGTCGGCGCTTCGGGTCGCTCGCTGGTCTGGAACGTCTAAGGCGTCTCCGGCGGCTCGTTCTCGAGGATTGCGGGAAGGTCGATTCGATAGAGCCGATAGGCAGGTTGGACGCTCTCACGCACTTCTACTTCTATGGCGACACCAATGTGGTCGATGGGAATCTGGACATACTGCGCCGGCTGAAACTGCGCGAGGTGTCTTTCATGAACAGACGGCACTACAGTGTCCGACGTGAGGAACTACGGAGCTTTAGGCGGTGACCGCCTCACGCGATGCCAGGCGTTCCCAGTGCCGCCCCTCCGGCGGCCAAAAGCGCTGTTAACGGCGTGGGCGCCGCCGGTGTGTCTGGTGGGCTTCTGATCACGATGCGTCGCCGCCCGGAGCTCTCGGGAGGTCCACACCGCGAAGCGGGAACGCGAGTGGTTTCGGCCCGGCCAGGCGCGACAGCGCTCGGGGTTGTCTCGAGTCGCGGTCGACTCGGAAGGTCGTCAGAAGTTCGAGCAGGCTGCCAACGGGATCCGGCAGCGAGTTCAAATAGTGTCCCGTCCCCCCGACCAATTTCGAGTTCAAATCGGCGATTTCGTTTGGTTGGTGAGCCGCCGGATCACACCCGTGTCACAGATCTTCTGGAAACTCGGCCAGGGGCAGTTCAATAAGGTGGTTGCCGTCACCCGATCTGAACTCGTGCGCCATCAAACGGCTGCTGTCAGGGTCGCCGTGTTGGTCGTAGTAGCTCTCGTGGTGTTCGCGCCTGAGATCGCGCTTCCAGCGCTGGCTTTCGGGTTGACATAAGGCTATGGCGAAGCGTCCCTGGAGAATCACCAGCCGCTGGCACCCTTGGGGGCCAATAAGAATGCGGTTGAGTTCGGGCGTGGTGACGCTTGCCCGCTATAAGATCGAGTTCTGGATTGACGAACGACCCCTAGCAGCCACCGACTTCGCAAGAAACCCGGCAACTCTCGTTTCCGATACCGTCGCAGAGCATCTGCTTGCGCTGGCGCCTCCCGGTCAGAGGCTGATCCTTGCCCCGTCGTCTGACGAGGTCAAGGCAGATGGCACCACAGTAACCAGCGACCAACTCACCACCCAGCAAAGTCTGTATCTCGAATACGTCCTTCCCGGGAAGGA
>WNGI01004176.1_pt1 | contig 20486 bp, 16 predicted proteins | sample 5400621 | NCBI WGS metagenome assembly WNGI01 (sample SAMN13153374, study PRJNA577476) | soil metagenome | isolation source: 20 cm soil or saprolite under Garry oak tree replicate 1 | place: USA:California | collected 2016-06-15
GGCCCGTCCCCGATCTCCTCCAGGACCTCGAGGCGGGCGTCGACGGCCTCCGCATCGGCACGAGCCGCGACGCGCTCCGCCCGCAACCCGACGCCGCGGTCGACGCGGCATATGCGGCGACGCGCGACCGGCTCGCGGCACTCGGGGCGCGTGTCGTCGACGTCAGGCTCCCGCACCACGACCTGGTCCTGCCCGTGGTGCTGGCGGTGTTCGCCGTCGAGGGTGAGGTCGCGCTCGAGGCCCGGCTCGGCGGCCGGCCGCGGCTCTTCAGCCCGCAGGTCGCCCGCATGCGGGAGATGATGCCTCCCGGCGACGCGGCGAGCTGGATGTCGGCGCAGCGCCAGCGCCAGCTCGTCTGCCGCGACTATGCAGCGGCATTCGTCGAGGTCGACGCCCTCGTGCTGCCGACGACGCCGTTCCCCGCGCCACGGATCGACGGGGACGAGACCCGCCTCGCGGGTCTCTGCGCGGCTTACACGGGGGCGGCGAACCTGACGGGCTTGCCGGCGGTCGCGATCCCGGCGGGCAGCAGCGACGGCCTGCCGGTCGGCGTGCAGATCGTCGCTCCCGCCGGCCGGGACGCACTCGCGCTGCGCATCGCGCGGGCGCTGGAAAAAACGGCGGCGGAGCACCGGGTGCATCCGCCGCCGGACGAGGGGTGAGGCTCCGCGCGGGCCGGGTCGACCTTACTCGGCCGGCGTGGAGGTGATGACGAGCTGGAACGGCGGGGTCGCGCCGGGGACCGGCGTCGTGCCGTTCGCCAGGCTGCCGCGAATCGCCACCACGATGAGGTTGTGGTTCACGTGGGGCGTGCCGTCGGCATGCCAGTTGGGATCGTCGTCGGTGTTGAACGCATCGAGCTGGCGGTGCGCCTTCTTGTACGTCTTGAACTCGTGGCGCCAGTACGTGAGCGCGGTGCTGGTGAGCGCGTCACCGGCCGCGATCTGGAAGAGCCCGGGCACGTTCGGATCGAGCAGCTGCATCAGGAAGCCCTGGTCGTTGTACATGGCGACGTTCGAGGAGCCGAAGGCCAGTGGGAACCCGAGCGCGAGCCCGGTGAACGTCGTCGCGGCGCTCACCCCGGTCACGTCGACCGGAATGTAGAGCGAGCCGTCGCGGCCGACGCCGGCGCGGTAGTCCTGCTGGCTGATCGTCTCGTCGACGTCCTCCAGGGAGACGGGGGGCGCGGTCACGGTGAACTGGTCGTCGCCGAGGCTGTAGAGCAATGCGCCCGAGCTGAACACGTCGATCTGGCACGGACCGAGCGACACGGCCCCGACCTGCACGCGGAGCTGGGTGCGGACCACGCCGTCGGCGAAATCGCGCTTGGCGGCTGCCTTGCCGCGGCTCCAGTCCGACCTCCCGTCCGACGTCATGAAACGGACGGAGTACATCTGGCCGGGCACGAGGCGCCCGTCGAAGAGAGTGACCTTCTGGTTCGGCCAGCCGACGAAGGGCCGCACCGCCGCGCGCGGGGGTGGGGGCTTGGCGCAGCCGCAGCCGGCGGTCGCGGGCGTGGAGGCGGCGAGACCGACGAGCGCGCTCATGAGCGCGACCGCCGCCATTCGAGAGATCCTGCTGCTCCACATCCGCATGTCGTCCGCCTCCGCCACTTCGGCTCGCGCCGTTCCGCTGCCGGCAACTGCACGTTCCGCGCCGTTCTAAAATGCGCGGAAAAGGCGGGCATCGCATGCACGCAAGCGGCGGCCGCGTGTCAGGAGTGGCACTGGCGCGGCACACGGTGCCACCGACGTGTGCCAGCCTCGGCACACGCCGAGGCGTGCTCAGACGCCGACAGCGAATCGCGTGCCTGCCGTGTGCCGCTCGAAACCGGCGTGACGGCCGGGATGGAAGCGGCCCGCCACGGTTGCTCCGCACGCGACGCACCGGTCGCCGTCGAGGCGATACAGGCGAACGGCGTGCCAGTCCCGCTCGATGAGCGCCGTGCCGCAGGCCGCACAGAACGTGGTCTGCCCCTCGGCGTCGTGCACGTTTCCGACGTAGCAATGCCGCACGCCCCGGGCGCGCGCGATGCCCCGGGCACGGCGGACCGTCGCCAACGGGGTGCCGGGGCGGTCGAGCATGCGGTAGTCGGGGTGAAACGCAGTGAAATGGAGCGGGACGTCCGGACCAAGGTGCTCCACGAGCCAGTCGCACTCGCGGCCGATCTCCTCGTCGCCGTCGTTGAGGCCGGGGATCAGCAGCGTCGTGACCTCCGTCCACACCGCGGTCTCGCGCCGTAGCCATTCGAGCGTCTCGAGCACGGGCGCCAGGTGCGACAGCGTGATGCGCTGGTAGAAGTCCTCGGTGAAGGCCTTCAGATCGACGTTGGTCGCGTCGATGTACGCGAACAGCTCCGGGCGTGCTTCGGCGGTCACGTATCCCGCGGTGACAAGGATGTTGACCAGCCCGGCGGCGCGCGCCGCGCGCGCGACGTCGATCGCGAACTCCGCCCAGATGACCGGGTCGTTGTAGGTGTACGCGATCCCGGTGCAGCCGGTGCGGCGCGCGAGCATGACGACCTCGTCCGGCGTGACGATCGGAACACCGCGCTCCTCGTCGCGTGCCTTGCTGATGTCCCAGTTCTGGCAGAACTTGCATCCGAGGTTGCATCCGACCGTGCCGAACGAGAGAACGTGCTCCCCGGGGAGGAAGTGGTTGAGCGGCTTCTTCTCGATCGGATCGGCGGCGAAGCCGCTCGGGCGGCCATAGCCGGTGCTCCAGAGCCGCCCGTCGTGGTGCTGGCGGATGTAGCAGAAGCCCGACTGTCCCTCGCCGATCAGGCAGTCGCGCGGGCAGAGCGTGCAGCGGATCTTCCCCGCGCCCTCCGGATGCCACCAGCGGGCCGGGTGCCGCGTCGTCAGGACGCCACCACTGCTTCGCGCGAGCCGGCCGTCGCCTGCTCGAGCCGCGCGCGATACCGCTCGAGTCGCAGCGCACGGACGATGGCGAGCGCCTGCGCGAGCTGCGCGCTGCTCGGCGGACGCGTGCCTGCCGCCGTCGCCACCTCCGCCGCGCCGAGCGTCGCGATCGCCAGGCCCGAGCGCGCGCCGATCGACTCGGCGAGGCCGATCGCGCGCCGGTAGCAGCGCTCGGCCTCCTCGGCCTCGCCGAGCGACGACGCGATGTCGCCGAGCGCCGTCGCGACGAGCACCTCGCGGAGCCGGCCACCGACCGGCTGCGCCCGCAGCCGCTCGGCGTATCGGCGCGCGCGGTCGACGTCGCCGACGGACAGCAAGGCGTCACCGATGAAGCGCACGTTGAGCTGCGGCGAGCTGGAGGCCGTGAGCCCCTCGTCGATGGCGGCGAGGTAGCGCTCGGCCGCGACCGTCTCGCCGAGCGCCAGGCCCGCGAGCAGCGCGACGGCGGCGGCGGCTGGCAGCGTGCCGAGATTGGAGATCGCCTCGGCGATCTCGAGGCTCTCCTCCGCGCAGCGCTTGGCCTCGGCGTATTCGCCGCGCATGAGATGGATCTGGCCGAGCAGGCCCGTCGTCATGCTGCGGATCGTGCGATTCGGGATGCGCCCTGCGAGTTCGGACGTGTCGAGCGCACTCCGCGAGGCCGCGTCGAGGTCGTCGGCGAGGGCGAGCACTGCGTCGCGCACGCTCCGGGCGCTCACGTAGAGGTCGGCCAGCCGCTCGCGACCGTCCGATGCCTCGAGCTCGTCGATGACCCAGTCGATGGCGCGCCGGGCGAGCTCGAAGCGGCCATCGAAGGCATAGTGGAGGCTCACGCCGCGCGACAGCCGCATCGACGTCAGCCGCAGGCCCGCGCGCTCGGCGACGGCGAGCCCCTCCTCCACCAACTCGAGGCCGCGGGCGAAGCCGTCACGCTGCATCAACATGGTCGTGACGCCGAGGAAGTAGCAGAGGCCGGCCAGCGACTCGTGGTCGCCGAGCGCCTCGGCGAGCGTCCGGGCGCGCTCGCCCGCCCGCCGCGCCTCGGCGAGATGGGGCAGCCCGAACAGGACGGTCAGGCGGCAGAACCCGAGCGCGGCGGTGAGCGTCGCCCGCCGAGCCGCGTCGTCGTCGGGATGCGCCGCGAGCTCCTGCTCGGCGACGTCCCAGGCCTGGCGGAAGAAGTCGGCCGCGGTGCGGTATGCGGGCAGCCGCTCGGCGTCTTCGGCGGCGTGGAGCAGCGCTTCGACGGCCTTGGCGCGGTTGTCGCTCCGCGCGAAGTGATGCGCGATCAGGGCCCGCGCCTCGGCGCTCTGCTCGCCCGGGCTCGCCTCGAGCAGGAGACCGGCGCGCTCGTGGAGCTGGCGGCGCTGCTTCAGGAGCAGTCCCTCGTAGGCGACCTCCTGGGTGACGCTCTCGCCGAAGCGGTACTCGTCGCCGGCGAGCACGCTCTTGCGGTGCAGCAGACCACGCTGCTCGAGCTCGCCGAGCGCGCGATCGACGTCGATCGCGTCGCCGTCGAGCATCAGAATCAGCTGATCGCGGCGGAACTGGCGGCCGAGCACGGCGGCGATCTGGATGGCGCGCTTGGCCTCCGGCGGCAGGCGATCGAGCCGCGCCGCGACCACCTCCTGGACGCTTCCCGGGATGGGGATGTCCTCCAGCGGACGCGTCATGCGGCTCCGCCCGTTGTCGCGCAGGAGGTGGCCCTCCTCGAACAGCGCGCGCGTCATCTCCTCGGCGAAGAAGGGGCTGCCCTCCGCCTTCTCCACCAGGCGGTACTCGAGCTCGGCCGGCAGCGGTGCACCCGCCACGCCGCGGATGATCGCGGTCACGTCGTCGTCCGCGAGGCGGGGGAGAACGACGCGCGTCAGCGCGACGTGTCCCGGCCACGTGGTCTGCGCATCGGGGCGCTCGGTGACGAGCACCATGACGCGCGCGCTCGTCAGGCGGACGACGAGGCTGCGAAGCAGCTCCATCGACGACTCGTCCATCCAGTGGAGGTCCTCGATGGTCATCACCACCGGCGCATCCTGGCTCTCGGTGAGGACGAGGCCGGCGATCGCATCGAACGACTCGCGCTTGAGCTCGTCGGCGGGCGCGTCCCGCTCGGCGCCGAGCGGCAGCGAGATGAAGCGCGAGAGCAGCGGATAGCCGCGCGCGATCCGTTCGACGGGAACACCGAGCTTGGCGGCGACCTTGCCGGAGACGACATCCGGCGGCTCGCCCGTGGCGAGGCCGAAGTAGTGCTTGAACATGGTGAGGAACGGGTAGAACGGAACGGCGCGGCCGAGCGAAGAGCAGCGGCCCTCGAAAAAGACCGCCGATTCGCCGGCGAGCGAGCGCTTGAACTCGTACAGGAGGCGCGACTTCCCCGAGCCGGCGTCGCCGACCACCGACACGATCTGCGCGCGATTGCCGAGCCGGCGGAAGGACTCGTCGAGCCGGGCGAGCTCCGCGGTCCGGCCGACGAGCGGCGTGAGGCCGCGCTCCGACGCGATGGCCATCGGCGTGACGAGCTCGCTGCGCCCGACGACCTCGTACCCGGGGACCCGGTCGGCCTTGCCGCGGATGGCGAGCGGGCCGAGCGCCCGCACCTCGAAGAACCCGCGCACGAGCCGATACGTCGTCTCGCTGATCAGGACGGACCCGGGCTCGGCGAGCGCCTGGAGGCGCGCGGCGAGGTTCGTGGTGTCGCCGATCGCGGTGTAGTCCATCTTGAGATCGTTGCCGACGTTGCCGACGACCACCGGGCCCGTGTTGATGCCGATCCGCGCCTGCAGCGCATCACCGTCCGCACGGCCGAGCGTCTCCTGGATGCCGAGCGCGGCGCGCACCGCGCGCTGCGGCGCGTCCTCGTGCGCCAGCGGCGCACCGAAGAGCGCCATCAGCCCGTCGCCCGCGAGGTGGGTGACGATACCCTCGAACTTGTAGACCTCGCGACATACGATCTCGAGGTAGCGATCGAGCAGCTCCGCGTAGTCCTCGGGATCGAGGCCCGCGGCGATCGCCGTGGATCCGACGAGGTCGCAGAAGAGCACCGTCACCTGCTTACGCTCACCCGCGACGGCACCCCGCGTGGCGCGGATCTTGTGGGCCAGACCCGTCGGAATGTGACGCGACAGCCACGTGATCGCGTCGCTGGCTGGCGGCGGCACGGCGTCGTGCACCCCTTCGTTCTGCTGGAGGCCGCAGTCGGGACAGAAGCGGAAGCCGGGGTCGATGGTCGCACCGCAGCCGCGACACTGCACCGCCACGGGCGTTCCACACGCGTGGCAGAATCGTTTTCCGGCGATGACGTCGGCGCCGCACGCGGCGCAGCGCATATATGTGGCCGGTACGCTGGGCGACGCGCCAAGTCAATCTCCGACCGCGCTCCGCGTCGCTGGCCAAGGCCGATCGCGCGTGCTAGGCCGCGCGCATGCGAGACCCCGAGACCGTCGTGCGCGAGTTCTGCGCCGCGTGGAGCCGGCGGAACGTCGACGAGCTGGTCGCGTACTTCACCGCCGACGCCGTCTACCACAACATCCCGGTGACGCCCGTGACGGGGCACGACGGCATCCGCGAGCTGCTCAACATGTTCGCGCCGACGGCCGAGGCCGCGGAGTTCGAGATCCTGAACCTCGTGAGCCGTGGCAACCTGGTCTTCACCGAGAGGGTCGACCGCTTCACGATGAACGGGCGGACGGTAGCGCTGCCGGTGGCCGGCGTGTTCGAGATCCGCGACGGCAAGATCGCGGCGTGGCGCGATTACTTCGACTTCGCCACCTGGCAGCGGCAGGTCGCGTAGCGTCCGCGGCGGCACTTTCTTGACGGGTCCTCGCGGCGTCCGTCCCGGCCGGGGCACCGGCGACGGTGGCACAGGCGTTGCTCTCGCCCCGACCGATGGCGAACGGCCCCCGGCTCGCAACGACGCGTCGCACCGGGTGGGACACACCCGAGCGCTCCGCCGTGCAGGAGCGTTTCTACCGGGAGCTCATGGCCGTCGACCGGCTGCCCTCGGCACCCGAGATCGCGCAACGTCTGCTCGTCGCCGTCAATCGCGAGGACGCGCACGTGAGCGAGCTGACACGTCTCATCGGGCGCGACCAGTCGCTCGTCGCTCGCCTCCTCCGTCTCGCCAACAGTGCGTTCTTCTCGGTACGCACCCGGGTCACGAGCGTGGAGCAGGCCACCATGCTGCTCGGCTTTGCACGCGTTCGGGACCTCGCGCTCGGCCTCTCGGTGTGGGGCAAGCTCGAGGGGAAGAGCACGGCGGCCCGCCGCTGGCGGAAGTCGCTCTGGAGCCACACGTCGCTCGTCGCGGCGAGTGCGAAGAGGCTCGCCGAGCAGACGGGCAACGACGCGGGCGCGGCATTCGCCGCCGGCCTCCTCCACGACGTCGGCAAGCTGGTCCTCGGCGTCCGCCTCGGCGACTCGTACTGGTCGATGCTCGACGACGCGGCCGCCGAGGGACGCGAGGCCGCCGCGTTCGAGACGGAAGCGTTCGGCTGCCATCACGCCACCGTGGCCGGCTGGTTGCTCCAGCTGTGGGCGCTGCCCCCCGAGCTCATCGACTCCGTCGCGCTCCACCACGAGCCGCTGAGCGCGGAATTCGGCCTCGACCTGCCCGCCGTCGTCGCGGTGGCGAATCGCCTGGTCGACGCGACCGACTCCGCGAGCGGTCGCGCGCGGGACGAGGTGCTCGCGGAGATCCGGGCGTTCGCCCCGGGGTTGCTCGCCGCCGATGCGTGGCCGGACCTGTACGCCGGCCTCGCGCGCGAGCAGCACGCGGTCGCCGGCATCTTCGACTAGGAGCGCGACCCGAGACTCATGTCTCGGGTCGGAGCCAGACGCGAGCGTGAAGGGACAATACCACGCGCGACTGCCGTGCCGCGGCTGGCGAAGCCAGCGCGGCATGCGGGGTACGCGCCCGGCGCGCATCGCTCGATCGTCCGGTCCCGACCCGAGATGTATCTCGGGTCGGCCTCTAGGCGGGCGCGAGGCCACGCGCGGCAAGGGCGCGCGCGCGGGCCCAGCGATAGTCCGGCTTGCCGCTCGGGCTCCGCGTGATCTCGTCGACCCAGACGGTGGTCTTCGGGAGCTTGTAGCGGGCGAGGTGGCGGGCGGCGAGATCGACGAGCTCCTCGTGCGTGGCGTGCGCCCCCGGGCGGAGCTGCACGACGGCGGTCACCTGTTCGCCGAAACGCTCGTCGGGCGTGCCGACGACCACCGCGTCGTAGATGCTCGGGTGGCGGCGGAGCGCCTGCTCCACCTCCTCGGGGTAGACTTTCTCGCCGCCCGTGTTGATCGACACCGAGCCGCGGCCGAGGACCACGATCGAGCCGTCGGCGAGGATCCGGCCGTGATCGCCGGGGACCGCGTAGCGCGTGCCGCCGACGATCGGAAAGGTGCGCGCGGTCTTCGCGGCGTCCTTGTAGTACCCGAGTGGCACGTGCCGGGTGCGCGCCACCCAGCCGACGTCGGGCGACCCCGGCGGCAACTCGCCCGAGAGGTCCTCGCGCAGGACGACCGTGTCCGCCATCGCGAACGTGCCGGTTCTGGCCTCGTCCCCGGCGCGCGTGCTCATGGCTCCGTGCCCGCCGGTCTCGGACGCGCCGAAGCCGTCGATCACCATCGCGTGCGGGATGCGCTCGAGCAACGCCTGCTTCAGGTGCGGCGACAGGATCGCACCGCCCGAGAGAATGACGAAGAGCCGCGAGAGGTCGTACGACCGCCGGTCGAGACCGTCGAGCAGCGGGCGCGCGAAGGCGTCGCCGACGAGCAGCAGCAGGTTGACTCCCTCCCGTGCGACGGTGCCCCAGATGTCGTCGGGATCGAGCCGGTCCGGACGCGCCTGCAGGACGACGGCGCCGCCCTGGTGGAGTGCCGCGAACGCCGCCCACTGGGCCGCGCCGTGCATCAGCGGCGGCGTCGGCAGCGTGCGCAGGTAGGCACCGTTGGCGGCGCGCTCGACGAGCTCGGGGATCGTCGCGGGCGGCGGCACGCCGGGCGGCTGCCCCGACATGGCGCCAAAGTAGATGTCCTCCTGCCGCCAGAGAACGCCCTTCGGGGCGCCGGTCGTGCCGCCCGTGTAGAGGATGTAGAGGTCGTCAGGCGAGCACGCGGCGTCGGGCGGTACGGGCGACGCCGCGGCGAGCGCCGCCTCGTAGTCGAGCGCGTCGGGCAGGAGCCGTTCGCCGGAGCCGTCGTCGACCTGGAGAAGGAGCCGCAGGCGCGGCAGGCGGTCGCGGATGCGCGCGAGCGTCGATGCGTAGCGCGCGTGAAAGACGAGCCCGACCGCGTCGGCGTCCTCGAGGAGATAGAGGAGCTCGTCGTCGACGTAGCGATAGTTGACGTTGAACGGCGCGACCCGCGCCGCATGAGAGCCGAGCATGCCCTCGAGGTATTCTGGCGAATTCAGCAGGTAGAGCCCGACGTGGTCCTGACCCGACTCGTGGTTCTGGAGCGCGTTGCGTTCGCGCCGGCACCCGAGGCCGTGCGCGCGCAGCACGCTCGCCAGGCGACGGGCGCGCTCGGCGAGCGTCGCGTAGGTGAGGCGTCGCGTCGGGGCGATGATCGCGTCGCGGTCGGGGTAGGCGGCGGCGAGCGCCTCGAAGATGCGGGCGAGGTTCATCGGCGCAACGAACCAAGAAACCCGGCTCGGGCGCAAGGGGCGCCGCGCGCGGGCCCGTCGATTGACACCCCGGCGCGCTGCACGCTAGCCCGGGGGCCGCCACCGGAGGTGTCGCATGCGATCAGTCTGGATTCCTCGCACAGGGCCACCCGACGTGCTCGAGGTGCGCGACGGTCCGGAGCCGGCCGCCGGGCCCGGCCAGGTGGTCATCCGCGTCCGCGCCTCCGGCGTCAACTTCGCCGACGTGTCGGCGCGCCTCGGCCTCTATCCCGATGCGCCCCCCCGCCCGTGCGTGGTCGGCTACGAAGTCGCGGGCACGATCGACCGTCTCGGTGCGGGCGTCGACGGGGACCTCGCGGTCGGGCGCCGCGTCATCGCGCTCACCCGCTTCGGCGGGTACGCAGAGGCCGTCGCCGTCCCGGTGGCGCAGGTGTTCCCGATGCCCGACTCGATGAGCTTCGAGGAAGGGGCATCGATCCCGGTGAACTACCTGACGGCGGTGCTGATGCTCCGCCACTTCGGCAACGTCCGGGCGGGCGACCGCGTCCTCGTGCACGCGGCGGCCGGAGGCGTCGGCATGGCGGCCATCCAGCTCTGCCGGATCGCCGGCGCCGAGGTGATCGGCACGGCGTCGGCGGCGAAGCACGCGGCGCTGCGCGAGGCCGGCGTCGCCCACGCGATCGACTACCGCACGCAGGACTTCGAGCAAGAGGTGAAGCGGCTGACCGGCGGCCGCGGCGTCGACCTGGTGCTCGACGCGACGGGCGCGTTCCGGAAGAGCTACCGGACGCTCGCGCCGCTCGGCCGCCTCGTCTGCTTCGGCTTCTCGACCGCGGTCACCGGCCTCGCGCCGAACCGGCTCGCGGTCATCCCGAAGCTCGTCGCATTGCCCTGGTTCCATCCGATCCGCCTGATGAACGACAACAAGGCCGTCATCGGCGTGAACCTCGGGCACCTGTGGGACCGGATCGATCTGCTGCGGCGCGAGATGCTCGGCCTGCTCGACGACTACCAGGCGGGGCGCATCCGGCCGATCGTCGGCAAGACGTTCCCGCTCACCGAAGCGGCCGCTGCCCACCGCTACATCCAGGAGCGGCAGAACGTCGGCAAGGTGGTGCTGACCGTCGCCTAGGAGCGCGACCTACGGGCAGGGATACGCGACCTGGTTCGCGGCCTCGATCTGCGCCAGGACGTTGGCGCCGAGCGCGTCGCGGTTCGGGCGTGACAGACACGTCTGAGTGCAGATGCCCTTGGTGTCGAGCCTCGACATCGCGGCGCCGTACTTCTCGACCGCCGACTTGTGCTTCACGGGATCGAGCTCCTCGCACGCGTTCTCGTCGAAGGTCTTCCCGGCGAACACCGCGTCCGCCTGCTTCTGGTGGCACTTGATGACCGCCGCCGCGAGCTTGCCGAGCTCCGATCCCACCGTGTCGGCGCACGTGAGCCGGTCCTTGGTGCTCGGGATCTGTCCCGCGTCGTCGCCGCTCGGGTCGATGGCCGTACCGGTCTCGCAGTAGACGTCGCCGTTCTGCGCGTCGAGCGACGCGGCGTTGGTCTGGCCGGCGAACAGCGTGCTCTCCTGCGTCGCCGCCGCGGCGAGCTGCGACGCCGAGCAGAGGAACGAGACCTTCCCGATCGCCGCGTCGAGCTTCTCTTTGGCGGACCTGCCCCCGTTCGGCCCGTTCGCACAGAGGTCCTCGGCCGGACCCGTGATGGTGTCGCTGACGCCGTTGAACCGGTCGTCGGCCTGCTTCTTGTGACACTTGATGACGGCGCGAATCGCATTGCCGAACGCCTTCCCGATCGCGTCACCGCACTTCAGGCGGTCCCTGCTGTCGGGCACGCAGCCCGTGTCGTCGCCGCCGAAGGGGATAGTGGTCGTGGTGGTCGTGCTGCTCGAGGTCGTCGTCGTCGGCCCGACGGTCCAGCCTTCATCCGCGAACGCGTTCAGCGAGAGCCCGGGGTTGTGGTTCGGCCCCGTGTAGAAGGGCTCGTGCAGCTCGTCGGGCGTGAGCGAGGTGTCCCAGTGGGAGATGCTCGAGCCGGGCTGGAACGGGCTCGGCGCATAGATCTTCGCGTTCCCGCCGTGGGCCGTCACCACGTTGGCTCCGTCCCAGAAGACGTTGCCGGACGTCGTCGCCGACTTCCGCTGCGCGTCGCTCATGTCGGTGAAGCGCGGGGGCGAGGCCGCCGGGCGCACGAGAAACAGGTCATACGCGCTCGGAGACCCGTCCGCCCACGTGCCGACCGTCGACAGATCGCAGGAGCCGCCGCTGCAATCCGCGGTGACTCCGCAGGAATCGCCGGGCGTGCTGCCGCCGACGCACGTGCCGCCGTCGACCTCGGAGGTGAAGCCGAGGCCGTGCCCGATCTCGTGGAGGACGACGCTCACGAAATCGGTGTCGAAGTGGCCCGACCCCGGCGGGCTCTCGGGCGGGTTTGCGTCGGTCCCGTAGTACCAGTCGACGGCTCCGAGCACGGTGGCGTTGTCGACGTCGCTGTTGAACACGGCGACGATCTCCGACATCGCGCCGTTGACGTCCGTCCCGGCCAGCTGGTTCGCCAGGGCACCGACGTACCAGGTGTTCGCGACCGGCGCGCCGGCGAAGTTCCTGTGGAGCGTCGTGGCATACGCGTAGCCGAGGATGGCGGCAGACGCGGTGCCGCCGAGGGGATCCATCGTGGCGTCGACGACGACGGGCGTCGTGCCCATCAGGGCGGAGGACCAGACGCCTACCGCGTAGTTGAAGGCCGCCTGCCGCTGGGCGCCGAGCGTCGGGTCGTTGAATCCCTCGTTCGCCCCGTCCATGAAGTTCACCGTGATCGGCACCGCACCCGCGACGCCCACCATGCTCGCCAGGAGCACGCCGGAGAGCCACCTCACCGGCCGGCCGCTCCCCCCTGCACGCAGTCCGCCGTCAGCCGACCGTCCTTGCCGACGTGGCCGACGCTGTACGCGACGTGGCCGTTGCGGATCATCTCGCCGCCGCCGGGCGCCGGCTCCGGCACCGGCCGGACCGCCGCCCGCGTGCGAAGCGGCGGCGCCGCGGGCGCCGAGGGCGCCGAGGGCGGCGGCACGACGGCTTTCCCGTGGTCGTCCAGATGGATCCTCATACGACTGCCCGCCGGAGCCGCGGGCGTGTCGTCACCCGCGCGCACCGTGGTTACCGCGCCGAGCGTCAGCACGACGGCGGCCGCAGCCCAGGCAATTCGACGGCTCATGTCGCGAACATCCTCCGGGCCCGTACGCGGTGTCAACGAAGGAAATGGCGCGTCGCCGAGCGCGGCCATTGCCGAGTGAGCGCCTCAACGCTAAGCGTCACGGCGCCAATGGCGCTCGGCGAGGCGGCGGATCGGTGCATCGCGCGCATGCGGCGCTTCATCCGCGGGCAGGTCGAGCGATGAGCGCCGCCGGCGTCAGCTGGGACCTCGCGACGCTCTACGCGGGACCGGACGACCCGTCTCTCGAGACCGACCTCCGCGAGGCGCAGCGGGCGGCCGACGACTTCGGGGTCCGGTACCGCGGCCGCGTCGCCACCCTCGCACCCGACGAGCTGGCGGTGGCGATCGCCGAGTACGAGGCGATCGAGGAGCGCGGCCGACGGCCGAGCTTCTACGCGTCGCTGCTGTTCGCCGCCGACACGCACGACGAGACCGCGAAGCGGCTCTCCGAGCGCGCCCGCGAGGCGTGGGTGGACGTGGTGAACGGCCTCACGTTCTTCGAGCTCGAGCTGAAGGACCTGCCCGACGAACGTCATGCGGTCCTCGTCGCCTCGCCGGCCCTGGCCGACTGCCGCCACTGGATCGACGGGCTCCGGCGGCTCCGGCCGCACACGCTGTCCGAGCCGGAGGAGCGGGTCATCAACCAGAAGAACCTGACGGGGCGCGACACGCTGGCGCGCATCTTCGACGAGCTCTCGGGGTCGCTGCGCTTCCGCCTCGTGGTCGACGGGGCCGAGCGCGAGCTCGCCGCGCCGGACGTCCTCGCGCTGCTCTACCGGCCCGAGCCGGAGCTTCGCGAACGCGCCTTCACCGTGCTCCTCGAGGGCTTCGCCGCTCAGGGCGTCGTGCTGACCGGTATCTTCAACGCGCTCCTCCAGGATCACCGGCTCGAGTGCAACCTCCGTCGCTTCCCGGACCCCGTGACCCCGACGCACCTCGACAACGAGGTGCGGGCCGAGACGGTCGAGGCGATGATGGTGGCCACCGAGCGCCACTACGGCCTCGCCCAGGACTACTTCCGCCTGAAGGCGACGCTGGTCGGCCTGCCTCGCCTCAAGAACACCGACGTGTACGCGCCGCTCGACGCCGCCCCGCGGACGATCCCGTTCGAAGAGGCGCGCCGGCTCGTCTTGAGCGCGTTCGAGGGCTTCGCGCCCGCCTTCGGCACGCTCGCGCGCACCTTCTTCGACGAACGGCGCATCGACGCCGAGCCCCGGCCGAGCAAGCGGCTCGGCGCCTTCTGTGCGTCGCTCGGGCCGTCGGCGAACCCCTTCGTGCTTCTCAGCTACAACGACACGCCGCGCGACGTCTCGACGCTCGCGCACGAGCTCGGCCACGCCCTCCACGACCGGCTGGCCGGCCACCAGCGACCCATCAACTATCAGCCCCCGCTGCCGCTCGCCGAGACGGCGTCGACGTTCGCGGAGCTGGTGCTCACCCATGCGCTGCTGGAGCAGGAGTCGGACCCCGCCGTCCGCCGCGCGCTCCTCTGTGCCCGGCTCGAGGACACCATCGCCACGGTGTTCCGTCAGAACGTACTCACGCGCTTCGAGATGGCGGCACACGAGCGCCGGCGGTCGTCGTTGCTCGGCGCGGACGAGCTCGGAGATCTGTGGTGGCAGGAGAATGCCCGCCTGTACGGCGACGCCGTCGAGATGATTCCGGCGTATCGATGGGGATGGAGCTACATCCCGCACTTCGTTCACAGCCGGTTCTACTGCTACGCATACGTGTTCGGAGAGCTGCTCGTCCTCGCGCTGTACCAGCGCTATCAGGACGACGGCGCCGCTTTCGTGCCGCGCTACCTCGACCTGCTCGCCGCGGGGGGCAGCGACGCGCCCGACGTGCTCCTCCGCCGCCTCGACATCGACGTCGACGACGCGGCGTTCTGGGAGCGCGGCTTCGCGGTCATCGCCTCGCTGCTCGCGGAGCTCCGCCGAACGGTTACGCCGCCACTTTCTTGACGCGTCGCGGACCGGCAGACGCCGCGCGCGTCGCGGGTCGGCTGGTATGGCGATTGCTGCCGCATCCTGGATGCCGATCCGGGTGGCGATCGCCGACGATCATGCCCTCTTCCGCCAGGGGCTGCGGTCGCTGCTCACCCTCCGGCCCGAGATGACCGTCGTCGCCGAGGCGGACCGGGTGAACGCCCTCCATCCGATGCTCGCCGACGTCGACTGTGACGTCCTGCTCCTCGACCTCCAGATGGACCGCAGCTCCCTCGCCGACATCGGCCAGCTCGCATCGAAGACGCGCGTGATCGTCGTGACGGCCAGCGAGCACCCCGAAGACGCGCTGGCGGCCATCCGCGCGGGCGCGAGCGGCGTCGTCTTCAAGCGCTTCGCCGTCGAGACGCTGGTGGATGCGATCCGGACGGTGGCCGACGGTCATGTCTGGGTGATGCCGACCCTGCACGGCGCCGAGGCCGTCGAGCCGGCGCTCGAGCCCCTCACCGCGCGCGAGCGGGAGATCGTGCGCCACGTCGCGCTCGGCCTCCGGAACGCCGAGGTGGCGACGCGGCTCGCCATCAGGGAGGACACCGTGAAGACGCATCTGAACAACGTCTTCCAGAAGCTCGGCGTCCGCGACCGCGTCCAGCTGACGCTCTACGCGCTCCGCCGCGGCCTCATCGGCATGCACGAGCGGCCGTAGGTCAGAGGCCACCCTTCCCCGGGTTCAGGACCCCCGCCGGGTCGAGCGCAGCCCTCACCCGCCGCAGAACGTCCAGCCCTACGGCGCCGTGCTCGCGCTCCATCAGATGGGCAAGCTTCCATCCGACGCCGTGGCAGTATTCCATCGTCCCGCCGGCGTCCTGCGCCGCGCGGAGGATGCCGTCGATCGTGTCGCGCACCGCGGCCGCGGCATCGGCCGGTCCGCTGAGCGCCACCGAGTACAGCTCCGGCCAGTGCCAGAGGCCCTCTTCGATGAGACGAAGTCCGTGGTGCCGGATCAGCGCATGCGCCGCCGCCCGCACGCCCTCGAGAGCGGCGAGCGGCACGCCGACGTGCGCATAGTCGAACTGCCCACCGGCGAGCCAGTCGCCGGCGCGGGCATCGCGGCTGGCGGCCCAGCGCTCCGCGATCGCGTGCCGGCCGCTCCATCGCTCCTCGGCCTCGTTCGCGCTCGTCGCTTCGCCGCCGGCCACCCGCACGAGGTCCGCCGCCCGCCCCGCATGGAGCGCCGCCTCGCCGAGGAGGCCGTCGAACACGAGGAGCAGGAAGGCAGGCGCCGGCGGCAGCTCGTCCGCTGACAGCTCGAGACAGCTCGCGCGCACGCCGGCGCGACGGCAGCGCGCGGCGACCGTGACGCCCGCCGTGAACGACGGCATCCGGTAGCCGCGCACGATGCGCTCCTCGGGACGCGGCAGCACGACGAGCGTCGCCTCGGTGACGATGCCGAGCGTGCCCTCGGTACCGATCAGCAGGCGCGCCGGATCGAGCCCGACCGAACGCGCCGGCGACGCGCGCGTACGCAGCACGCGGCCGTCCGCGAGCACCGCTTCGAGCGCACGGACCTGGGCCACGACGCTGCCAGCGCGCGCACCGAGGTAGCCGAGCCCGTTGGTGCCGATGACGCCCCCCACCGTGGCGACGCCGATCGTCCACGGGTCGTGGCCGAGCATCAGCCCGTGCGCGGCGAGCGCCTCTTCGACGCGGGCGAGGGTCGCGCCGGCTCCGGCTCGCACGAGGCACGATTCGGCGTCGACGGCGATCGTGTTCAGCCGTCGGAGGTCGGCGACGAGCGCGGGCCGGAGGACGGCCGCGGCCCCCATGAGGCCGCTGCCGCCGCCGCGCGCGACGACCGGCAGACCCGCGGCCGCCGCCCAGCGCACGGCGGCGGACAGCTCGCCCACGTGCGCCGGCACGATCACGGCGAGCGCGCGACCGGCGACCGGACCGAAGTCCGGACGGCCGCGGAGCGGCCGGAGCGCGTCGAGGCTCGCAGCCTCACAGGCGGCCGGATCGGTGTCGACGGCGAGGGTCGGGCACGCGGCGTGCAACCCCTCGAGCATGCCCGAGGCTAACACCCCTACCGTCCGGCGGCGACCAGCGCTATGAGCGACACCGTGCTCGGGGAGGCGGTGTGAGCTGGCGGCTGCGTGAGCCCGCGTGCTTCCGGCACGGGGCGCTCCGGGTGCTCTACGATGCCGTGCCGGGCCCGCTCACCGCCATCGCGCTCGCGGTGCGCGCCGGCTCGCGCTTCGACGGCGCGCACCCCGGCATCGCCCACATGACGGAGCACATGCTCTTTCAGGGCACGCGCCAGCTCGACCAGGCCGCGCTCAACCGCCGCGCCGGCGAGCTCGGCGGCGAGCACGATGCCGACACGGGCTACGAGGACATGGCGCTGCACTTCGAGGTCTTCAACGACGACGTCGAGGAGGCGCTCGCGCTCTTCGCCGAGCAATGCTTCCACTCGACGGTCCCCGCCGATCGCCTCGCCAAGGAGCAGCGTGTCGTCATCGACGAGATCCGCGGCCGGTTCGAGGACCCCGGCAACTACGTCCACGAACGCGCCTGGGCACGCTTCTTCGGCGAGCCGCTCGGCCACCCGGTGTGCGGCACGATCACCAGCGTCAGGCGGATGACCCGCGATGCCATCCGCACCTTCATCCGCCGCCACTTCGTGCCGGGGAACATGGTACTCGCGCTGGTCGGCGGCGTGTCGCCGGACCGGATCCGACGGGCACTTCGCCGGGCCTTTCCCGCCGACGGGAACGCGCCGCGCGCCCGCTCGCCACGCGTCCGGAACGATGGCAACGGAACGCTCCACCTGCGCCGTCGGGAGCTGTCCCAGGCCTACGTCGTCCGGCTGATCGCCGCGCCGAGCGAGCCGCGGGCGGTCGTCGCCCTGTCGCTCGCGGTCGAGATCATGGGCGCCGATCCGGACGCGCGGCTCTTTCAGGAGATCCGCGAGCGCCTCGGGCTCGGCTACGATCTGAGCGCGGCCGTCGAGCACGGACCCGACTGGGCGGTCGCCGTCCTTGCGGCGAGCGCTGCGCGTGGCGAGGAGCACCGTCTTCGCCAGACCCTCGACCGTACCTGCCGCGATGCCGCCGCCGGTTTCTCCGAGGAAGAGCTGTCGCGGGCGCGGAAGAAGATCCGCTATCGGTTCGTGCGGCTCGCCGACTCGCGCCTCGAGCGGGCGATCGGCCACGCGGCGCGCGCCGCGTGCGGCCAACCGTCGCTCGTGGCGACGGAGCGACTGATCGCCTCGTTGCACCCGGCGGAGGTGGAAGAGGCGTGGCGACGGGCGCTCGGCGCGGCGAGCGTGACCGCCGTGCTGCGCGGCTGAGACGCGAGCGAGCGCCCGGGACGATCGGCATTGTGGGTCCACAGACCGCGTGACAAGCGACATCACGATGCGCCGCGCATGCGTGCTCGCTCTGCTCGTCGTCCTGTCGAGCCGCGTCGGCGCCGAGCGGCTGGACGCGCTCGGCCCGTGCGGTCCGGTCGACCGGCCGTACGATCCGGTCGAGGTGGTGGCGAGCAAGCTGCCGGGCCTCAAAGGCACGCCGATCGCGCGTCTCGCGGTCGTCGCGTTCCGGGGCGGCCACGGCCGGCCGATCCCCTTCCAGGTCGATCAGCGCAGCGGACGCAAGCTCGCGCTGCCCGAGGGCAGCGAGCCGACCCGCCCGGCGCATCTCGGCGTGGTCGGTCCCGACGACCTCGTCGTGTTCATGGCGTGCGACGCGGGCGAGCGCGCGGCGCCGGCAGAGGTCGCGAAGCTCGGCGCGCTGTCTCGCGAGATCCACCTCGACGATCCCGTCGATCATCGGGCCGGGTTCGTGTACCTCGTCGCGACGGATTCGCCGCCGGCGTCGGCGGCGCGGTACGTCACGTACGAGCCGCACGGTGACCTCGTCACCACGGCGCGCTACCGCGTCGGGATGGTGAACGCGCTGCCGAACTACTTCGCCGTCGGATCCGACGGCGGCTTCGGGCCGAACCTGCTCGATGGCCTGCGCCTTCGCGCCGACGCGACGCTCCTCGCCGACCTCGCGCACTGGCAGCTGAACGAGCAGCAGGGCGACCACCAGCTCGTCGCCTGGAAGGCCGGTCCCGTGCGCGTCGTCCGCCGCTCGCTCCATGAGGTGCGCATCGGCCTCGGCATCCATCTGACGGCGGCCCGCGCACACAGCTATTTCTACCCGCGGCACGTCTTCGGCCCGGGATCGATGAAGCTACCGGTGTCGCCCGGGTGGGTGTTCCGCGACATCACGGCGTTGGGGGGCGCCGATTTTCGTGACCTGCGTGGCTGGCGGTACCACGCCCCCGGCACGCCGCCCGAAGGCTTTCACGTCGACGGCCACATGGACGACGCGGAGCGCACCTTCGACGCGACGGGCGACTGGTTCGTCCTCGCCCACGGCGAGCAGGCGCTCATGATGGTGACCCGCATGAGCGAGAACCTGCGGCGTGCCGTGCGTCTGAAGCTCGTCTACGTCGACGACGCCGACCGCCACGCGCCACCGGAGGCCGTCGCCGGCAGCGTGCCGCTGGTCGGCTACCGCGGGCTCGACGTCGAGCGGTTACCCGCCGACCGCTACCAGTTCCAGCTGCGCATCTTCAACCTCACTCCCTACCACGCCGGCGACGAGCGCCGCGTCCTCTCTCAGCTGGACGCGCCGCTGCGAGTGGACGTGACGCCCGCGGATGGCCACTAGAAACTCGGAGACGCCCGTCAGCGCCCGAGGCGTGCGCGCAGCGCGGCGAGGAGGTCCTCCGTGAGGTTGCGCACTGGAAGGCGATCGCCGCTCGACAGATTGGCGATCACTCCCGCCTCGAGGTTCACACGCAGGCGCTGCCCCGTGTGGAACATCGCGGGCGCGTCCACTTCGAGCGGCGGAAGCCCCGCAGCGAGGAGGGCGTCGGCGAAGCCGGCGGCGAACGTGCGGGCCACGACGGCGATCATGCCCGCCGCGGCGAGCGCGCCCGCGGCGGCTGGGCCGCCCGCGCCGCGCCCGAGGTTCACCCCGGCGACGAGCACGTCACCCCGCGCGATCCGCGCGGCGAGAGTGCCGTCGAGGTCCGCGAAGAGCCGGCGCGCCGTCTCCGCCGCGGCGAGCGCCGCGAAGCGGGCCGGCAGGATGTCGGCGGCGGCGAGATCGTCGGCAAAGGCCCACGCCCGACCGGTGAGCACCGGTAGGCGCGGCTCGCCGGGTCCTAGCGTTCCGCGCCCGCCGCGGTCGCCCATCGCGGCCCCAGCCGGACCGTGACGAGCCTGCCGGGGTGGCGGAGGATCACTCGCGCCTCCGCGGTGCTGATCGCGCGGCCGAAGATGCGATAGCGCCCCCGCGCGTCGCGCTGGTTGTTCGCCCACTCGGCGAGCTCCTCCGGAGTGGGCGGATGTCCGAGCGCCACCGCGCAACGTCTCACGACGAAGCCGAGCATGATGCGAAGCGGCGCGCTCATCTCGATCACGATCCAGCCGCGCAACTTTTCCCACGGGGCCCGGGCGAGCGTCAAGCATGTCGACGCTTGACACACCCCGGGACCGATCGGCATCAGGGAGGCACGTGAGTCGCGACGTGACGGCGTCCCGGGTTTCCCCCCATGCGGGTCGCCGCTTCGACAGCTTCGACCTTCCGCCCGAGGTGCGCGCCGGCATCCAGCGCGCCGGGTTCACGCACTGCACGCCGATCCAGGAGAAGGTGCTGCCGCTCACGCTCGGTGGGCGCGACGTGGCGGGACAGGCGCAGACGGGAACCGGCAAGACGGCTGCGTTCCTCATCACGATCTTCACCCGCC
>WNGI01001304.1_pt1 | contig 20480 bp, 13 predicted proteins | sample 5400621 | NCBI WGS metagenome assembly WNGI01 (sample SAMN13153374, study PRJNA577476) | soil metagenome | isolation source: 20 cm soil or saprolite under Garry oak tree replicate 1 | place: USA:California | collected 2016-06-15
CGTGGGGATCCGGTCTCGCCACAACTGATCAATCGGCAGTCCGGTCAGGGATCGAACCCTTGACCGCGGACAACGGATACTTCAAGTATGCTGTCGAGCTTGGCGCGCAGGGGCTCATGGCGCATCTGGCGATCTACATCGGCATCGGGATCACATCGTTCAAGGTTGCGCGGTACGGGAGCACGCAGTATCGGCGGCTTCTTGCGACCGTCGTGTTGTTCACGACGGTCGGCGTGATGATCAACGCAGTGACCGGTGTCGTGTTCAACGCGCTCGTTCTTTCCTATCTCTATTTTTGGTTCGCGGGTGCGATCGTCACCGTTGCTCAGAAGGAACGAGCTGCGCGCCCCGCCTACGCAACGCCACCGCCGCCGCTCGAGCTCGCGCCGGCGTGAGTGCTCGTCAGCGGCCGGCTTCGGTAGATGCGAGTGGCTCGGTAATTAGAAGGCTGGCAGACAATAGTGATGCACAGTCGCTGGCGACTCGCATGCGTCGCCAGCGGTTTCAGCTCTTCCTGTCGCTACTGCAAAGCCTGGAAGGTCATGTCGAAGTGCTCGATATCGGAGGCACGCAACAATTTTGGGATCTGATGTTGCGAGAGGACGTTCCTGACATTCGCATCACTCTGTTGAACATCCAGCATCAGCAGGTTTCATCTAAGCGCTTCATCAGCGCGGCGGGCGATGCGCGATCGATGCCGCAATTTGCTGACGACAGCTTCGACGTCGTGTTCTCGAATTCAGTAATCGAGCATGTTGGAGACTACTCCAACCAACGCCGGATGGCCGACGAAGTTCGGCGCATTGGGTTTCGCTATTTCGTGCAGACGCCGAACAAGAAATTTCCGATCGAGCCGCATTTCCTTTTTCCGTTTTTTCAATATTTACCGCTCAGCATGCGAGCCTGGTTAGTTAGCAAGTTCGACATCGGATGGTATCGCCGTATTCCAGAGCACTCGGCTGCGCTCGCCGAAGTTGAATCGATTCAGCTCCTCACGCGAAAGGAATTCGCGGTGCTGTTTCCAGATGCAAGAATCCACGAGGAAAAATTCGCGGGCCTGACGAAATCGTTCGTCGCCATCGGAGGTTGGTGATCAGCGATTAGGGCTGCGGTATCTAAGTGCTTCCGCGACATGTGCGACGGCGACAGAATCAGATTCATCGAGATCGGCAATCGTCCTCGCAACCTTGAGCACCCGGTGATATCCACGCGCTGATAACGCGAGCGCCTCAGCGGCGCGATGAAGCATTCGTCTCGCTGGTGGAGTAACGCCGCCAAACGTATCGATCCATCTTCCCGAAGCATGCGCGTTGCAAGTAACTCCGTTGACTTGCATGTATCTCGTTTGCTGACGTTGTCGCGCCGCTCCCACGCGACTTCGCATTTGCGACGATGATTCTTCGGACCGCGGCGACGATAGATCATTCAACGGAACGCGACCAACGTTCACGTGCATGTCCATTCTATCCGCGAGCGGGCCGGACATTCTGCGAGAGTATCGTGCGACGTCCGTCGTCGAACACGAGCACGCGCCCGTTCCGTCACCGAGCCGTCCGCATGGACACGGATTCGTCGCGCCGATGAGAGTGAAGCGCGCCGGAAACACTACGGACATCGCAGCTCGCGAGATCACTACGCGACCGTCTTCCATCGGCTGTCGCAATCCCTCGAGAACAAATCTTGGGAACTCGAGCATCTCATCGAGAAAAAGAACTCCGTGGTGCGCGAGACTCACTTCTCCCGGACGCGGATTGCTTCCGCCTCCAATCAAGCCCGCCGCCGAGGTTGAATGATGTGGGGCGCGAAATGGACGCGGACAAACTGCAGGGACTGAACTCGGCAGAACACCCGCGACAGACTGAATCGCGATCACCTCGAGAGATTCTGCTTCGGTGAGCTCCGGCAGGATTCCTGGCAGTCTTCGAGCGAGCATCGTCTTGCCCGCACCTGGAGGTCCACTCATGAAGAGATTGTGACCACCAGCTGCTGCGACCTCGAGCGCGCGCTTCGCCGCGTTCTGCCCGACGACGTCAGAATAGTCGAGCTCGTGTTGCGGCGTTCCACTCGATGCAACACCTGGAATCGCCACCGATAACTCGCCGGAGGTTAACTCGCTTGCGAGGGACCGTAAGTCTTCGGGCGCGACGAGTCGCAGTGTTTTCACACGGCCGGCCTCCCCGAGATTCACTCGTGGAATCACCAATTCAGCATGTCCGTTGTTTGCTGCGGCGCGTCTCGCAATTGACAGAGCGCCGCGAATTCCGCGCACCGAGCCGTCGAGTCCGAGCTCACCAACAAAAACGCGGCGACTCACTGACTCGGGGGGCAACTGCCCCGTCGCGACAAGAATTCCGAGCGCGATCGGAAGATCGAAGGCAGTTCCCTCCTTCCGGACGTCGGCCGGCGCGAGGTTCACTGTGATTCTTCGCGGAGGAAGGACAAATCCGGAATTCACGAGCGCGGACCCTACACGCTCACGGCTCTCCTTTACTGCACCGACAGGCAATCCGACAATTGTCCATTGAGGCAAACCTTGAGTCGCATCGACTTCAACGATTACGTCGTAAGCATCGATGCCGAGAACGGCTGCGCTCTGGATTGCTGCTAGCATCCACGGACGCTGACTCAGTCGCGCAATGAGAGCGACATCGTCCGCTTGCAGGGGTTACCTAATCCATGCGCCGTCGTGAACCGCTCAGTTTGCGCGAACGGGCAACATCGTTTGGCAGTCCGAGATTACGACACAGCTTGAGTAGTCTCGGCAACAGGCAAGGTGAAATAGAAGCTGCTCCCCGCCCCGAGCTGACTCTCCACCCAAATCCTCCCGCCGTGAGCCTCGACGATTCCCTTCGCGATCGTCAGACCCAATCCAATTCCGCGACGATCAGCACGGTTGCCTTGCCAGAGGCGACCGAAAATGTGCGGCAATGCATCCGGAGCGATGCCGGGTCCAGTATCCGACACTACAAATCGCGCTTCCTTCTCCCCTCTACTAGCCCGTAGAACGATCTGCCCGCCTGCCGGAGTGAATTTGATCGCATTCCCCACCAGGTTCGACAAAACCTGCTGAATACGCGGCGGATCCGCAGTGACCTTCGGTGTATCGGAAGCCACATCACAGTCGAGACCGAGTTTGCTCGCCGCAGCAATCGGTCGCAAAAGCTCGACGGCTTCATTGATGATTGAAAACGCGTCAGTGGCACGCGTCTCGAGCGCCAGCTTCCCACCTTCGATGCGCTTCACCTCTAGAAGATCCTGAATCAAACGATTCATTCTCTCTGCGGAGCGCCACACAATCGACAGCTGCTTGTGTTCAGTCGGCCGCTCAGCCTCGGGCACAATCTCGAGCAAAAACTGCGAGCTCATGAAAATCGTGTTGAGCGGATTTCTGAGATCGTGCGCGACAATCGCCAGCATATCGTCACGCGCTTTCGTCGCGAGCTGCGCCTCGTCGAACAGCCGTGCGTTCTCGACAGCGAGTGCGGCTCGGCGACCAAGCTCTTCCGCCATCGCAAGATCGTCCGTCGTGTACTGATGATCCTCATGTGACGACACCAGAGACAGCGCACCCACAATTTTCCCGGACGCGATCATCGGCACTGTCATCGTCGACTTGGCATTCAGGCTGCGCATCATGTTGAACTGCTCGTCGTTCGTTATGAGCTTGCGCATCCCTTCTTCAGTTACGTTCGTTCTGATGTCACTCTCTCCGAGCGTCAGCGCCCGCATAACCGGATGCTCCGGGGAAACATCCTCGGGGCGGAAAACCCTCAACATCTGGCTGAATTCCTCCTCGCGTTTTGGGTCCGAGTGCGCGAATCCCAATCGCGTGAAACCCTCGCCTTCCACGACATCCACCGCGCAATAGTCGGCAAGGCCCGGCACCGTGAGGTGGGCGAGCTGAGAGATCGTCGTGTGATAGTCGAACGACATGCTCAATACTCTGCTCGCCTCTGACAGAAACTCCGCGCGCCTTTCGGCACTCTCGGCCGCGGTGCGAGCGGCCTGCTCGTGTATCAGCTCGCGCTCCTGCTTCTCGGCCCGCTTGCGATCGGTGATGTCGCGGATTGCGCCTACCCGCACGGTCGATCCGCTATAGGAGAGAGAGCGCGCCGTAATTTCGACGTCGATGCGCGACCCATCTTTTCTCAGACCCACGACTTCATAAGGTCCGCTGCTTTTTTTCTGCATCTCCTGAATGAGCTTCTCACGCGACTCGGGAGCCGCAAGAAGATCGACTGCATTCTGGCCGAGGACTTCCGAGAGATCGTATCCGAACAACCTGCCCAGGGCAGGATTTGCGTCGAGTAGGATTCCCTTGTCGTGGATGATGATTCCTTCCACCGATGCAGCAGCGAGTCCGCGGTAGCGCTCTTCACTGTCACGCGTCGCCTGCTCTGCTTTCTTGCGGGCGGTGATGTCGCGGACGAATCCGGTAAACACCGGCGGTCCATCCAGAGGAATACGAGTGATCGCCAGCTCGACAGGAAACCGCGTTCCGTCTGCTTTCAGCGCCCACGTCTCGACTCGATGATTGAGCATCCGCGATTCGGACGATTGCGCGAATCGCGCGACGCCCGCGCGATGCGCGCCGCGAAGCTCTTCCGGAATGAGGAGCTCAGCCAGCTCCTTGCCGATCACGTCTTCGCTCTTGTATCCGAAAGTTTTTTCGGCTGCGCGATTGAAGTGCGTGATGCGCCCGTTCTGATCCATCGAGATGATCGAGTCCAACGCGGCATCGACGATGGCAGCCTGCCGCACCTCACTCTGTGCACCTTTCTCTTCGAATCTTTTTCTCTCGAGGTAAAGACCGAGCTCTCCGCCAATGACGCTCACCGTTCGCAGCAGCTCTTCATCAGCCGGCTGAATGTCGGGGCTGAAAAACTCCAGCACGCCGAGGACGTTATTGCCAGTTTTTACCGGGAACGCGAAAGCGCCGTGAATTCCGAGCGAGGTCGCAAGCGTCCCAAGTGGACTATTTACTTCGGCCGTAACGTCTTCGATCATCGCGGGCGTGCCCGCCTCCCACACTCGCCCCGGCAATCCTTCGCCGATCTTCAACGGAGGATCAGGCTCTCGCGCCCGGAATTTGTCTTTCGATCTGGAATGGCGGCGGCTCTCTACGCAAACCAGCATTTGCGTTGCTTCGTCCACTTGCCAAAGCGAACCTGCATTCCAGCCCAGATCCCGGCAGATTATTTCGATCACACGAAGCAACGCGTCATCCGCGTCAGGCGCTTCGCCAAGTATCTTCGCGACCGAGAACTGTGCGGCGACCCGCTGCTCCGCCTTCTTCCGACCGGTGATGTCGTCGAGAAACGCGACACACTGACCCGTGCGCGAATCATCATCGCGCGTAATGCTCATCGTGAGCTGCACCCACACGACAATGCCATCCTTTCTGATGATGCGTTTCTGGATCGAGCCGCGATCGAGCTCGCCACTTTTCACGTGTCGCTCGAAGTCGAGGCTCGCTTCGAAATCCTCGGGATGCGTGAGACCGGCAAGATTCCGATCGACTAATTCATCTCTCGAGAATCCGACGATCTCACACCATCGACGGTTGAACCAGGTCCATCGGTCGTCGAGAGTCCGCGTTGCGACGCCGATTGCAGCGTCCTCGAACGTTGCGTGGAGTCGCTCGTCGGCATGGGCCGACGTTGCTGATGATAGAGGCGGAGCGGTGGGCTGCATCGTTAGCCAATTTAACTCCAAGCTACCCGCGTCCCGCTACCCGCGTCCGGATGAGCGGGCAGCGGGGAGCTGGAAGCGGGTAGCAGAAAAAAGCGGGGCGGCCCTTTCGGACCGCCCCGCTTTTTTCCAAAGGTTCTGTTTACTCGTTACCAGCCGGTACCACGATCTTGTCACTGCCGATCGTGACGATCACGAAATCATCGCGGCGGTTACGCTGCCAGCAATCCTCGTTGTGGTCGGTGCAGACAGGCCGCTCTTCACCGTAGCTCACAAGGTCAAACCTGCTGGCGTCGATGCCGTGCTCGACGAGGTACTTCTTCGCCGCGGCAGCACGACGCTGACCGAGTGCGAGGTTGTACTCATCCGAGCCGCGCTCGTCGGCGTTGCCCTCGATGCGGATTCGCATTCCGGGGTTGGCCGTGAGCCACGGGAGCTTCGAATCGAGTGTAGCTGCTGCATCCGGTCTGATTGTCGACTTGTCGAAGTCGAAGTAGATCGGGCCGGTGATCTTGGTGGTGTCGATCACAACCACTGCTGCCGGTGCGATGCACGCAGGATCAGTTGCCGTCAGGTTGCCAAGTCCCGGATACGGGCACATTGCGGCTGCTGGCGGCGGAGGCGGCGGAGGCGGAGCAGGCGCAACGCACTGCGGGCTCGAAGCTGGAATGTTCTCGAGTCCTGCGTACGTGCACATCACTTCGCGACGACCACCACCGAGCAGCAAGCTCAACCCTGCACGGCCGATGAGATTCAGATTCTTGGTGTCCTTCATGTAGTCGGCAAGGCCGTCGACACGAAGGGCAACACGATTCGCGACGCGGAACCGAACTCCGACGTCACCGCTTATTCCGTAGTTGTACTGGAACGGGCGATCGACCGAGTTGATCGTTGACTGCGACGCATAGTTCGAGCGAACTGCGCCGGCGCCAAGGATGAACTCAGCGGCCGATGCGATCGGAATGTTGTAGAGCAGGCGTAGCGCGAACGTCGTGTAGCTGACGTCTGTGCTCGCGTTTGAGAAAATCGGGCCCGTTGGCGGCGACTTTCTGCTTGCCTTTGTGTTCTGTCCGTCGCCTTCGAGCTCCCAGTGAACATCAGAGAGGAAGACGCCGACGCGGCCACCGAAACCGATGTGGGCGTCAGGATTTCCGGGCGCCTTGTCATCGAAGTGCGTGTACTGAACGAACGGACCGATCTCGAGCGTTCCCGGCAGAGCGTGCTCGGGCATCTCGTCCCACCACATGTACGGAGCCCAAGGCGCCGTCGAAGTGGTGCCTCCGCCAAAAAGCGACATCAGATCCGGATGAAGCTCGAGTCCGGCCTGTGCGCGCAGATTGGTGTGCGAACCATAAGCTGGTCCGCCGGCGCCGATTGTCAGGCCGCCGTTCGGCATGTAATCGGCGATGCCGTCAACACGGATCGCAGCCATGCTGCCGAGTCCGATGCTGAAGCCGACGTCGCCTTCAACGCCGTAGTTGTATCCGCGCTTGTTCTCGCGGACTTCGATCAGCGTTTGCCCGGTTGGTTGATCCGGCTCATAACCAGCGTAACCGCTGATCACACCACCAGCGCCGATGTGGAAGGAGGCGACGCTCGCGACCGGGAAGCTGTAGCGGATGCGGGCGGAGACTGGTCCGTACCAGATCGATCCGGTTTGGCCGTTGCCTTTTTGCGGCGGACGGTTGTACGAATTCTCAGCTTCCAGATTCCAGTTGGGGGCGAAGAACGCACCAACGCGGCCGCCGACTCCCCAATGGTTCTCGAGATGCAGCCCGCTATCGAACTTCGTGTACTGCCCAAATCCGCCTAGCAGCAGCGTACCCGGCGCTTGTGCCGCGGCCGTTCCGCCGAAGAGCAAGGCCGTCATTGCGCAGACGGTCCAACGCCTTCTCAACATGGTCATTACCTCTTTGAATGGTGGATGCAGCAACTTCAACCGGGACTGAGTTATCGCGTCTGCCGTTAGGCAGGATGCATGCCGGTAGAGCCCTCAACGCCACAAAAAGGCGCGGATCCCCGCCCGACAATCATAGCAGAAAAATCCTCTCGCGCCAGACATTCACCCCTGCCAAACCACTTTCCGCGACTAGAGTTGCGACTTGGCAAACAAATGTCCGACAACAACCTGGACGTTTCTGCGCAGCCTGCCAAACTGCGCATTCATCGCGCTTGCAAGTTCAACGCCAGCATCTATAGGTTGGCAATAACGGGTTCCTCGTATGGGAACCGATGCTTCGTGGCGCGAGGATTGCCGCGAATACGCGAATTTTTTTTATCGCGCTGCTGGTCTCCGCCACCACGCCATTTTCTCCCACCGCAATGACGACTGCACCGCCTTGCGCCACGCATCGTTCATCGCGACTGCATCACTGAATCTCTCCTTTGGCGAGGGAGAAAATGCCGTCTGCAGCCACTCGGTCAACGCCGTCGAATACGCAGTAAGATCGATGCGCCGCGAGAGCTGTCGCGCAACAATTTCCTGAGGATCACCGTCACCAAACGGCGGCGCACCACTCAGCGCAAACACAACAATTCCCGCGACAGCAAAGAGATCAGCGCCGAGTCCCTGCGGCTCTCCAAGCAATTGCTCAGGTGCAGCAAACGCCGGCGTACCGGCGCTGCTCACCTGATCTTCTTCCGCTGCATTCGCAATTCCGAAATCGGTGATCCGCCATCGACGATAGCGATCGATCAGAATGTTCTCCGGTTTCAAATCGCGATGCACAATTCCCACCGCATGCGCCGCGGCGAGACCGTCGAGTACCATCGACACGGGCTCAGCAATTTCGCTCAGCTCACGCGGGCCCGATCGAGTGAGAAGACTCGCGACAGATCCTTCCTCCGCCAGCTCCATCGTGTACCACGACAAATCTCCCCTCGAATCCCAGTCGTAGATGGGAACGATCGCTGGATGTGCTAGCTGCGCCGCGAGTTTTGCCTCACGCCAGAATGCGGCGACAGCGCGTCCATCCGCGGCAATTTGAGGATGCAAAACCTTGAGCGCGACTTCTCTCTCGAGAGAAAGATCTCGCGCACGCCACACTCTGCCGAAACTTCCCGAGCCGAGATCCGACAAGATCTCGTAGTCGTCGCCAAGAGCCCAGCGCACGCGCGACTCGTGACCGCGATCGCTCGACGGCGATCGTTCTTCGCGCTCGGGAACAATCATCGTGCTGCGACTTACGTATCCTCTGTCGGCAGCGCGAAGAAACGCAGACATCGTTGGAAAGCGCTCAGCAGGATTGGGAAGCAGAGCACGATCGATCGCAGTAGCGACTGCTGCCGGAGACTCTGGTCGCAGCAATCTCACTGGCGGAATGTCCGCACTGGGGGGATTCTCTCCGGTGAGAGCGGCGAAGCACAATGCAGCGAGCTGCCACTGATCGCTCGCCGGCGTAGGCTCCCATTTGTCGCCCCACTCGGGCGGTGTGGGGGCCGATGCCCACGCGTCATCGCTGATTTCCTTTTCGCGACTCGGCCTTACGGCCGGCGGAATTTCGTTTTGCGGAATCGCCCACTGCCACTCGATCATCCACAACCGCCCGGTCGGCGTAACCCAGACCGTGCTCCCGCCGAGACCGCCGTGTGTCACGCCGCTGTCGTGCAGATACGACAGGGTTGACGCTGCGCCGCGCAGAACCTGGAGCACGTACGGAATCTCCGCGGTGCCGAGCCGCGCGAGGTGCGCACTCAACGATTCTCCGGTTACCCATCGCCTCAGGTAACCGGGACCACGGCGAGTTTCGCGGTGTCGTTCCCAGTAGTGATAAGTGGTAGGAATTGCCGGATGACTGCGGTGCGCGAGATGTTGCGCCTCTGACTGGAGCCACTCCGTGTGCGCCGGATTTGGCGCGGTCACGAGCGCAAGCGAGCGGCCAAGTCCGTCGACGATTTCCTGATAGTGCCGTTGATCGCCGAACAGTCCGTCCACACCCCACTTCCAGCCGGGTGGCAGCTGCCACCCACTGATATGAGCCGGAAGCAACGATGACTGTCGCGTTGCCGCTGATGGCGTGCGCCGCGGAGAGCTCACGCTGCCGAAAGAAGAGTCAGCATTACACGCGCGCCTTTCCCGAGCTCACTCGTAATTTCTATCGCGCCTCCCCATGACTCGAGGAGGCGACGACTGATCGCGAGACCGAGACCGCTACCGGTCGTGCGCGTGGAGAATTGCGGCTCGAACACGCGCGGAAGCGCGCTCTGATTAATTCCCGACCCGTCGTCGGAAATCTCTATCAAAACCAAGTTTTGTCCGCGCGAAAGTGTCACGTCGACTTTGCGCGCGCGAGCAAGTCTGGAATTCTCGAAGATATTCAGCAGCACATCGCGCAGCTCATCGCCGCGCGCCTTTGCAAAAATTGGATTTTCCGCGCCCGAGAGCGTCCACGTTACCTCGCCGACTCCCATTTTCTCGAGTCCAACGACGTCGCGTAATATGGCAGCGGCGTCAATGTCTTCCGGCGGGGGAAGCTCCGACGGAGCCGAGCCGTAGCGACTGAACGCACGCGCAATCTCGTCGAGTCGATCGATCTCTGAAAGAATTCGTGTGACATTTTCGTCTAGCACGCGCTCGAAATTCACGCGCGGATCGGTGCGCGCGCGCCTGAGATGTTGCACCCCCAAACGAATTGGTGTTAGCGGATTCTTTATTTCGTGCGCGACCTGTCGCGCCATTTCACCCCAGGCGAGAATCCTCTCAGCGCGTGCGACTTCGATTCTGCTGAGCTCGAGGTCTCGCGCCAGACGCTTCGCTGCAACGCCACTAAGCCAGAGCGCAGCGACAGCGCCCAACACCGTCGCGAACAGAACGAGGATCGTAAGATCGCGTCGCCTTCTATCGAGCGTGAGCTCGTCACTTCGCGCTGGCGCCGCGAGGACATATCTCTGATTCTGCGGCCCGGGCGCGGCCCGATAACCAAACAACACTCGCGACTGTCCTACGTTTTTCTGCCAGCCCGCATTCAGCTCGCCATGTTCGACGATACTGAGGTACACCGGCACTGGCAGCGCTCGCCCCGGCGATGCGAGCTCGTCGAGAAGCGAATCACTCGCTACGCTGAGCAGTCCACTCGAGTAAAGAAACAGTGGTGTGTTGTAAGGCCTCACCACTTCGCCAATCTTTGCGCTGTCCGCCTCCGCGACAACCGCGTCGAGGGTCTCGCGCACGAGGAGCTCTCGCACATCACGATCGTCGGTTCGCAATCGCTGATACGACCAGATCGCGAACGCGAGAGCCGGAATCGCAAAGAATGCAGAGAGCGCAAGAGTGAGCCGACCGCGATAGCTGCGAATCCATTTCACCGAGCGGGCGCGAACCCATCGCACAAATCCGCCCTCCACCAGCGCGCCGAGTGCCCACAAAATTCCTGCGAGGGCAGCGTTGAGTATCACGATGAGAACAAGTCGCTCTCCACGGGCGGGGATCGATCTCAGATCCACTTCGGCGTGGATCCGTTTCGGCCCTTGCGAAGTCTCGATCAGCCTGTCACCGTGGAACACCGTTCCTGACCGGCGCCATTGGATCACTCCTCCGCGCGGGACGACATCGGAGCTGATTTCCGCGATCGAGATGACATACGGTGGATCGGTTCGCACAGGCGGCGAAAATCCGAGAAGCGACACGAATGGATCCGGAGGCACGAGCTGTGTGCGCGGTGAGGCGATTGCCGTCGTCACGCCCGACGCGGAGTGGCGCATCGCCATGATTACCTCTCGTCCGTTCACGCCGAGAGTCTGTACTATCACTGGCTGGCTCGAGTCGCGCGCAGAGGCGACGATTTTCGCAACGAGACTCGAATCGTATGGAACGGGCGCGAGTCGAAGCTCCGCGCGTCGCTCTCCATCGGCTGACCATGCTGCGAGCGCGAGTGGTAGATCAGCCGCGGCAAGATCCGACGACGCGTACCGCTTCAATAAATCCGCGCGCGTACCGGCAGAATCGTACTGCCTTAGCTCGGTGCCAAATCTCCGCAAGAGCGCAGCAGCGTCCGGGTCCGGCCTCTCGAGACGAAGAATGTCATGCGCCGCCAACTCGAGGCGCTTTTCAGTAGCTGTTTGCCACACGATTGCCGAGGCAGTGACGCCCGCCGCAATCGCGACCGCAGCGGCAAAGCCCAAGTGAATAGCTCCACGTTGACGAAATGCAGTCCGCGCGAGCCACGCTGCGGTTAACCAAAACGCAAATACCAGAAGGAAGAGAGGGATCTCCCACGTAAGCCAGAGCGCAGCGATCGTTCCCCACGAGGGATACGCGATCCCAGGCGCAATCGCCTCGACGATCAGCGGGCCGGCAACGGCGAAGGCAATCGATCCCACGACAGCGAGCCCGCGCGGCGGTCGAAAGCGACGCGATCGAACGATCGCGTACACGGCGAGAACAAGAAGCGCCGACGTAATCGCCAGCACTCCGGCGTTGGCCGTGAACGGACCACCGATCGGCGAGAAGTAGTAAGTCGGATCGAATGCGCGCGCAGTATTGGAGAAGTTGCTCCACGGAACGAGCGCAGATGCGACAAGGCCGATTGCGACCGCGAACAATCTTTCCCCGAGGAGCTTGCGGTCACGCCACGCGAACCCAAGCAGCAGCAGAGCTCCAACACAAAGAAGAATCGTTCCCCACGCGCGAATCTTCGCGCTGCGCGCGAACCTCACTATGTCCCGTGGAAGAGGTGTCGCATCTGCGCGAAGAAGTGTCGCTCCTCGAACTTCGAGAACGGACTCGCCAACGCTTGTGTCGCCCGGCATGCCGAACGCGTACGATGCGATTTTGTCCCTCCGCGCGACGCGCGCATCGAGGGATTTCACCAATCGATCCGCAGGCGGCTCGGCATGCAGAACTCCGGTCGCGACGGCGCGGCGATCGTTTCGCTGAGCAACAATCGAGACGGTCGTATAGAAAGGCGTGAACGACACCGAGATCGGGCCAGATCCGGTGTCGGGCGGCACAACAAGCTGACCTGTCCACGCAATCGGCGTGTTGGTGTCGAAGAGGACGATGCCTTCTTCCGGGGTAGTCCCGACACTCTCGAGGTGATCGAAGGGCGCGCCCGCTGGCGCGTCGAGAGAGCTCGTGGCCTTTGCGGTCAAGCGCTCGACCTCATTGCTCAACGCGCCTCTCAGCTGGGAGAGTGCGAGTGCCCGCGCCTGCTGCTGGTCACCGCTGGCGGCGCGGGTCTCACTACCATAAGGTAGAAGAGGGTTGCGCAGCCACAACGCCAGCAGAAGAATAGCGCTGCCGCCCGTGAGGAGCGCGACACCTGACGCCCAGCGACGGTTCATGAATTCAATCCCAGCGGGAGGCCAATGAGTCCAACGTCACCGCTCCCCTCGGAGCTTCCCGAAGAACAATCCGTGCCTCCCGCGCCGCATGCGCCGGTTGTGCCCGTCAACGCGAACCAGCCGCGCCGGATAAAAGAGCTCATTCCGATGCAAATCGAGGCAATCCTCGCGGAAGATCCTCGACTCATCGTACCGGTGGGAACGTGCGAGCAGCATGGCCCTCATCTTCCACTTGGCTGCGACACAATCATTGTCGAGCGCCTCGCCGACGATTTGTCGAGAGAATTCGGCGTTCTCCGCGCGCCGACCATAGAGTACGGCGTGAACGTCGACACCGAGCGAGGATACATCGGCAACGGGTCCGTACGAAAGAAAACTTTGCACCGCATGCTCAACGACCTCCTGGCGTCATGGGAAGCGACCGGCGTGAAAGAGTTCATTCTGCTGACGGCGCATGGACACGACCCGCACCAGGAAGCGCTCGCAACTGTCATCACTGCGGGCGCGCGAGTTCGGGTAGTGGACATCTTCGCCGTCAACCTCTCCGAGCTCCTCGAAGGACAGACCGAGGCGATGCACGGCGATGAGGTGGACACTTCGATCATGCTGTACCTGTGTCCGGACATGGTACACCACGAGCTGGCGCAGGACTATATGATGTCGCGAGAGCAGCTCCGCCGTTACCGTCGGGGGAGTCTCAAGGTGCCCGGCGGCAGCGCCGGCTCGCTTGGGCGGCCGTCACTCGCAACGGCGGAAAAGGGGCGGATTCTTTACGAGTACATCCGGTCGAGAATCAGCGACAGAATTTTTCTGGCACCGGCACTCGTCGAATAAAGACCTGAGAAATCACTGCGGATTGCGGACTCACTCCGGACTGCGGACTCACTCCGGACTGCGGACTCATTACGGGGAACCGCGCAGGGGTTTCCGTTTTTTAGTCCGCAGTCCGCAGTTAGTCCGTAGTCCGCAGTTAGTCCGCAGTCCGCAGCGGTTCCCAACCCTCATTCTTTTCTAATGATTTTATCATTGACGCATCTCGCTGATTATCGCGTATTGTAGAGCATCGTACCGCTGAAACCGACTGTACACGTGGCGCGTACGGCCCCCTGACTCGTTACCCAACTCATAAAATGCAAAAGCGTTTGTACCTGCTCCTGGTGACTCTCGCACCGCTGTCTATGGCGGTCGCTCAATCACCCGCCGCTTCGACAGTTTCCAATGCTTCCAGCGCGACCGAACCAAACACCATCGCGACACTCACGCTCGCCGACGCAATCAACATGGCGCGCAGAAATAATCCGGTGCACCTCGCGACGGTCAACAACAGGGTTTCTGCTGATGCAGCTGTCCGGACCGCGTTCGGTCAGCTTCTTCCGAGCGCCGACGCAAGCTTCAGCGCGCAGCGCCAGCAGGGCGGTCGCCAGATCTTCAACGGTGGAAGCTTCGGCGCCAGCTCCGACGTCAATCAGTCGCAGTATCGAATCGGAATCGACTACCGAATCAATTCGGCGTCATTGATTACTCCAAAGCTGCAGCGCGCGAATCGCGATGCTGTAGACGCGGACATCAATGGCAGCGCCGAAGTACTTCGGTCAGACGTGACACAGCAATATCTCACCGCGCTGCAGGCCGAAGATCGCGCAAAGCTTCAGGACACGCTTCTCGTCACCGCGAACGCTCAGCTCGTTCTCGCTCAGGCACGCGCTCTTGTTGGGTCCGCGACTCAGCTCGACGTACAACGCGCCGAAGTCGCGCTAAGCCAGCAGCAGGTTCAAGTGCTTCAGGCACGAAACCAGATCGAGATCGAGAAGCTCAAACTCTTTCAGCTGATGGGCGTCGATCAACCACCCGATGTCGTTCTTACCACGCAGTTTCCGGTCGAGGCCGAGCCGCCCGCGCTGCCCGAGCTGCTTGCATCGGCGCACACGCAAAACCCCGTCATCGTCGCGCTTCGATCGAGAGAAAGAGTCGCCGACCTCAACGTCAAGCGAGAGAAGGGACAGTATTCGCCCACTCTCAGCCTGAGCACGGGAATTTCCGGATACACATACGCATACACGAACGGGAACTTCCCGGTACAGCAGGCAATTTCCCAGGCAGCCTCCGCGCAGGCATCGTGCATACGGACTGAAGAAGTCCGTGCTGTTCTCAAGCTCGACAACAACCTCTCGGCGTGCAGCTCATTCGCCCTCTCCGACGCGCAAGCGGAAGAGCTGCGACGACAGAATTCACAATTCCCGTTTCGCTTTCAGAATTCGCCGCGTTCGTTGAGCGCAACATTGTCGCTGCCACTGTTTGACGGCTTCGCCCGCGAGCAGCGAGTGCAGGAAGCTCAGGCATCGAGCTCTGATGCGCGATACAATGTCCGCGCACGCGAGCTGGCGATTACGGCGGACGTCACGGCAGCGTATCTCACACTGAAGACCGCAGAAAAAACTTCTGCTCTACAGGAGCAGAACTCCGCGAAGGCGAAGATCGAGCTCAAGTTCACGCAGGACCGTTACAGCAACGGGCAGGCGACTTTCGTCGACCTGACCGAATCGCGCGCAGCTTATGAGCGCGCCGAGAGCGACAGAATCAACGCGATCTACGACTATCACAAGGCATTCGCGGCGCTGGAGAGCGCTGTGGGTCGCCCACTCCGATAAAGGAAAACTCAATGTCAAAGCGCAAGAAATGGAGTCTGATCGGCGGCGGTGTTCTTGTCGTCGCAATCATCGGATTCACGACAGCCGCGAAAAATCGAAACAAGGCGACTGAAGTTCGCATCGAGCCGGTGGAGCGTCGCGATCTCGTCGCATCGGTCACCGCCAGCGGACAAGTTCAGCCACAGACCAAGGTCGATCTGAGCGCGGACATTACAGGTCGCATCGTCCACCTTGTCGTGAAGGAAGGCGATATAGTGACCAAAGGTCAGTTCCTTCTGGAGATCGATCCCTCGCAGTACAAGGCAGCTGCGGAGCGCGCAGTTGCGGCCGTTGCGAGCGCGCGATCCCAGTCGGCGACAGCGCGACCGAGTCTCCAGCAGGCAAAACGGAATTACGATCGATTGCTCCTCCTGAAAAAAGCGAATCCGACTCTCGTTTCAGATGAGCAGGTCGAGCAGCTGAAGACTCAGGTTGAAGTCGCGCAGGCGACGCTCGAGTCGGCGAACAACGGAATCGTGCAATCGCAGGCTTCGTTGCGCGACGCACAGAGCTTGCTCGCGAAGACGACGATTTTTGCGCCGATGTCGGGTCGCGTAACGCGCCTCAACGTTCAGGAAGGCGAAACCGCGATCATGGGAACGCTCAACAAGGACGCGGCGACGCTTCTCACGATCAGCGACATGAGCGTGCTCGAAACGAAAGTGAAAGTCGACGAAACCGACGTGTCGCGAATCTCACTTGGCGACTCGACGCAGATTCAGATCGATGCGTATCCCGATACGACTTTTGTCGGTCGCGTAACCAAGATCTCGAACAGCTCGGTGAAAGCGGCAAACCTGAACAGCTCCGCAGGAAATTCGTCCGACCAGGCGATCGATTACGAGGTGACGATTCAATTGTTGAATGCGCCGCCGACAACACGTCCGGATTTCTCGGCGACCGCAAAGATCATCACCGACACGCGGAAGAATGTTCTCGCTGTGCCGATCATCGCGCTCACGGTGCGCGAGCCAGAGCCGATCGCAAAGGGCGACAGCGGTGCGGTTACCCTCGGTCGCACGAAGGCGCCGGCCAAGGAAGTCGGAAAGAAGGAAGCCGAGGGAGTGTTCGTTGTCGGAGCCGACAACAAAGTGACGTTCCGTCCCGTAAAAGTTGGTATAGCCGGCGAGAAGTATTTCGAGATCACCGGTGGTCTCAAGCCGGGCGAAAAAATCGTCGCCGGCACCTACCAGGCAATTCGCGATCTAAAGGACGGAACATTGGTCAAGCCCACGAAGGAGAAGGACACAAAGAAGCCGGCGGAGAAAAAAGCGTGACGCCAACAACTCAGGAGCCCGCCCTCAGCACAACAGCTGAGCGGGCGGCAGTCATTGCAGCACCTGGTGGTGTTCCCGCCGCGGAGTGGATCATCGTCACTCGCGGACTCAAGCGCGAATACGACATGGGCGGTGAAATCGTGCGCGCATTGCGCGGCGTAGACATCGCTATCCGGCGAAACGAATACGTGGCAATCATGGGCCCGTCGGGCTCAGGAAAATCCACGCTGATGAATCTCATTGGATGCCTCGACACGCCCGACGCCGGTGAATACTGGCTGAACGGAGACCTGGTATCCGCCAAAGCCGATGACGAGCTCGCGCGCGTACGCAATCGCGAGATCGGATTTGTTTTTCAGACATTCAACCTGCTTCCGCGCGCGAGCGCGTTGCACAACGTGGAGCTGCCGCTCGTTTACGCCGGAGTTTCTGCAGACGAGCGCCGTCGTCGCGCGACCGCGGCTCTCGAGCGCGTTCAGCTCGGCGATCGCATCACTCACCGGCCAAATGAGCTCTCGGGCGGACAGCGCCAGCGTGTTGCAATCGCGCGCGCTCTCGTGAACGAGCCGTCGATTCTTCTCGCGGACGAGCCGACTGGAAATCTCGACTCGGGAACCTCGGAAGAAATCATGAAGGTGTTCGAGGAGCTGGCTGCCCAGGGCCAAACAGTGATCATGGTCACGCACGAAGCTGACATCGCTGCGCACGCGCGTCGCGTTGTCGTGCTCCGTGACGGAATGATCGCCAGCGATGAAAGGAAAGAAGTCTTCGCCGCGCGAGTGGAATCGGGCGAGATCCACACCACCACGCATTAAAAAATAGATGCCGTTCCTGGACGCCATCCGGCTCGCGCTCGCTCAAATCCGCGTGCAGAAGCTGAAGAGCTTCTTCACGCTCCTCGGTGTGACGATCGGCGTGATGTTCCTCATTGCCGTCGTTTCGATCGTAGAGGGAATGAGCAACTACATGGAGCACGACTTCGCCGGAAAGCTCTTCGGAATAAATACGTTCGAGCTTCGCCGGCGGCCCGATTTCGAAACTGGAGACGTCTCCGAGGAGATGTGGCGCGAGTGGCAGCGGCGACCGAGAATCCGCGACACTGACATTCAGCCCGTCGTGAGCGCTTTGCCCGCCGGGACTCTGTGGGCGGCGTACGGGCAAGACAACGTCAAAATGGAATCGCCGTATTCCAAGCCGAGGACATTGAACGCCGAAGCGGTCGATGGCGACTATTTCAAAATCAGAAACATGGAAGTTGCGTCGGGGCGATTGCTGTCGCCGCAGGAAATGGCGATTGGCGCGCCTGTGATCGACGTCGGAAAAGAGATCGCCGACAAGTTCTTTCCGAATCTCGATCCACTGGGAAAGACGCTGCGTTTGGGAGGGATTCCTTACACCATCATCGGAGTCGCTAAATCTCAGGGATCGGTTTTCGGCCTGTCGCTCGATCGGTTCGTGATTGGTCCGCTGCACTCGGCCCTGCGGCGCCAGGTGAATCCGGCAGGCATCGTCGACGGAATCAAGATCAAGACCGCGGACCCGGCAGATTTGGTCGATGCACAGGAGGCAGTGCGCGCGGTAATGCGTTCGCGTCGTGGACTTCGTCCATCACAGCCCGACAACTTCGTGCTCGAAAGCTCGGAATCAGCGCTTTCGTTCTGGGGTGCGATCAAATCGAAACTCGAGATCGCGGGCGTCGTCATGCCGGCAATCGGATTGATTGTCGGTGCGATCGTGATCATGAACATCATGCTCGTGGCCGTCGCCGAGCGGACGCGCGAAATCGGAATTCGTAAAGCACTCGGCGCGCGCAGACGTGACATCATGTCGCAGTTCCTTGTGGAGTCGGCAACACTGAGCACCGTCGGTGCAGCGATCGGTATCGCGCTGGGAATCGCGTTATCACAGATCATCGCGGCGACGTCGCCACTTCCGGCGTCAGTTGCGCCCTGGTCGATCGTCGCCGGAGTTCTTGTCGGTGCTGGCGTTGGGATCGCGGCCGGAATTTATCCCGCAAGCCGGGCGTCGAAGCTCGATCCAATTCTTGCTTTGAGGCAGGAATAGATGAGTCTCTCGTCGAAGATCTTCAACATCACCGAGGGAGTCGGCATTGCGTTCGATGCAATTCGGTCGAATAAGGTTCGCGCGGCGCTGACGATTCTTGGCGTTGCCGTCGGAGTGTTTGTTGTCGTCGCATTGTCTGCCGCGATTCACGGAATCAATGCGAGCGTCGCGAAGGATCTCGAGTCCGCCGGGCCAACGAGTTTTTTCGTTTATCGTCGTCCGGTATCGCTCTCGTCGATCTGTGACGGGACAGATGAGACATGCCCGGACAGGCGGAACCCTCCGATCACGATGGACGAGTCAGAAGCGATCGCGCGTTTGCCGGAGGTACTCGCCGTGACTCCGCACGTTGGCGGCGGCGGGACTATCCGTTACAAGGATCGAGAGCAGAAGAACGTCGGCATGGACGGGTACACAGCGACCTGGCTCGACGTAGAAGGCGGAGACATCATCGCCGGGCGAAATTTTACGTTCGCCGAGAATCTCGTTGGTGCGCGAGTGGTCGTGATCAACGACAAACTGGCGGAGCATCTTTTTCCCGGATCCGATCCGCTCGAAAAGATGATTGTCATGAACGGTGTGCCGTTCAGAGTTCTAGGCATTTATCACAACGTCGGGAGCTTTCTAGGCAAGCCGAACTCGTCGTCCGCCGGAAATGACCCGCGAGCGATTGTTCCGATGGAGGCCGGAGTACGCAGTCTCGATATGTGGATGCGCCGGCTCGATCTCACGGTGAAGCCGCGTACGAATATCTCTCAGACTGAGGCGATCGATGCGGTTACGACAACGATCCGCGCGAAGCGAGGATTGAGGCCGAGCGCTCCGGACAATTTCGCGGTGATCACGTCCGATACACTGCTGTCGGTTTATAATGGATTTTTCGGCGTGTTCTTCCTCGTTATGATCGCGTTGTCGGCGGTGGGACTGATGGTTGGCGGTGTTGGCGTGATTGCGATCATGATGATCAGCGTCACCGAGCGAACGCGCGAGATTGGCGTGAGAAAGGCGCTAGGCGCGACTCGGTCTACAATCCTCTGGCAATTCCTCGTCGAGGCAGCAACGCTCACGTGCATTGGTGCGGCGATCGGACTGGTCGGTGGGTCGCTCGTGGCGTATCTGGTAAATCGGTTCACGCCGGTTCCGGCGTCAACTCCGCCGATGGCCATCGTCGCAGCGCTCGGCGTGAGTGCGGTGACCGGAATCGTATTCGGACTGTTGCCGGCGGTCCGCGCATCGCGACTAGATCCAGTCGAAGCGTTACGCTACGAGTAACACGCAACCGCGCCACGGTTTCTGTGGCGTGATCCGTGTGTTGCCCTAGATTCGTCCCATGAATTTCGCTGATGTAATTGCGACGGCGTTGGGAGAGATACGAGCGAACAAGATTCGCTCCTTCTTCACGCTGCTCGGCATCATCGTATCGGTGACGTTTCTTGTCGCCGTAGTCGCGATCATTCAGGGAATGAACGCCTACGTCAGC
>WNGI01001305.1_pt1 | contig 20480 bp, 21 predicted proteins | sample 5400621 | NCBI WGS metagenome assembly WNGI01 (sample SAMN13153374, study PRJNA577476) | soil metagenome | isolation source: 20 cm soil or saprolite under Garry oak tree replicate 1 | place: USA:California | collected 2016-06-15
CGGGCGAGCGGGCGCGATTTGCGGATCTCGCAGCAGAGCCGGCGCAGCTCGACTGATTGGTAGAACGGGTTGGTTCCGTGCTCGAGGGTGAGGGCGCCCACCTCGGCTGCATCCGGCGCCACGACCTCGATCGCGATGCCGTAGCGATCGCGCACGGCGTCGATCATGTCATGCGTCTCCTGGGGCAGCCGGCCAGTGTCGAGCGTGATCACATGCGTCGCGCCGCCGATGCGCGCCGCCATGTCGATGAGCACCGACGACTCGGCCTGAAAGCTGGCCACGATCGCGAGCTTTGGAAACGAGGCCTGTGCCCACCGCAGCACCGCCTCCGGATCCTGACCCGACATGACCTCCGGAGGGGCTACCAGGTCCATCGGCCGCGGAGCATACCGGCTAGAGGCGCCTCTACAGCGATTCCGCGAGCCGGACCGCCCCCGCGACCGGCTCCTCCTGGAGCACGGTGGCCACGCCAACCCTGGCCTGTACCCGTGACGCCAGGTCCGGAAAGTTGGTGATCAGGCCTCCCGCCATGACCACAGGACCGTCGACGCCCACCTTCGCACCCGCACGCAAAGCGAGCGAGGCAAGCGCGTCGGCGGCACTATCGATGATTCGGGCCGCGCCCGCGTCCAGCGCAAGAGAGTCGAACACCTCGCCGGCGAGCGCCGCCCACTGCCCGGCCTCGTGATAGAGCTGAACCCGCGAGATGGTCTCGAGCAGGTCGTCGCTTTCAGTGGCGACGAGCATTCGCTCGCCGAGGACGCTGAGCTGGACGCCTTCCTCGCGGCGGCGCATCAGCTCGCGCAGAGCCTCGCGCACGATCCATGCGCCGCTGCCCTCGTCGCCCAGCATCCATCCCCACCCGCCGGCCCGCGCCTCGTGGCCATCGTCGTTGCGCGCGTACGCGACCGACCCGGTGCCCGCGATGAGCGCGATCCCGACGTCGAGGCCCGCGGCGGCCAGGATGAGCCGGGTGTCGTGCACCACCAGCACGCTCGCGCCGGGCAGCAGCCTCGCGAGCAGCTCTTCGAGCCGGCGCTTGCCCGCGGGGACCTCCGCGCCGGCAGCGCCCGCGCAGCAGGTTGCCGGGTGCGGCGATCCAAGCTGTTCGATGAGCGAGGTCAGGCGTTCCTCGACCACGCCCGGATCGATCAGCGCGACATTGGCGCCAGGCGCCGAAGCTTCTGACAATGTGCGGCCGCCTTCCGCGAGTCGCGCGCGGCTCGAGCTTCCGCCGATGTCGAGACCGAGAACGAGAGGCGCCTCGGCGCCCGGTTTCACCAGGTTCGGGTGACCTTGTGCAGCGCGCGCGGCGCGTCGGGGTCCACCCCGCGCGCGAGCGCCACCTGGTTGGCGAGCAGCTGCCCGAGCACGATCAGCGTCATCGGGGTGAGCTCCTCGGGAAGCCCGCTGTTGATGCGCACCGATGACTTCGCGTCGAGCGGAGCCGATGCTGCGTCAAACAGCCCGACGACCGCGCAGCTGTAGTCGGACAGCCTCGCCGCGATTGCGTCGACGTCGGCCGACACCGATCCGCCGGCGCCCACCAGCAGCACCGGAAATGCCGGCTCGACCACTGCAACGGGGCCGTGCACGAAATCCGCGATCGACCACGCGCGCGCGAGCACGTAGCTCGTCTCGGTCAGCTTGAGGGCGATCTCTTCCGCCGTGCACAGGTTGAAGCCACGCGCGAGCACTATCGCGCGTGGCCCGACGATCGCATGCGCGATCCGCGCCACGTCCGGCTCGGCGGTGATCGCGCCGCGCAGCCTGTCAGGCAGCACCGCCAGGCCCTGCTCGAAATCGTGATCGGGCGTGATGGCGGCCGAAAGCAAGGCCAGCGCGATGAGGCTCGTGAGGTAAGTCTTCGACGCGGGCACGCTCAGCTCGGGGCCCGCGAGCATCGGCAGCACGAACTCGGCAGCGGCCGCGAGCGGCGACTTCTCCACGTTGGTGATTGCCACCGACATCGCGCCCTGACGCTTCGCCTCCTCGATGACGGAGATCACGTCCGGCGACGCGCCTGATTGAGAGATTCCGATCACGCACTGACCATCGAGGTTGGGCGGGCTCGCGTAGTGCGTGAACATCGACGGGGCGGCCAATGAGACAAGCGCTCGTTGCCGGCGGCCGAACAGGTAGCGCGCGTAGTCGGCGGCGTGGTCGGAGCTGCCTCGGGCGGCGATCACGAAGCCGCGGGTCTTTCTGTCCTTGAACGCCTTCGCTATCGCCTGGAGCGCGTCCTGCGACGACTCGACCAGGCGCGCGGCCAGGTCAGGCTCCTGGCCGATCTCGTCGCGAAAGCGGCTCATCGCCGGAACCTCACGCGCCCCGCGACCATCGTCAGCCGAACGCGATGCTCGCGATCGAGGACGACGAGGTCCGCGCACGCGCCCTCGCCGATGCGGCCAAGGAGCTTCTCGCCCAGCACCCGGGCGGGGACCGCCGAAGCCATGCTCACGACGCGCGCGACGCCCATCCCCGGAATGGCGACGGACCTGCGCACCAGGTCCTCCATCGTCGAGGCGCTGCCCGCAAGGGTCCCGTCCTCGAGGCGCACGACGGTCCCGTCGCTGACGACCTTGCGCCCGGAGAGCGAGAAGGTGCCCACGCCGGCGCCCGCCGCGGCGGTCTGGTCGGTCGTCATGGCGATGCGCGTCCCGCCTTTGACCGCCATCAGCTCGCGGATCACCGCCGGATGCACGTGCTCGCCGTCGGCAATCAGGCCGACGGTGACGCGGCGGTCGAGCATCAGGGCGAGCGCGATGCCAGGGCGGCGGTGGTGGACGGGCGGCATCGCGTTGAAGATGTGCGTCCCGAACCGGACGCCCGCATCGATGGCCTTGCGTCCCTGTTCGAAGTCGGCCCCCGTGTGACCCGCGCTCACGACCACGCCCTGGCGGCGCAGCCGGGCGATCGCCTCCAGCGCGCCGGGAAGCTCAGGCGCCAGCGTCACCAGCCGCGGCCTGGCTCGGGCTATGACCTCGACCTGCTCGGCAGTCGGCGCCGCGAGCAGGTTGCGATCGTGCGCGCCACGAAACGACGGGTTGATGAACGGGCCCTCGATGTGGGCGCCGAGGACTCGAGCCCCGAGCGCCTCCGCGGTCGCGACGGCGCCGGCGAACTCAGCGCCCGCGGCCACCGGCGACGAGATGAGCGTGGGCAGAAAGGCGGTCACCCCGGTGGCGGGCAGCGCGGCCGAGATGGCCGCGATCGCGTCGCGACCCTCGGCGGCGTCGCGTCCGCCGAAGCCGTTCACCTGCAGGTCGATGAATCCCGGCGCCAGCAGCTCTCCGTCCGCCAGGACGATCTCCTCGTCCGGGCGCTGCGGCGGCGATCCCTGGCCGGCCCAGGCGATCACGGCGCCATCCGTCAGCACGCCATCCGCCCCGGGCAGGCCGTGCACCGCGCCGCGGAAGAAGGTCTTCACGCGCGCGTCCTCTCTCCCAGCGCGGCCGCCAGGTCGCCGTTGTGCTCGTGGAGCCGCGCCGCCGCCTCGTCCGCGCTGAGCGTGCAACGCAGCATCAGCACCGCCGCCTTGGCGCTGCCGTTTGCCGCCACGAGCGTCATCTCTGCGTCGGCGGGGGGGACTCCCGTCAGGTCGTGAATCAGCTTCACGGCGCGGCGATGCAGCTTCGCGTTGGCGGCGACGACGCCGGTCATGCGCCCGCGATACGTGTGGCCCAGCCTCACGAAGACGCCGGTGCTGATCATGTTGAGCACTACCTTCTGCACGGTGCCGGACTTCAGCCGGGTCGATCCGGCGATGACCTCGGGGCCGGTCTCGATCTCGATGGCGACATCCGCGAGCTCGCCCAGCGGCGTGTTCGTGGCGCAGCTGAACCCGACGACCATCGCGCCCTTCGCGCGCGCCTCCTTCATGGCCGCGAGCACGTAGGCGGTGCGCCCCGACGCGCTCACGCCCACCACCGCGTCACCGGCCGTCAACCCAGCGGCTCGCGAGTCGCTCATTCCCAGGTCCACGTCATCCTCGGCCGCGCCGTCGCCGGCAGCGTGCGCGCGCACAGCGTCAACGCCAAATGTCGGAGCGACCTCGGCGGCGTCGAGCTCGGCGATGCGGCCGCTTGTGCCGGCGCCGAAGTAGTGCAGATTTCCGCCCGCCCGAACGCGCGAAGCGATTGCATCGATGGCAGCTGCTATGCGGTCGAGGTGCGGCGCCACCGCCTCGACCGCGCGCCGGTCCTCGGCGTGCATGAGCTGGACCACTTCCTGCGTGCTCATCGCGTCCAGCCTGTCGGAGTGCGGGTGGACGTCCTCGCTCACGGCCGCATCACCTCCGCGGCCGCGATCGCGCACACGCGAGCGGCGCCGCTGGTGGCGATGTACGCGCTTGCGCCCGCCGGCCGGCATGCGGGCAGTCCCATCTCGACCACCACAGCGTCCGGGCGCGCGTCGAGCAGCGCCCCCGCGGCGTGCTGCTGCCACTCGTGGCGGTGTAGGTTGCGCACTGTCAGCACCAGGCCGCGGCCGCCCGCCGCTCGAACGATCGGTGCGAGGTCGATCGGCCCGTCGCGATGCTCGAACTTCGTGACGCGTGCTCCGCGGCCGGCCAGCGGTTCGGCAACTCCCCACGGAATGACTCCCGACGCCATCGAGCTCTGGGGGATGAGCTGGACCACGACCACATCGTCGCCGACGCGCACGTTCCCGTCGACGCGAAGCGCCTTCCGTGCTGCCGCGAGCCCCACCTCGCGGTCGGGCGCCTCCGCCGGGGCCGGCTGGGCGGCTCGCCATCTCGCCAGCGCATCGATCCGGCCCGCGGCCTCGTGCAGCCGGTCGGCCGAGACCGCGGCGACGATTACGCGATGTAACTCGGCGACGATGTCCTCGTCCGCCAGGCCGCCGCCGATGCACAGCAGATCGCATCCCGCCGCCAGCGCCTTGACCGCGCCTTCGGAGATGTCGGCAATCGCCTTCATCTCGAGGCCGTCAGTCACGGCCAGCCCGCGAAAACTGAGTTCGTCGCGCAGGAGGCCGGTCATGATCGCCCGGCTGACTGTGGCCGGCACGCGATCCAGCGACGGCGCGACGATGTGCGCGCTCATCACCGCTTGCACGCCGGCCGCGATCGCTGCCTCGAAAGGCTGGAGCGCGCCGGCTCGCGGATCGGCCCCGACGACCGGCAGCGCGATGTGCGAATCGACCGATGTATCGCCGTGGCCCGGGAAGTGCTTGACGCACGCGGCCACGCCGGCCGACTGCAGACCCTCGACCCACGCAGCGGTCTGCGCCGCGACCGCCCCAGGTTCGGATCCGAACGACCGCACGCCGATGACGGGGTTGGACGGATTGCTGTTGACGTCCGCATCGGGCGCCAGGTCGAGATCGACGCCGGCCCGCGCCAGCTCCAGGCCGATCGCGCGCGCGACCGAACGGGTCAGGTCGACGTCGCCAGCGGCGCCGAGCGCGAGGTTGCCGGGGTAGGAGCTGCCAGTGGCAGCCTCCAGGCGGGTGACGTCCCCGCCCTCCTCGTCGATGGAGACGATCAGCCCCGGGTTCTCGGCGTGCAGCTGCCGGCATAGCGTCGCCAGCTGCTCCGGCGAGGTGATGTTGCGCGCGTACAGACACACGCCGCCGAGGCCCTCGGCGGCTCGGCGCAGCACCCATTCGGGCGCTTCGGTGCCGATGAATCCTGGCAACAGGCAGCGCAGCGCAGCCTGCTCGACCGAGAGCGTCACCCCTTCACCGCGCCCGCGGTCAAGCCGCCCGTGACGCGCCTCTGCACGAGCAGGAAGAAGACCACGACAGGCAGGCTCGTGAGGGTGGCGCCGGCCATGAGTCCGCCCCAGTCGGTCCCGTGCTGGGTGGTGAAGGACGCGAGCCAGATCGTCAGCGTCTGCTTGGACGAGCTGCTCAAGAGGACGTAGGCGATGATGTACTCGTTCCACGCCTGGATGAACCCGAAGATGGCGGTGGCGACCAGGCCGGGGGCGACCAGCGGGAAGACGATGCGCATGAACGCGCCCACCCGCGACGCACCGTCGACCATCGCGGCCTCCTCGAGGTCGATCGGGATGTTGTGCACGAACCCGCGCAGCGTCCACACCATGAAGGGCAGCACGACCGCGAGGTAATACGCGATCACGCCCAACAGGCTGTCGACCTGGCCCACCGAGTCGAGCAGCAAGTAGATGGGGATGACCAGCGCGTTCAGCGGCACCATCTGCACGCCGATGACCATGACGATGAAGGCCGTCCGCCCGCGGAATCCGAACCGCGCAACCGCGACCGCGGCCAGGAACGAGATCACGATGGAGATGCCGACGACCGACAGCACGACGGTCAGGCTGTTGACCACGTCGTTCCAGAAGAACGGCACCTGCATCGCGGAGGTGAAGTTTTCGAACGTCACCGGCGCCGGGAACCAGTAGGGGTCGAGGCTGAGGATCTCCTTGCCCGGTTTGAGCGCAGTGGTGACCATCCAGTAGATCGGGAAGATCATCACCACGAAGATCAGCAGCCCGGCCCCGTCATAGAACACGCGCAGCGCCGAGCGTCTCATGCACCCGCCTCGTTGATCGAGCGCACGGTCTGGCGCACGTAGAAGAACGAGATGATCATGAGGATCGCCACCATGACCACCGCCACCGCCGAGCCCAGTCCGAACTGGCTGACGCGGAACGATTCCTGGAACGAGAAGACCGAGATCACGTAGTAGTTCTCGTTGGGTCTCTGGTTCAGCATCACCCAGACCTGGTTGAACACCTGGAAGTCCCAGATGGTAGACAGGCTCAGCAGCACCAGGAGCAGCGGCTTGAGCGTCGGCAATGTCACGTTTCTGAAGATCTGCCATGCCCGCGCGCCGTCGATCTGCGCCGCTTCGATGAGCTCTCTTGGGACCTGGGTGAGGCCTGCATGAAGCGTCAGCGCCAGGAACGGGATCGCGCCCCACACGACGACGACAGTGATGACGGTGAATCCCTGCACCGGATTCTCGAACCAGTTGTGGTGGATGTAGTTGCCGGCGCCGATCCTGGTCAGGAGCCAGTTGATGACGCCGAACTCGTAGTCGAACATCCACTGCCAAAGGTCGATCGCGGGGATGACGGGCGTGGCCCAGACGAAAACGAGGCCCGCGCCGAGGAGAACGCGCACAAAGGAGCTGACCCGCTCCATGAGCAGCGCGATGATCGTCGCCAGCGTCATCGACAGCACGATGTTGGCCGCGGTGAAGATGAGGGTCACCTCGACGACGTACTTGAACTGCGGGTCGGCGAGGATGTTTGCGAAGTTCTGCAGGCCGACGAACTGCCCCTGGTGCTGGAACAGCTCGCGCAGCCCGTAATGCTGGGTCGAGAGGTATAGAAGGTCGAGCAGCGGCCAGCCCAGCACGCCGAGGATGACCACAGTCGCCGGCGCGATCAGGGCGTACGGCAGGCCCTTGCGGGCCACCATCGAACGAAGGGAGGAGGCTCCTACGCGGGACCGGGTCCTGGCGGTCGCGGTGCCTAACGACCCGGCCGCTCGCATCGAAGCCTCCTCCTTATGAAATTGGTCTAACTGCTTGCGTTGAGTATCTGCGCGATCTTGTCACTCGCGGACTTGGTCGCGTCGCTGATGCTTGCCTTGTTGGTGAAGATCGAAACAAGCATGTCCTGCAGGACGTTGGCCGACTCGACGTTGGCCCAGTTCGGCGAGTTAGGGGTGAACCGGCTGTTCTTGGCGGCGGCCGCGAAGATCGCCGGGAGCCCGCTCGACAGGCTGACCAGTGAGGTCGAGTTGGGGATGACGCCGCCGACGGTCACCATCTGGCTCTGGAACTTGGTGCCGCCGAGAAGCTTGATCCACTCGCGCGCCAGGTCCTGGTGCTGGCTCTTGGCCGCGATGCCAAGGTCGGATCCACCAAGGAACACGGGCGCTGTCTGGCCGGCTGTGTGGCTCGGGATTGGGAACGCACCGAGCTTCGGAAGCAGCGTCGGGTCGCCGGCCTTGGGGTCGGTGATTACTCCGACCTCCCAGCCGTTCGCGATGATCATCGCGATGTGACCCTGCGCGAAGGCCTGGTCCTGCTTGGCCTCGTCGCCGGTCTTGTCCGCGCGAGAGAGCTGGGTGACCAGGTTCTTCAGGACCGTGAGGCCCTGCTGCGAGTTGGAGCTGTTGATCGCGCCGGTCCACTGGCTGCCCGACTGGGTGGCGATGTCACCGCCGAAGTCCCAGACGAAGGGAGCCGCTGCGTACCAGTACTTGCCAGGGAAGTAGAGCGCTGAGAACCGGGAGTCGGATCCGTACTTCGCCATCAGCTTCTGGCCGACCGTCAGGAGGTCGTCCATGCTGGTGGGAGCGGTCACGCCCGCTGCCTCGAACATGTCCTTGCGGTAAATGACCGCGCGGCTGCCGGCGTAGTACGGGACGCAGTACAGCTTGCTCTGGTACGTGCAGGAGTCGGTGAGCGACTGAAGCCACGTGCCCGAGTTTTCGAAGTCGGACTTCTTGCCGCTGATGTTGGCAAGCGCGCCGGCCGAAGCGTACTTCGCGACCAGCGTATTGCCGAGCTCCATCACATCCGGCGGCGCGCTGCCACCGAAAGCGGTGTCGAGCTTGGTGGTCACGTCCGACCACTGCTGGATCTGGACGTTGACCGTGACCTTGGGGTACTTGGCCTTGAAGTCGGCGTTGACCCCGTCGACGACGGCCTGCGGCGCGCTCCCGTTCATGAGCCACACCGTGAGCGTCCCTGTCTGGTCGTTCGGGTTGGCCGCGGTGGAGGTCGATCCACACGCCGCGGAGATGACCGCGATCGCCGAAACGATCGCGACCATAAACAGCTTCCTGGGATTCATCTGGGTTTATTCCCCCTCTGGTTTCAATTCGGCGCGCCTTTCGCCGTTGCGGACTCTTGCTGCCGCCGCGCGCAGCCGGCCGTTACGGCTGCGCTGCGGCGTCAGGTCGGCGACCAGGCGGTAGCGGTCGCCTCGATATATGGAGCGAACGAACTCGACGATCCGCCCTGACTCGGACTGGGTCGTCCGCTCGAACAGGAAAGCCGGCGTGTGCAGGGGCACCCCGAGCACTTCCGATTCCTCTTCCGACGTCACTGTGGGCTCGATGCTCTGGGTGCCAGAGACGACAACGATTCCGTACCTCTCCTCCAGGAGCTCGTAGAAGGAGTGATCTTCCAGGTCGGACTTCGTCAGCCCCGGGACGAGTGCCTCTGGAATGTGCAGCACCTCCATGGCCATCGGCTGGTCGTCGGCGAGACGCAACCGCTTGACGCGGACCAGCCGTGCCTCGGGCGATACCTGGAGACGGCGCGCCATCCTCGCTCCCGTGGATGTGACGACGAGCTCGAGGGTCCTGCTGCCCGGGACCATCCCCCGCCGCCGCATGTCGTCGCTGAAAGACGTCAGGGTCAGCGGCTGGGCGATCTTCGGCTGGGTGACGTATGTGCCGCTGCCATGGCGGCGGTCGAGGTGCCCGTCGCGGACCAGCTCGTCGAGCGCCGCCCGGATGGTCAGACGCGAGACGCCGAGCTCCTGGGTCAGCTGGCGCTCCGAGGGGATGGTCTGGCCCACCGCGAGCGCCTCCATGAGGTCGAGCACCCGCTCGCGCGTCTCTTCTTGCTTGGTCACGCGGTCCCTCGGCCGAAGTGGTATGGCCCTCTAGCCAGGTTCACGCACGGGAGTTAAGCACATTGTCCCCAAGTGGTCAATACCACTTTTCGTAGCCAGGCGACTCGGCCAGGAATTTTGCGCTGGCTGGTGCGGGTCCTGAACCGATCTTTACCGATTCTTGACCAACCTGTACTCAGCCGATCTTAAATTCGTACATCAGGGCCAAAGTTGTGGCCGAAAAAACAAGGGGTAGGAGTGAAATGAAGAGAATCTTGTTCAGCCTGGCCGTTTGCCTTGGCCTGCTCGCCGCCGGCACCACGAGTGCCAGCGCGGCGGTGCTGTGTCATGACGACCCGACCGTCGGAGTGTCCGTCCCGGGCGTGAAGCTGGCCGTCAACGCCACCGTCGGCGGTTCCAACGTGTTCGCGACCAGCGGAAGCGGCTCCACGAGCTTTGGATTCACGATCGGAACCTAGGCCGACAGCGGTGAACCGGGGGCTCCGCCTCTACCTGGTTGGCATCGTCGTCCCGGCGGCGGCCGTGCTGGGCGCGGTCCTCGGACTGCCCCGCACGCCGTCCGACCCGGTCCTGGCCGCGGTTCTCGTGTCCATCGGGGTGCTCGCGGCCAACTTCCCGGTGATGATTCGGAAGAACTACAAGGTCGACGCGACGCCGGCGATCGACCTCGCGCTCGTGGTCCTGTTTCCCGCGGCGACGGCCGTCGCGCTGGTGGGGCTCGTGCGGTTCCTCGGCGACGGCACGCTGTGCCTGCGCCGCAACCCGAACACCGGCAAAAGGCGGCGCCGGCCCATCGACCTGCTCTTCAACACGAGCCAGATGATCCTGTCCGCAGCGGCGGCGGCGATCATCTACCGCGGCGCCCTGACCACCGGCCCGCTCGCCGACGGGGCCGGCGCGGTGGTTGCTGCGATCGCGGCGGCAGCGGCCATGTACGTGACCACCACCACGCTCGTCGTGATCGCCGTCGCGATGATGAGCGGGCGCAGCCCCGTCCAGGTATGGCTCGAGGCGGCAGCGGTCGAGTGGAAGCTGACGGCCGCGATGTACGCCGCCGGCTACGTGCTCGCCATCGTCTCCGCGTCACATGCGTGGGTTGCGCTGGTGATGCTTGCCCCGCTCGCCGGCTTGCAGCTCGCCATGAAGCGCGCCGTGCAAATGCGGGACCAGACGATCGCCGCGGTCGAATCGATGGCGGACGTCGTGGACATGCGCGACCCGTACACAGGCCAGCACTCGAAAAGCGTGGCCGAGCATTCAGTGCGCATCGCGCGGCAGATGCACCTTGCTGAAAGCGAGGTAGAGCTCATTCGCCTCGCCGCGCGCGTGCACGACCTGGGCAAGATCGCGGTGCCCGACGAGGTGCTGCACAAGCAGGGCCGGCTGACCGACGAGGAGTTCGCGATCATGAAGCTGCACCCCGCGACCGGCGCCGAGATCCTGGCAAAGTTTCCCGAGTACCGTCGCGGGCGTGAGCTGGTGCTCGCGCACCACGAGCGCATCGACGGCCGCGGCTATCCTCGCGGGCTGGCGGGCGACGCGATCCCGCTGGGGGCGCGCGTCATCGCGGTCTCCGATTCGTGGGATGCCATGACCTCGAACCGGCCGTATCGCACAGCGCTCGATCCTCATGTGGCGATGGCAGAGCTGCTGCGCGGACGCGGCATCCAGTGGGACGCCACAGTCGTCGACGCGTTCGCGACGACGATGCCGGATCTCGTTCCGCCCGAGTTCGAGGTCGAGCCGGAGCGGGTGGGACTGCCGCTGCTGCGCTCGCTCGGAGCCGTGGCCGGGATCCTGAGCTGACCCTCAGGCACTATTCCTTGACATGAACGAGTTCTTCGTCGACCTCGGCAGACGATGGGTCGCGGCAAGCGAGCGCCGTGGCTCGAAGATCACAGCGCCTACGCTCGACGCTCGCGTCGCGCTCGAGCTTCTCGAGCTGGCGCGTGCCGCCGCGCACACGCACGAGCGGCGTTTCGCCCCGCTTTCCTGCTACCTCGCGGGCGTCGCCTCTGAGCGGATGCGGTCGGCTCGGCCCGATTTCGACGACGGCGCCGCCGCGGCCTACATCCACGAGGTCTGGAAGGAGCTGGAGGGCGAGCCGGCCGAGCCTACCTGACGTTGATCACCGGCAGCTGCCGGAAGCTCTGCACCGCCACCCGGGCCGCGACCGCGGAAGCGACCGACGCGAACGCCCTGGCCGAGGCTGAATCCGGCTGCGACGCAACGACCGGGGTTCCGCAGTCGCCGCCCTCGCGCACCGACGGTTCCAGAGGGATCGCGCCAAGGTAGGCAACACCGAGGCGCTTGGCGGCCTGCTCGGCGCCGCCGTGGTCGAAGATGTGGTGCTCCTCGCCGCAACGCCCGCAGACGAACCAGCTCATGTTCTCGATCAGGCCAAGGGCCGGGACGTTCAGGCCCCTGAACATCTGGAGCGCCTTCACGGCGACCCGCAGAGCCGCATCCTGGGGCGTGCACACGACGGCAATGCCCGTGAGCGGCACGGCCTGGGCCAGGGTCAGCGACGCGTCGCCGGTCCCAGGCGGCAGGTCGATGACGAGATAGTCGAGCTCGCCCCACCGAACGTCGGTCAGCATCTGCTCGATCCCGCGGGACACCATGGGTCCGCGCCACACCAGAGCCTGCTCGGCGCCGGCGAGCAGTCCTATCGACATGAGTCGCACCCCGTAAGCCTCGAGAGGCACCAGCTTCTGGTCCAGCACCTTGGGCTGCTCGCTGACGCCGAGCATCCCCGGCACCGACGGGCCGTAGATGTCGGCGTCGAGCAACCCGACGCTCGCTCCTTGCGCGCGCAACGAGACCGCGAGGTTGACCGCGACCGTCGACTTGCCGACACCACCCTTGCCCGAACCGATGGCCAGCACGTGCTTGACCCCAGGGATGGCACGCTCGCGCGGCTGGCCTCCGAAAGCCGACTTCACGTTGGCGGTCATGCGCACATCCACGGCGCTCACGCCGGGCAGCCTTCCGACCAGGTCATGCGCCATGGCGCTGAATCGGTCGCGCACGGGACAGGCCGGTGTGGTCAGCTCAAACGTGAAAGCAACTCGCCCCTCGTCGCTGATGGCGAGGTCTTTGATCATGCCCAGGCTGACGACGTCGCGATGGAGGTCAGGATCCTGGATCGAGCGCAGCGCCGCGAGGACCTGTTCGGGCTTCGGGGGCTCGACCCGCGTCGAGCTACTGGCCACTGAAGATCACCGCCGCGCGCAGGGCGAGCACTCCGATGAGCACCAGCACGGAGACCAGGACGGCGTTGGCGCCCACTGACGCGACCGCGGCCCCGCCCCCACCGCCACCCGACGGCCTCATGCGCCGGCCCTCGGCTCGGAGCCCGACCAGCGACGCGGCCAGGCCGACCAGGGCCAGGGCCCAGAGGGGCGCTGTCGCGATCGTCCTGGCGCCCGTGCCGGCGTTGACCACGGTGACGAAGAATGCGATCACCAGGATCAGCTCCAGCAGCGAGAAATAACCGTCAGCCATGCGCAGGCGCAGCAGGCTGTAGACCGCCTCCCGCCGGTACCGCGTCAGCAGCGCGATAAGCGCGGCCGCTCCGCTCAAGCCAGACGCCAGGAACAGGCCGCCCAGCGTCCAGGTATCGCTCCAGACCGGCTGGTTGGAGACGCTCAGCAGCACACCGGTATACGACGCGAGGAACAGACCCGCCAGGGCGCCGACAAGGTTGAACGCGACGCTCAGCGGACCGAACAGAGGCGGTCCCTCGCGGCCGCGCCGGTCGGCCAGCCAGGCCCCAAGGGCGGAGAGCCCCGCGAAGATGCTGAACACCAGAAGCAGCCACACGCCCACCGACATCGGCGACCAGTACTTGAAGTTCAGGCCCGCGTTGCCCGGCGTGACGTTCACGAGCATGTGCCAGAACTTCCACCAGCCGGCGCCCAGGTCCGCGGTGAGGAGTACGGGACACAAGAGGATCAGAACGAACGAGGCGTAGAAGGCAGTCCTGGCCGCCGGCTCGTCGCGCGGATCGCCGGACAGTCGCAGCAGGGTGGCGATCACATAAGAGCCGCCCGACAGGCCGGCCAGAAAGAAGTAACCGAGGATGAACCACTCCCAGTCCGGGGCGCGGACGAAATGTTCCGCGGCAAGGAACATCTAGGCCATCCCCCGGCGGCGAAAAGCAACCAGGCCTGCCACCACCCCGACCACAGCCGTGATCACGGCGCCGACGTAGCCGCCGATGTTGTTGCGGCTGGGCAGTACAGCGTTCTCGGCGTTGGGCAGGCCATATGCCTCCGGCTTGTCCATCAGGAGGAAGAAGGCGTTGAGACCCCCGTACACCTTGTCGTCGCGGCCATAAAGCTGGGCCTGCGTCGCGCCCTGGGAGTGCAGCGCTTCGAGCCGAGCGTCGGCCGTCTGCTGCAGCTGCGCAAGCGGCCCGAACTGGATCGATTGTGTGGGACAGGCCTTCGCGCAGGCGGGCTCGAGGCCGCCCTGCAGGCGGTCGTAGCACAGGGTGCACTTATGCGCCGTGCCTGTCTTCTGGTTGATGCCGATGACGCTGTAGGGACACGCCGCCACACAGTTCCGGCAACCGTTGCAGACGTCCTGCTGGATGAAGACTGTGTTGAACTCGGTGCGGATGATGGCGTTGGTGGGGCACACCTCCATGCAGCTCGCGTGCTGGCAGTGCTTGCAGACGTCCGACATCATCAGGAAGGCGGTTCCGTTGCCGGTCGTCGCCGGCCGATCGGGCACCTTGTCGTAGAACTTCACGTGACGCCAGTTCTGGGCGTCCAGCTGGCCAGTGTTGTCGAAGCTGTCGGCGAGGAACGCGGGCTCGTTGCCCTCCAGCTGATTCCATTCCTTGCACGCCACCTCGCACGCCTTGCACCCGATGCAGACGCTGGTGTCGGTGAAGAACCCGTACGACTCGCCGGCTTTGATCTCCACGTTCAGAACCCCATCAGGTTGGGCGTGATCTTGGTGAACCCGATTTCGCGCGCGTAGAGGTCGAGGGGCAGGGCCGACAGCTCGTCCACCAGCGGCACTGCCTGCGCGTCCGCGGCAAGGTCAATGTTGAGCATGTAGCGACGGCATGTCTCGCACGCTTCGATGCGAATGTGCGGAAACAAAGCATCGGTTTTGCCCGGTATCCCAAGCCCTCGCACGACTCCTCCGCGCTCGCCGGCTGCGGTCCCAAGCTCGCTGTAGACGGGCAGGCGCGAACCTGACTTCTCGCCGCAGCCGGCGCACGTCATGCGCGGATACCCCCACTCGGCATGGCACCTTGCGCACACCAGCACTCGGCCGCCGCTGGCCAGGTCGTCCGCGGCCAGCTTGAAGCAGCTCAGCTGCGGCTGGCCGCCGCACCGGGGACAATGCCGGGGGTCGCGGCGGCTGTGGAACGCAGGAGCAGCGTCCGGTCCCAATGCCTCGAGCACCGGGCTCAGCGCGGCGCGCGCCAGGTATCGCTCCGCGGGCGCCTGCTCGTCGCCGAACATCCAACCCGCGACTATCGCCTGTGCGCTGGACCTGTCCAGACAATCCGCGATCTCCTCGGCCAGGCGCTCAGGACCGGCGCCGGTTGTCGCGTCAACGATTCGGGGCACCACACGCTCGGCCACGTGAGCCGCGATGCGGCCGGGCGCCGGCGGCGCGGTGCGGGCGTCGAGGAAGGCCTCCTCCTCGATTGGCAGAAGCGCGGCGAAGAGGCGCAGCAACTCAGCAGCGAACGGATGCCGTTGCTCCAGGATCTCGGTCCTGGCTCGCCTCGCCTCCCACGTCTCGGTCAGGACCTGGAGCATCAGATCTTCTCCAGGTTGACGAGGAACGCCTTGAACTCGGGAGTGCGCGCGTTGGCGTCGCCGACGAAAGGTGTCAGCGCGTTGGCGAGCCAGTAGCGGCCGTGCGACGGATCGCTGTCAGCCGAGACGCCGACGTAACCCCAGTGGATCGGGATGCCGATCTGGTAGACCTTCTGGCCGGCCACGGTCATGGGCCCCAGGCGCTTCGTGACCAGGGCCTGCACCTCGACCTTGCCCCGCTTCGACGACACCCGCACCTTGTCGCCGCTCTTGATGCTCTTCTCGTTCGCGAGCTCCTCCGGGATCTCGACGAATGGCTTCGGCTGCAGCTGAACGAGGTGTGGCACGTGCTGGGTGACGTAGTGCTCGTGCTCGGTCAGGCGGTAGCTCGTCGCGATGTACGGGAACTCTTGAGGGCCGCCGAAGCGGTTCGGCCTGCCCGCCGCCTTGTCGTACAGGAACGCGACCGGCGAGGCCGAGTTATTCGGATGGAGCGGGTTCTGCACCGGCGACTCGACCGGCTCGTAGTGCTCAGGGAACGGTCCATCGACCATGCCGTTGCTGAACAGGCGGCCGACGCCTTCGCCGTTCATGATGAACGGCAGCCAGGCCTTCGGATCGTGAGGGTCCATCGTCGCCGGGTAGTCCGGGACGTCGCCGACCCACTTGCTGCCGTTCCAGGTGATGCCCGGTCGCGCCGCATCCCACGGCTTGCCGTCGAGGTCGGCCGACGCGCGGTTGTACATCACACGCCGGTTGAGCGGCCAGCTCCACGCCCAGTTCGGATAGAAGCCCATGCCCGTCGGATCGTTCGCCTGTGGGTCGCTGATGCCGGAGCGGCGCTTCATCAGGTTGCCCGAGTCCGGGTAGCTGCCTGTGTAGATCCAGTCTCCCGCCGTCGTCGTGCCGTCGTCTTTGAGGTTGGCAAAGGTCGACAGGCGCTTGCCGGTGGTGAGGTCGAAGCCGTTGATCTCCTGGGCGATCTCGTCGAGCTCGGGCTTCAGCGGATCTTTGTACTTGAGGGTCACGGCCATGATCGGGTCGGGGAACTTCCCGCCCTGGTCCTGGTAGAGCTTCTTCACCCGGCTGAAGACGTCGGCCAGGATCCAGTGGTCATGACGGGCCTGACCCTGCGGCGGCATGACCTGGTCCTTCCACTGCGACCAGCGGCCGCTGTTCACGAACGAGCCGTCCTTCTCGATCCAGTGGGTGGTCGGCACCATGAACACCTCGGTCTGAATCGCTGAGGGAGTGGCGCCCGGCGCGTGCCAGAACTCCGAGCTGGTAGTGGGCAGCGCGTCCATCACCACCAGCCACTTCAGGCTGGATAGCGCCTGCTGCACCTGGTTGGAGTCAGGGCCGATGCTCGAGGCGGTCATGCCCGACAGGATCAGGCCCTGCATCTTGCCCTTGAGCGCCTGGTCGTGGATCGTCATCCACGAGGCGTTCGAGGCGGGCTTGGGCACGAAGTCGAAAGCGAACTCGTTGTCTTTGGTGGCTTTATCGCCGTACCACGTCTTGAGCAGGCTCGTGAGGAACTTCTTGTAATTGGTGCCGAAGAAGTTCCACGAGTTCGGGTCCGATTTCTTCGGAGCGCTGGCCGCCACGTACTCGTCGCGGTTCTTCTGGCCGGGGGCTGGGATCTTCAGGTAGCCGGGCAGGATCTCCCAGGAGATGGCGTGGTCGGTGTTGCCCTGGATGTTGGCGTGCCCGCGCTCGGCGTTCATGCCGCCCCCTGGCCTGCCCATGTTGCCGAGCAGCAGCTGCAGGACCGCCGCCGACCTGATCAGCTGTCCGCCGGTGGTGTGCTGGGTGAGACCGACCGCGTACACGATCGTCATCACCTTGTCCGGCTTGCCCATCTCTCCGACCATCGAGGCGACGCGGTTGAAGTCGTCGACGGGTATGCCGGTGATGCTGGAGACGACATCAGGCGTGTAGCGCGAGTAGTGCGTCTTCATCAGCTGAAACACAGTGCGCGGGTTTTGCAGCGTCAAGTCGCGCGTGGCGAATCCGTCGGAGCCGGTCTTGTACGCCCAGCTCGCGATGTCGTACGACCGCTTGTCTGAGCTGTAGCCCGAGAAAAGCCCGTCATTGAATGCGAACTCGTCTTTGACGATGAACGACGCGTTCGTGTAGTTGCGCACGTAGGCGTCGTGGAACAGGTTGTTCTGCATGACGTGGTTGATCAGGCCGCCGAAGTACGCGACATCGGTGCCTGTGCGCATGCGCAAATAGATGTCGGCCACCGCAGAGGTGCGGGTGAAGCGCGGATCGGCATGCACCATCTTCGCGCCGCGATCGAGCTTGGCCCGCATGAACCACTGGAAGCCGACAGGGTGCGCCTCAGCCGGGTTGGCTCCGTTGATCAGGATCAGGTCGGTGTTCCTGATGTCGCGCCAGTGGTTGGTCATCGCTCCCCTTCCGAATGTGGCGGCCAAACTGACCACCGTGGGGCCGTGTCAAACCCTGGCCTGTTGTTCGAGGTGAACCAGTCCCAGGCCGCGCATCAGCTTGGTGGCGAAGTAGCCTTCCTCCGAGCTGAACGCGGCGCCGCCCGCGAATGCGATCCCCTCGCATCGGTTCACAGTGTTGCCGTTGCCGTCGACGGTGACGAACGTCGCGTCTCGTGACGCCTTGATGTTCTGGGCGATCTTGTCCAGCATGAAGTCCCAGGTCACCTTCCTCCAGTCCGAGGCGCCGGGCGCGCGATATAGAGGCGCCTCGACCCGGCGGGGCGAGATGGCGAGCTGCATGGCGGTGGCGCCTTTGGGGCACAGCCGCCCTTCGTTCACCGGGCTGTCAGGATCACCCTCGATCTGGAGCAGCTGGACACTGCCGTTGGCGGCCTTGCGCGTGTAAGTGAGCAGAGCGCAGCCGACGGCGCAGTAGGGGCAGACGCTGTGGGATTCAGTGGCGCCGGAGATGCGCAGCGACTGCTTGACCTTTGTCGACTCGGCCACCGCCACGTCGAAGCCGAGGCCTGTGGCCACGATGGCGCCCGAGCCGGCAAGGCCGATCTTCAGAATTTCCCGACGCGTGACTTCGGTCACGTCTCACCCCGCAACCAACCGGTTTGGCTTGCAACTCGACGCTAGCCAGCCTGAAGCCGATTGTCAAGTTCGACGCGAGGCGGGGTGGCCTCAGCCGGTGGACATCTGCAGGTCGCTGCGGTCATCGTCAGCATCCTGGTTGCGCAAGAGGTCGACCAGGCGCGGATCCCAGGGCACGATGAGCCCGGCCGCGCCGCGCGCGGTGTGGGTCGCGAGGGCCTCCCTCCAGGCCATCCGGTCCGCGGGCATCTCTATCTGTATCCAGGCATCGCCGGGCTCCGCGCCATGGATGGTCAAAAGGTCGGAACGCTCGCCCCGGACGAAGACCATCGCCCGGCCGCCGCTGATCCGGTCCAGAGCCGACCATGCCTCCGTGGAGAACGCCTCTCCCCGTACGCAGCCGACCTGGACGCGGTGGGTCGCCGCAGCCATGGCACCGAGCACGACGAGAGAAACGGGATCCGAACCTTCGATCAGCTCCGCATAGGCGCCGGCCGCCTCCAGAGCTGCCACATCGGCGAGGAATTCACCCCCGCGCTCGAACATGATCGGAAGCAGGACGGCGACCCGAAGCACCGACGTCAATCTACCGAGTCCGCGTGCGGGCGCCCCAACCAAATTCGACCTGTTTGGCGCCAAACCCGCGCCTGACGCAGAAAGGCCCTGTTTGGCGCCAAACGTGGCGCTTCAACAAGGCCGGCCTCAGCGCCTGCCTGCGAGCTCCATGAACTCGGCGCGCAGCTGACCGTCCGATTTGTACGCGCCCAGCATGCAGGAGGTCACCGTCTGGCTTTCGGCCTTCTCCACGCCTCGCATCTCGACGCAGAGGTGGCGCGCCTCTACCACCACCGCCACCCCACGCGCCTCGACCAGCTGCTCGATCGCCTCTGCGATCTGACTGGTCATCCGCTCCTGCATCTGGAGGCGGTGGGCGAACGCGTCCACGATGCGAGGCAGCTTGGACAGGCCGAGGACACGGCCCGAAGGCACGTAGCCGATGTGACAGCGGCCGAACATTGGCAGCAGGTGGTGCTCGCACAGGCTGTAAAAGGGGATGTCGCGCATGGTGACCGGCTCGGTGCCCTCATGCGCGTAAAGGGCGCCGCGGGCCAGCACGTTGATGTCTGTGCCGTAACCGTCGGTCAGGTCCAGCAGCGACCGCGCGACCCGGCGCGGCGTGGCCTCCAACCCCTCGCGGTCGGGATCCTCGCCCAGCGCGACCAGAATGCGCCGCGCGGACTCCTCGAGCTCCTCGAGGCGGGGCCGGCCTGAAGGCCGCGGCAGGCTCATTCGACGCTGACCTCGGCTGCGTTGTTCTCCGACTCGACAACTCGAACCTTCAAGAGGCGGGCCGGCTTCAGGTGCGGCTCGAGCTGGCGGAAGGCGGCCAGGGCCACGTTCTCGGCCGTGGGCACCGTGCCGCGCAGGAACTCGACGTCGCGGTTCAGATGCCGGTGATCGACGGCATCGATGAAGTGGCGGCGCAGCGCCGCGTCCACCTGTTTGAGGTTGACGACCATGCCGGTCTCAGGATCCACGGGTCCACCGACGGTGACCTCGACCACGTAGTTGTGCCCGTGATCAGTCGCGCAAGCGCCGAATACCTCGCGATTGCGCTCCTCGCTCCACTCCGGACGGCACAGGATGTGCGCCGCCGCGAAGGTGGCACGCCGCTGGATCCGTACGGCTTCAGGCACTCAACACCTCTTTACAAGAACGCGTACTGGGTTAGGTAACTTCCCAGGGAACTGCACTAATGCGGATCGAGGCGCAAATTGGCGCCGGAGAGCGGCTCCGAATCCCGCGAGGCAAGCCACACGATCAGGCGTGCCACCTCGGCCGGCTGCAGGCGTGGTCCCTCGACCTCGGCGATGCGCAGCATGGGGGTGTCTACCGCGCCAGGGCTGATTGCGTTCACCCGAATCCGCTCCGGCCGGCCCTCCACAGCCAGGACCTCGGTCAGCCCCGCCAGCCCCGACTTCGCTGCCACGTAGCCCGCCATGCCCGCGAACTTCTCGGCGCCGGTGACTCCCGACAGGCTGGACACG
>WNGI01007466.1_pt1 | contig 20475 bp, 21 predicted proteins | sample 5400621 | NCBI WGS metagenome assembly WNGI01 (sample SAMN13153374, study PRJNA577476) | soil metagenome | isolation source: 20 cm soil or saprolite under Garry oak tree replicate 1 | place: USA:California | collected 2016-06-15
GACAACTTCGTGGTCGTACACCGCGCAACCGCTCCCATTTGCGCCGAGGCTCGACCAATCATCCTGACCGTGAATCGGGCCGGGATAGTAATAGGGGCCAAATTCCCCGAGCTCAAAGTTCGCCCATGCATCCGCTCCCACGAGGAACGTGAACGACGGGACGATGCTGCCGGCATCTTTCATTCGAGGGGTATCGGTGATACTTCGCTCGGCGCACGCCCCAACCGATAGCGCAAAGATCAAAATCCCAGTTCTCTTCAGTAATGTCTTCATCGATCCCCCCGGAAGTTACGCGCCCAATCGCGCCGAACGTTTACGATATACCTCCAACAAGGCTCGATTGAAAGAATAAGGGTATTCCCTTAGTCCTTCCGGGCGACCGGGCATACGTCAGGCTTGACCGATGCATTCCCCCTCGCAACCCAGATCTACGCCTCTGTCATCTCGCATCTGCGTAGTTCTACGTTGACTTTGCTATTCATTCCTTCCGAGCCACGAGCAACATTTCGGACGACGTGCTCCGTAGCGGTCTATCATTGAACCCGTCGCACGCCTGCTCCACGACGAGCCCGGCATCGACGCAAAGCTCGGCGAGTCTGGTTGCGGTGTAGAGCCTCAGCTTGTGTTCGCGCGTCCCTTTCTTCGAGCCGCGCCTCCAAGTCGAATGCACGGTCAGCACTCCCGACAGTGAGTCGAACTCGCGCTCCTGCGCGAACAGTGTTCCGTCAGGTGACGTCCACCAATCGCGCGCGAGAAATCGCGCCATCACTCCGTCGCGACTTGCCCCGTGCCACACCAGCAGTCCACCCGACTTGAGCACGCGAGCAAATTCCCTGATCACGCGAGCGTCGTCCGACGGATGCGCAAAGAATCCGAACGAGGTGAAGAGGTTGAGCACAGCATCGAACCGCTTGCTCCACTGCGCTGGCATCTTGCGCATGTCGCCACGCGTGTAGCGAAGGTTCTGACCTGTTCCGCGCTTGCGCGCCACTGTGAGCAGCTCCTTCGAGTAGTCCAGACCATCGACGTTATAGCCAGACTCCGCGAGCAGGTGCGCGTGCCGGCCCTGTCCACACGGTACATCAAGCACGCGAGAGCCAACCGCAAGCGCCAGCAGCTCGATGAGACGCGCTACTTCCTGACGGTCGCGCTCGGGCGTAAAGAGAAGGCCGTACTCACGGAGATAGTGGGCGTCGAAGGCCGACTCCCACCACTCGCTCGATTTGGTCAGAAGAAAACTGGCTCGCGGTAGGCGCCGAACACAGCCTCCATTGCAGCGCGGATCTCGTAGAGCGTGCAATAGGCGCGGGCGCAGTCGAGAATGAAGGGCATCAGGTTCTGCGAAGTCTTCGCCGCCTCACGAAGTGCCATGAGCCGTTGGTCTACCAAATCACTGTCGCGCCGAGCGCGCATCTTCGCCATCCCCTGCTTCTGATCCCGCTCCGTTTCCTCTGAGATCTTGAGCAGCTCGATCTTGAGCTCCGGCTCGTCGGTCACCAAGTCGTTGACGCCGACGATCACGCGGCGGTGCTGCTCGACCTCCCATTGCTGGCGCGCTGCGGACTCGTTGATCTTCCGCTGAAGCCACCCGGTCTCGAGGCCGCGCACAACCCCACCGACCTCCTCGATCTGGCGGAAATAGCTTTCCGCCTCACGTTCGAGCTCAGTCGTGAGTGTCTCGACGTAGTAAGAGCCGCCAAGCGGATCGATCACGTTCGGAACGCCCGTCTCGAAGGCGAGAACCTGTTGCGTGCGTAGCGCCACCTGTACCGATTCCTCCGTTGGCAGCGCGAGCGTCTCGTCCATCGAGTTCGTATGCAGCGACTGAGTGCCACCGAGCACAGCGGCCATCGCCTGGTACGCAACGCGTATGATGTTGTTCATCGGCTGCTGCGCCGTGAGCGTCACACCCGCCGTCTGCGAATGAAAGCGCATTACGAGTGAACGCGGATCTTTCGCCCCATAACGGTCCTTCATGTGCCGCGCCCAGATGCGGCGAGCGGCGCGAAGCTTGGCGATCTCCTCGAAGAAGTCGTTGTGGATGTCCCAGAAGAACGACAGCCGGGGCGCGAACGTGTCAACGTCGAGGCCGCGCGCAATTCCCCGCTCTACATATGTGAATCCGTCTGCAAGGGTGAACGCGAGCTCCTGCGCCGCCGTCGCGCCCGCTTCTCGAATGTGGTAGCCGGAAATCGAGATCGTATTCCACTGCGGCACGTGCTCGGCCGACCACTCGAAGCAGTCAACGATCAATCGCAGCGCCGGCTCGATGGGATAGACCCACGCGTGCTGCGCCATGTACTCCTTCAGGATGTCGTTCTGAATCGTCCCGCGCAGTTTCCTCGAATCAACACCCTGCTTCTCGGCGGCCGCGATGTAGAAGCAGTAGAGAATCACTGCTGGACCGTTGATCGTCATCGACGTGGACACCTTGTCCAGCGGAATTCCGTCGAAGAGCATCTCCATGTCGGCGAGACTCGAGATCGCGACCCCGCACTTGCCGACCTCGCCTTCGGATCGCGGGTGATCCGAGTCATAGCCCATCAGCGTCGGAAAATCGAACGCCACCGAAAGGCCGGTCTGTCCGTGCGCGAGCAGAAACTTGTACCGCTCGTTCGTGTCGCGCGCGCCACCGAATCCGGCAAATTGCCGCATCGTCCACAGACGGCCTCGGTAGCCGGTCGGATGGACTCCACGCGTGTAGGGAAAGAATCCCGGCATGCCGAGCGCCTCGGCGTCCGTCTCAGCCGCATCGAGTGGAGTGTAGATCGGCTGGACCTCTTTCTCCGAGTTGGTGAAGGCGATGTCTCTCAGTTCGCCTTTCTCGTACTTCTTCTTCCACTCGGCGACTTCCTTTCGCAGCAGTCGAAGCTCGGCGCTCTGCTCCTCGATCGTCGCGATCAGCTCGCTGTCTGGCGCCGCCTTCGAACCGGGGCTTTTCAGTTTGCTCATGTCCTCTGTTCTCCACGTACGAGCTCGGCGCTCTGGTGAAGCAGCTTGTCGGCAACCGCAAACGGGGTCGAGGTGCCTTCCTCGACGGAAGGCAGTTGCTCGTCGAGCCAGGCCATGGTGCGAGAATCCTTCCACAGTCGGTCGCTGACTTTTCGTTCCACGACATCCATCACGCGTTCGCGCAATCGCTCACGCCGGCGCGCGCGCAGCGTCCCGCTATGCTGAAGATAAACGAAGTGGCGATCGAGCGCCGCCGCCATCTCGGCGATTCCCTCCTGCTTGGTAGCTACCGCGCTGAGCACTGGAGGCGTCCAGGCTGCGGGATTTGCTTCCGCTGCAGCCTCGCGCGCAACTCGGGCCGGGTTCACGCGCTTGAGATCCACTCCGTGGTGCGCCGGCGTGTTGCCGAACGAGACGCCCTTCCGCAGCCCGAGCATCAGCTCAACGTCATTGCGCAACCGGTCCGCTCCGGGCCGGTCAGCTTTGTTGACGACGAAGATGTCGGCGACTTCCATCACACCGGCCTTGAGCGTCTGGATGGAATCGCCAGACTCGGGAACGAGTACGAGCACGGTCGAATCCGCGGTGCGCGCCACGTCCAGCTCCGACTGCCCCACCCCTACGGTCTCGATGAGAAGGATGTCGAAGCCAAACGCGTCGAGCACATCCGCGGCTTCCCGTGTGGCCGCGGCGAGCCCGCCGAGAGAGCCACGGGTGGCCATGGAGCGGATGAAAACTCCCGGGTCGAGGGCGACATTCTCCATTCGCACGCGATCGCCAAGCAGAGCGCCCCCGGTAAAAGGAGAAGTCGGATCAACTGCAATCACGCCGACCTTCAGTCCCTTGTCCCGGAAGTGTTTCACGAGCAGCGCCGTGATGGTGCTCTTGCCGGCGCCTGGTGGGCCGGTCAAGCCGATGCGTCTCGCCCGCCCCGTTCTCGGGTGCAGCGATCCCAGGATCTGCTCGAAGCCGTCGCGGTGGTTTTCGACGATGCTCACGACACGCGCGAGGGCCGCGGGCTTCCCCGCGTTGAAATCTTCGATCAGTCGCTCAGAGGACACGCGCGAGGATTCTCTCCTGTCGGCGCCACATCGGTGATGATGTGCGCGACGCTCCGGTCGGATGGTCATGTCCAAGGACGTGCAACGTACCATGCACCACCAGTCTCAACACCTCTTCACCCATGGGCACGCCCTGACGTTTCGCGTTGTCGCGGGCGATCTCCGGGCAAATGTAGATGTCCCCGACCACGGCACCACGTTTTCCATGCCGCCCCAGCCCGAACGAGATCACATCGGTCGGACCGTAGTGGCCAAGATAGCGGCGATTCAGCTCCGAAATTGCGGCGCGCCCCACGAAGGTTATCGACAGCATCGCATCCCCGACGCGCTCGGCCTTGAGCGTGGCGATGGCGGATTCCCTAACCCGCGTCCGAGATACCATGATCCTCCTGACGCTCGAGGATATGTCAATCGCAAGTCCGCGCGGCGGAGACCTCACTCGCCCAGTGCCGCGCTGATCCGAATCAGACCCCCGAGTCCGCCGCGTACGCCTTGATGATCTCCCGCACGAGACGATGCCGCACGACGTCCGCATCGGTCAGGTAATAGAATCCGATGCCATCGATGCCCGGCAGAATGCGCTCGATCTGAACCAGGCCCGAATCCTCGCGCGACGGAAGGTCGATCTGCGTCTTGTCGCCGGTGATCACCGCCTTCGAGTTAACTCCCAGGCGCGTGAGGAACATCTTCATCTGCGCGGTCGTTGCGTTCTGCGCCTCGTCGAGAATTACGAAGGCATCGGCTAGCGTTCGCCCCCGCATGTAGGCCAGCGGTGCTATCTCGATCGTGCGCGTCTCCAGCGCCTTCTGGACCCGCTCCTGAGGCATCATGTCCTCGAGCGCGTCGTAAAGCGGTCGCAGGTAAGGATCGACCTTTGCCTGCATGTCTCCGGGCAAAAAGCCGAGGTTCTCGCCCGCTTCAACGGCCGGCCGGGCGAGGACGATACGGCGCACGCGTTTTCGCGCGAGCGCGTCCACGGCGGCGGCGACGGCGAGATACGTCTTTCCCGTTCCCGCCGGCCCGATGCCGACCACGATGTCGTTCTCGGCCATCAGCTTCATGTACTCGGCTTGCCCGCTGGTCTTGGCCTGGATGATCTTGCGAACTCCAGGCAGGACGATGCGCGTCTCGCTGTCCACACCGTTGCCGTTGCCTTCGCGGGGACCTTCGATGCTCATGCGCAGCACGTCATCCGCCGTCATGGGCATTTGCTGCTTGGCCGTGTCGATCATTCGCTGCGCCAGTGGAATTGCTCGCGCTACAGCTTCCGCGTTTCCGCTGATTGCCAGCGTCTCGCCGCGGAGGGCGATCTTTGCTCCTGTCTGCTTCGCCAGCTCGACGAGATTCTCGTCGTTCACTCCGGCCAGCGTCAGCATGTCCGCGCCTTCTGTCGAGAGGCGCTGAATCGTCGTCTCTTCGCTCACGTCAGGTTGTCATGTTCTGAAGATGAAGTTCCCTCAGGTCTTCGGGTGGAACGGCCGACGGCGCGTTCTCGAACAGCGCCCTCGCCGCGGTGGTTTTCGGAAAAGCAATCACGTCCCGCAAAGAGGACGCTCCAGCCAGCACCATCGCAAGCCGATCGAAGCCAAATGCGATGCCGCCGTGCGGCGGCGCACCGGCGCTGAGGGCGTCGAGCAGAAAGCCGAACCGGAGCTGAGCGTCTTCTGCGCCAATGCCGAGCAGGGATAACACCTTCCGCTGCAACGCAGGATTATTGATTCGAATACTGCCTCCGCCGAGCTCCAATCCGTTCAATACAACGTCGTAGGCGAGCGCTCGAACCTTCTCCGGCGCAGAGTCAAGAAACTCCAAGTCTTCAGGATTCGGCGCGGTGAACGGGTGATGGACCGAAGTGAGGTTCCCGTTCTGATCGCGCTCGAACATTGGAAAATCCGTGATCCAGAGAAACGATCGCCTCTCCTGAGGAACCAGCGACAGCCGCTGCGCGACATCCTGACGCACGCGATCGAGCGCTGGGTTCGTGATCTGCTCCGGGCCTGCAACCAGCAAACACAGCTCACCCTCTCCTATGGCAAGTCGTTGCACACCAACTTCGCCTAGAAACTTCGCCGCCGGCCCTTCCAGTCCGGCAGCGCCGCGCTTGAGTCGGATCAGACCACCAGCGCCAGCGGACTTGGCGATGCCCTCGATCTCATCGAGCTGCTTACGTGAGAGCGCGGTACCGCCCGGAACCTTCAGGCCACGAACGCGCCCCCCGGCCGCGAGCGCAGCGTTCGTCACCCCAAACTCAGAGCCTCTGAACGCATCCGTGGCGTCGAACAGTTCCAGAGCATATCGAATATCGGGTCGGTCTATTCCAAACCGCTCCATGGCGTCGGCGTAGCGCATACGCTCGAACGTTGGAGGGATGTCGTGCCCAGCATCCTTCCACAGCGCCGCGAACAGACCTTCCGTTAGTGAGAAAATGTCCTGCGGTTCGATGAACGACGCTTCGATGTCGATCTGAGTGAATTCAGGTTGCCGGTCCGCGCGCAAATCCTCGTCGCGGAAGCAGCGCGCTATCTGGAAGTAGCGGTCAAATCCGGATATCATGAGCAACTGTTTGTACACCTGCGGCGACTGTGGCAGAGCATAGAACTCGCCGGGATGCACCCTGCTGGGCACGACGTAATCCCGCGCTCCAGAGGGCGCCGGCTTCGACAGAATCGGAGTTTCTATCTCGAGATAGCCCCGCTCGTCGAGGAATCGACGTGTCGTCTGCTGAAGCCGGTGTCGAAGAATGAGATTCTTCTGCAGCTCGCTGCGTCGCAGGTCGAGGTTTCTGTGCTTGAGACGCAACTCCTCCGCGGGCAGCTTCTCGCCCCTGCCCCGCGCCACTGGAATCGCGGGAGTCTCAGCCGGCCCGACGATCCTGAAATCCTTCGCCTGGATCTCAATGTCGCCCGTCTCCATTTCCGCGTTCCGCATCTCTGGCGGACGCGCCGCTACCTCGCCGTCAACGGTCACGACCGTTTCCAGGCCCAACTTCCCGGCGCGCTCGATGACGTCGGGCGGCGTCCACTTCGGATCAAACGAGACTTGAACGATGCCGGCTCGATCGCGCAGGTCGAGAAAAACGATTCCGCCGAGGTTTCGCGTACGGTGTACCCAACCGCCGAGTCTGACTTTGGCGCCGACGTGAGAGGGTCTCAGCTCGCCGGCCAGGGGTGAGCGGTTGGCCGTCGCAAAACGAGCTGGAGAAGGCGTGGGGGTCAGCGCCGGGCCGTGTCGGTCGAATAAGGCATCGAGAGGGGTTAAATTTAGTAGTTGCATAGACTTGGTGGAAGGAGCATGACCCAGAAAATCAGACCTCGGGAGGACGCGCCAGTGAAGCAAAACCTCCTCAACATGCTCCCCTCGGACGCCGAGCGGCTGGTCAGGGACTTTGCCGTCGAGCGCGGCGAAAAGCCCTTCCGCGGATCACAGGTGCTCAGACACCTCTGGCAGAACCCAGCCGAGAGCTTCGCCGCGATGACGGATTTGCCGATAGGGTTCCGGAATCTGCTCGATGAGCACTTCACGATTCCGCGCCTCGAGCTGGCAATGCGGCAGACTTCGAGCGATGGCACCGAGAAATTCCTCTTCCGCCTCGAGGACGGCGAGTTCATCGAGACCGTGTCAATCCCGGAAGGAGCTCGCTTGACGCTGTGCATATCGTCGCAGGCGGGCTGCGCGCTTCAGTGCGCGTTCTGCGCGACGGGAGCGATGGGCTTCACGCGCAATCTCCAGACGTTCGAGATCGCCGCACAGGTGCGGGAAATGAAGCTGCTCGCTCCGCCGAAGCAGGTGACGAACGTCGTCTTCATGGGCATGGGCGAGCCGCTGATGAACTGGAAAGCGGTCGATCCCGCGCTCGTCGTTCTCAATTCGCCGTCGGGATTGGGGATCGGCGCGCGGCACATCACCGTATCCACAGTCGGAGTCCTTCCCGGAATCATCGCGCTCGGTGAAAGACCGGAACAATTCCGGCTCGCGATCTCGATCCACGCCCCGAACGACGATCTTCGCCAAACGCTGATGCCGATCAACACCAAGTATCCGCTCGCGAGCGTGATCGACGCCGCAAAGGTGTTCGACCGGCGCGTGACATTCGAATACGTGATGCTCGGCGGGATCAACGATGGCGCGGAGCAAGCCTTGGAGCTCGCGGCTCTGGCCCGCGAGTGCCGGGCCTTCGTCAATCTGATTCCTCTTCACCCTGGCGGCGCAGGAGACTTTACGCCGAGCTCCCCCGAGCAGATTCACTGGTTCGCGCGACGGCTGAGGGCAGCTGGAGTGGAAGTCGCCGTGAGAAAGAGCCGCGGGATGGACATCGCGGCGGCGTGCGGGCAGTTAAGGGTGGAACGGCAGCGGCGGCGGACGCCAGTTGGCGCCGAGGATGACGGTCACATCCAGGTAGCGTGAGCTGTCGGGCAGATTGACGGCGGGAGCGTTGAGGGCTCGAGCGACTAGGCGCGCCCATTCTGGATGGGACGACCGATTGTAGACCACCGTGGTCGCTCGCGGCTCGACGTTCGTTCCTGACCCAACGACGTCGAACCCGCGGTCTCTCAAATACTGCGTCGCGCGTCGCGCCAGGCCTTTCGTTCTGGTGCCGTTCAGGACTTCGACCTTGATGCGCGTTCCCTCAGGCGCTCGCGCATCAGCCGGAGCGTAGCTGGCGAGATCGTCTCTTCCCGCGCGCCACACGCGCCAAACCACCCAACCGATTCCGACCACGAGCAACAGCGCCACGATGATTCTTCCGTAGCGCGGCCCGGTGCGCGTCACCTGAGGCTATTCCAGAGCTCGACGGTCTCGGGGAAAATGTGATTGCCTTCTCGCACCGACCATTCGAGGCGGAACCTCACCACCTGGCGAAACACTCCATCGAAGTTGTGCGGCACCTGGCTGGCGAGAAACCCGCGATCTTCCGCCAGAAACTTGCGCCCCGGCTCGAGATAGTCGGCCATGTAGAGCGCCCGTCCGGTGCGGTCCCACTTGGCGCTGCCAACCGTGTGATAGCGAATCGCATCGAGGAGATTTTTTCGTCGCTCGCCTTCCCCCTCCAGTCTGATCGCGACGGCTGGACCATGAAGTAATCCGTCGGGTGAGGTACGATCGCCTGTGATCTGTCTCAGCTCCTGGAGCGGCGCGTCGCGCAACGCATCGTGCCAGGTGCCGGCATCGATCCAGGCGGTCGCCTCGTCAGGCGTGATGCGCATCGCCGCTCCCCAGGCGCGCAGCAGAGAAGTCACGCGCTGAATGTGCGCCAGTCTTCTCTCGCTCACCTGCGCCCATACGGGCAATCCTGAGGTCTGTGTCTGAAGCATCTTCAAAAAATGATGTTGTCGATCAATCTGGTTTCGCCGACGCGGATGGCGCCAACGGCCGCATCGCCGTGGCGCACGTTGTCAACCCGCTGGAAGGTGTCGGCGTTTACCACAGCCAGATAGCGCGGAGTCAGTCCAGCGACACGCTCCAGCATTCGCCACCCAATCGCCTCGAGCGCGCTCGCCCGGCGTTCGCCCCTCACGAAGGCGTCGTGCATCGCGAACAACGCTTTGGATAATTTGAGTCCAAGCTCGCGCTCCTTCGGAGACAGGTATCGGTTCCGGCTCGACATGGCAAGTCCGTCGGGTTCCCTGACGGTTGGCGCCACCAGAATTCCCACTGGGAAATTCAGGTCGCGAACCATCGTCTTCACCGCCGCCGCCTGCTGGAGATCTTTCTGGCCGAAAACAGCCACGTCGGGCATCACGATGTGAAAAAGTTTGGCGACGACCGTGAGAACGCCTTCGAAGTGATGCGGCCGTACCGCACCCTCCCATTCCTTTCCAACGCTTCCCGGATGGACGATCACGACGGGAGCATACTCCGGATAGATCTCCTCTTTCGTCGGTGTGAACAGGAGATCCACCCCGCGCCCCGAAGCGAGCTTCACATCCTCATCCAGCGTCCGCGGATAGCGGGCGAAGTCTTCACTCGGCGCGAACTGAAGTGGGTTGACGAAGACGCTCACGAAGACGCTCATAACGACCACGTCGGCGAGCCTCTTCGCTTCATCCACGAGAGTGAGATGACCTTCGTGTAGCGCACCCATCGTCGGCACGAACGCGATGCTCTGGTCCTTTGCTCGCACGTCGGCGGCAACGTGGCGCATTTCGGCGATCGTTTCGACCAACTGCATTCTAGAAGCTGTGGTCGGCATCCGGATAATTACCGCTTCGAACATCGCTCGCCCAGTCTCGCAGCGCATTACGTACGTCTTCGGCCATCTCGGCGTAGCGCTTCAGGAACTTCGGCTGGAACGTGTCGTTGAGACCGAGGACATCGGGAAGAACGAGCACCTGTCCGTCGCAGAGCGCACCAGCCCCGATGCCGATTGTCGGAATGCCGACCGCCGCCGTGATTCGCTCGGAAACCGTTGCGGGCACAAGCTCGAGCACAATCGCGAACGCCCCTGCCTCCTCGAGCCCTTTCGCTTCGCCAATCAATCGGTCCGCCCCCTCTTCCTCGCGGCCTTGAACCCGCGCTCCGCCGATGGTGTTGACAGACTGAGGCGTGAAGCCAATGTGAGCCATGACCGGAATCCCCGTCCGCACCAAGGCGTGGACAGTGTCGAGCATCTCCGGGCTTCCGCCCTCCACCTTGACGGCGCCGACGCCCGTTTCCTGGATGGCGCGCCCGCAATTGAGCACGGCACTCTCGATGCTCGCCTGATACGAGAGAAACGGCATGTCGATGATGATCAGCGCGCGCTTCACACCACGGCGGACAGCCGAAGCGTGATAGATCATTTGGTCGAGCGTGACGGGGAGCGTGGATGGAAGCCCCATCACCGCCGTTCCGACCGAATCGCCGACCAGAATGGCGTCGACGCCTGATTCGTCGACGAGGCGACCGAAAAGAGCGTCGTAAGCGGTCATGACCACGAGCTTTTCACCCTTGCGCTTGCGCTCGGCGAAATCACGAACCGTAACGGCTCGCTCCGTCCGCGGCTTGGTGCTAGTCAACGCGCGAGCTCCTCAGCGCGCTGAGCTCTCTAAGCCAGAAATCCCGATTCGAGAGCTCCGGATGGGGAATGGTGAGTCCGGGTTGCTGTACGCTCTGGTTCTCAAACAAGACGATGTCGAGGTCGAGAGTGCGGGGTCCCCAGCGCGCATCGCGCACGCGCCCAGCGTCAGCCTCGATCTTTTGCAACTCGACGAGGAGATCCTGCGGCGAAAGCTCGGTTTCTATCGCGATCATCTGATTGAGAAATGGACCCTGGACCACCGGTCCGATCGGAGCGGTCTCTTCGGCGTCGGTCTGAGCCAGCACCCGCGTTCGAGCGAGGGCCGCGATCGCGCGTCGTGCCTGCGCCAAAAATACCTCACGCTGGCCGAGGTTGGAGCCGAGAGCTATGTAGGCAACATCTTTCACGCACGCGCTCGCTCGAGCGACACCTCTGCGTATGCGAGCGGCCCCGGCAGTGCGACGTTCGGTTTGCGGACGGCAATCCTCACGCGCTCGACCACCGGAAGCTGGAGCGCACGATCGGCGATCTGCTCAGCGACTTCTTCGAGGAAGCTGATGTGACCGTGTGTCACTACTTCGGCGACCAGGTCATAGACCCGCCGGTAGTCCACAATGTTTTTCGCCGTGATCTTTGCGGCGCTCCTGTGGACCCAGAGGGATGCATCGACTTCGATCGACTGAGCGATCTCCGCCTCGTGGGGCAGCACGCCTATTCGCGCGTGAAAGCGCATGCCTTTGAGCGTCACCACATCCGCGGCTTTATCACTGCTGCTACCCATCGAGCGCCTCTCTTAAGCTACGTGTAAGCTTGAGGACGGACTCAGCGCCACCCTCCGCTGCTCTTACCAGCGCACTGCCCACGACGACGCCGTCAGCAAGCTTCCCAACACCGCGGGCCTGAGCGGGTGTGGAGATGCCGAAACCGACACAAATCGGGAGTTTCGTCGTCGAGCGCAGCTTGGCGATCGTCTCCGGCAATGATGCCGCGGTATCCTCCTGCACGCCCGTTACTCCGAGACGGCTGATAAGATAAACGAATCCGCTTCCGTGACGGGCAATCTCGCGCATTCGGTCCTGGGGCGTGGTGGGCGCGACCAATCGGATGAACGCCAGCGGGCTGCTGCCAAGCCATTGCTCGCGCTCTGGATCGGCGCCAACGGGAATGTCGGTAACGAGGATTCCGCTGGCTCCGGCATCGGCGGCGCGGGTCAGCGCGTCCGGGCCGGCCGCCAGCAGCGGGTTCAGGTATGTAAACAGCACCACCGGCACTTCGAGCTTCGCGCCGCTGACGAGCGCGAGCACCCCGTCGTAAGTCATCCCGTTCTCCAGGGCGCGCTGAGAGCTGGCCTGGATTATGGGCCCGTCCGCGATCGGATCGGAGAACGGGACGCCCAGCTCGACGATATCCGCGCCGCCTTCCTCCAGAGCGTGAAGGATGTCCAGCGAGCGCTCCATGTCGGGATGGCCCGCGGTTACGTAGCAGACCAGAGCGCGCCGGGAGTTCTTGCTGAGCGCGTCGAAGCGACGCGCGATGGCGTTAGATGAGGTAGTCGCCGACGGTGATGCCATAGCGATCCGGGTCGGCTGTCTTGATGATGGAGCGCGCGTACTGACCGCCGGCTTCTGGAACGGCCAGATCCACCGTGATCGGCGGGCTGATGGTGTTCCCCTGAGCATCGCTGATGATCTTCACAATCGGCCTGGAGAGCGCTTCGGGATTGGGGTTTGCCGCCGAAACGATGGCTAGCTCGAAAGTATCCAGTACGACGAGTGTTCCAACCGGATAAATCCCGAGAAGATTGATGAACGCTTTGACAAGCACGGGGTCGAGCCCGCGGCGCGGATTGTCGCGCATCTCCTCGAGCACTGCCGATGGCGCGAGCGGCTCGGTCTTATACACGCGACGGGACGTGGCGGCGTCATAGCTGTCGGCAATCGTGACGATCTTGCTCAGCACGCTGACCTGCCGCGGGCGCACGGTCTTCGGGTAGCCCGTGAGGTCGATCTTCATGTGGTGCTCGTGGCAGACGGTCATGGCGCGATAGGAGAGCTCGTCCTGCTGGCGCCGGAACTGGAACAGGACCAGCACGCCGAGCCACGGGTGCGCCGACATCCAGCGCCACTCCTCTTCCGTGAGCTCCCCTGTCTTTTGCAGCATGTCGAGCGGCACACGCGACTTACCGATGTCGTGCATTAGAGCGGCGAGTCCGAGCTCGTATAGCTGCAGCTTCGTCATTCCCAGACGGCGACCGAGTGCGATCGAGAAGATGCACACGTTGACCGAGTGCGTGAACGTGTACTCGTCGTAATCCCTGATCGCGGTCAGACCGATCAGCGATGTCTCCTCGTTCAGAACCTGATCCACGATGCCCTGCACCACGCGCTTGATCTTTCGGATGTTCGGCGTCTTCCCGATTCTCACCGAGTTGATGACGTCCTTGGTGACGGCAACGGATTGCGAGTAGGTTCGGTTGGCGGCGGCTTTCGCTTCTTCGTTGAATTCGCGGTCGGTTTGGGTTTCCGCCGGCGCGTCGAGCTGGAACGCGTCGATCTTGGCTTCCTTCAGACGTCCCGCGATTTCGGCGAACCTTCCCGCCGGAGAAGTCTTGGTTTCTCCACCCAGGAGCGAGAGCAGGAACGTCCAATCCTTGGCGGTTGCCTGGGGACCAACGTGGATCGCGCCTATGCCGGCGACCTTGCAGAGCGTGAGGATGTGTCCGAAGGTGGCGTAATTGCTGAGATCGAGTCGCAGTCGCATGGAATTGAGAAAGATGAATTCTCCCGAAATCCGGAACTCGAGCTCCCCCTCTTCCTGGCGAAGCTCCTCGGCAACCTGTGAGAGCTCGGCCAGAGTTTTCTGCACCGCACTGTGCTCGAGCGGGTAGAGCTTGATTGCGCGGAGCGCGGCGTAGAAGGCAACCATGAAGTTTCGCCCGCCACGACGAATACTCGCGCCCGACTGCTTCTCGCCTTGATCATTGGACCGTGTCGCTGAACCGGCGGTCACGATCCAGCTCCGCGAATGGCGCGACTAACGGCGTTTCTCACGATCACGTCCTTCTCGCCAGCGGCTTTGTTCAGAGAGTCCATTGCCTTTGGCGTGTTGATCTTGCCCAGCGCCATCGCAGCGCAGGCGCGGAACTCGGGATCGTCGCGCTTGCCGCCCATGAACCCCTTGGCATGGAGAATCCCGTCCAAGAGAGGAATCCCGGCCTCGCCACAGAGAAGTCCATAGGCTTCGAAGAACGCCATCTTTTCTCCGAGATTGCTCTCGCGCAGATCCTTGCCCTTGATCGCCGCCTCGATGCGGGGCAAGGCGGCGCGGGTAGTGCGCGCGCCGATGGCGCGAACCGCGACGATGCGTACTTCTCGATCCTCGTCGACGAGGGCTCGCTCGAGCATCTGCATTGCGCCGGCGGAGCCGATTTCGGTGAGTGCCGTGACGGCAGCCACGCGCATCTCCACTTCTCCGACCGTGAGCATTTTTCCAAGGGCTGGAACGGCTGCTGGAGACTTGAGGGCAGCGGCGCGGCGGATCGCCTCTAGCACAACGGCCTCATCCTCAGAGCCGATCAGTCGGATCAGCTCGGCGCTATTGCTCGACGCCAGGCGCGAAGCGGCGACCTCGAGCAGCATTTTGAGTTGCGGGTTCTGACTGCGGCCGATCCAGCTGAGGATGGTTTCCAGCGCGCGCGGCTGGAGAATGCCGAACATCTCGTCGAGCTCCATTTGGGGAGCGCGAAGTGGAGAGTCTTCCAGCGCCTGCAAGAGCTGACCGAGGGGCTTGGGGTCGCTCATCAACTCGCCGAGCTGGGTGAGACGCTGGCCGGCGGTAACACCAGCTTCGCGGAGCAGATAGGCGGCGTTCCTGTATTGCGCCGTCGAGAGGAGAATGAGGAGAAAATAGTCGAGCAGACCGCAGATCTCCTCGCGCACCGTCGGATCCTTTTGGGTCTCGAAAGTATCGAGCAGTGAGGCGATGACGGCCGGCCTCAAATCGGTGGAGAATTCCCGCTTGACCTCTCCCTGCAGGTACTCGACTTCGCTGTCATCGAGGAAGTAGAGCGTCGAGTCAAAGTCGTCGAGCTTGGCGAGTGAAGACGTGGTGGATTCCAGGCCTGCCTCGACCTGTGCCGGCGATAGGATTTTTTCCTTCTGCTCGGCGCGCTCCATGGATTCGACCCCGGGACCGCCTTCGGCCGTGAGATCCACGTAGCGATACTGAAGGTTCACGAATTCGCGTTCCCACATCAGCGTCAGCAGATCGTCGTCTTCGTCGGTGGCCTTGCGCACGCGCTGCAGCAGGTTGAAGAAAGTCCCGAGCTCGTCCTCCTCGAAACCCTTCAGCATCTTGAGCTCGCGGATGCCGTCCTTGTAGAGGAGCCAGGCAATGTTGTCGCTGGTCCGATCGCCTTCGTCGAGGACGACGCGGCCTTCCCATTTGAGCTGGGTCTCGACGATTTGCAGCTCCAGATCGTCGGTATGGTTCCAGATCACCGCGAATGCTTCCCGAACGGCCTCGAGGGAGCGCGCGTGCATCGGATTGTTCGGCAGATACAACTGATGCGCCCGAACGGCCTTCACGAAGGCTTTGAGTAGATCGGTAACGTAGTTGACCGGGAACGACGGCTCGTCGAGCTCGTCTTCCGCGGTATTTGCTGGTACCGACGTTGTCATGCGGGAAGAAGTCCCATTTCAGTTATCTGTGCGAGATCTTTATCGCCCCGACCGCTGATGCAGATCAGCACAGCGTCGCTCGCTTTCCACCGTCCCTTCTCTCTGACGACCCAGGCGACGGCGTGTGACGTCTCGAGGGCCGGAATGATGCCCTCCAGCCGGCTGAGAATCCCCAGACCCTCCACCGCTTCGTCGTCGGTTACTGAGACGTAGAGCGCGCGGCCCGTCTCCTTGAGGTAGGAATGCTCGGGACCGACGCCCGGATAGTCGAGCCCGGCAGAGATCGAATGGGCCGGGTGCACCTGACCAGCCTCGTCTTGCAACAGATAGCTAAGCGATCCGTGCAGAACGCCCGGGACGCCCCGAGCGAGAGATGCGGAGTGTTCTCCGCTCTCCAGGCCCCTTCCCGCCGCCTCGACGCCAATAAGCTCTATGCTCACGTCGTCGACGAAGGGGTGGAAGATCCCCATCGCGTTGGATCCACCGCCGACGCAAGCGACCACACTCGTCGGGGAGCGTCCTGCCATCTCCAGCATCTGCGCCTTCGCTTCGCGTCCGATGACTGCCTGAAAATCGCGAACCATGCGCGGGTACGGCGCGGGACCGACCACGGAGCCAATGACGTAGTAACTGTCGTTGACGTTCGTGACCCAGTCGCGTATCGCCTCGCTCGTGGCATCCTTGAGCGTGCGCGTACCCGAGAGAACCGGTACGACCTTCGCGCCCATCAAGCGCATCCGATAGACGTTGAGCGCCTGCCTGCGCATGTCTTCTTCGCCCATGTAGACGGTGCACTCGAGGCCGAAGCGAGCGCACACGGTTGCCGTCGCGACGCCGTGCTGGCCGGCGCCGGTCTCAGCGATGATTCTTCTCTTCCCCATGCGCCGCGCGAGGAGAGCCTGCCCCAGCGCGTTGTTGATCTTGTGTGCCCCGGTGTGATTCAGATCCTCCCGCTTCAGATAGACGGAGAAACCGACAAGCTCCGACAATCGCGGGGCTGTGCTCAGAGGCGAGGGACGCCCTACATACTCCTTGAGCAGGCGATCCAGCTCGCCAAGGAAGGCAGGATCGCGCATCGCCTCATCGAACGCCGAGTCCAGCTCGTCGAGCGCCGGAATGAGCGTCTCCGGAACATACCGTCCGCCGAACGCCCCGAAGCGGTGTCCCGTTTCGATCGCCACGCTAGTAGGCCCGTATGCCGGATGCCGCGGCGTAAAACTCACGCATCAGCCACGGATCCTTCACTCCCGGAGAGCTCTCTATTCCCGATGACACATCGACGACATCGGGTGCGAGAGTACGTATCGCGCTGGCGACGTTGCCCGGCCTGAGCCCGCCGGCGAGCACTACCGCGGAGCTCCCACGGTCGCGCGCCAGATCCAGAGCCAAGTCATTCCAGGGGAGGGCCTCGCCCGTTCCACCGAGACGCTTCTCACTCCGCGCATCGAGAATCACTGCGTCTGCCGTGTCGAACAGCAGCTCCGCGTCTTTGGGGATATGCGATCCCGAGATTCTGATCGCAGCCCATACTTCGCCATTGAACCGCTTTCGAACCGCGAGGACATCAGCCGTCGTTGGATCGGCGTGGAGCTGCACGACATCCAGCTGCGCCTCCTCGGAAACTCTGGCGATCTCATCGGGCGAGTTCGTACCAAAGACCCCGGCCCGCTTAACGGTGCCGCCCGCGGCGTTGAGGATCGTGCGCGCCTGCGCCGGAGTTACACGCCGGGGTCCGTCCGCGAAGACGACGCCTACGTAGGTGGCACCGATCTCCGAGGCGAGGGCTGCGTCCACGGGACGGGTCATGCCGCAGAACTTAACTTTTGCGAGCACCCGTTGTCCGCTGAATGCCGATGAGTGAACGGACCACCGTTTCCGGATCGCTCGATGTCGAGAGCTCGGTTCCTACAAGGACCGCGTCCGCTCCGGCCCGCGCCAGACGTTCGACGTCCTTCGCTGATCTCAGGCCACTCTCGGCGATGGCGACGACATCGCGAGGGATGAGCGGCAGGAGCTGGAGTGACGTCTCAAGGTCGATCTCCAGAGTCTCGAGGTTTCTGTTGTTGACGCCGATCAACCGCGCTCCGAATGAGAGCGCGACGTCGAGCTCTCGTTCGTCACGCACCTCGACGAGAATCTCGATTCCGGCATCATTGCCGGCAGCCATCAGCTCCTTCAATCGTGCCGGGGGTACAGCGCGGGCGATCACCAAAGCTGCTGACGCCCCGATAGATCTCGCCTCGAGAATCTGGACGGTCTCGACGTGGAAATCCTTCCTTAGGATGGGAATCCGGACTGCGGACCGCGCGACGCTCAGGTCTTCGTTGGATCCGCCGAATCTGGCTGGCTCAGTCAACACGGAAATCGCCGCGGCTCCTCCAGCTTGGTATGCGACGACCTGCCGCGCCACATCGAGCGCCGGGTTGATCACCCCCTTCGAGGGTGATGCCCGCTTAACCTCAGCTATCACTCTTACGTCTACTCCCCGAAGGGCCTCGGCGAACCTGGGCACCGGACCGACGCGATCACCGGCTCTCTTCAGCTCCGCAGTGCGCGGGGCCAGAGTTGCCGCGCGAGCGCGTGCTTCGTCCGTCAACGCGCCGAGCGTACCGCTCGGAGGCGTCCAGGCGGAAAGAGCTTGCGCTTCGGTCGATCTTCGGCTAACGTAGGAATTCGGCAAATGTTCGGTATGCTGGACCGACCGGTCCGTTCTCAAACCAGCCGCGGAAAAGGGATATGTCGCTCACAAAACGCCAGCGGGAGATTCTTACCTACCTCTCTAACTACTCGGAAGAGCACGGCTACGCGCCAAGCTTCGAGGAGATCGCGACACAGTTTAACTATAATTCCCTCGCTACGGTGCACGAACATCTCACCAATCTCGAGCGCAAGGGCTACATCAAGCGCGCGTACAATGAGAGTCGTGGCATCGAGCTGATGCCGTCAGAGGTTCTGCCTCGGGCGATGTCGCTGCCGCTGCTGGGGACGGTGGCGGCGGGAGCTCCCATTGAAGCGGTGAGAATGCCCGAGTCGATCGGGGTTCCGGAGGATCTGGTTCGTCGCAGCGGAAACCACTACGTACTCCGGGTTCGTGGGAATTCCATGATCGACGAGCACATCCGTGACGGCGATTTCGTCATCGTCAACGAGAAGCACTCAGCGGATAACGGTGAGATGGTGATCGCGCTCATCGATGGCACTTCGGCCACGGTCAAGAAGTTTTATCGTGAGCGGGACGGGCGCATTCGACTGCAGCCCGCCAACGAGACCATGAACCCGATCTACGTTCACGAGAACGACATCTCGATTCAGGGGATCGTCGTCGGGGTATTGAGAAGGTTCTAGAGGTACAGCCGCTAAACCTTTGCCTTTAGCGGTTTTGCATAAGCTGATTTCAGGCGGTCTAGAACCATTTTCGCTTCGCCGGAATCGATCGATTTCGTTGCCGCGCCTACCCCTTCCGCATATGATCTCACGCGGCCGCTGACATAGACGGCGGCGCCAGCGTTGAGGATGATTGCTGCCCGCGCTCCGGTTGCTCCCTTGCCCTTCAGTACCTCGCCGATGATGCGGGCGTTCTCGGCCGGCTCGCTTCCAGCCAGGTCCTCGCGCGCGATCTTCCTGAATCCGTGCTCCTCGGGATGGATGGACCACCGCTTGATCGACCCATCGACCACCTCGATCACATGGGTCGGGCCGAGGGGCGAGACCTCATCCAAACCCGGCTCGCCATGCACTACCAGCGCGTGCCTCGTGCCGAGCGCGGCCAAAGCAGCGGCCAGGACGGGCGCCCGCTCCAGATCCGCGACCCCGACAACCTGGCGACCTGCCCGAGCAGGATTCGCGAGCGGACCGACGATGTTCATTACCGTCGGAATCGCGAGCTCCCGGCGGACTGGTCCGACGTGACGCATTGCCGGGTGCATTAGCGGCGCGAACATGAAAACGATGCCGGCGTCTCTCAACGCAGCTTCCATCACCGACAACGGTACCTCGATCGGAACGCCCAGTGCCTCGAGCACGTCGGCGCTTCCGCACCGCGACGTGAACGATCGATTGCCGTGTTTGGCGATGCGGACGCCGGCCCCCGCTGCGACTATTGCCGCCGCGGTGGAAATATTGAAAGTCGAGACCGCTCCGCCGCCGGTTCCACAGGTATCGACCAGGCCATCTGGGTCATCGGCCGATAGCGACACCATCGCCGTCCGCAGCGCCCTCACGACCCCCGCGACGACATCCGGACTTTCTCCCGTGGCCCGCAGGGCGGAGAGCAGAGCCGCGACCTGCACGGCGGTCGCGAGCCCCTGCATCACGATGTCAAATGCGGCCTGCGCATCGTTGGCGGTCAGGGGCTCGTGGTAGGCGAGCTTCTGAATCGCGCCCTGAAGCGCGTTCGCTGGCGGGGCACTCATTTTCGTGCTCCTACAGCGACGAGGCTTGCTCTTTCGACGTGACGAGCTGAAGCACTTCTTCGATCACCTTCTTGGAATCCTGCCCAGCCATCGCTTCGCGAAGCGTCTGCTCGACTCTGTAAATGATGTTGCTTTGATTCTGGAGCGCTTCGCCCTGGGCGTGCAGTTGCACGTGCGCCTTTTCGAGCTTGGTCACCGCGACGCGGACCTGTTCTTCAACTGCCGACAGCCGCTGCGCGGTCGCCCGCGCTTCCACGGCCGCCACCTCGATCGCGCGTTTCAGTTGCGTCACACGAATCGAGTCTCCGGTTCCCTTTCCGGCAATGGCAGCCTGCGCTTCGGAAAGCTTGCGCTGCAGCTCGCCGACTGCGCGG
>WNGI01001311.1_pt1 | contig 20460 bp, 22 predicted proteins | sample 5400621 | NCBI WGS metagenome assembly WNGI01 (sample SAMN13153374, study PRJNA577476) | soil metagenome | isolation source: 20 cm soil or saprolite under Garry oak tree replicate 1 | place: USA:California | collected 2016-06-15
GCAAGCTGCAGCACGTGCCGACCAGCACCGGGATGATGATCATCGTCGACGGCGTGTTCTCGATGGAAGGTGACATCGCCGACGTCCCGAATCTCCTCAAGGTCGCCCAGAAGTACGGCGCCGCGCTGGCGCTCGACGACGCGCACGCCGTGGGCGTGCTCGGGCCGCAGGGCGACGGCACCGCGGCGCACTTCGACCTCGTCGACGAGGTGGACCTCGTGGTCGGCACCTTCTCCAAGTCGCTCGCCTCGATCGGCGGGTTCGTGGCGGGCTCGGAGACGGTGATCCACTACCTCAAGCATCACTCGCGACCGCTGATCTTCACCGCCGCGCTGCCGCCCTCCAACACCGCCGGAGTCCTCGAAGCGCTGCACATCATGCAGCGCGAGCCGGAGCGGCGGGATCAGCTCTGGGTGAACACGCGCCTGCTCCAGGAAGGCTTGCGCTCGCTCGGATTCGAGATCGGGCCGACCGAGACGCCGATTGTCCCCGTGTTGATCGGACCGCTCGAGAAGACATTCCTGTTCTGGCGCAAGCTGTTCGATGCGGGCGTGTTCACGAACCCCGTGGTGCCCCCGGCCGTGCCGCCGTCGCAGTGCCGCCTGCGGACCAGCTTGATGGCGACCCACACCTCCCAACAGATCGACCAGGCCCTCGAGACGTTCGCCCGGCTCGGCAAAGAGCTGGGGGTCATCTGAGTGCAGTGGAGATCGTGCCCGTCCACGACGGGCGCGGTCTCGAGCGCTTCATCGCCTTTCCCTATGACCTCTATCGCGGCCACCCGCTGTGGGTCCCCCAGCTGCGGATGGACGTACGGACGCTGCTCTCCCCGAAAAAGAATCCGTTCTTCCAGCACGCTGAGGTCCAGTGCTTCGTCGGACGGCTGGACGGTCGGATCGTCGGGCGAATCGCCGCCATCAAGAACGACGCGCACAACCGTGAGCACGGCGATCGGGTCGGCTTCTACGGATTCTTCGAGTCCGTGGACGACCCAGCGGTCGCAACGGCGCTGTTCGACACCGCCGCCGCCTGGCTCCGCCAGAAGGGCTTCGAGACGATGCGCGGGCCGATGAACCCCTCTGTCAACGACGACTGCGGCCTCCTGGTGCAGGGCTTCGAGACGCCTCCCGCCCTCATGATGCCCTACAACCCGCCTTCCTATATCGCCCTGCACGAAGGCTACGGCTTCCGCAAGGCCAAGGACCTGATCGCGCTCGAGTCCACAAGCGCGCAGCTCCCCGAGCGGTTGACTCGCGCCGCCCGGCTCCTCGCGCAACGCACCGGCGTTACGCTGCGCCCGCTCGACATGAAGCGGTTCGCCGCTGAGGTCGAGCTGGTCAAGGCGCTGTACAACGAGGCGTGGGAGAAGAACTGGGGGTTCGTGCCGCTCACGGATGCGGAGATCGACCACCTCGCCAAGCAGCTCAAGCCCGTCGTCGTGCCGGATCTCGTGTGCTTCGCCGAGCGGGGCGGCAAGGTCATTGGCTTCGGCGTGGCGCTCCCGGATCTCAACGTAGCGCTCAAGCACAATCCCTCGGGGCGTCTGTTCCCCGGCATTCTGAAAGTCCTTTGGCACTCGCGCCACATCGGCCGGATCCGGGTGCTGTTGCTCGGCGTGCTCAAGGAGTACCGCGGCACGGGGGTGGACGCGTTGATGTACCACTGGATCTGGGACAAGGGGACCGCGAAGGGATACCGCTGGGCCGAGGCGGGCTGGATCCTCGAAGACAACGCCCCGATGCTGAACGCCGCGCTGCGGGTCGGCTTCAGTCCGTACAAGACCTACCGGATCTACGACAAGGCGCTGTGAAGGCCTTCGTCACGGGCGGGACGGGTTTCATCGGCACCCACCTCGTGAACGCCTTGCTCGCCCGCGGAGACGCCGTGACCTGCCTGGCACGATCTCCTTCCAAAGCGGCCGCCCTGGAGCGGCGCGGCGTCCGGATCGTGCGCGGCGACCTGGACGACGCCGCCGCGCTGCGGCAGGGCTGCGCCGGAGCGGACATTCTGGTGCATCTGGCGGGCCGCATTGCGGCGCGCGACCCGGGCGAGTTCATGCGGGCGAACCGCGACGGCACCGCCAACGTGCTCGAGGCCGCGGGGGCGGAGCGGCCGCCGCCTCGCGGCGTGTACGTCTCGTCGATCGCCGCCGCGGGCCCGACCGTGGCGGGGCAGCCGATCGACGAGACGCGTGCCCCGGCACCGGTCACGCCCTATGGGCGGAGCAAGCTCGCAGGTGAGCTATTGGTGCGCGCGGCGGCCCTCCCCTGGACCATCGTGCGGCCGCCGATCGTGTACGGCGAGGGCGACCGGGCGACGTTCGGCATCTTCCGGCTCGCGAACCTGGGCGTCGTGCCGCTGTTCGGCGACGGGACGCAGCAGCTGTCCCTCGTGCACGTCGCCGACCTCGTCGCGGCGCTGCTCTCGGTCGTCGCAACGGAGCGTACGGTGGGGCGCGTATACTTTGCGGCGCACCCGGAGATCACGACGGCTCGGCAGCTGGCTCTGGGGGCGGGCCGCGCGCTCGGCAAGACGCCGCGCGTAGTCCCCGTCGCGCCGCCGATCGCGCGCGCGGTCCTCTGGTCGGTGGGCGCGCTCGCCCGGCTGGCGGGCCGCACCACCCTGTTGTCGCGGGAGCGAGCCCCCGAATTCCTCGCGCCCGCCTGGACCTGCCGTCCCGATGCGCTGCGGCGGGACGGCGGCTGGGAAGCCCGGGTCGATCTCGCCACGGGGCTCGCGCGCACCGCGGCGTGGTATCGCAAGGAGGGATGGCTCCGGTGAATGACGGGAAGGGCCTCGCGTTGGTCGATGTGGCCACGCTCGTCTATGTGGGCGTGAGCACGGTCGCCGTCCTCGTCTTCACCGGGGGCGACCGCCTGGGTGCGATCACGCTCCTGAGTGCGCACATCCTCGCCGTCGCCCTGGTGCTGCTCGCGCCCCAGGCTCGCATGGACGGCGCCTTGGGACGCTTTGCGGGCGACTGGTATCCCATGCTCCTGCTCGGCGCGTTCTACGCCGAGGTCGGCGTCCTCAATGTCGACGTCGGGTATCACCACGACATGGCGATCCAGCGCCTCGAGCAATGGGTCTTCGGCTCGCAGCTGTCGTACCGCTGGATCCGGGAGATGCCGTATCCGGCGCTGTCCTGGTTATTGCACACCTGCTACCTCGCCTACTACGCGATCCTGTACGCGTCGCCCCTGGGGCTCTGGGTCACGGGTCGCCGCGACGCGGCTCGATTCACGATCTTCGCGGTCGTGGTCACGTTCTACGCATGCTTCATGGTGTTCCTGTTCTTCCCGGTGACGGGGCCGCGCTACGCGCTCGCCCTCGCGGACAATCCGGCGACTCGCGTGTGGCCGGCACGGGCGGCGCAATGGGTGCTCGACCAGGGCGACTCCTGGGGCGCCGCGTTCCCCTCGTCGCACGTCGCTGCAGCGGTGGTGGCGACCCTGTGCGCGCTGCGCTTCTGGCGACCGCTCGGGCTCGTGCTCCTGCCGCTGACGCTGGGGATGGTGTTCGCCGTGGTCTACGGTCAATTCCATTACGCCGTGGACGCGCTCGGCGGGCTGGTCGTGGCCGTCGCGGTGTTGACCTCGCTCAACCCGGGCGCGGCGCGGGTCCGCGCGGTGGCCCTAGCGCCCGCCGCCGAAGCCGCGGCTCGTCCTCCCCTCTCGCTCTGAGGCCGCGGCGCGCGACGCGACCGTGTCGAGGTCGCCCCCGAGCGCGTCCATCCTGAGCTGGAAGCGGCAGTCGATGACGAGCAAGCCCACGACGTACCCCACCAGGTTCACGAGGAACACGATCTTGAAGAGCAACGGGTAGGGAACCCAGGTCCCGAAGTACAGCGCGAAGCGTTTCACACCGGGATCGAGTCCGGAGCGATGCGCCACGGTGGTGAGCAGCAGGATCGCGGCCAGCGCCAGCAGCACGACCTCCAGGGGAGCGAGCCGTGCGTAGGCGAACGCGAGGAAGATGGCCGCCTCCGACGCCCGGTCGAGCACGTCGTCGAGCCGCCTCCCCGCCTCGGAAGCGAGGCCGAACGTCCGGGCCAGCCCTCCGTCCACGCCGTCCAGCACCTGCCCCACGGCCATAGCCACGAGCCCCACGCCGACCCGACCCGTCGCGATCGCGACGGCAGCCGCGACGCTCGCAGCAAACGCGGCCCACGTGACCTGGGGCGGCGTGACGCCGAGCCGCAGGCGCAGGAATCTGATGAGTGGTCCGAGGACGCGGTCCGAAAGCCGGCTGGCCGCCGGGGCGAAATCATACATGATGCCGCACCCAGTACAGACCGACGTTGCCCGCGAGGAGGACGGTGAACAGAATCCCCTCCTTCACCCGGTCCGGCACGCGGACCAGCCAGCCGCGGGTGACGTACGCCGAGTAGGGATAGAAGGGCATCTTCTCGAAGCGCACGCTGTAGTCCATCGCCACGTGCGCCGCGAAGAACAGGATCGGCACGAAGGTTCCGAAGAAGACGCTCAAGGGGATGATCCAGAGGAGTGCCACAGGCTCCTGGAGCGACGAGCGCCAGTAGTAGTCTCGCCTGTTCTTGAGACCCACTGCGCGCAGATAAAACGGCGCCTTCACGGCGTGGTCCACGTCCACGCCCATGCCGAAGGCGTACGCGAGCACCCTGTCCTGCCCCTCGAGCCCCATGGCCTGCACGCCGAGGGTGGTCGCGAGAAAGTGGGTGACGATGGTCATGGCACGGACTCCGCGGGGCGCGCCCGCCCCGCGCTCCACACCAGGAGCAGGCCGAGCCCGATCCAAGCGAGATCGCGCACGCGCGTGACGATCGCGGTGTACACGCCGAGGCGCGGATCGAGCCCGAGCATCTGGAACAACAGGTAGAGTGAGGCCTCCTTCGTTCCCACCTCGAAGGGCACCACGAACAGCAGGTTCTGGATGAGCGACGCCAGCCCGCCGATCAGGTAGGCCGCGAGGTACCCGATGGGCAATCCGATCGAGAGCGCGATGAGATAGTACTCACCCATGTAAAGACAGCGGCTCAGGTACTCCAACGCCAGCGCGCGCGCGAAGCGGCCGGGATGCTGCCGAGAGAACTGTGCGATCTGCTCGTCCATCTGGATCAGGACGGCGCGCCGCGGCTCGAGCGCCCGCGCCAGCCGCCCGGCGAAGGGCACGCGGTGCAGCCCATTGAGCAGTTTCTCCAGGACGCCGCGGCGGTGCACCACGAACAGCAGGACCGCGACGCCGGAGAGCGCGAGCGTCGCCGCGCCGAGCGTCAGGCGCACGAGCGTGTCGGGAGGCAGCATCAGGAAGCCGAGCAGCAGCGCGGTGAGCCAGCTCAGCAGGAAGCTGAGGCCCCGGAGCACGTTGTGGATGACCACCGAGCCCGCGGCGCGCCGGGTCGTGAGCCACGGCGCGACCGCGGCGATCTTGAACGGCTCGCCGCCGACGTTCACGACCGGCGTGACGAAATTGAGCGCGAAGCCCGAGGCGGTGACCGTGTACAGGCGCCAGAATGAGGGCCGGCGCGGCTCCCCCGCGATGATCAACATCCATGCGCCGGCGTTACACGCGTAGACCAGACCGTAGAGCAGGAGAATGGGACCGAACATCCAGCCCGTCGCCGCCGCGTCCGCCACCAGGGCCGCGAGGCCGATGCGCGAGAGCAGGTATGCGAACAGCGTCACGCCGCCCGCGAACAGCAGCAGCCGGGCGCGGCGGCTCATGCCCGCGCCGGCGCTCCTCCCCAAGCGGGCGGGAGTGACGCCTCGTAGGCGCGCTCAAGCAGCCCGGCCACCTGGGCGATGTCGTGCAGGAAGCCGGCACCGTCGCCCTGGTCCAGCGCCCCGACAAACTCCTGGAACAGGCAGGCAAACCACCGCCAATAGGACGCCTTGTCCAGCTCGCGCGTGAAGTCGAGCCGCTCGACCGTGCCCTTCCCTTCGAGCCGCAGCTCGCCCCCAATCCACTCGATCGTCCCGGCCTCGCCCACGAAGCGTATACGGTTCTCGCGGTGGCGCGCCGCCCACGTGAGAAACAGGATCGCCGCGCGGTCGGGGTACTCGAGCACGACGCTGGCGGTGTCTTCGACGTCGTATTGATGGTGTTGCAGCCGGCCGGTCCAGGACCGGACAGCGGTGGGCGGGCCGGCGACGTCGAGAATCTGATAGAGGAGATGGGTCCCGTGGTCCAGGAGGACGCCACCTCGGCTGGCGCCGCTCGTCCCGCGCCAGGGACGACGCTCAGCCAAGCCGCTCGCGCCCGGGTCGGCGAACTGGCGGTACACGGCGAACTCCGCGAGATGCCACCGGCCGATCCGCCCGTCCCGCAACCACTCACGCACCTTGAGCCAGGCGGGGTTGTGGCGGTACTGGTGGCAGGGCATCACGATGCGCCCCGCAGCGCGCGCGGCCGTCGCGATGCGCTCCGCTTCGCGCGTGGTGAGGGCAACGGGTTTCTCGCACAGCACGTGAAGCCCGTGTTCCAGGCCCCACAGCACCAGCTCGAGGTGGGATGCGGTCGGCGTGCAGATGTCGATGAAGTCGATCGGCCCTCCCCCCAGGCGCTCCAGCTCTTCAGGTCCCTTGAGCTGGGGGAGGTCATCGACCGGCGCCACGTCGGCCGCGTCCACCACGGCCACGATCGCGACGCGGTCGCGCACGCCGGCGCCCTGCCGGAACGCCGGCAGGTGTCCGCTCCGTGCTATCCCCCCGGAGCCGACGAGCGCGCCGCGATAGACGCGCGGCGCACCGGCCTCAGTAGGCACTGGCCTCGTGCTCGAGCGAGCTGGACAGCGCGCCCGAGTTGGTCTCGTGGCTCGGGAGCAGGACCACAAACAGGATCAGATTCATCGCCAGCACCTCCGTCCAGAGGTATGCCGACGGATGCCCGGCTACGCCTGCGAGACCGAGGAGCGCGAACCGGATGTTCTGGCCCAGCCAGCTGCACAAGGGCAGCAGCGGCTGCTGGCGCTCGCGATACGCCGCGCGGAACGACGGGGCCACGTGGACGCGCCGCAGCTGGCGCATCAGGTCGACGGTGCGCGGAAACAGCCGCGTCTGGCGCTGCACGTACCCCGCGTACACGCGGGTGCCGAACCGCTCGAGCAGCGTCCCCCCGCCCGTGGTGGCCAGGTCTTCCGGCAGATCCAGCTCACCGGTGCCTTCTCCGATCGTGAGGTACGCGTTGCGGACGAAGTCCGCTCCCATGCTTTGCAGCGAGTGCGACAGCGCCGCCAGCGCGGCCAGGAGCAGACCATGCCAGTGCCACCCCGCCAGCGCCAGGCGGATGGCGAGATGGACGTAGAGGTTGACGAAGCGCAGATGGTCGCCGATGCCGTCGAGCGTGCGCCCGAGGCGCGACGACGTCCCGCGCAAGCGCGCGAGCTGGCCGTCCGCCGAGTCGAGCACGTCGGACAGGATGAACACGAGAAATCCAATCGCGTTCACCCACGGGTCGCGGTACAGGAACAGGTGACCGGCGACGAGTCCGATCAGGATCGACCACAGCGTGACCTGATCCGCCGAAATGTCCGTCGGCTCGAGCGCGCGGGCGATCCGGATGCCGATCGGGCGGAAGAACCGCAGGTCGACCCACTCCTCGATCGCGGCGCCCTTATGCGACAAGTCGTTCGGCGGCTTCACTCAGCACATCCTTCATAGTGGCGAGCGCGGTCATCGCGTCGTCTTCCTGAATCACGAGCGGCGGATTGATCCGCACCTCCGGATTGTAAATCATCGCGAGCACGCCGCGGGTGAGCAACGTGTCGAAGATCCACCGCGTGGTCTTCCGGTCGAGCAGGGTGCGCGTGCCCGGCGCGACGAGATCCATGCCGAGCAACAGCCCGCGGCCCCGGACGTCGCTCACAATCGGGACATCGCCCTCCCACCGTTTCATCTCGGCGAGCATCGTGGCTCCGAGCCGCCGCGCGTGCTCCACGAGACCCTCTTCCAGGATGGTCTCAATCGTGATCCGGGCCGCCGCGGCCGCGAGCGGGTTGCCCCCGTACGACGACGAGCTGCCGCTCGGGTTGGCGAATGGCTTCGCGAACGCGACCCCTTCCCGCGCGATGATGCCGCTCATCGGGAACCCGCCGCCGAAGCCCTTGCCGATGGTCATGACGTCGGGGACGACACCCTCGTGCTCGATCGCGAACATCTTGCCGGTGCGGCCGAAGCCCGTGATCATCTCGTCGCAGATCAGCAGCGCGCCGAGCTCGTCCGCCAGGCGGCGCAGCTCTTTCAGATAACCGGGCGGCGGCACCACGTTGCCCGCCGTCCCCTGAATCGGCTCTACGATGATCGCCGCCACGTCGCGCGTGGTCTCCACCTCGATCTTCTTGCGCAGGAACTCCACGCAGTGCCAGCCGCAGGCGGGAAACGCCTTGTCGAACGCGCACCGCGCGCACCCGGCGTACGGCGAGAGGTACGTGCCGGGCATCAGCGGTCCGAGCTGATGCTTGAAGCTCGACCCCAGCACCGGGAGCACACCGCCCGTCTTGCCGTGGAACCCGCCCCAGAACCCCACCAGCTCATGGTGTCCGGTACTCGACTTGGCGAGCCGCACGGCCGCCTCGACGGCCTCCGCGCCGCTCGAGTACAGCTGCGTGCGATTCAAATCACCGGGGGCGAGCTCCGCGAGCAGCGTGACCAGCGCCGCGCGGTGCTCCGAGGTGAAGCTGCCGACGTGGACCCGCGCAACCTGGCGCTGCAGTGCGGCGACGTATTTCGGGTGGGCGTAGCCGAGGCTCGCCACGCCCACGCCGGCGAGCAGATCGATGTAGCGATTGCCGTCCACATCGTACAGGATCGCCCCCTCGCCGCGATCGATGCACAGCTGGCTGAACAGGGCGACGCTCTGCGTCCCCGGCGCGAGATACCGCGCTTCGGCATCGAACAGGGACTTGGACTTGGGCCCGGGGACCCGCAGCAGTCGCTGCGCTTCGATCACGACGATGTCCTCTTCTCGATGCGGGCGTCGATGTATGCGGCGATAGCCCGGGCCGCTTCCTCGCGGAACGGCGCGAAGCTCGGCCAGTCATTGATGTCGATCAACACGGGGCGCTGCGGCTCCGGAACAGCAACGTCGCCCCCGAATACGTCCAGCCCGAGCAGTCGCGCGGCCTCGAACGCCAGCGCTTTGAGCCGATCCTCGTCGACCGCGGGTCGCTCGTGCCCGAACCCGGCGTCCGCCCCGTACCACCGGAAGAAGCCCCCGTCCGTCACGCCGTAGAACTTCACCACCGGGCCGGGCACATGCTGCTGCAGGGCGACCCACGGGATCCCGCGCGCCGCGAACGCCGCGAGCATCGCCTGGAGGTCCGCCGCCGTCGTAGCCACGACGTCCTCCCGCCGCTCGGCATGCACGTCTCCCCGCTTGAGCCAGATCGTTTCGTGATCCGGCGCGAACGCCTGGAGCACGGCGGCCGGCGGGGGCGGCGCTGAGCTCGGCTGAATCAGGGTGCGGGGAAACGCGAGTGTGCTCTCCGCCATCCGCTTCACGAGCCGGTGGCGGTGACAATTCAACACGCTCGTCGGCCGGTTGACGACCAGCGCCCCGTCCGCCTCGAGCGGCATCAGCTGCTCCGACGCGAGGGACCCCTGGCACATGTTGAGGTACAGCTGCGCAGCCGGCAGGCGCCCCCGCTCGACCTCCTCTTCGCTGGTGTTCGTGACGCGCCAGCCGCGCTGGGCCAACTCCGCGGCCGTCGCCGCGAGAATGGCCGTGTCGTTACTCCGGTGCTGCTGCGGAGAATAGGACGGCCTGCGGTATACCGCGACGAGGTCTCGCAACGGCGATGCGCTCCCGGCTCTCATCCTTGCGCCTCCGGCGAACCTAACCAGGCGTTCGCGAGGTGCAAATCAGCTTCGTGATCGATGTCGATGATGCGTGGGACGGTGACGGTCCCCACGCGACCGCCGCGCGCGACGAGCCACTTCAGAAAGCCGCGCATGCGCTGGATACCCTGCCCCACCGCCTCCCGAGCTTCCCCCCGTGCCGCCGGGCTGAAGCCGTAGACACCCCCCGTAACCCGAGGCGGCGCAACGGGATCATCGCTCAGCCCGAGCACGAGCCCGGCGCCGTCGACCCGTGCATAGAGTGGAGACTCGTCATCCACGAAGGGCGTCACGGCGAGCACGGCGTCCGCCCCACCGGCGAGCGCCCCCTCCGTCGCCTGATACACGCCGCGCCAATCCCTCGCCGGCATCACGCTGTCCACCATAGTACAGAAGACCGGCCCGGCCGGAATCGTCTCCAGACCCTCCACGAGCGTGTGCACCGAGGACGGGGTCCGGCACGATCGGACGGCGAGCGGTGGTCCGAACCCACGCCCGTCGAGGACGCGGAACACGTCCGTGAAGTCGGACCGTACCATGCACGTCAACGTCTCGCACCCGAGCCTCGCCAGCGTTCCCAGCAACCGGACCACGAGGGGCTCGCCCCCCACTTGAACGAGCGGCTTCGGTACCCCGACGCCTTCCGCGAACAAGCGCGACCCCTCTCCACCCGCCAGGATCAGGCCGTGCACGCGTCGGTCCCGCGGGGCGCGGCTCGCTCGCGCAGCGCCGTCTCCACGTCGGTGAGCCGGGCGATTCGGGCAGTCGGGGAGGGCCCGGGCGGCGCCACCCTGTCGGGCGGCGCGAGCCAACACGTCTGCATCCCCAGGGCAACGGCCGGACGGATGTCGCTCTCGAAATTATCCCCCACCATCCATGCGCCTGCGATCGGGACTCCAAACCGCGCGAGCGTCTCCGTGAAGATCCGGCCATCGGGCTTCGTGACGCCGGCCAGCGCGGAGTCGGTGACGACCTCGAACCAGCGCCGCAGGTCGAGCTCCTCGAGGCAGGTGCCGAGGTTTCCCGTGAAGTTGGAGACGACGCCCAGCCGGTGTCCCCGCGACAGCCGCTCGAGGATCGGGCGGTTGCGCGCCACGGTCGCCATGGCGGCGGCGTGGAAAGTCGCGGCCATCGCTCCCGTCTCCACCCGCGCACCGTCCGCGACGAGCCGGCACACCAGCCGGGCCTGCGCCTCGATCATCTCGCGGAAGCCGAGGCTCCGGATTCCCGGCTGGCGCTCGAGCTCGAGATCGGATGCCTTGAAACAGGGCTCGAAGGCGGGATAGTCGAGCCTACCGCCCGCCGACTGGTAGGCCGCGTGGAAACGGGGAGCCCAGTGGATGCCGTCGGCGTCCAGCGTCCCCCCGAAGTCGAACAACACGACGCTTCGGCCGGCCGGGAGGGGTCGCCCGGACTCAGTGCGCGTGATGCCCCGCTCCGTGCGCCGGCATCGACATCATCATCATGTCGTGGCCCCCGCCGAGCCGCATCGCGTGCCGGAGGTCCTGCTGATACAGGGAATCGTGGACGTCGGTCGCAGGCCACACGGCGCCGCCGTCGGGGACGAACAGGCCTCCGACCACGCCCATGCCGCCATCGGGAATCACCTTGCCCGTGGGGTTGTCGTAGTACACGGTGACTCGGTAGCGGTGGGCCGGCACAATATGCGCACCCAGGCGCGTCCATCCGTAGAGACGCTCGACGGGCACGCCGATGATGTCTCCCGCCGAATCCGTCACGGGCGACGCTCGATAGATGATCGCCCCGGTCGTTACGTCGAGAAACTCGAGCCGCTCGGCGTGCTCGTGCACGTGGCCGCCGATCGCCACGATTTTGCCCGCCACCGCCGGGCTGCCTTCGTAGGAGTGGGACGACCGCCCGGGCGGCAGGTCGAACGACTTGTCGCCGACGGGAAAGGCGACGTCCATCTGGAACGGGGCGGCGCGAAACAACGGCCACGGCCGCCCGGCGGGGATGTAGTACAGCACCAGCCGGGCGCGCGCCTGGCGATAGGAAGCGTCGGTCGGATTGTCGAGCATGACGCTCGCCAGGACGCGCTCCCCTTTGTTCACGGGGAAGCCGAACAGGACCCAGGGAATCGTCATTGCGCCGGTTTCCTTGCCGGCCGCCGCCATGCGACGGGAGATCGGCAGAAACAACTCGCGATGGTCGGGATCGATCAGATTGAAGTGATGGACCAGCTGCGCCGGCAGCTCGCCGCCGGCGCTGTCTACCATGGCGACGCGAAAGCCGTACAGGGAGCCCCCTGCGGGGAGAGTCAGGATCGCAACGGGAGGCTGCGCCACCTCGTGATGCGACGCGTGCGCCGGGAGATCCACGGGGGCGAGATCGATGAACATCTCCCCCTTTGCAGAATCGACCAGCGTTCGCGCGCCCGCCGCGTCGCTCCCTGATCCCGCGGGACCGGGTCCGGCGAGGGAGACGACGAGCATGGCGAAAAGTGGGATCGGACGCCGCACGCGGCTTATTGTAACAGCACGGTCGGCGCGCACCAACCCCCGTCCGCGAGCCTATTTCACGGTGATGACGATGCGCATCCCCAACACGAGGTGCGGCTGGCAGTAGCCCACATACATCCCGGGTGAGGCCCCGCCGAACGATACGTCGTAGTGTTCGTTCGCCTGCGTCAGGAACGGGCCGGTCAAGGCCGTCATCTGATCGGGCATACCGGACTTGAGCGCGTCACGCCCGCCCGGAGGGACCGAGTCCGGCCAGAACGCGACGTTGTGCGGGCCGCCCGACACGTTGATGAAGCGCACCACCGTGCCCGGAGCGATCGTCAGAGCGCTGGGCTCGAATGCCGCCTTGCTCGTCCCGTCCCCGGTCATGCGCACGTCGACCACCGGCCCCGTGGGCGGCGAAGGCGGGGCGGGCGCGGCCGACTGGCCCCCCTGGGACGTCACCGGCACTTTCTTCTCACCGCAGCCCATCGCCACGATGAGGGTTGTGCAGAGCAGCATCACCCGCATGGCTCGCCTCCTCGAGCAGGTATACCCGCCACCGCCGTTTGCGTTTTTCCCGGGTGGACGCGACACTCAATCACATGACTGACGCACGCGCGCCGCAGGTCACCGCTCTGGAGCTCGCCCGCCGTCTCGATCGCGGTGAGCGCGTGCAGCTCCTCGACGTGCGCGCTCCAGAGCACGTCGCGGTGGGCCGCGTCGAGCTCGGCTCCGCGCTCCAATTCCGCGCCGCCCCCGCGTCGCAGCTCAACGCATTGCCGTCCCTCGATCCGCTCGGCATCGATCCCGACGAGCCCGTGCTCGTGATCTGCGGGCACGGCAACAGCAGCAAGGGCGCCGCGGCCTTCCTGCGCGGCCGCGGAATCGACGCCCACTCGGTGACGGGGGGGATGGCGGCGTGGGACGCGGTGTATCTTCCACGGCGGCTCGCGCCGACCCGCGCCTTCGAGCACATCGTTCAGCTTGACCGCGTCGCCAAGCGTGCGTTGAGCTACGTGCTGGTAAGCGACGGCGACGCCCTCGTTGTGGATCCCGGCCGGCACATCGATCGCTACGCCGCCCTGCTGAAGGAGCTGCGAGCCACACCCGCCGCCGTCGTCGACACGCACATGCATGCCGACTACCTGAGTGGGGCACGCGCCGCCGCGCGACAGTGGCGTGTCCCCTACTTCCTGCATCCCGACGACGCCCGCTCTCCCTACGACGGGGCCGAGGGACGCTTCACGTTCGAGCCCCTGCGCGCGGGTGATACGATCGCCTGCGGCCACGCGACGCTCCGGGCAGAGCACGTTCCCGGTCACACCCTGGGCAGCTTGACGTTGATCGCGGACGACACGTTCGCCCTCACCGGCGACTTCCTGTTCGTGCAGTCCGTGGGGCGCCCCGACCTCGGCGGGCGCGCCGGCGAGTGGGGGCACCTGCTGTGGCGCAGTCTCGAGGACGCCCGTCGTCGCTGGCGCGGCGAACTGCTCGTCCTCCCGGCGCACTACGCGAGCGAGGTCGAGCGGCGCGCCGACCGCACGGTGGGCGCGCGCCTCGACGTCGTGATCGCGACCAACCGCGGCGCGGGCGTAGCGGACGAGGCAACATTCCTCCGCTTCCTCGCCACCAATGAGGCCTCGCCCCCCGAGAGCTACCGCACCATGAAGCTCGCGAATCTCGGCCTCATGAAAGTCTCCGACGCGGAGATGGAGGTCCTCGAGGTCGGCGCCAGCCAGTGCGCCGTCCCGTCGGCCTGAGCCGCATTCATCCGCTCGCCAAGACCAACAGATACACCCAGTCGGTCCCCCCGAGGGTTTGCAGCCCGCACGGACACCCCGGCGGCACGAACACTACCTCGTTCGCCGACACTTCGATCCGATCGCCGTCCAGCAGCAACACGCCCCGCCCCGAGATCGTGAGAAACAGCTGGCCGACGTCGTCGGTCGTGACGGGAATGTCGGCGCCCGGCTGCATCACGGTGCGTCGCACGGCCACGCCCGGCAGGCCACCTGGGACGTTGAGCTCCACCCAGCGCCGGAGCGTTTCGTCGGTGCCCGGGAGCTTCGAAACACGGCGGTAGGTGTAGCGCGGCACGTGGGCGAACCCCGTCCTCGAGAGGGCGCGACAGCCGGTGGTGCCGGGGCGCTCCGGCCCGTCCAAGATGAGGCCCCATAAGGCTTTTCCGCAACCCTGTGCATGATCCAGCGCTCCCGGCGTCTCTCTTGGCATCTCGCACAAGGGTGGGTGTCATGGTTTCGCAGCTCCGGATGGTAGCAGCGGCGGGTGTACTCCTCGCTTCCTTCTCTTCCTTAACAACCCCCGGCCTCGCCGGGCAGGGCTGGATAGAACCGATCCACCCCGTGCCGCTCCCGCTCCCTCTCCCCAGGGGCGGGGTTGAGAAGCTGAGGAGCGCCGTGCAAGTCACCGTCACCGGACGCGTCGCCCGCGTCACGGTCGAGGAGTGGTTCCGCAACAGTGGCCCTGTGATGGACGAAGGGACGTACCTGTATCCTCTCCCAGGGGAGGCGGTCTTCAGCGATCTCTCGCTCTGGCAGGGGGATCGCGAGCTGAAGGGGGAGATGATGGACGCGGGGCAGGCGCGTGCCATATATGAGTCGATCGTGCGGCGCAAGCGAGATCCGGCGCTCATCGAGCTCGCAGGCCACGGCCTGATCCGCGCCCGAGTCTTTCCCATCAACCCCGGCGAGACCCGCAAGATCACGCTGCGCTACACGCAGCTGCTCGACCGGGTGGGTGACGCCTGGCGGTTCCGGTTCGCGAGCGGCCCGGGCACGGCGGCGCGCAGCTTTCGCATGGAGGTGGACAGCGCCGGCCGCATCGGCGCTCCGTACTCACCCACTCACCACGTCACCACGGCGCGGCACGGCGACAGGCTCGACCTGACGCTCGCCGACCCGACCTGGCACGGCGACCTCGAGGTGCTGCTTCCCCTCACGCGCAGCCTCGTAGGCGTTTCTCTGCTGAGTCACCGGCCGTTGGGCGAATCCGATGGCTACTTCATGGCGCTGATCGCTCCGGGCCGGGCCGTGGACGCCCCACAGCTGCACCGGGACCTCGTGGCCGTGCTCGACGTGTCCGGCTCGATGTCCGGCGAGAAGCTCGATCAGGGCAAGCGGGCGCTAGGGCAGCTGCTCGGCACGCTGCAGCCCGGCGATCGGTTTCGCCTCATCGCCTTCTCGAGTGGCGTGCGACGCGACGCGACGGGTTGGACCGAGGCAAGCGCCGAGAGCGTTCGCCGCGCCCAGGAATGGGTGCGCTCGCTCGGCGCCGAGGGCGGGACCAACATCGCGGGCGCGCTGAGCGAGGCATTCGCGGCGTCTCCAGCGGACGGGGCGCTCGGCGTCGTCGTGTTCCTCACGGACGGGCTCCCGACGGTGGGCGAGACCGATCCAGAGCGGATCGCCGACGCCGCCGAGAGCCAGCGCGGCGCCTTCCGCGTGTTCGCGTTCGGGATCGGGTACGACGTGAACACGTTCGTCCTCGACCGCCTCACCGAGCGCGCGCACGGCGCGAGCGAATACCTCCAGCCCGGCGCCGACATCGAGGGGGCCGTGGCATCGCTGGCGGCGAAGATCGCGAGTCCGGTGATGACCGACGTGACCGTCTCGGGCGACGGCGCCGAGGTGTACGACCTCCAGCCCGCGACGCTCCCGGATCTGTTCGCGAACGACGAGATCGTGATTTTCGGGCGATACCGGGACGCGGGTCGGGAACCGTGGAGCCTCGTCGTGAACGGTCGTCGCAACGGTCACGAGGAGCGCTTCGCCGCGGCGGGACCCGCCGGGGAGCAGCCTGCCAACGACTACATCCGGCAACTGTGGGCGGCGCGCAAGGCCGGTGCGCTGGCCCGTGAGATACGCCTCCACGGACAGACGCCAGAGCTGCTGAGCGCCCTCAAGGATCTGGCGCTGCGCTACGGGATCCTCTCGGAGTACACCGCCTACCTCGTCCAGGAACCGGGCATGACGGCGAGTCGCCCGATGCCACGCGAGGATCGGCCGGCCCCTGCGCGACAGTTCGGCGCCCCGTCGGTGGCGCAGTCACGGCGGGAGGCGATGGCGGCGAGCGCGAGTGTGGCGGCCGATGCCGTGGAGCCCGTCCGCGACACGCGGCAGGTAGGAGATCGTCTGTTCGTGTGGCGGGACAGCATGTGGACGGACCTGCGGCACGAGCGGTCGCGGCCGGTGGTGACGGTCGAGGCGTTCAGCGACGCCTACTTCGAGCTGCTGCGCGCGCTGCCGGAGCTCGGCCTGGCCGCCGTCCTCGAGCCGGCAGTGCTCGTGGCGGGACGGCGCGTGAGCGTCAAGATTGGTATGGAGGGGAAGACGGCGTGGAACGAGGGTGAGCTGGACGCCCTGGTACGGGACTTCCGCAGCTGAGGGTTCGTGCCCGACGACCTGGCCGAGATCTATCGCAGCACCTACCGCGCGCTCGTGCGGTTCCTGTACCGCAAGGTCTGGGACGTCGAGCGCGCGGAGGATCTCGCCCAGGAGGCGTTCGCCCGGGCGCTCGAGCACCGCCCGGAGAACACGCGAGGATGGCTCTTCGTGGTGGCGGCGAACATGGCTCGCGATGACGCCCGGCGCGCTGCCCGCGAGCGGCGTCACCTGACGCTGCTCACATCGGAACCCGCCGCCGCTCCGCCGTCCGACGAAGCGCTGCACGCGGCGCTCGAGCGGTCGCGCGTACAGGCGGCGCTCGATCAGCTCACGCCGCGCGACCGCGAGGCGCTGTTGCTCTGGGACTCAGGGTTGTCGTATGACGAGATCGCCGCGCAGACGGGACTGGCGCGCGGCGCCGTAGGGACGACGCTGGCGCGGGCGCGGCGCCGCCTGGTCGAGGCCTACGAAGCGGAGAGCGAGGGGACACATGTCGCACGTAGATGAAGGCACGCTGCACGCGTACGTAGACCGCGAGCTGGCGAGCGGGGAGCGGGAGCGCGTCGCGGCCCACCTGGCGGAATGCGCCGTGTGTCGCGCCCGGCTCGACGAGGAGCGCGCTCTGGTCGCCCGGGCGCGAGAGCTGCTGGCCCTCGCCGCGCCCGCCGAACGCCCCGCCGCGGGGCTGCCCACGCGCCGCCGCGCGCGGACCTGGGATCGCGTGCGCCTCCCCCTCGCTTGGGCGGCCACCATCACGATCGCGTTCGCGACGGGGCGCTATCTCCAGGAAGGGCGCTCCCCCGGGGCTGCGGTGCGCGGCACGGGCGAGTCCGCCGCCGTCGCTCCACCAATAATCGCGACGCCTCCGTCCGCAATCGCGACGCCTCCGTCCGCGCCGGTTCGCGCGGCGGCACGCGCTCCGTCGCGGCGCGAGGTCGCGCGGGTCGACCAGTCCATCCCGGCGATGACGCAATCCGCCCCCGTACCGCGCGCCGCGGCCCCGGTCGCCGCCGATGTTCTCGACGCGGGGCTCGCGGCGGAGCGACTGCTCGGCCAGGCGCCTGCGGTCCTGCCAGGCGCGCGCATCCGCAGCGTGGCGAGAGCCGAGGGTGGCGGCGTCGTGCTCGAGCAGGAGCTCGAGTCGGGAACGGTCGTGCGGCTGTACGAGCGGCCAGCGAGCGCCGCGGAGCCGTCCGCGTCGGTCAATGCCGCCGCGCGCGCGCCCGAGCGCCGCGCCCCTGCGGGCGTGGCCGCGCCCACCGGCATGCCGCCCGCCGGGGAGCGCTTAGCACGCTATGTGGGATCGCTGCGGATCGAGATCGCGGGACCCCTGCCGCCGGACTCCTTGACGAAACTGTTGGATCTCGTGCGGTGAGGCGAGGCTAGCCGCTCTGGCGCCTACATACCGGACGCGGGTAGGACGACGATGGTCCCCGCCATCCCTAGGGTCGAATAGTGAATCGAGCAGTGATATGTGTAGGTCCCGACCTGTAGGATCGCATCATAGGTGGACCCGCCGGTGAGTGTCTGAGAGTTCTCCGGGAGCGTCCCCGGCCCCGATACCCACGTCACGTTGTGCGAGCCGGCCCCGTTCACCCACACGAAGGTCGCGGTGGCGGTCATGTTCGATCCCACGGTCACCGTGTCCTGCGCGGGCCCGAAGGCATAGTCATAAACGTCGATAAGCGTAGTATCGGTGCTGCTGTCGTTGGTGGCCGGATTGCACCCCTGGACCAGCAGCATCACGGTAAGCAGTTGAAACCCCCAACGCATGGAACCTCCAAGCTTGCACACATCTGGGTGAAACGGACGATCACCTCGGGCTACCTTGCTACCCGCGGAACCCACGGACGAGCCCCGCTAATGCGCCTCGCGCTCCAGCGTGTCCGCCGCCAAGCGCGGGGAGAGCATCGGATAGCGGGCTGCGAACCAGGCGAACGCCAGGAGGAACAACCCGGCGTACAGAAGCGTGACACCAATCTCGGGAACGCCGATCGCCGGTCCGGCGCCGCCATTGATGGATGGCACGACCTCGAGATAGCGCTCGAGCCATAGCCCCACGAGGCTCAAGCATGCGAACCCGAAAAAGGTGGGCGGATAGCGCTTGGGTCTCGCGCCCAGTAACCCCAGGAACGGCACCACGAACACGAGAATGAATACGGCGGCGCCCACCGGCCGCCAACCCCCCCACAGCCGGTACCAGATGAAATACGTCTCTTCGGGGATGTTGCCGTACCAGATGACGAGGAACTGCGACCACATCAGATAACCCCAGAACACGGTGAAGCCGAACACCAGCTTCCCGAGGTCGTGCAGCTGCCTGGTCGAAAGCAGGTCGTGGAGGCCCATGGGGCGGCGCAGCGTGAGGGAGAGGACGGCGAGCGTGCCGAGGGCCCCGAGGAAGCCGCCCATGAAGTAGAACGCGCCGTACAGGTTGCTCATCCACTTGTGGTTGAGCGACATGACGAAGTCGAAGCCGAGCAGCGAGTAGCCGAACGCGAACGCCATCGTCATGATGGCCGCATCCCGCATGATGCGGCCCTTCTCTTCCGCGTCTGGGTTGACGGGGCGGCCGGTCGCCAGCTCCTCGATGTCGGGCGCGAGATCGCGGCGCACGAAGCGCCACGACAACCAGGCGAGCAGGACCAGGATGAGGCCGTTGCGAAGGAAGAACACCTTGGTGGTGAACCACGCCCCCAAGTCGGGTCGCGTCGCCCCTTGCAGCCAGCCGAACAGGTGAAACCGGCCGAGAAACAGTCCCACGAACAGCGCCAACGCCACGAACAGGAACGCCACCGCAGCTTCCGCGAAGCGGATCATGAGGCCCGACCAGTGCCCCTTGGCGAGCTTCTGGGTGGCGGCGAACACGACCAGCGCCTGCGCTACGACGATGAAGAACACGAAGTTGAAGTGATATGCCTGCCAGGCACGGTCGGCCCGGCCACTGGCAAGCGCCCACAGAAACGTCGCACCGCCGACGATCGCCGCGATCGCGCCGAACGTCACGAACGCCCGCACCGGCGCTTGCCGCGCCTTGGCCGCGAGCTCGCCCCGGGTGACGTGCGTAGCGGGGCTCACCGCCCGCCTCCACGTTGGAGCGCCTGGAGCGTACGCACGTAATTGACGAGATCCCAACGGTCGGTGCCGCGCACTTTGTCGCCGTAGCGCGGCATCAGCGCCCGGCCCATCGTCTGCGCGTTCGCGATCACGCCGTACAGGAACCCGTCGCTACGGCGGGCCGCGGTGTCGCTGACGAGCGATCGCACCCCGAAGAAGGCGCCCCCCGCGGCCGACGAGATCGGCCCGTCGCCGCGTCCCGCTTCCCCGTGGCACACAAGGCAATACGTCTCGTAGACGAACTTGCCGCGGTTGATCGACTCCGAGGTGCGAGTGCGCGTGTTCACGAGCCGGTCTGCGGCGTCCATTTCCACTATGGGTCCGGCGCCGGTTACGGGCACCGTGCCCTGCACCGGAGCGCGCGGCATGGCGTACGGCTTGATGCTCCGCTGCGTGACCATCGCGGAGAACCAGCTGAACCGGTGCACCACGTCCTCCGGGCGGCACGCCGCGACCGTCGCCGCGAGCGCCGCGGCGAGCAGCGCGCGCCTACCCATGCCGCACCTCCTCGGCACCGGCGCGCTTGAGCAGCGCTTCCACGCCGCCCGCGGCTGCGGGGGCCGTCGGGACGAAGATCCCGAACTTGTCGTTGGTGAAGCGCGGGTCGTAGGCGATAGTGCCATGGTGCCGTGCCGCGAGGAGCACGTTGAAGGCGATCCCGAGCAG
>WNGI01006577.1_pt1 | contig 20460 bp, 21 predicted proteins | sample 5400621 | NCBI WGS metagenome assembly WNGI01 (sample SAMN13153374, study PRJNA577476) | soil metagenome | isolation source: 20 cm soil or saprolite under Garry oak tree replicate 1 | place: USA:California | collected 2016-06-15
GGGGAGGCCGGCGCAGGGGTCCTCCGCGGTCACCTTGGCGAGGGAGGTCGCCTCGTCGACGAGACGCTCGAGCGAGTCGCGGGAGAAGTCGGACGTCGAGGCCGCGGCCGACGCGCGCCCCGCGAACACCCGGAGCGACAGCCGCTGGTCATGGGCGTGGGTGACGGTCTCGACCTCGCCCATCCGGACCGAGGCGCTCCCCTCGCTCTCCTCCATGACGAAGCCGTCGGCGGCGGTCGCGCCGCGTTCGAGCGCGCGCTTGAGCACCGAGGCCAGCAGCTCGAATTTCATACGGCAGTCCCGCCCACGGTCATGTCGTCGATCCGCGTCGTCGGCAGCCCGACGCCGACCGGCACCGACTGGCCATCCTTGCCACACGTGCCCACGCCCTCGTCGAGCGCCAGATCGCGGCCGACGCGCGAGACGCGCGTGAGCGCCTCGGGCCCGTTGCCGATGAGGGTCGCGCCCTTGACCGGCGCCCCGACACGGCCGTCCTCGATCAGGTAGGCCTCGTTCGCGGAGAAGACGAACCGGCCGCTGGTGATGTCCACCTGACCGCCGCCGAAGGTGACGGCGTAGAGGCCGCGCTTGACCGAGCGGATGATGTCTTCGGGAGCGTCCTCGCCCGCGAGCATGAAGGTGTTGGTCATGCGGGGCATCGGCGGGTGGGCGTAGGACTCGCGGCGCCCGTTGCCGGTGGGCGTCATGCCCATGAGCCGGGCGTTCAGCCGGTCCTGCATGTAGCCCCTGAGGATCCCCTTCTCGATCAGCACGGTGCGCCCCGTCGGGGTGCCCTCGTCGTCGACGTTGAGCGAGCCACGGCGGTTCGCGAGCGTCCCGTCGTCGACGACCGTGACGAGCTCCGAGGCGACCTTCTGCCCCATGCGGCCGGCGAACGCCGAGGTGCCCTTACGGTTGAAGTCGCCCTCGAGCCCGTGCCCCACGGCCTCGTGCAGGAGGATGCCCGGCCAGCCCGGCCCGAGGACGACCGTCATTGCGCCCGCCGGGGCGTTCACGGCGCCGAGCTTCAACACTGCCTGGCGCGCCGCCTCCCCGGCGAAGCGCCGCCAGCGGTCGGCCTCGAGGAAGAACTCGAGGGGCACGCGGCCGCCGCCACCGTGGGACCCCATTTCGCGCCTGCCGCCCTCCTCGGCGATCGCGGTGACGTTGAGCCGCGTGAGGGGGCGGATGTCGCCGACCGTCCAGCCGGTCGCGGTCGCGATCAGCATGACCACCTGCTCGCTCGAGAGCGAGACGATCACCTGCCTGACACGCGGGTCCGCCGCCCGGCAGGCGGCGTCCACCTTCCGAAGGAGGTCGAGCTTCCTCGTGAGCTCGGTGACGACCGGCGGCTCGCTGAGCGCATAGAGATCGTGGGGCTTGCCGCGCGATGGCACGGCGACGGCCGTCGAGGCGCTGGCGCGGTCGGCGATCGCGCGCGCTTGGCGCGCCGCCTCCTCGAGGTTCTGGATCGAGATGTCGTCGGTGTGGGCGTAGCCGGTGCGCGTCCCGGAGAGCGCGCGGACGCCGGCGCCCTGGCTCACGTGACGGGACGCCTTTTTAACCGCTCCTTCCTCGAGTTGCAGGTCCTCGTTGATACAGTACTCGAGGTAGATGTCGGCGTCGTCGACCCGCCCGATGAGGCTCGAGCCTAGGACCTTTTCCATGAGGGAGGCTGTCACGTTGAAGCGGTCGGCGAAGAAGCTTTCAGGTCGTATCTGCGCAAGGTCTTTCATCAGTCCTCAGGCTCCCCGGGGCCGGGGAGGCCCCAATGCTAGCGCGGGCTCGTCCCTGCCCCAAACTTTTCCGGCTGATCAATTTTAAGCCGCCTGGAAAGCCTGAATCACCTCGTGGATGCGGCGGAGACCGGCCATCAGTGAGGGCCCCGGAGCCAGGATGTCCTCGCCCTCGATCTCGTGGAGCTGGCCCGCCTTCACGGCGGAGATCCGTTCCCAGCCCGGGCGCCCGACGATCTGCCCGCGGTCCACGGGCTTCCCGCACCAGGACGCCAGGATTATCTGCGGATCGCGTTCGACCACCGCCTCGGGTGACACGACGCGCCCTGACGCCGCGTGCCGATCGCGCAGCTCGGCGAAGACGTCACGGCCGCCCGCGATCTCGATCAGCTCGGAGACCCAGCGGATCCCCGCGATGAGAGGGTCGTGCCACTCCTCGAAGTAGACCCGCGGCCGGTCGGGCCATACCGCCGAGTACTCGCGGATCTGCCGGACCTCGTCGCTCATGTCCTGGACCAGCCCGCGCGCCGCCGCCTCGCAGCCGAGCGCGCCCCCGATCACGAGGATGGCGCGCAGCACGTCGTCGAACGAGCGCTGGTTCGTGCACAGCACCGCCACGCCGGCGCCGATCAGGTCGCGCACGACGTCCTTCTGGAGGTCGGAGAACGCGAGGACGAGGTCGGGCTCGAGCGCGAGGATCTTGTCGAGGCGGAAGGTCGTGAAGCCGCCGACGCGCGCCTTCTCGCGGACCGCCTCGGGCCGCCGCGCCGTGCCCGGGACGCCGACGACGCGGTCGCCCGCCCCGACCAGAAAGGCGATCTCGGCGGTCTCGGCCGTCAGGCAGACGACGCGCCGAGGGAACTCGATACTGGTCTTGCCGTACATCGCGGTGGCCGACTCCCCTCTGGGAAATGCCCTGTTGGGCATACCATAGTGCGGGAGGGGTGGGAGTAAAAACATGGAATTCCATCACGTCCTGGAGGCCGCCGGCGTCCTCGTCCTCGGCCTCGTCTTCTACTCCTACACCTTCCGCTGGCGGGGGCCGTGGGCCCGGCTCCACTCCAAGGCGCATCAGGCCGTCAGCGGCCTTGCCTTCGGCGTGCTCGCGGTGCTCTTGATGATCTCGCGGATCCGGGTGAGCAGCGAGGGCGACTTCATCGACGCCCGCGCGGTGCCGATCGCGCTGATCGGGCTCGTCGAGGGCTGGCCAGCCGTGACCCTCGCCGGCGCGGTCGCCGCGTGCTACCGCGCCTGGCTCGGCGGCGCCGGCGCGCTGGCGGGCGTCCTCGGGATCGTCGGCACCGCCGCGGCGGCGGGCCTGGTCCACATGTGGGCGCGCCATGACGGCGGCGTGCGAGCCCGCCACGCGCTCACCCTTGCGGGCGCCGGGTTCACCGCCACGTTCATCTCGTTCGCGGTGCTGGGCGAGGCCGGGCTCAAGCTCTTCTACCCGCTCGCCCTCCCCTTCCTGCTCACGAGCTTCATCGGTATCGGGCTCGGCGCCTACCTCTTCCGTGACGTGGTCGAGAGCCAGACCGCCGAGACGGCGCGCCGCGAGAGCGTCGAGCTGCGTGCGATCACCCTTCTGGCGCGCGCCGCGGCGCACGAGATCAACAACCCGCTGACGATCGTTCTCGGCGGGCTCAGCCTGGTCGGCAAGCGCCTCCCGCCGGGGACCGAGGATGCCCAGTGGATCGAGCGCGCCCGCGAGGGCGCCCAGCAGATCCAGGAGATCGTGGGGCGCATGAACAACATCACCCAGGTCGCCGAGTTCGAGCACGAGGGGCTCTTGCCGCCGATGCTCGACATCAAGAAGTCGGGCGAGGCGCGCTGAGCCCGGGGCTCAGCGCCGCGCGAACCGCTCGGGCAGGAAGTCGCCCACCTCGACGCTGGGCTTGCCGGTTGTCAGCCAGTCGGTCATGAGCCGGGCGGTGATCGGCGCGAGCAGGATGCCGTTCCGGAAGTGCCCCGTCGCGAGCCAGAGCCCCTCGATCGCCGACCACGGGCCGAGCACGGGCAGGCCGTCCGGCGCCCACGGCCTGAAGCCGCACCAGGTGCGCGCGATCGGGAGCCCGGCCAGCGAGGGAACCAGCTCGAGCGCCCGCTGAAGGAGGGACTGGATCCCTTCCGCCGTCACCGCGCGTTGGAACCCCGCGCGCTCGACCGTCGCCCCGATCAGCAGCTCGCCCGAAGGCCGCGGCACCAGGTACACCTCGCCGTCGACACAGTACGTGAGGACGGGTGGCGTATGGACGAGCGCGAGCATCTGCCCGCGCCGCGGCTCGATCGTGAGGCCGACGCCCAGGGGTGCGGTGAGCTCCGACGTCCACGCGCCCGCGGCCAGGAGCACCGCGTCGCCGCTCACGCGCTCGCCGTCGGCCTCCACGGCGCGCGCGCGGCCCGCCTCGACCAGCACGCGCGACACGTTCGAGCCCGGGCGGATGTCGACGCCCGCGCGCGCCGCCGCCTGGGCGTAGGCGATCACGAGCCGCTGGTTGTTGAGCCAGTGGTCGTCACGGAGGAAGACCGCGCGCTCGATCCGCGGTGAGAGCGCCGGCTCGAGGCCGTGGAGGTCCTTCCCCTCGAGCACCTCGATGCCGAGATCCGATCCGCCCGCCGGCGGCGCGGGCGCAGCCTCGCCGCGGGCGAGCGGGTAGAGCGTCCCGCGCGTCACGTGCTCGACGTCGATGCCCGTGAGCTCGCGCAGCTCCCGCACGACGTCCGGGTAGAGCCGCCAGCTCGCGAGCTTCAACCGGGCGAGCTCGGACTGGGCCGGCTCACCGTGCAGGGCGAGGAGCCCGGCCGCGGCGCTCGAGGCCTCGGCGCCCGGCGTCGAGCGCTCGAACAGCACGACGCCGGCGCCCGCCTTCGCCAGCTCGTAGGCGGTCGCGCAGCCGATGATCCCGCCGCCGACGACCAGCACCCTCACGACGTCCCCAGCGCGTCGAGGAACCGTCGGGTCGCGTCGGCCGGTGAGTCCCCCGCCAGGATGGCCGCGATCGCGGCGACGCCGTGCGCCCCCGCGCGCCTCACCTCGGGGACGCGCTCGGCGGTCATCCCGCCGATGGCGATCACCGGGATCCGCACGGCGGAGACGACGCGCTCGAGCTTCTGGAGGCCCTGGGGCGCGCCGTACGCGCGCTTCGAGGGGGTCTCGTAGATCGGGCCGAAGACCAGCCAGTCGGCGCCGTTGATCTCGGCCTCGAGCGCTTCGGACAGCGAGTGAACCGAGGCGCCGATACGCAGCCGCGCCTCCACGAGCGCCCGGATGTCCTTCACGGGAAGCGACGTGGAGGTTCGCTGGACGGCATCGGCGCCGACGGCGAGCGCCACGTCCACGCGGTCGTTGACGATGAGGAGCGCCCGGGTGTCGAGCGTGAGGCCGCGCAGGCGGCGACAGAGCAGCGCGAGCTCGGCGGCGCCGAGGTCCTTTTCTCTCACCTGCACGGCGGGGAGCCCCGCCGCGAGACACTCGCCCACGACCGTGAGCAGCTCACGCCCCCGGGTCTGGGTGCGGTCGGTGACGAGGGTCAGCCTCAGCTCGTCCAATCGGGCACGCCCTCGAGCGGCGAGGACGCGGTCGCGTAGAGCTTCTTCGAGATGCGCCCCGACCGGTACGCGAGGCGCCCGGCCTCGACGGCGAGCCGCATCGCCCGCGCCATCTCGACGGGATCCCGGGCGCCGGCGATCGCGGTGTTCATGAGCACGCCGTCACAGCCGAGCTCCATCGCGATCGCGGCGTCGGATGCCGTGCCGACCCCGGCGTCGACGATGACGGGGATCGTCACGGTCTCGAGGATGATCTTGATGTTGTACGGGTTCCGGATGCCGAGGCCGGAGCCGATCGGCGCGCCGAGGGGCATCACGCACGCGGCGCCCGCGTCCTCGAGCCGCTTGGCCGTCACCGGGTCGTCGTTCGTGTAGGGCATGACGACGAACCCGTCGCGCGCGAGCGTCTTCGTGGCCTCGAGGAGCCCCTGGACGTCGGGGAAGAGCGTGCGGGAGTCGCCGATGACCTCGAGCTTCACCATCTCGCCGAGCCCGGCCTCGCGCGCGAGGTACGTGGTGCGGATCGCCTCGTCGGCGGTGTAGCAGCCGGCGGTGTTCGGGAGCAGCGTGTAGCGCGTGGTGTCGAGGTGGTCCAGGAGCGATTCGCCCGTCGGCAGGCTGACGCGCCGGAGCGCGACCGTGATGATCTGCGCGCCGGACGCCTCGTGCGCCTCCTTCATGACGTCCAAGGACGAGTACTTCCCCGTGCCGACGATGAGGCGCGAGGAGAACTCCTTGCCGCCGAGCACCAGGTTCGTGTCGTTCATGGCCCTACCCTCCTCACCGCTCGCCTCGTGGCGCGACGCCACTCAGCTCGCACCGCCACCCATCGGCCGGACGATCTCCACTCGGTCCCCTTCGCTGAGCAGCGTCGCCGCGTAGGCACGCTTCGGCGTGATCTCGCGGTTCACCGCCACCGCGGTGAACTCGCGCTTGATGCCCAAGTGAGTCAGGAGGCCGTCGACGCTGAGGCCGTCGGCGACCTCGTGCTCCTTACCGTTCACGACGATCTTCATAAGCAAAACGGCCGCGCCCCTCGGGGGTGCGGCCGCAATCGGTCAGGCACTCGCCGTGTTCCCTTCGCTGGAATTATCCAGAGCAGGTTCGAGGGGTCCCGGGCCGCACCCGGTTCTCAGGAATCCTCCCCCCACGGCGACACTCGGAGTATACCACCGCGCGCGGGCGCCCTCAGTGGGCCTCCGTGATGGCCTTGAGGGCGGCCGGGTTCTCGAGCGACGAGAGATCGCCCGGCTCGTTCCCGAGATACGTCGCCCGGATCACCCGGCGCATGACCTTGGCGCTCCGGGTTTTCGGCAGGTCGCGCACGAAGAGCACGCGCTCGGGCTTGAGCGCCTTGCCCATCTGCTTGGCGACGCGCTCCGCGAGCTCGGCGCGGAGCGGCTCGGAGGGGGCGGAGTCCCGGCGGAGCACGACGAAGCAGACGATCGCCTCGCCCTTCACCGCGTGGGGGACGCCGACCACGCCCGCCTCGGCGACGGCCGGATGCCCGACCAGCACCGACTCGACCTCGGCCGGGCCGAGGCGCTTGCCCGCGATCTTCAGCGTGTCGTCCGAGCGCCCCTGGATGAACCAAAAGCCGTCCTCGTCCACGAACGCCCAGTCGCCGTGGACCCAGACGCCCGGCCAGCGGGACCAGTAGGTCTCCTCGTAGCGCTGCGGGTCCTTCCAGAAGCCCTGCGTCATCCCCGGCCAGGGCGCGGTGACGACGAGCTCGCCGACCTGGCCGCGCACGGGGCGCCCGTCGTCGCCGAAGCAATCGGCCGCCATGCCCGGGATCGGCCCGGTGAACGAGCACGGCTTGATCGGCGCGATCGGGAACGAGCTCAGGATGCCGCCGGAGATCTCGGTGCCGCCGGTGTAGTTGATGATCGGAATGCGCGCCTTGCCGGCGTTCTCCCTGTCGAGCCGATGAGGCGCAGCGAGGAGAGCTCGTGCGCGTGCACGTGCTCGGCGCCGTGGGGCATGAGCGCGCGGACCGCCGTGGGCGACATCCCCATCACCGTCACCTCGTGGCGCTCCACGAGCGCCCAGAGCCGGTCCGCCTTCGGGTAATCCTGCACGCCCTCGAAGAGCACGGCCGTCCCGCCGTGGAAGAGCCCCGCGGTGATGAGCATCGGCCCCATGAGCCAGCCGAGGTCGGTGAGCCAGAAGAGCCGGTCGCCAGGACCCACGTCCATCAGGTAGCCGAAGTCGTGGGCGCACTTGATGAGGAAGCCGCCGTGAGTGAGCACCGCGCCCTTGGGCCGGCCCGTCGTGCCGGAGGTGTAGATGAGGAGGCAGGGCCGGTCGGCCTCCACCGGGAGCGCCGGGCACTGGTCGGATTCGCCCGCGATGAGGTCGTGCCACCACTGGTCGCGCCCGGCAGTCCACGGGATCTCGCGGCCGAGCCGCTTGTACACGAGCACGTGCTTCACGCTCGGCGACAGCGCGGCGGCCTCGTCCGCGGTCTCCTTCATCTTCACGACCTGACCGCGCCGCTGGAAGCCGTCCGCCGTGATCAGGACCTTCGCCTCGCAGTCCTGGAGCCGGGACGCCACGGCCTGGGCTCCGTAACCCGAGAAGCACGGCGTGTAGATCGCGCCGATCCTGCCGGCGGCGAGCGTCGCGACCGCCGCCTCCGGCGACATCGGCAGGAACACGCCCACGCGATCGCCCTCGCCGACGCCCAGGCGCTTGAGCGCGTTCGCCAGGCGGTTCACCTCGCGCGCGAGCTCCCGGTAGGTCAGCGTCCGGCTCTGACCGTCGTCCCCCTCCCAGATGATCGCGGCCTGGTCGCCACGCCCCGCGTCGATGTTCCGGTCGACGCAGTTGTCGGTGAAGTTCAGCAGCCCGTCGGGGAACCAGCGCGGCCACTGCGCGCCTCGTGAGGAGTCCAGCACGCGCGTGTACGGGCGGGTGAACCGCACGCCGAGATCGCGAACGACCGCGTCCCAGTACCACTCGGGCTCCGCGACCGAGCGGCGCTGCAGCTCCCCCAGTGAGTCGATCTTCTGCGCGCGCATGAAGCGCGCGATGCGCGAGCGCTCGGCAAACTCTCGCGTGGGCCTCCAGACGATCTCGCTCCTGCCGCTCTCGGTCATGGGCTCCCTCCCGACAGGGGGAGTTTACACCGCGAGCGCCTTGCCGACTCTCCGTCAGCTCTCTATAGTGCGTGCGTGACGGGCGCCGCGGCGATCCCAGACTCCCGCCGGATGCGGGTCGGCCTCTGCACCGACCAGAACCTGCCCTGGCCCATGCTGGTCGAGCGCTGGCGGCTCTACGAGCGACTCGGCTTCGACAGCGTGTGGGACTGCGACCACTTCAATCAGCCGAGCCGCCCGACCGGCCCCTTCTACGAGGGATGGACGCTGCTCGCCGCGCTCGCCGCGCGGACCGAGCGGATCCGCATCGGCGTCCTGGTGAGCTGCAACTCGTTCCGTCATCCCGCGCTGCTCGCCCACGAGGCGATGACCGTCGATCACGTCTCGAACGGGCGCCTCGAGCTGGGGCTCGGCGCCGGCTGGTTCGTCCCCGAGCACGAGCAGTTCGGGCTCGGCTTCCCGCCGCCGGGAGAGCTGGTCGGCCGGCTCCACGAGGCGGTGCAGATCGTGGACGCGCTGCTGCGTCACGGGTTCGCAAGCTTCGCCGGGCGCTACTACCGGCTGAAGGACGCCCACCTCCGCCCGGGCCCGATCCAGAAGCCGCGGCCGCCGCTCACCCTTGGCGCGCACAGGACACGCATGCTCAGGATCTGCGCCGAGTTCGCCGACCGCTGGAACTCCTTCGGGACGGTCGAGGAGATGCGCGAGCGCAACCGGATCCTCGACGAGCACTGCGCGGCGCTCGGGCGCGACCCCCGGAGCATCTCGCGCTCGTTCTACGGCTGGGCGAGCAAGATGGCGGAGCAGGGTCTGCCCGACCCCTGGGCAAGCGTCGGCGCATTCGAGGACGTCGTCGGGCGTTACGCCGAGGTCGGCATTCACGAGTTCATCATCGACCAGCCGCGCCCCGAGCAGCTCGCGGTGCTCGAGCGGGTCGCCGGCGACGTGATCCCGAAGCTCCACGAGCGCTCGGGTGCGTAGCGTGACGAGCCGCCCGCCCCGGAGCGCCGGCGTCATGCTGCTCGTGCTCTCGTCCCTCGCGACCGGATGCGCGACGTTCCACCAGGCAAGCGACAAGGCACTCATCCGGGAGCCCGGCGACAGAATGTATCGCCCACCGGCCGACGTGTCCGAGTCGGCCAAAGGGCTCTGGGAGTACGCCGTGCTGAGCGAGAATGCCTACCACGGCGAGTGGAAGAGGCAGCGCCCCGCGCCGCCCGAGCAGGAGGCCCAGGTGCTCCAGCTCCCGGAGGCCACGCCGGAGGCGTATGCCAGTCGCTGCGTGCCGGAACGGGTCGGGCCGATCCCGCTACCGGGATGGACCATGTGGGAACACTTCCCGAGCCGCAGCCTCATTCGGGAAGCGATCCGCGTCGGGCTCTTCGTGGAGGTATGGGAGAAGCGGTCGTCTCCGCCGGTGGTCGCAATCGTCTTCAGGGGCACCGAGTTCAACAGCCTGAAGGACTGGATCTCCAACCTCAGATGGTTTCTCAGGTTCGTCCCCTGGTACGAGGACCAGTACACGGTCGTGTCCGGGCGTGTCGGCCGCGAGTTCGTCGACCGCCTCGCCGCGCGCAGGCCGGAGCTCACGGGCGACGGCGCGAAGGCGGTGCGCATCGTCGCGGCGGGACATTCGCTGGGCGGCGGGCTCGCACAGCACGTGGCCTACTCGATGCCCCTGACCTCGAGCGCCGGCGCCCCGGTGCCTCGCGTGTCCAGCGTGTACGCGTTCGATCCGTCGCCGGTCACGGGCTGGTCGAGCGTCGCGAGCGAGCTGCGTCGGGCCAACGCCGCCGGTCTCTGGATCGACCGGGTCTTCGAGCACGGAGAGATCCTGGCCTACGTCCGCCTGCTGATGGGCTACGCCGTCCCGCCCTCCGCCGCGAACCCGAGCGTCAAGGAGATCCGCTACAACTTCGCGCAGTCGGTGAACCCGTTCAGCAGTCACTCGATGCGGCTCCTCGCCTGCGCGCTCGTCGACGCCAGCGGGCACGCGCGACTGCCGGACGTGATCGAGCGGTTCCGAGGCAAGCGGTAGGGCTTGTGGCGGTCCGGCCCCTTGACTATAGTCTGCGCAGCCTGCGCGAGGTCGTCCCGAGGAGGAGCGCCATGAACGGGTGGCAGAACGATCCAAGGCTGAAGCGGCTGGTGGCCGAGCGCAGCGAGGGCACCGTGAGCCGCCGGGCGTTCCTGGCGCGGCTCGGCGGCACGGCCGCCGGCGCAGCGGCCACCACGCTGGCCGGGAGCGCCCGACCGGCGGGCGCGCAGAAGAAGATCGCCGTCACGATGTGGGACACCGAGCCCAACCCGGCCACGCGCGCGGCCGTCAAGGCGATCGTCGAGGACTTCCAGAAGATCCATAAGGACGTCGAGATCCGTGCCGAGGGCATGGGCTGGGGCGACATGGACCGCAAGCTCCAGGCCGCGATGGCGGCGAAGAGCCCGCCCGCCGCCTCCCACACCCAGACCTACGTGGTGACGTCCTTCCGCGCCAAGGGGCTCATCGAGCCGGTCGACGATCTCGTCAAGGCACTCGGCGAGGACAGGATCTTCCCGTCCGTGCTGCGGTGGCTCAAGTATCCGGACGGCAAGTACTGGGGGCTGACGCACGCGTGGGGCGCGGACAATCTCGGGGGCCGGGGAGACATCGCCCAGGCGGCGGGCGTGAATCCCCAGGGCTGGAAGACCTGGGACGACTGGCTTCGCGATCTGCCGAAGCTCAACAAGGCGCCGCAGTACTACGGTCTCTCGATGGCCGGCATCCCGTTCTTCGTGAACGAGGACGTCTACATGTTCACGGGATCAAACGGCGGGAGCATCTTCGACGACAAGGGTTACCCCGCGCTCGACAGCCCGGCGGTCCAGGGCATGCTGGAGTTCTGGAAGAAGCTCAAGCCCTTCATGCCACCGGGGTGGGCCTCCCACGACTATCTGGAGACGCTTTCGGCCTGGGCGAACGGCAAGGCGACGCAGACGTACATGTGGGGCCGCACCGCGGGCTACATCGACCAGTACGCGCCGCCCGACAAGCGGAACGCGGACATCTTCCAGATGTGGCCCAAGACGATCGGCCCGCACGGAAAGCAGCCCCTCACCCAGTTCGACAACGAGCCCTGGGTGATCTACGCGGACGCCCCCGCCGACGAGAAGGCGGCGGCCAAGGAGTTCCTGAAGTTCCTCTTCAAGAAGGAGAACTACCGCCGGTACTGCGAGTCGGTACCCGTTCACCTCCTGTCGATCTTCAAGGAGGACTTCAAGGACCCGACCTACCTCAACCATCCCGAGCGCAAGCGCTGGAAGCCCTGGCTCGACGCGCAGGTGAAGTGGGTCGAGATGGGGCGGGCACACCCACTCCTGGTGTGCAACCCCCAGGACATGCTGATCCCCTGGATCGGCGACGTGGCGGCGGCGCCGATCCTGGCCGACATGGTCATGGCGGTCGTCGAACGCGGGAAGGATCCGAAGGGCGCGGCGAAGGAGGCCAGCGACAAGATCTCCCGAGACATCATCGGCAAGGCCACGTAGGGCGCTCGCGCGCCGTCGCATGAGCGTCCGCGCCGACACGCTCCTCCTCGCGCCCGGCCGCATGCGACGCCGCCGGCGCGAGGCCCTGATCGGCCTCGGCCTGCTGCTGCCGGCGGCCGCCCTCGTCTTCGGGTTTGCGCTGTTCCCGGTCGGCTACAACGTGTGGCTCGGCTTCTTCGCGAAGCACTCGCTGCGCGCCACCAGCACGTGGGTCGGCCTCGGCAACTACGCGCAGCTCCTCGGCGATCCCGACTTCTGGCGCAGCGTCTGGCTCGCGACGGTCTACGCGGTCGGGAGCACGGCGCTTCAGATCGTCGTCGGAGTCGCCGCCGCCCTCATCCTGCACGAGCGGTTCCCGGGCTCTCACTTCCTCCGCGGCGTCGCCCTCTTCCCCTATATGATCCCGACGGTGATCGCCGTCTTCGTCTGGCGCTGGCTCATGAACGATCTCTACGGCGTGATCCCCTACATGCTGAGCGCGCTCCCGATCCCCGGGCTCCCCGAGGCGTGGCTCACCCACGGGACGATCATGTGGGTGCTCATCATCCTCTCCGTCTGGACCTTCTTCCCCTTCGTGCTCGTCAACGTGCTCGCGCGGCTCCAGACGATCCCGCCCGAGCTCTACGACGCGGCCCGGGTCGACGGGGCCTCGGCCGTCCGCCAGTTCATCCACGTCACGCTGCCCCAGCTCCGCAACGTGCTGCTGATCGTGCTGCTGCTGCGCGGAATCTGGATGTTCACCAAGTTCGACGTCCCCTGGCTGCTCGGCTTCGGCGGGGGCGCGGGGGAGGCGATCCGGACGCTCCCCGTCTTCACGTACCAACGCTCGTTCACCTACTATCAGGCGGGGATGGGCGCCGCGCTGTCGAACGTCATGCTCGCGCTCCTGCTGATGGCGGTGACGATCTACTTCATCGCCCTCCTACCCGAGTCGGAGAACGACGATGCGTGAGCCGCGTTCGCGCGCGCTCTCGCGCGGCGCCGCCTGGGGGCTGCGCCTGGGGCTCTTCGTCTTCTGCGCGTTCCCGCTCTACTGGATGCTGGTCTCCTCGCTCAAGGTGAGCCACGAGCTCCTCGCCTCGCCGCCAACCTTCGTGCCGCACGAGTGGGAGCTGCGCGCCTACCGGAAGCTGTTCTACGAGACGAACTTCTGGACGTACTTCCAGAACACCGTCGTCGTGGCCGCGCTGACCACGGTGATCGTCATCGTCGCCGGCGTCATCGGCGCCTACAGCCTCACGCGCTACGCCTTCCCGGCGCGCGCGTTCGTCGCGCGGCTCACCCTGCTGGCGTACATGTTTCCGCCGATCATCATGCTCGTCCCGCTGTTCCTGCTGGCCCGCGAGCTCGGGCTGACGAACTCGCTCCCGGGCCTGGCCCTGACCTACATCTCCTTCTCGCTGCCGTACGCGCTCTGGATCCTCAGGGCCTTCTTCCAGGCCATCCCGATCGAGCTCGAGCACGCGGCGCTCATCGACGGGGCCAACCGCGCGCAGGCGCTCGCCTACGTCGTGATGCCGCTCGCGCTGCCCGGCATCATCGCCACTGCGATCTTCACCTTCATCGTCGCCTGGAACGACTTCCTCTTCGCGCTGGTGCTGATCGGCAAGGACGAGCTCAAGACGCTCGCGATCGGGATCAACGAGTTCTTCCACATGGCGGTCGTGGACTGGGGTCTCATCATGGCCGCCGGCGTGATGGTCACCATCCCCGCGCTCGTGTTCTTCGTGGCCGTCCAGCGCTATCTCATCGCCGGCTGGGGCGCCGGCGGCCTGAAGGGCTGAGGCGCGACACCGCGCATGATCCCGATCCGCGACACCGTCCCGAGCCGGGGCACGCCGGTCGTCACGTGGACCCTGATCGCAGTCAACGTCGCCGTCTTCTTCTACGAGCTCACGCTGGCGCCCGAGGAGCTCGAACGCCTCTTCTACCTCTTCGGCGTGGTTCCCGCCCGTTTCAGCGATCCGCAATGGGCCCGCTGGGTCGGGTTCCCGGTCGACGACTACTGGCCCTTCCTGACCAGCATGTTCCTGCACGGCGGCTGGATGCACGTCATCGGGAACATGTGGACGCTGTGGATCTTCGGCGACAACGTCGAGGAGCGCATGGGACGCGCGCGGTTCCTCGGCTTCTACCTGCTGACGGGTCTCGCGGCGGGGCTCACCCACTGGTTCACGAACGCCGACTCGACCGTGCCGACCGTCGGCGCCTCGGGGGCCATCGCGGGCGTGCTGGGCGCGTACTTCGTTCTCTTCCCGTTCTCACGCATCATCACGCTGTTCCCGATACTCTTCTTGCCGTTCTTCTTCGAGCTGCCGGCGGCGACCTACCTCCTCTTCTGGTTCCTGAGCCAGGTCTTCAGTGGCACGCTGGCCGGCCTCTCCCCCGAGAGCGTGGGAGGCGTCGCCTGGTGGGCGCACGTGGGCGGCTTCGTGGCGGGCGTCGCGCTTCATCGTCTCTTCGTGCTCCCGAGGCGAAGCCAACCACGCCCGTGGGAGCGCGACGAGTCCGGCGTCGAGGGTGCGTGGGTTCGCTGGCGCTGACCCCGGAAAGCACAACGCGGAGGGCGCGCATGGACATCGGACAAGCCATCTGGATCTTCTTCCTGCTGACGGCGCTGCAGCCGGTCGTCAAGCAGCGGCTGCTGGAGGCCTCGCGGCAGCGGCTCCTGGCGCAGATCGAGCGCCGGCGTCAGTCGCGCGTCATCCTGATGGTCCATCGCCAGGAAACGATGAGCGTCCTCGGCTTTCCGATCATGCGCTACATCGACGTCAACGACGCCGAGGACGTGATGCGCGCGTGCGCGATGACGGATCCGGAGGTGCCGCTCGACATCGTGCTCCACACGCCTGGCGGCCTCGTCCTTGCGTCCCTACAGATCGCCCAGGCCGTGCGCCAGCACAAGGGCAAGGTGACGGTGTTCGTGCCCCACTACGCGATGTCAGGCGGGACGCTCATCGCGCTGGCCGCCGACGCGATCGTGATGTCGCCGCACGCGGTGCTCGGGCCCGTCGATCCTCAGCTCGGGCAGTACCCAGCCGCCTCGCTGCTCAAGGTCGTGGCGAAGAAGCCGCTCGCCGAGCTCGACGACCAGACGCTAATCCTGGCCGACGTGGCCGAGAAGGCCGTCAATCAGGTCCGGGACAGCGTCCAGGGCCTCCTCGCGCGAAGCCAGCCACCGGAGAAGATCGCGGACCTGGCCCGCGTGCTGTCGACGGGAACCTGGACTCACGATTACCCGATCACGCTCGGCGAGGCGCAGCGGCTCGGGCTCAAGGTCAGTTCGGACATGCCGCCGGAAGTGCTGCAGCTGATGAGCCTCTACCCGCAGCCGGTGCGGCGGCAACCATCGGTGGAGTTCCTGCCGATCCCGCGCCGGGCGGAGCGGGCCAAGCCGCCGGACTAGAGCGCGTCGAGCTGGCGGGCGAGCGCCTCGCGGTCCGTGACGGGCAGGTCGCACGCGTAGTTCCGGCAGACGTACGCGGTCGCCCGCCCGCCCACCGCCTCGCGCTTCTGGAGGAGCGGGATGCCCTCCGCGGCGCGCGCGTCGCCCGCAGCCATCCCGGCGACGATGCGGTTCGGCAGGTAGCGCCCGAACACCTCGGCGACGAGGCCACGCAGCCCGTCGCCCCCCGTGGGCGCGACCAGCGCCACCTCGACGACGGGCCCCAGGTGAAAGTCGAGCGCGCCGAGGTAGCGGCCGAAGCCCGACGCGTAGCGGGTCATGAGGTCGGCCATCGGCCTGAGGGCCTCCCGCGCGGTGGACTCGTAGCGCGACTCGCCCGTCAGGCTCGCGAGGCGGAAGAGCGTCTCGATCGCGACCGAGCTGCCGCACGGCACCGCGTTGTCGAAGAGGTTCCGGGGGCGGATGATGAGCCGCTCGTGGTCCACACCCGTGTCGTAGAAGCCCTCGAGCCGCTCGTCCCAGAAGAGCCGCAGCGTCTCGTCGGTCAGCGCGCGCGCCTCGTCGAGCCAGCGGCGGTCGAAGGTCGCCTCGTACACGTCGATCAGCGCCGCGGCGACGAGTGCCCCGTCCTCGAGGTAGCCCTTGAGCTTCGCCTCACCCGCCTTCCACGAGCGGAGGAGCCTGCCGTCGCGGCGCATGTCGCGAAGGACGAAGTCCGCGTTCCGGACCGCGGCGGCGACGTAGTCGGGCCGGTCGAGCGCCCGGCCGGCCTCGGCGAAGGCGCGGCACGCGAGCCCGTTCCACCCGGCCAGGACCTTGTCGTCGCGTGCGGGGTGGACCCGGCGCTCCCGCGCCACGTAGAGCTTGCCCCTGATGCTAGCGATCCGCTCGGCCTCGGGCTTGCCGGCCACGAAGAGGATGCTCTTGCCCTCGAAGTTCGGGCCCCGGTCCACGCCCCAGTACTGCGACGCGTACTCGGCGTCGGCGGGCCCGAGGATCTCCCGCAGCTCTTCGGGCGTCCAGACGAAGAACTTGCCCTCGTGGCCCTCGGAGTCGGCGTCCTGGGCGGAGTAGAAACCGCCGGCCGGGTCGGTCATCTCGCGCAGGATGTAGTCGAGCGTCTCTTCCGCGACGCGCCGGCAGTCGGGGTCGCCGAAGGCGAGCCACGCGTGCAGATAGAGCGACGCGAGCTGGGCGTTGTCGTAGAGCATCTTCTCGAAGTGGGGCACGAGCCACTGGGCGTCCACCGAGTAGCGATGGAAGCCGCCGCCGACCTGGTCGTACATGCCGCCGCGCGCCATCATCGTGAGCGTCGTGTGCGCCATCTGCCGGGCGCGCGGGTTCTTCGAGCGCTTCCAGAAGCGCAGGACGAAGTCCCAGATCATCGGCTGCGGGAACTTCGGCGCGCCGCCGAGGCCCCCGTTGGCGTCGTCGAATTGCTCGGAGAGCTGCTGGAAACCGCCTGACAGGACGTCCGCCGTCAGGAGCTGGGCCGCGGCGCGCAGCCGCTCCGACTGCCCGAGCGCCTCGCCGATCTGGCTCGCGGAGGAGAGCACTTCGCCGCGCCGGGTGGCCCACGCGTCGGCGAGCCCCTGGAGCAGCCGCGGGAATCCCGGGAGGCCGTGGCGATCCACCGGCGGGAAGTAGGTGCCGCCGTAGAAGGGGCGGGCGTCGGGCGTGAGGAAGCAGGTCATCGGCCAACCGCCGTGCCCCGTCATGGACTGCACGGCCTGCATGTAGATCTGGTCCACGTCGGGCCGCTCCTCGCGGTCCACCTTGACGCTCACGAAGTGGCGGTTCATCAGGGCGGCGATCTCGGGATCCTCGAACGACTCGCGCTCCATCACGTGACACCAGTGGCAGGCGGAGTACCCGACCGAGAGCAAGATGGGCTTGTCCTCGGCGCGCGCGCGCGCGAACGCCTCCTCACCCCAGGGATACCAGTCCACGGGATTGTGCGCGTGCTGCAGCAGGTAGGGGCTCGTCTCGCGTGCGAGGCGGTTCGCGGCCACGGGAATCTCCAGGCTTACCGCGTGAACGGCAGGCCGCTGACCCGCGCCGCGATGGTCCGCTCACCGACACGTACCGACACGGCCGTATCGGGTTTGGCGTGCTGGCGCTTGACGAATGCCAGCGCGATCGGCTGGCCGAGGCCGAACGAGCGCACCGCGCTCGTGACTCGCCCCACGGCGCCTCCGTCGGCGACGACCTCGGCGTGGCCACGGTCGCGAATGCGCACGACGACCTCCTGCCCCGGGTAGCATCCCTTCGTGTAGGAGACGAGGCGCTCCAGCGGGATCTCCGGGAGCAGGACGCTCTCGTCCACGTCGTGGCCGAAGCGTGGCGTGCCCGCCTCGATCCTGAGCGACTCGAGAGCCGTGAGCCCGACCGGGCGCGCCCCCGCGTTGACGAGCGCCGCCCACACGCGCGCGGTGTCGGCCGCCGCCGTGGCGCACCAGATTTCGGCGCCGCCCGTCTCGCCGTCGCCCGTGACGAGGCGCACGGCAGCCCCGTCGAGCGTCGCGGCCACGTGCGCCCACGGACGCTCGGGCGGCCGCACGCCCGTGAGCCGTTCGACCAGTGCGCACGCCTCGGGACCGACGAGCAGGAAGAGGGCCGTCTCCTCACTCGCGTCGCGCAGCGAGACCTTCTCCGAGAACAGGTAGTGGTCGAGCGCCTCCAGAACTTTTCGCGCCGTGCCGGGCGGCACGACGAGCAGGATGCGGTCGTCGAGCACCCACACAGAGAGCACGACCTGGACCTTGCCGTGGACGTCGAGGAGCGTGGCCGCGCACCCCTGCCCCGGGGCGAGCGCCTTGACCTCGTTCGACAGCAGCGCGTGCAGGAAGGTGGCGCGGTCGCGTCCCGCGACCTCGAGGATACCGTAGTGGCCGCGGTCGACAAGCACCGCTCGCCGCCGGGCGGCCATGTACTCGTCGGCCGCGTCGCCGTACGTGAGGGGTAGCTCCCAGTCGCCCACCGTGTCGAGCTTGGCGCCCGAGGCGAGGTGACGCTCGTGGAGCGGTAACCGATTAGGCACGACTCATTCTAAACCGGCGCCAACGATCTGTCGCAGGATGCCGGGCTCGAGCGCCCGACGGAGCGGGATCGCACCGAAGCGTGCCTCGAAGTCGCGCCGCAGGAGTTCCCGGTACTTCATGGAGTCGGGCTGGCGGAGGCCCGTGTACACGTACACGACCTCGGTGAACTCGTCGGGGACTTCGACCGCGCGGGCGAGGCGACGCCAGACCCCGGCGTCCGCCCAGCGCGCGTCGAGCGCCACGAGCCATCTCTGGGCATCCTGGCCGGCCGCTGGCACCATGGCGAGGACGGCGGCGACGAGATCGCGAAGCCCCGGGTCGCCGTCGAGCGCGGCCCGCACGTGCGCCTCGTCCTTCATGCTCCTGACCCGCGCCAAGCCGGCGGCGAGACTCCGGTAGAGCTCGACGGTTGGGTCGCCCTGCACGTCCCAGGTCGAGAGCGCCCGGCGAACTTCGCGGAACGGTTCGAGCCGTCCCCAGCGCTCGGTGTCGCTCCAGCCCGTCGTGTTGTCCCACGCCACGACGAAGGCCAACGCGTCGCCGCCCGCATCCGCGACGACCTCGCCGCGGAGATGCTCGTCGAAGACGTCGGGGTCACATGAATGGTTGTGGACGTTGCACCACCCCTCGGCGTACACCGCGCGCATCCGGGTGATGTGGGCCATCCGGACCGCCTGGTATGGCGTGCGCGGGTAGAGGACGACCTCCCCGGGCCGCCGCGGGTCGAAGACCCCGAGCGCCACCGGATGAACGACGGCGAAGTGGACTTGGTTGCGCTGGTAGACGATGCGGCCATCGGGGAGCTTTGCGACCGGCCAGCCGCCGAGCACCCCCCGGATCGTGAGGTCGTCGGCCAGGACGATCGTGCACTCGGCCGAGGGGTTGATGTGCGCCATCACAAGGAAGCCGCCGGCGAAGCGCTCGACGGCCAGACCTCCCCGACACTGATTCTCCGCGAGGGCGGTCGGCACTCTGCTGCTCTTCGACCCGCTCCATTCGAGCGGCGCGGTCTTCCAGGTCCGCGAGACGCGCTCGAAGCGTGTCGCGTAGAGTCGCGCTCGCTCGCGCTCGCCGACGGCATAGACGATCAGAAACCCGCGCTGGTCCTCCAGACTCTGGTGCGTCCGTACGGTTTCGACGAGGCCCGGCACGGCGCCGGCGGGCGGCTCGAGTCCGCGCGATCGCAAGATCTCACCGAGCGTCTGCGCGTGCGCAACCTCGACGGCGAGGGTGAGGAGGGCGACCGCCGCGACGATGCGCGCGCGCATGAGCCGATTCTATCCGAGGCGCCCCGGAGACGCGCGAACGCTCGTGCTACACTGCGCGCCGTGAAGCCGCCGGCAGCGTCGCTGGTCCGCCGCTTCCGGCGGAGCCTCCTCGCCTGGTACGGCACGCACGGGCGCGACCTGCCGTGGCGTCGCACGCGCGCGCCCTACCGCGTCCTCGTGTCGGAGATCATGCTGCAGCAGACACAGGTGGACCGGGTGGTCCCGAAGTACCTACAGTTCCTCCGGCACTACCCGACCCTTCGGAGCCTCGCCCGCGCACGCGTGGACGAGGTGCGGCGCCTCTGGTATCCGCTCGGCTACAACATCCGCCCGGTGCGCCTCCACGCGATCGCGCGTGAGGCGGTGGCGCGGTACGGCGGCCGGCTTCCCGACACCGCGGAGGACCTCCGGCGGCTGCCCGGCGTCGGCCGCTACACCGCGGGCGCGATCCTCTCGTTCGCCTACGGGCGCGACGCCGCCGTGCTCGACACGAACGTGCGCCGCGTGCTCGGCCGCGTCTTCCTCGGCCCGCGACGCCTGGCGCGCGTCCGTGGCGAGAAGACGCTCTGGGACCTCGCCGAGGCGCTCGTGCCGCGCGGCCGCGCCTACGACTTCAACCAGGCCCTCATGGACTTCGGCGCCACGTGGTGCACCCCGCGAAAGCCGAAATGCCCGCCGTGCCCGATGAAGTCCTTCTGCGCGACCTATCCGAACGCCAATGGCCGCGCCTGACGCCGCCTGAGCGCGGGATGCCGCTCAGCATCGAGGTCGCCGCCGCGCTCGTCCGGGACGAGGCCGGCCGCTATCTCATCACCCAGCGGCGGAGCGGCTCTC
>WNGI01001313.1_pt1 | contig 20456 bp, 22 predicted proteins | sample 5400621 | NCBI WGS metagenome assembly WNGI01 (sample SAMN13153374, study PRJNA577476) | soil metagenome | isolation source: 20 cm soil or saprolite under Garry oak tree replicate 1 | place: USA:California | collected 2016-06-15
GAAAGCTGCCCTCGAGCGCGGCCTCTATCTGATGACGCACTGGAACGTGATTATTGTCGCCCCGCCGCTCACGATCACGCGCGACGAGATCGAAGAGGGCATCGGGATCCTCGATGAAGCACTCTCGATTGCGGACGAGTACGCAGCCTGACGGCTAGCGACGTCGACCTCATCGTCCTCGCCTACGTCGCCGGACAGAACGTGCCGCTCGAGGACGACGAACGGAACGCCGCGCTGCGACGCGCGCTGTTCGTTTTCGCCGCCGGCGGAGCCCTCAACCGCGACCCGGCCCTCGACGATCCGGCCGTGATCGAGCTGGCCGGCGACCTCGACTCGGCGGAACGCCGCAAGGCGCTGGCCCGTGCAATCGAGCATCTGGATATGGACGCCGAGGCGCTCGAGCGGTTACGCGATCCCGACATAGCCTGGCGGGCCTACGCCTGCGCTCTGCTCGCCGATGCGCTGGGCGAAGACGAAGAAGAAGCTTGACTGCGTAGGAGTAGCGTCCTTCAATGAGCACATGGCGGAAGAAAAGCGTTCAGGCGGCGACAGGCGATCCGCAGGCGACCGTCGTTCCGGAAAAGACCGTCGCGAGCGCGACGCCGGACCGCCGCCGGACGGCGACCGGCGGGAAGGCGATAGCCGCCGGTCAGAACAGGAGCGGCGTTCCGGTAAGGATCGACGCAGCGGCTAGCGCCACTCGGCGAGCACAGCGGCGACGTCGTCCATCGAGTTGCACACTTTCCCCGCCGCCTGGATACAGCCAAGGACGAACAGATTCAGGCCGTGGCCTTCGTGGCCGAGCGTGCTGCGGAGATCGGTGAGCAAACCGACGATCCCCTTCTTCGTCGAGTCGGCCTGCATGAGCGAGTAGAAGATGCCGATCTCACAGGCCGTGCCGTCGTCGACCATTGGTCCGTCGAGCACAGCGACCACGGCGTCTGCATCGGATAGACCCTTCCAATCCTTCGCGAAGATCGTCGCTGCCAACGTATCGCCGGCGGCGAGCGCATTCTCGTGCGGAACGAACACCTCGATTCCGTCAGCACGCAGCCGCCCCGCGCACTCGTCGATGAAGGACCGCTCGTACGGGGTGAAGAGCGGTCCAGCAAGGTAGACCCGCACCGGGCAACCCTAACCCGAAGACGAAGGCGGCGGCCCGAAGGCCGCCGCGCGAATCAGTAGCGGTCCTACCTAACGCCCGACGAAACCGAGCAGGGCGAGGACCAGCACGACGATCAGGATGATCCACAGAATGCTCACGTAGCCTCCTTGATAGCTGCACTCTTTCAACGAGGAAGGGGACGCTTCGGTTACGGGAGTCGCTACTCCTGCCGAGAGAGGCTCGCGAGCACCACGAGCACGAGCACTGCAACCGCGGCGCTGAAGCCGATTCCGGCCGTGCGGAGGCTGAACGCGTGCGCGGCCACGCCGACACCGATCACCGGCAGCGAGAGACCGACGTACATGACGACGAAGAAGCTCGAGGCGGTCTCACCGCGGTGCTCGACCGGCGCGCGCTGGTTGATCGCCGCGAGACCGGCGCCGATCACAAGTCCCTGGCCGAGCCCGACGACCGACGCGGCGGCGATCAGCGCCGCGAGCGACTCGATGCCGAGCGCCAACGCGAGCAGCCCGACCCCTCCCACCAGGAGCACGCATCCGGAGACGAGGGCCCTCCGGTCCGAAAGGCGTGAAACGACCAACTGACCGATGATCGACGCGCTGAAGAGGATGAAGACGACCGCCCCGGCAAGGGCATGACTCGTCCGGCCGAGGATCTGGCCGAGGAAGACCGGCGCGACGGAGCTGAAGACCCCCGCGACCGCGAAGCTGCCGAAGCCCGCGGCGGCACCACGGATGAAGACGCCTCGCACCTCTGCCGGCACTTTCAACCGCTGCAGCCGCAGCCGAAACGCGGTTCGCCGCACGGTCTCCGGCGTCATCAGGAGGCCGACGAGGGCCGGCGCGAGCAATCCGAGGTCGACGATGAAGGGCAAGCGGAGCGGTGACCTGCAATAGTCGGCCAGTAGGCCGGCGAGCAGCGTGCCGAGCCCGAGGCCGCCGAGGTTCACGATCACCGCGACGAAGCTCGCCAACCGCCTGCGCCCTCCCGGCGCGAGGTCGACGAGCATCGCGGTGGCAGTCCCGGTGAACACGCCGGCGGAGAAGCCGGAGGCGATTCTGCCTGCGAAGATCGGCACCAGCGACCCGGCGAAGACGAACAGAAACGCGCTCGCAGCCGAGAACGCGAGCCCGACGAGCAGCACCGGCTTCCGGCCGATCTCGTCCGACAGGTTCCCGAAGACGAGCAGGCCGGCTATCACTCCGAACGCGTAGACGCCGAAGATCACCGTCACCATCAGCTCGCCGAACGAGTAGCGCTGCTCGAAGAGCGGGTACAACGGCGTCGGCAGCGTCGTTCCGATCATCGTCGCGAGGAACGCGTAGGCGACGAGCACGAAACCGACGTTGCGGCTGACGACTCTACGCACGACGGGTAGCAAAGCGGATGGCGCGGCGGTCCGTCGCGAAGACGAGGCTCGGCTCCTATCATCAAGACGATGGTTCCGGAGGCGCAGCTACGGGACGCCGGCGCCGGACTCGTTCCCGCCAGTACCGGCTGGTTCGTCATGAATGCGCGCGACGCGCGCTGGTTCCAGCGCCCCGGCCGCGGCGACAGCCTGCCGTTGACGGGATGCGATGAGTTCGAGGCCGAAACGTATTTCCCGATGCTCGGCCTGTCGATTCAGGTGCTTCCGCCGGGTGAGCCGAACGGGACGTACCACTGGGAGACGGAGCAAGAGGACTTCCTCGTTCTCGCGGGCGAGGCGCTCCTGATCGTCGAGGGGCAGGAGCGGCCCCTCAAGCAGTGGGACTTCGTGCACTGTCCGCCGGAGACCCGACACGTGTTCGTCGGCGTGGGCGACGGGCCGTGCGTGATCCTCGCAGCGTCATCGCGGCAGTTCCAGAAGGACGGGCCGTGGGGCTTCTACTGCGCCGACGAGACGGCGCGCCGCTACAACGCGAGCTCCCCCGAGGACACGCAGGACGGCGAAGTCGCGTACGGGCGGTTCCCGGCAGCGCAGCCGATGCGCTTCCGCGAGGGTTTACTGCCCGAGTAGTAGTCACTCTCACCCTCGTACGCCGGGGCCCCGGGTATCGAGCAATCGCTGCGTATAGGCGACGTCCGGCGGCAACCGCCAACACCCATCGGCCCCGCACCCACCACCAGCACCTCGGTCTGACCAGAGAGCTCATTCATCGGGATCTCCTTGACGGAACAAGAGACTGCGGTCGAAGAACCCGAGGACGCGTCGCTCGTATCGCTTCGGCTGCGCGTTGATCCCGCCTACGTGACCGCTACCGCGAACCTGCCAGATCGCTTTCGGTTCGTGCGCGGAGGCGTAGTAGGTCGGATTGAGGTTGCGCTCGCCGTCCTGTCCGTGCTCGCCGTAGATGAAGAACACGGGCGTCGGGGCAATGCGGCCGACGAGGTCCTTGAGGCTCGGCGGAGGTGCATCGTTGGAGAACAGCGCGATTCCCGCCGAGAGCGGGGCGTATGAGGAGAGGGCGAGCCACTTGTCACGCCCCGTCATGTCGAGGAGCTCGTGGACCGAGCGCTCGCCGGCGCCCTCGGACACGACGGCCTTGAGGCCGCGCGACCTCGCCGCGGCTTCGAGCATCATCTCGCCGCCGACCGACAGGCCGATGCCACCGATCCGGTCCTCACGGACGTCCGGCCTGCTCTGGAGGAAGCGGACGGCAGCGTCGACGTCGCGGTAGCCGTTCCAGCCCCAGGCATTCGGATCGCCTTCGCTCTGGCCCTCACCGCGACGGTCGAACAGCAGGACGCCGTACCCGCGTCGGGCAAGCATGCGCGCGGGCCCTTGGGAGCCCTTGCGCCCGGGGAAGGAGATCACAGCGGCGCCGTTCTTCGAAGGGACGTACCAACCATGCAGGCGGAGTCCGTCGGCCGTCGTGAAGGCCACCTCTTCGTGCGGCGCGCCAACGCTGTAGGCCGGGACGAAGGCACGTGCCGAGTGCGTCAAGACGTACGAGACCAGGAACGGAGCCACGACCACGTACGAAGCCACCGTCACGGCCGCACCCACCAGAAGCCGCCGCACCCAGCGCCGAGGCCGGCTCTTGTCGAGCCTTCTTGTACGCCAGAGCGTCGCCACCCCGATCGAGATCAGGACGAGGCCGGCCGGGATCGCGGCGAGCCCGGTGTAGTCGTCCCCCGAGAGTCGCCCGGCGTCGAGGTAGTACACGCTCTCGATGCCGGTGACGACTCCGAACAGGCCGAGGGCTGCGGCGAGCGATGCACGCAAGCCTGGGCGGGCCCGAGAGTAGAGCGCCGCGACCACGGCCAGGACGGTGAAGGGGACGAGACCGCTGATGAGGTGGTCTTGGGCCGATGTGCCGGGCTGGGGCTGTAGGAAGTTGTCGTCGAGGATGTGGGCCGCGACCAGTACGAGGCCGCCCACCGCAAACGTTGCCTCGTTGAGGCCCAGACCGACCACGTCAAGGCCGCGGCGTCCCGAACTCCAGGCCCGGGACGCCGCGGAGGTGGTCAGCCCTGCATCGGTCATTCGTATTGCAGCGCCTCGAGGATGTTCAGTCGGGAGGCACGGCGGGCCGGGAGGATCGCCGCCAGCATGCCGGCGACGATCGTCGCCACCACGAAGATCCCGATCGTCGTCCATGGGATCGCGAGGACGACGCCCTCGTCGGACAGCGCCTGCGTCGTCAGGATCGCAAGGAAGACCCCGACGGCGATTCCGAGCGCCGCCCCGATCAGGGCCGTGACGATGCTCTCGTGGCGGATCATCTGTCGAACCTGGCTGCGGGTCATGCCGATCGCCCTCAGCATCCCCAGTTCTCGCGTCCGCTCGAACACGGACAGGACGAGCGTGTTCACGACGCCGAAGAGGCTGATGATCACGGACAGGCCGAGCAGCCCGTAGAGCAAGTTCAGCGTGAGGTTGATGTCGGCCTCCTGGTTCTTCTTGAACTGGCTTGCGGTCACGACCTTCGCGTCCGGGAACGAGTGGAGCGACAGCGCCAGCCGCGCGGTGTTGGCATCGTTGACGCCGCCCTTGATGTTGATGAGCGTCATCAGGTTCCGCGGCTTGGCGTAATTCGCGTCGAACGTCGCCGCCGACATGGTCACGTCGCCGAAAGGCGAGCCGCCCTTCGGTGGATCGAAGATGCCCTTCAGGCGCAGGTGGAGCACCTGGCCGGTCGGAGTCTTAGCCGCGATCGGCGACCCGATCTTCAGATGGTGGTCCTTCGCGTAGTCCTTGTCGACGAAGGCACCGTCATCACCGAGTCGAGCCGGCACGCTCGTTCCGCCCTGCAACCAGTCGATCCGAATCGTCTGCGCCGTATTCGGCGGTACGGCCGTGACCTGGATGTTCTTACCGAACACCCTGGCGTCACCCCCCCGGAGCCCCGATACCGCGGTCACGCCCGGCGTTCCGGCCACCGCGTCATCCGCCTCCTTTGTGAACGGATCGAACCCGTTCTCGGCGGTCAGCGCGTAGTCCGCGACGAACAGCTTGTCCACCGCATCCCCGAACGACGTGCGCAAGCCGGCGCCCAGGATGGCTACGAAGGTGATCAGCGCGAGGCCGATCATGAGGGCGGACGCCGTAGAGGCCGTCCGGCTCGGGTTGCGCATCGCGTTCTCGCGTGCCAGGGTGCCCGCGGTTCCGCCGAGCTGCGTGCCGGGCCAGCCGAGCACAGCGGCGAGCGGACGGACGGCCCGCTTGGCATTCATCGCCACGCCGATGAACAGGATCAGCGTCCCGAAGCCGAGCGCCGACAGTCGAGTGGCGATCGTGAGGCCGCCTCCGAAGATCCCGTAGACGAGGAGCAGGATCCCGAGCGCAAGGGTCACGATCGACATGACGGGGCCCCAGCGCGACAGCCGCGAAGCCGGCAGGCTCGCACCTTCGCGGACGGCTGCGATCGGCGGCACGCGGGTCGCCTTGATGGCGGGCCGGAGGCTCGCGATCAGGGTGACGACAACGCCGACGACGAGGCTGACGACGATCGTGCGGGTGGCGAACACGGTCTCACCACTCGGAAACTCGACACCGAGCGCGGAGAACAGGGCGTTGAGGCCCTTCGCGATCGCGAGGCCGAAGAAGAGACCGATCAGCGACGCCATGATTCCGACGACGAGCGCCTCGAGCATGACGCTGCGCAGGACCTGGCGGCGTGAGCCACCGATCGTCCGCAGCGTTGCGAACTCGCGCATGCGCTGCGCGATCGTGATCGACAGCGTGTTCGCGATCACGAAGGCACCCACGAACAGCGCGATGAAGCCGAAGGCCAGCAGGACCTTCTGGAAGATGCCGACGCCCTCGTTGACATCGTCGACGGCTTCCTGGGTCTGGGCTTTGGCCGTCTTGACTTTCGCGGTCTCCGGAAGCAGCGGCCGGATCTCGGCGGCGAGCTTCTCCGGGGTCACCCCCGGCTTCGCGGCGACCTGGATCTCGTCGAACTTCCCGTCCTTGGCGAAGAGGTCCTGAGCGGTCGGTACGTCGAAGATGGCGATGGTCGACGCTCCGATCGACGAGGACGAGGAGAACGTCGCGATCCCTGTGATCTCGAAGGCACGGACACCCTGGTCGGCGGCGACGCTGATCGTGTCGCCGACGGCGAAGTGCTTCTTCTCGGATGTCCTCCGGTCGATCGCGATCTGGCCGTTGCCGACGGGCCACTTACCCGAGGTCAGCTTCAGCGGGTTGAACCGAGCGTCGTTCTTGGGGTCGACGCTGGCGGCGATGCTGGAACCGCCTTTCGCCGAGATGACCTTGCCGTTCCGGTCGATCAGCTTCGCTTCGTCTCCGACAGTGCCGGCTGCGGCGGCCACGTCCGGAAGCCCCTTCACCTTCGCGAGGACGGTGTCCGGGAAGGCGGGGGTCGTCGCGGTGTTGCTCTCGTTGTTCTTGAACGCGACCTTTCCGCTGATCACCGCATCGGCGTTCTCGTACGACCCGTCGACGATCTTCGTGAACGACGCGGTGATCGTGTCCGTGAGCACGTACGTGCCACTGATCATCGAGACGCCGAGGACGATGGCAAACGCGGTCAGGACCGTGCGGAGCTTGCGGCCGAGCATTCCTCTGAGGGCTACGCGGATCATTGTCCGAGCTCCTCCATCACCGCGACGACCTCGTGGGCGTCTGTGGCGCCGAGGTCCTTGACGATCAGGCCGTCGGCAAGGAAGAGAATGCGGTCGGCGATCGCCGCGGCCCGCGAGTCGTGGGTGACCATCACCGTCGTCTGCTTGTACGTGTCGACGGAGCTCCGCATCAGCTCGAGGATCTCGCCGCTCGTCTTCGAGTCGAGGTTGCCGGTCGGCTCGTCTGCGAAAACGATCGTTGGCCGGCTGACGAGCGCGCGGCCGATCGCTACCCGCTGCTGCTGTCCACCGGAGAGCTCTGAGGGGCGGTGCTTGCCGCGGTCCTTGAGGCCGATCCTGCCCATGAGCTCCGCGACCCAGGCCTTGTCCGGAGTCTCGCCGGCGATCGAGAGCGGCAGGACGACGTTCTCCTCCGCGGTGAGCATCGGCAGCAGGTTGAAGAACTGGAAGATGAAGCCGATGTGCTCGCGGCGAAGCTTCGTCAGCTCGTTGTCGTTGAGTTCCTCGATGCTCGTCCCGGCGATGCTGACGTCGCCGGCAGTCGGCTTGTCGAGGCCGGCGAGAATGTGCATCAGCGTCGACTTGCCGGAGCCTGACGGTCCCATCACGGCGGTCAGCGCACCCTTCGGCACCTCGAGCGAGACACCGCGGAGGGCGTCGACCGCGGTCTCGCCCTCGCCGTAGCGGCGGGTGAGACCTTCGGCGGAGAGGACCGGCCCTCTGTGCGGTGCCTCGGCGACGACTGGTACAGGAATTGCGACGGCTTCCATGATCAGCTCCTTCTCTCTCTGCTGCTAGGTGGCGGTTCGGCGCTCCGCTTCGGCCTTGAGATGCCGTAAGCCGCTCTCGAGCGCACCGTCGAGCGTCTTCTGGAGCCGGGCGCGGAAGAGGCGAGCGACGAGTCCGTCATAGGACTCCTCCGTCCGCACAAGCGTCATGCCGTTGCGGGTCTCGAGGGCATAGACGTGCATCGCTTTGAGGCCAAGGGCCTTGCCGCTCCAGGCGACTCGCCGGGGCGGCTCGACGTGTTCAAGCGTCGACGTGATCGTCCCGGGACCCGCCTTCCACCGAAACTCCGACCCTGCGGAGAGGGCACCGTGCATCGAGACCGACCTCACGTCCGGGTTCCAGCTCGGCCAGTGCTTGATGCCGGTGAGCACGTCCCAGACGACTTCGCGAGCAGCGGCGACCTCGGTCTCGCTCGTTCCGACGACCGGTGCCGCCCGGTTGATCCCGTTCTCGGTCGGCTCGGCATCGTCCTGGATGACACGCGTCTTCATTCGCTGCTCCTCGTGGGTGGGGACTTGTCCACGGTCGCAGGTGCCACCGCGCGGCGTAAGGCGGGAAACAGGCGGCTTTGGGGGCCGGGTTTCTGGTGGCCTTCGCCGAACAGTCAGTTACGCAGGAAGAGCAAGACCGCGAGCACCCGGCGGGATTCGGTTCCCGTCGACGGCAGCCGGAGCTTCGTGAAGATGCTCGAGACGTACTTCTCGACCGCCCGCAGGGTGATGACGAGCTTGTCGGCGATGCCCTGGTTCGAGTTGCCCTGCGCCATCAAGTCGAGCACCTCGCGCTCACGCGGCGTCAGCTGCTCCAGCGGATCGTCGGTTCGGCGTCGCGAGAGCAGCGTGGACACGATGATCGGGTCGATGGCCGAACCACCAGCCGCGACGCGCTGCACCGCTGCGATGAACTCCTTGACGTCGCTGATCCGGTCCTTCAGCAGGTAACCGACACCATCCGCGGAGTCGGCCAGCAGCTTCATGGCGAGCCCTAGCTCCACATATTGCGACAGCACCAGCACGCCCACCTCCGGCTGGCGCGAGCGGATCTCGAGCGCCGCCCGCAGCCCTTCGTCGCTGTGCGTCGGCGGCAACCGAATGTCGACGATCGCGACGTCGACGGGATGGCTCCGGATGTTCGAGAGCAATTCCTCCGCGTTCCCGCACTGAGCGACGACGTCCATCCCGGCCTCCCGGAGGAGGCGCGCGACGCCTTCCCGAAGCAGCACGCTGTCCTCGGCGATCGCTACACGCACGGAATCTCGGCCTTTACACGCGTACCGCCTCCGCGCGGTGTCCAGACGCGGAGTCTGCCGCCGAGCGCTTCGACTCGATCGGCAAGCCCGCGCAAGCCTGAGCCGCGCTCGGTATCGGCACCGCCGATCCCGTCGTCGACGACCTCCACGACGATCTGCCCGTCCTCGCGAGCGATATCGACGGTCGCGCGCGTCGCACGAGCATGCTTGGCAATGTTCACCAGGCTTTCCGAAACGACGTAATAGGCGACAACCTCGAGCCGCTCCTCCATGCGTCCGTTGAGCTCCACGGTGAGACGAACCGGAACCGACGCGCGAGCGGCGATCGACTCGAGCGCGACCTCTAGACCGTGCCCGCTGAGTACGGCCGGATGGATTCCCCGTGCGACATCGCGGAGCTCTTCAAGCGTGAGCGCGATCTCACGCCGCGCCTGATCCAATCGCGTCGTCGCTTCCGAGTCACCTTCGAGCCGCTGTTCCAGCAGACTCAACTCCAGCGACAGCGCAATCAGGCGCTGTTGCGCTCCGTCGTGAAGGTTCCGCTCCAACCGCTGGCGCTCCTTCTGTCCTGCATCGATCACCCTCGCGCGCGATCCCCGCAGCTCTTCGAGTCGCGCTCTCAACTCAGCCTCCAGGCGACCGTTTTCGACTGCGATCCCTGCAGCCGCGGTCACTGCACCGAGTAGTTCGGGTTCATCCTGCAACGACGGGTCGTGCAGCAGCGCCGCGACGTGTTCCTCCTTCCTGTCGATCAGTGTCGTCGCTCGTCCACGACCGAGATCGGCGATGTCGAGAGGACGGCCGTCGACGTCGGCATAAGTGGCGAACTCGGGCAACCAATACGCGAGCTCGACCGAAGGATCTCGCAATGCGCGGGCGAGCGCGTCGCGCAAATCGGACGGCGCGAGATCAGCGCGCAGCTCGACGACCAGGTCACCGAGGGCGGACCGCGCCAAGCGCGCTCGAAGAAGTCCCACCAAAAAGACGAGCGGCGCGAGCGCAAGCGCTGCGAACGTAGCCCACCGGATCTGCGGCACCCAAGGACCGCCGAAAGCCGCCGAAACCAAGAGGAACGCGATCATCACGAGCCCGAAAGCGAAGGCGTCGACGAGCACCGCGATTGAGCGCCGAAGCGGCCTGCCCGCCCGCCACCTCCGCGCCAGCAAGACCGCAATCCCCGTCAGGCAAAATACGGAGATCATCGTGAGCTGAACCTTCAGTGCCGCTTCGCTGAGTCCGGGCTTTGTCTGCACCGCGAGCAGGTTGTGCGGCCCGAACTCGCCAAAGCTCATGCGAACCAACTCGAGCCCGATAGCCGCCACGTAAGAACTCGCGACAAGCATGCGTACGACCCGGCCACGCAGACGGCCGTCCGGGAATGCGAGGAACACGTGCAAGAAAAGCACCGGTGGCAACAGGTCGAGCGCTTGCCCAATCGTGAAGGGAACATCGCTGCTCGCCATTGACAGCGTCGACCCGAAGGTGGCGAAACCGGCCGCAATCATCAACCTACCGAACCCGCTCGCCGGCCGCCGCCACCACGCGAAGAGCCCACAGAGAACGTACGACAGTGTGAGCCACACAGTGAGCATCGCGATCACGAGGGGCTCGCCGAGCTCGGCCGCGATCTCGCTCATCAGCGCGAGCGCGCAAGAGGTGCCCGCGGCTGCAAGGCCCGCGATCGCGATCACCCATGCAAGCGACAACCTCGGCGGAGCACGGGCCGCACGCCGATCCACACCGGCGGCGAGCGCAGAAGCGACCATTCATCTCCCTTCGCCGTTGCCGTCACCCGTGACGGAACCTCTCAGGGCGACCGCTACGAAAACTGCGCGCGACGGCAGGGATGAAAGGAGTCGTCTCAGGGAAGGATACTCCTTCCAGATCCGCCCGAAGCCCAGCAGCCGTCGGAGTCAGCACCGACGACTTGTCGACGGAGAGGTTGATCGCGCAGTTCGAGATCACGACGTCGACCGAGTTCGACAGAGGGCGTCGCCGCGACTGGACGAGCGCTAAGCGATGCTGAGACCGATAGTCCGAGGCGCGTCGCGGATCCACGCCACCAGCGGGGCGATGACGGCTGATGCGTCAGCGCTGACCCCGCGGAGGGTGTTCGAGGCATACGAGCGCTGGAACTCCAGGCCGAGGTAGACCAGCCCGAGGTGGGTGGTCGAGATCCCGCCGGCGTGCAGTGGCGCGCCGTGTGGGTCCAGGGCGCCGAGTTCGCGCAGGTAGTCGAGGCTGGGGCGGTAGCCGGTGGCCAGGATGATCGCGTCGACCCGCTCTCGCTCGTCGTCGCTCCACACGACGTGATCGGCATCGAGGGCGATGAACATCGGGCGCACGTCGAGCAGGCCGTCAGCGAGGGTCTGCTGGAGGCCAATGCTGTCGGTGATCACACTGCCGCCAGTGATCTTGCTCAGCCATTCGGCGGGTAGGGAGTCAAAGCCGGTCTCGCGCAGCCAGTAGTGCACGTCCTCACCTCCGATCCGCTGCGGAATGAACCGGACGGGGTGGCGTGCGGCGAGCGTGATGTTCGCGATTGGTGCAAGCTCGTTTGCGACCTGGGCGGCTGAGTCGCCCGCGCCCACGACGATGACCCGTTTGCCGGCGTAAGGGGTTGGGTTGCGGTAGTCGGCGACATGCGAGAGCTCGGCGGTGAAGCTCTTCTCGCCTGGGAAGGCGGGGCGGTAGGGGCTGGAAAATGATCCGCTGGCCGCGACGATCCCACCGGCTCGCAGCTGCCGGCCGTCAGCCGTGACGATCACGAACTCACGGTCTTCCAGGCGGACGGTCACCACCCGGGTGTTGGTCTGGATCTCGACGTCTAGCGTGGCGGCGTAGCGCTCAAGGTAATCGGCCACCTCGTCACGGGTGGGGTAGCGGCCTGGGTCGCCAGGGAACGGCATCCCGAGCATGGAGTTAAATCCGGCGGGCGAAAATGCCTGCAGGCTGTCGAAGTAGCACGGCCACGACCCAGCCGGGCGATCCCCAGCCTCGAGCACTACCGCCGAAATGTTCAGCTCGCGCAGAGCGCGGGCCGCGGCGAGACCCGACTGGCCGGCGCCGATGACAACCACGTGACGAGCTGGGCGTTGCAGAGACTTCAGATCGGAGCTCATCTATGCGACCTCAGAAGGATTGCGGCTGCTGCGGTGAAGCAGGCGGCGGTGGCGACAAGGGCCGCGGTGTAGGTGCCCGCGACCACGAGGTGCCGCTTGCAAGCAGCAGCGCGTCGCGCCGATCGCCGCGGACAAGTTCGCCGCCGCGAGCGTTCTGGCTTAGCAGCAGCCTGCCTTCGCAGCGGGCTGCGCGACCAGGAGGCCCTTGCGCTTCGACTCCCGCGTCTTGACCGCCCTGACGATTGCGCCGTGCATGCCGTCCGCGACCTGGTGCGTGAACTCGACGCTTACCTGCTCAAAGCTGGCCGCCTCCAGGCCTGCCTCATACTCGCCCTTGGAAAGCGCGCCCGCGATGCAGCCCACAGAGGAGCCGCGTTCACCCCGTTGCTCCGCGGTGAGGTGGTCTTCGGCGACGACGTCACTGATCCCGATCCGGCCGCCCGGCTTGAGCACGCGCGCGATCTCGGTCAGCACCGCCGGCTTGTCGACGGAGAGGTTGATCACGCAGTTCGAGATGACGACGTCGACCGAGTTCGGCGGCAGCGGGATTTGCTCGATCATCCCCTTGAGGAAGTGCACGTTCGTGACGCCGGCCTCGTGCGCGTTCTGCTGGGCGAGTGTGAGCATCTCGTCGGTCATGTCCAGCCCGTAGGCGATTCCGCTCGGACCGACGCGCTTGGCGGAGAGGATCACGTCGATGCCGCCCCCAGAGCCGAGGTCGAGCACCGTCTCCCCCTCACGCATCTCGGCGACCGCGGTCGGGTTGCCGCAGCCGAGCGATGCGAGCGTCGCCGCCTCGGGCAGTTCGCCGCGCTGCTCGGCGTCGTAGAGCGCCTCACCGAACTTGCTCGCGTCGCTCTCACCGTCGGCGCAACAGGAGCCGCTGCCGCAGCCGCCGGTTCCCTCGCTCACCGCGCGCGCCGATTCCGCGTAGCGGCGGCGCACCTCCTCGCGCAGCTCGTCAGCCGTCGCCGTCACCCGCAACACACTCCTTTCAGGTCGGCGACCACCGCGAGCTTCTCGACGGCGTCGCGCTTCAATGAGAAATACGCCCACTTGCCGCGCTGCTCACGCTCGAGCAGTCCCGCCTCTGTCAGCTTCTTCAGGTGATGTGAGACCGTCGGCTGCGACAAGCCGAGCGCGGGCTCGAACTCGCACGCACATACAGGCTCCACATTCGTCGCCAGCGTGTTCACGATCCGCACCCGGGCCGGATCGCCAAGCGCCCTGAACAACGCCGCGGTCGCATCCGCCTCCGCGTCGGAAAGCGTCGAGGCTGCAAGCGGTGCGCAACAGGCGACCGGCTCCAACACCAGGCTCACCGAGGCTGCACCGCCCACAACAGCACCTTGTCGTGCTCCCGTTCGACGATCGCGCTGATGCGGCAGGCCGAGTCGCAGACCGAGCCGCACCGCTCGCAGAACTCGACCACCCGCCCCTTTGATCGTGTCAACAACCTCACTCCCAATCTCCTTCTCAAATCGACGTGTTTCAATATATCGATATACGTCGATTTGTCAAGGCGCTCCGGTAGAGGACGACGGCGACGACTCGAGCGGTCACGCGGCTGCGGCCGCGTCGACCTGAAGGCGACCGAGCAGGCTCGCGAGCTGATCGAGGTCGGCGCTTGCCAAGCGGTAGCGGTTGCCGCGGCCGGCGGCGCTCGACTCGACAAGTCGCGCCTCGAGGAACTCCCGCAAGTGCTACGAGACGATCGTTGACGCGTCGTCCGAGAAGATCGATGGGCTGGTAACTACCGGCCGGGCGTGATCAGCGGTTGGTAACGCGATCCCGCTGGCTTGCACGGCTTTCCGTACCTACAGCACTTACCCAATTGCAGAGATTTTAGAGCGGATGATGGGACTCGAACCCACGACCTTCTGCATGGCAAGCAGACGCTCTAGCCAACTGAGCTACATCCGCGAAGCGGCCAGTATAGCCTCAGGCTTCTGCGTCTAGAGCCTCGTTCACGAGGCGGTCGGCCAGCTCGTTGTGGGCGCGACGCACCGCCGTGTAGCGCACTCGGGCGAACCTCTTCTCCAGATCCGAGGCATCCTCCCACAGCTCCTTGAGCGCCTCGTTCTTCACTCGATACTCGCCTTGCATCTGCTTGACGAGCAGCTCCGAGTCGGACACGACCTCCAGCTCGCGCACACCTAGCTCCGCGGCTTCTTTCAGCCCGGCGACCAGGCCGCTGTACTCCGCGACGTTGTTCGTCGCACGTCCGATCGCCTCGCCGTACGCGGCCAGCACGTGTCCGTCCTCTGCTTCGATGACATAGCCGTACGCTGCGGGACCGGGATTTCCACGGCTACCGCCGTCCGTGAACAGCTTCGCCTTCACAGCAATGCGTACACGTCGAACGCCGGCTCCTCGTATGGATGCGCTCGACGCAGTGCTGCGATCACGTCTTCCTGCTTCTCCTCGGGGAAAACCGTCTCGAGTCGCAACTCGGCGACGCGCTGCTCGCGTCCGGCCTCTCCGAGGGATGGGTTCGTTCCCTCGCCGCCGAGGAAGGTCCCCGTTCCCTGCGTGTACCACGAGCAGTGCTCGTACTCGCCGATGCGTCCGGCGCCCGCCTCGAAGAGGGCAGTGCGCACCGCGTCGAGAGCTTCGCGCGGCACGAAGACGACGAGCTTGCGGTTCAGGTCTCGGTGTCGATCTGCGCCTTCTGCAGCCTGCCGCTGTAGTCGACGTAGATCGACTTCCATTCCGTGAAGACGTCGAGGGCGGCTTGGCCCGCTTCGCGGTGGCCGTTGCCCGTGTCCTTTGTGCCGCCGAACGGGAGATGAACCTCGGCCCCGATCGTTCCCGCGTTGATGTAGGTGATTCCGGCCTGCAGGTCGCGCATAGCGCGGAAGGACTTGTTGACGTCACGCGTGAAGATCGACGAGGAGAGCCCGTACCTGATCCCGTTCGACACGCGGATCGCCTCGTCGAAGTCCTTCACACGGATCAGTGCCGTCGTGGGCCCGAAGATCTCCTCCTGTGCAATCCGCATCTGCGGATCGACGTCGCCGAAGATCGTCGGGCGGTAGAAGTTGCCCTTGTCGAAGCCGTTGTCCGTCGCGACCTCGCCGCCGGTGAGAAGCTTCGCGCCCTCGTCCTTGCCGATCTCCGTGTACGAGTGGATCTTCTCGAGCGATTTCTTGTTGATCACCGGGCCGACGTCGGTGTCGTCCTCCCAACCGGCGCCGAGCCGCAGGTTCTCCGCCGCCGCTACGAGCCGCGACTGCAGCTGCTCGTAGACACCGTCCTGCACGATCACACGCGACGCCGCCGTGCAGCGCTGGCCAGACGTTCCGAACGCCGACCAGATGATCCCGTCGGCCGCGAGCTCCAGATCGGCGTCGTCGAGAACGATGATCGCGTTCTTGCCGCCGAGCTCGAGGTGAACGTGCTTCAGATTCTCTGCGGCGTTGCGCAACACCTCGACGCCGGTCTCGCGCGAGCCCGTCAGCGTGATCACGGGCACGTCCGGATGGCGCACGAGGCGATCGCCCACCGCGCCGCCCCCGCCGTGCACGATGTTGATCACGCCCTCCGGCAAGCCGGCTTCGACGAGCAACTCGACGAACCGCTGGCCGAGCGACGGCGTGTCGGTGGCCGGCTTGAAGACGACCGTGTTCCCGGAGATCAGGGCGGGCGCGATCTTCCAGGACGGAATGGCGATCGGGAAGTTCCAGGGCGTGATGACGCCGACCACACCGATCGGCATCCGGACGCTCATATTGAACTTGTCGCGTAGCTCCGACGGCGTCGTCTGGCCGAAGAGGCGACGGCCTTCGCCGGCCATGTAGAGGCTCATGTCGATCGCCTCCTGAACGTCTCCCCCGGCCTCCGCTTTCACCTTGCCCATCTCGTGGGACATCAGGTCGGTGAGCTCGTCCTTCTCCTCGATCATGAGATTCGCGAAGCGGTAGAGAATCTCGCCGCGTTTCGGCGCCGGCACGAGCCGCCAATCGTCGAACGCCGCCTTGGCCGCCGCGACGGCCCGGTCGACGTCCTCGGCGGAGGAACGCGGGAACATGCCGATCGCGTCGCCGGTTGCCGGGTTGACGCTCTCGAACGTCTCGCCGGAGGCCGAGTCGCACCACTCGCCCCCGATGTAGTTCAGGAAGGTCTTCGTCCCCGTCAGTGCCACGAGGCGAGTCTACTCAGGGGGAGCTTCTGTCTCGGGGAAGGTGCCGGGGATTCGCGCCCTGCGCCGGTCCCGGATCTCCCGCTGCTCTTTGGCCTCATCGGTGGCCTTCTTGCCGGCTCGGCGGTCCGGGCCCTTGCGCCGGTCGATGATCACGGTGACATTGGGGTTGTCCTTGTAGTAATCGACCATCTTGTCGAACAGCTCGTCGGCGAGCTCCGGCGGGATCACGCAATAGATCACGCTCTGATTGTAAGAGCGATGCTGGTCGGCGCTAGAGGGTAGGCGTGGCGCTAAAGGGGAGAGATTTTTGGAACGAGCCGGCCGTCCTGTTCGATGCGGGCGTTCCAGTGCTGGTAGCCGGCGTCGAGCTCGGCCATCTCGTGGCCACGCTCGGCCAGGCGAACCGGCTGCGCCGACTCCGGACTGACGCGGTACTGGTACCACGAGATGTCCCAGGCGACCGTCACGATCAGCTCGCCGCTGACCCCGGAGAGCGGCACGATGCTCGCCCGCGGCTCGCCGAGGCTCTTCGCGATGCCGCCGACCGTCCGGCGGTAGTCGCTCGAGTTGAAAGTGTCCGCGGCCTCGACCATCTGCTGCTCCGGGACCGACAGCCGCCGGAGGATCGGCTCCGCGACAACGGGATCGTCAGGCGGCTGGCGCCGCTGGTCGAACAGGGAGGCGATCCCACGGCGACGCGGGCGCCGCTGATTCGGGACAGTCGGAGAGGTCGGGCTGCCTTCTTTGATCCAGCCGAAGTCCACCGCGGCTTCCTGGCAGAGCGCGCAGACGTCGACGAACTCCTCGCCGTCCGGCGAGAAGCGAATGGCCCGTTCGCCGGTCAGCAGCGACCGCTCGCAGACGGCGCAGATCCGCTTCGCAGGATGTCGGGCCAACTGGCGCATCCCCGTGGACCCTAGCCCAGGTGTCGCGGGCTGCAACTGCTAATGTCGGGGCTTACATGTGTCTTTTACATGTAGGTAGAGCTTGAGGCCCCGCGGCGGCCGCGGAGCCCGGTGCCGGCGCATGGTTCGTCCCGGGCACTGGGGCGTCCGCGCCCGGGTGGAGCGTTTCAGCGAGCCCGCCCTGCTTCTCCTTTTGCGCGAGCGGCCGACGCACGGGTACGAGCTGCTGGAGGCGCTGCCCGACCTGACGGGCGAGACGCGCGTCGACATGGGGAACCTCTACCGCGTGTTGAGGGCTCTCGAGGAAGACGCCCTTGTCACATCGCGCTGGGAGTCCGGCGAGCCCGGACCGGCCAAGCGCATCTACGAACTGACCGTGGAGGGCAGGCGCCTGCTCGACGAATGGGCTGCCGCTCTCCAGGGCTCGCGCCAACGCATCGACGCCTTCATCGATCGCTACGAGGGGAGGTGAACCATGCATCACGCACGCAGACGACATCACCGCGGCCTCGGCCGCAGGTGGTACGACCGTGAGAACGTCCTCGAGCGGCTCGAGAACTATCAGCGCGACCTCGAGCAGGAGCTCGCAGACGTCTCCGACCTGATCACGCGGCTCAGAGCCGGCGAAGCGACCGGCCAGCCACAGCCGCAGAGCGTATAACTCGACGAGCCGAGAGGCGAAAGCCAAGGTGTTTTCGCCTCCTCGCGCTCTCCCTCTAGCCCTGCGCGTCTTAGAGAGTTACCGTCCAGGCCGTGGGCGGACCCCTACTCGGGTTCCTGGCCCTCGGGCTCCTTGCCGCGACGGGCTCGCTCGTCACGGCGACGCTCCGGATCGAACGTCCCGCAGAGGTGGTCGTGGCGATTTACGTCGTGGCTTCCGCCGAAGTCGTGGGACTCTTCCTGTTCCTGTCCGCCTTCGACGCCGTGACGCGCCGTGCGTTGATTGCGGGTCTTGTGGCCCTGTTCGCGGTCGCGCTCGGCGTCTGGGTACTCGCCGGAACCGAGCATCTGCCCTCACTCCCACGCCGCCCGTTCGCAGACCTCGGCGAACGCGGACCGCTCGTTGTACTTGCGGTTGCGGTCGGCCTGGGACTCGCTTATCTCATCGCACTGATCGCCGTCACGCCGCCGAACGGATGGGACCCGGCCAACTACCACCTTGCTCGAGCGGGCTTCTGGCTTCAGTCCGGCGGCGTCGGTTACATCCCGAATGCATACGACGAACGGCTCAACTTCAACCCGCCGAACGGCGAGATCGGGTTCGCGTTCGTTCTTGGCATCACACATGAGGAGAACCTCGTCGATTTCGTCCAGTTCTTCGCGGCACTCGCCTCGGCCGCCGGGGTCTTCGCCTTGGCGCGAAGGATCGGGCTGCGACGGGGGGAAGCTGCCTTCGGAGCACTCGCGTTCCTCTCGCTGCCGCTGATCGCCCTCCAGTCGTCCGACGCGAAGAACGACCTCGTCGTGGCGTCCTATCTGGTTGGCGCAGCGGTCTTCTTGCTCGGTGACTCCCGGCGCAGCGTTGTACTCGGCTCGATTGCAACTGCTCTTGCGATCGGCACGAAGTTCACCGCGGCCTACGGTCTCGCAATCCTTCTCGTACTCGTGCTTATTGCACCACCGCTTGCGCGCCGGACCCTGCGCCTGGTCGGCCTGGCAGTGGGCAGCGTAGTCGGCTCGTACTGGTACGTCGTCAATGCTCACGAGACCGGGCACTTGCTTGGCGACCAGTCCAATGTGCCGGGACTGACGGCGCCTCTTCATCCACCTGAGAATCTTCTGACGGCATTCGGGACCCTCGTCGACGCCCTCGATCTATCCGGGGGGCGCGGCGCAGACATTCTCCTGTATCCGCTGGCGGCGCTCGTGCTCACGATTGCCCTAGCGGTCTTCCTCCGAAGCGAGCACACGAAGCTCGGCCTTCTTGTGACCGCCGCGTTCGTCGCAACCCCACTCCTGCTCCTCATGGTCAGCAAGCATCTCGGACGTCCCGGGCTATTGCGGCTCTACGACGCTCTCGACCGGCCCAAGGCCTACTTGGCCGAGGCAGACGCAACAGCCACGTCTCCGACAACGGCAAGCGACACCGTCTCGTGGTACGGCCCGGTAGGGCTGCTGCTGCCGATCGTGACGGGCATCGCGGGCGTGAGGCTCGCTCGCCGCGGCTCGGTCCAACGTCTTGCCTTCGGGGCGGCCCTAGCGCCAATTGGGTGGTTCGCCTTCGTGGCGCTGACGCTCACGTACAACCCCTGGCTCGGCCGCTTCTTCGTATTTCCCATCGCGCTCTCGGCAGCTCTCTGGGGGCTGGCACTCCGTACGAGCAGCACTGCCTGGGCCGGGGCTGCGCTCGCCAGCGTCACGTTGGCCTTGTCGCTCGTCCACTACGCGGAGAAACCGTCAGGCTTACGTCTGCTCGATCGCAGCGCTCCCTCCGCGTCCGTCTGGATGATGGAGCGATGGCAGATTCAGTCTCAGCACGATCCCGCGATTGGGCCGGTCTTCCGCTTCCTCGACCACGAGGTTCCTCGCCAGAGCTCGATCGCCCTCGCGCTCGGCGCCAACGACTTCGGCTACCCGGCGTTCGGCCCGCACCTCGAGCGGCGGGTGGAGCTCGTTCCATTCGGGTCCAGCGCCCGCAAGATGGTTACCGCCTGGCTCGTGGCAAGCCGTGAGCGCACTCCGGAGATCGACGCTTCCTGCTGGCGCGCAGCTCTTCGATCCGAAGAGGCGACCGTCTTCCGGCATCTCGCGGGCTGCACCCGCTAGACCTTGGCCTCTTCCTTCTCCTTCTTGGTCTCTTCGATGATCTTCTGCGCGATGTGCGTCGGGACTTCCTCGTAGCGCAGGAAGTGCATGTGGTAATCGCCGCGTCCGCCGGTCATGGACGTGAGAGCCTGCGCGTACGTGAGGATCTCCGCCATCGGGACCTCGGCCTTGATGTTCGTCATACCGCCCTGCGGCTCCATTCCCTGCAGGCGGCCCCGTCGTGAGTTGAGATCGCCGTTCACCGCGCCCACCGCCTCGTCGGGGACGGTCACCTCGAGCTCCATGATCGGCTCCAGCAGAACAGGGTCCGCCTTCTCGTACG
>WNGI01006203.1_pt1 | contig 20456 bp, 24 predicted proteins | sample 5400621 | NCBI WGS metagenome assembly WNGI01 (sample SAMN13153374, study PRJNA577476) | soil metagenome | isolation source: 20 cm soil or saprolite under Garry oak tree replicate 1 | place: USA:California | collected 2016-06-15
TCTGTGATCTTCTGTTTGGAACGATGCATATTTTGATAACGGTACGTAAATTCGGCGCCGAGCTTGTCGGCTTCGCCTTCGATCTCTCCTGACCACCATCCACGAACGTTGTTGATGGCGTCGAAGACTTGTTCAGGAGATTGGTCGACTGCAAAAGAAATGCTGTAATTCTGATTTTTCATGTCTTGCTCTCCTAGCTGAATGGCGGGGCCTGGTCGGCACGTCAATTCCTGCCCTTTACTGCGGCAAGCACCAGACTTCTTTGATCTTGCAAAGTCGTCCAAGCATCTCTTCATATTCCTTGTTGATGGCCGCTCGTTCCGTTACCCCGACAAACTCGACGAAGTATCCGTGGGCACCGTGAAGTATGACAAAGGGATCCGGGCTGGCCTGCCAGCGCCCATGCTCGCTGAAGTAATGCAGTTGTTCGGGAGTCGGGCTGGCCCCGCCTACGTCTTCATTGGATACATTCGGGGCATAGTGCATTACGTGAGGAACGTTGGCAGTAGCCACGTTGTCATTTACATCCGGATTGACGTATGTCCTAAGGATTGGAGACAGCATGTATGAAACACCGGCTCTCTCCGGGGCTTTGTAGTAGTGTGTCCTGTAACGTTCCTGGATGATCTTCTTCAGTTCTTCAGGAGGACTACCATTCGCTTGCATCTCTGCGGTATCAAAGAAGACCTGCATCTGTGCTTTGGCACCCGCGTCATCGAAGGAAATCGGGTAGAGGATATCGTCTCTATATCTCGTGAAGAGCCAAGAGCCGCGGAACGTATCGTCACCTGTTCGAGCAACCAAAGCGTGGAAACCATTCGTACCCTTGCGGGCAACTTCAAAGCCCATGTCGGGACTTAGAACATATACGGTCGCATTGTCTCTGAGGTGCGGCGGGAGCGCGCTGAGCGCCAGTTGAATTTCCAAATCTCGCGGCAGCGGCTCGATCTTATTGGCCCCCCTCGCGGTCTGTTGACTGTGTGCGACCGCTGTGACGGAAAAGATCAAGGCGAGAATTACAGCGATTGTCTGAACCTTTGTCATTTGAGCCTCCTTTGACTTCATGTGCACCTAGCCCTGCTGGCTGCGGTCGGCTGTTCGGTTCGGAAGCCGATGAACGCAACCTCAGGTGGCAAAGCTTGAAGCTTAACCGCCTCTATATTGGTGACGGGTAACGTGGCGTGATTTCGACAGAGCCAAGAGAAAAAATTAGCCGCGTCTTTGGGCCAGGAACTCTTTCACTGCGGGATCCTCCGCTAAGCCAATTGCGCGGTCGTAAGCGTCTTTTGCCTTGATGAATGTCTTTGTAGTGGTACTTAAACTCAGCACCGAGTTTGTCGGTACTGCCGTCAATTTCTTCTGACCACCACCCACGAACGTTGTTGACGGCGTCAAAGACTTCTTCGGGAGATTGGTCTACCGTAAAAGAAGTGGTGTAATCTTTCGTCTTCATCGTCTGTTCTCTTTTCGCTTTTTTGGCCAAGTTCGCAACGTCATCCCAAATTTGCCGCGCTCTCCGGCACGAAAGCTGCGAACTGGCGCTCGAGCGCCTTGACTGCGCCGGTGCGCCAGTCCTCGGCGATGGACAGAGACGCGGGGTCCGGAAAGATTTCGTCTTCGCCGTTTTCCAACCCATCAAAGATGCGCTGCGCCGCGGACTCGGGCGAGGCCTTCGGTATCTCGAAGCCGCGGTTCATATCTGTGTCTATGGGGCCCAGGACGACGGCATGGACCGTTACGCCTTGGCTGGCCAAGTGCGCTCTCAACGACTGCGTCATGTTGAACGCGGCTGCCTTCGAAATGGAATAGGAGGGTATGACCGGCAAGGCAGCAAGCCCCGCCAACGACAGGTTGTTGACGATCGCGCCTTTGGAGCGTTTCAGCAGCGGCAAGAACGCGTGCGTCACTTTGAGCAAACCAAAGAAGTTGACCGCCAGGTGCTGTTCGATCACGTCGAGATTGCTGAGATCGTCGTAGATGGCGACGCCGGCATTGTTGATGAGGACGTCGAGGGTGTCGACGTGGTCGGCTGCCTGCTGGATCTGCGAAACGTTGGTCACGTCCAGCGTCAGTGGCGTGACGCGCCCGTCCAAGTGGGAGAAGGGGTGGCGCGTACCGGCATACACTCGCTTCGCGCCTCTCCTCAAGGCTTCCTCGACCAGGGCCCGTCCGATACCGCGATTTGCCCCAGTTACCAAAACTGCTTTGTCTTTGATTGTCATTGTCCACCTCGGGCGGCGAAGCTTAATCGCTAAGCCGCCTCTATAGGGGTGACGGGTGAGGAGGGTCCATTTCGACAGAGCAAACAGGAAAAATCGTCCGTGTCTTTGGAGCAGGAACTGAGACTAGCTTTAGTTTGATCGGCGCTCGCGCTGTGGTCTACCACAAGCTTGCCGCCGATCTTCCGCACCACCCTAATGCGTTTCACCGCATTGTCGTGCACTGTCATTGCTCTTCCTCGTCCTCGCGAATTGATTCGAGGCGCGCCGTCTCGTTGGGCACGCGTCCTTGACGCGACTCCGAGAGCCGCGTCTATAAGGGTGACGAGTGAAGGGGATCGATTTCGACAGAGCAAACAGAAAAAAATTATCCGCGTCTTTGGAGGAGGAACTCTCTCACGGCCGGATCTTCGGCCAAGCCAATCGCCCGGTCGAAAGCTTCCGCGGCCTCAGATGTTTTCCCTAGCCGTTGCAACAGGTGAGCGCGAACCGCCCAGTAGGGCTGATAACTGGAGACATCGTCCGGGTCGGTCCCATGCAATACCGCCAGTCCTGCTTCAGGTCCTCTCGCTTCGCCGACCGCCGCGGCGTATCCAGTCCGCGTGCCGAGTGTCGGGGCGATGCGGACGAGCTGATCGTAGAACAGCATGATCGCTGCCCACTCGGTCCGGCCGCTGCGCGCCCGCTCAGCATGTACCGATTGAATCGCGGCCTCGAGTTGAAAACGGCCGGCGCGACCGCGACTCGAAGCTTCGGCGAGATTACGTTCCGCCTCTTCGATCAATGGCTGGGACCATTGCTGGGAGTCCTGTGCCAAGAGAGGAATATAGCGGCCGTCCGGTCCCCGCCGCGCCCGCCGCCGCGCTTCACAGTGGAGCATGAGAGCCAGCAGCCCCCGAACCTCTGCTTCCTTGGGCATCAGTTCGAGTAGGACGCGTCCGAGCCAGATCGCTTCCTCGGCCAGATCGCGGCCGCGCTGGTCAACGCCCGCCATATCATCCCAGCCGAGCCCGAAGGCGGCGTAAATCGCTTCCAGCACGGCGTCTAGCCGCTGCGGCAGTTCACGCTCTTGGGGGATTTCGAACTGAATGCCGCCGTCGCGGATCTTCGTCTTGGCACGTACCAGGCGCTGCCCCATCGTCGTCGGTGATGTCAGGAAGGCATGAGCGATCCGCGCGGCATCCAGGCCCAGAACGGTCTGGAGCATAAGTGGCGTGTGCATGGCCGGATCGATTGCCGGGTGGGCACATACAAAGAGCAGTTTCAACCTTTCATCTGGAAACTCCGCCGACAAAGTCATCTCCATGGAATCCTCTCTGAGAAGCTTGAGAGTAGGTTCGCTCGCCTCGGCTACTTGCCGATGGCGCACGTGATCGATAAAGGAGTGTCGCGCCGTCGTCAGCAGCCAAGCCTCCGGATTTTGCGGCACGCCGTCTCGCGGCCAAGCCGTGAGCGCCGCAACCAGTGCGTTGCTGAGGGCGTCCTCCGCGCTGGCTACGTCGCGCGTGTTCGCGGAAAGGTAGGCCACCAGACGCCCGTATGATTCTCGGGCCACGCGCTCTATGGTCCGGTGGGTGTCCTCCTGATTGCTTCCATTCATCCCGTAAACCCTCGCCGCATGGCTTCAGGCGCCAGCGGCCGGACTTCAACTGCGCCGATTGATGCCCCCGGGCATCGCGCAGCCCATTCGAGGGCGGCGTCAACGGAAGGAAGTTCCAGGATGATGAATCCTGCCAGTTGCTCCTTCGTATCGGCGAACGGGCCATCCTGCACGCGGCGCTTTCCTTCCCTGAGACGCACCGTCGTTCCTGTCTCGGGCACTTCAAGCGCATTGGCGCCGACATAGACGCCGGCCTCGACGAGCGCCTTGTAGTAAGCCCGCCAGGCGCCGAGATGAGGATCGCTGTAGTCGTTCTTCCGCATGGCAAATTCTTCCGGTAAATGGTAGATCAGCAGGGCGAATTGCATGGCCTTTTCTCCTTTGGGAACATTGTGAGCGCCTTTGCGGGCCTGATTGTATGACGGATGAAAGGCGGCCCATTCGACAGATTTCAGGAAATCTCCAGAAATTTCAAGCAGTCATAAGCGAATTTCATGGACGCCGTCGCGGGTTCTGCCCGGATCACGGCGTATCCGGAAGCTGAGAGCGTGACCCATTGCTGCGTCTACAACTTCCGTATAGCCGAGATCCATCATAGTCTCTCTCCAAGAACCCTTCTTCCTCGCCAGTTGCAATCTTCTTATCAATCCACTAGCAAAACTTAGAGAGGATGTATGAATGCCGTAATCTGCGGTGAACCCATTGAGGGAAGACAGCAGCAGGCTCAGCCCTCGCACCTCGCGCAATACCATTCAGAGTGCCAGGAACAACGTGCGCGGCGTTCCAAACCGAAGTACGTATGGCGGACTGAATGCTACGCTTATCTTAGAGCACACTATTTTGGGGGACTGCATCGTCGCTTCCAAGTGCTCAACCAAATGATTCGGCTGACAGGCATGCCGCGCTGGTATATCAAACGTCAAGCCGCACGGTTGGGACTCACCCTGCACATGGATCGCACGCCCTGGACAGCCAGCGAGATGAATCTTCTCGAGAAACTAGTTGGGCACATTTCGTCGGCAAGTATCGCAAAGCGATTGCACCGTCCGGAGAGTTCCGTCGTCAATAAGCTGAAACGCATTGGCACTTCCCGTCGTGTGCGAAACGGGTATACGATGTGTGACCTTGGATTGTGTTTCGGGGAGGACCACCACAAGATTACCCAGTGGATTAAGAACGGCTGGTTGCAAGACCGATTGCAGGGCACACGGCGCCACGATGGAAATGGCAACGACATCCATCGCTTCCGCGAAAGAGATATTCTCACTTTCATTCGAGACCATCCTCAAGAATTCAACCTCGGCAAAGTAGATCAAACGTGGTTCCTGGATTTGGTGCTGTTAAGAGGCCGAGAAGTGCCCGCTTCCAAACTGCCACGGACCCGTGAAACCGCAGAAGACGACGCAGTAGCCTAGACGCTCGAGCATCCCACCATGGCTGGCTTTGGCTCTCTCACGCCCCGCGTTAAGTGTGTCGAAGGAGCGACAAGCGACACATACGAACGGAGTTTTGTAATGGAACAGCTCAAGAAACGACGAGTTTTCGAACTCGGCCAAATTCTTGCAACGCCGGGCGCTTTAGCCGCGCTCCAGAAGGCTGGTCAGGATCCGCATGATTTCCTTGCCCGGCATGTCGCCTGCGACTGGGGCGATTTGTCCGACGAGGACCAACACGAAAACGACTACAGCGTTGAGAACGGATTCCGGCTCTTGAGCAGCTATCGAACGAACGCAGGTGACAAGCTGTGGATTATCACTGAGGCAGACCGCTCTGCGACGACCCTGCTTTTGCCCGAAGAGTATTAAACGAAATGCTTGAGAGGAAAGGACACAAAAAGAAATGAATGCAACGATTGCAGCGAGCAAGGAGACAGCACCGCCGGGAGATTCATCTGTTCTGGATATCCCGTTAGAACGAATCCGTGAATCCACAACCAACCCGCGGCGGGTTTTCGATGAAACCAAACTCCGTGAGTTCGCGGACAACATCCGATTGCACGGTGTTTTGCAGGCAATTCTTGTACGTCCGGTTCCTGACGGTGAGGGCAGCGCGTACGAATTGGTTGCCGGTGCGCGCCGCTTTCGTGCATCGAAGTTAGCCACCAAGAGCACGATCCCCGCAACTGTGCGGAATCTCAGCGACTCCGAGTGCCGAGAAATCCAACTCATTGAAAACTTGCAGCGTGCCGAGATTCACGAGTTGGACGAAGGAATCGGTTATCGGTCGCTAATGGACCTGAAGCCGGATTTCTACACCGTCGAGATGGTCGCAGCGCAGGTTGGCAAGAGCCCGTCATACGTTAAGGGGCGGGTTTCCCTCACCGAGTTGAATCCAGCCGCGCAGACGGCATTTTACGAGGGCAAACTCACCGTCACCCACGCGCTGGAAATCGCGCGGCTCCAACCGAATGATCAGGAGCGTGCCATGATGGAGTGCTTTCCGAGCCATCGCAGCACCGGTTCTATTTTGAAGGACCGCAAAGCAGAGGCGCTGACAGTGCGCCAGCTTCGCGAGTGGATCGAACGAGAAATTCACCTCGACTTGAAAAATGCGCCATTCGATGCGGAGAACGCGACATTAGTGCCCGCCGCGGGAGCATGCACAGCCTGCCCGAAACGGACGGGGAATAATCCGCTGCTCTTTCCAGAGATCCGCAACAAGTCGCTGTGCACGGATCCAGCCTGTTACCAGGCGAAGGTCCAGGCGTTCGTTCAACTGCGTGTTGAGCCTTTGGTGAAGGAGGGGCAAGAACCTGTTCAGATTTCCGAGAGTTCTTCCTGGCAGGTGCGGTCCAAGGCTCCTAACACACTCTACGAAGGGCAGTATCGTCGTGCAGAGCGCAAGGGAGAATGTCCGCAGACGCAGGCTGCAATCATCGTAGACGGCCGCAAGGCGGGGACCATCCTGCACATTTGTGCGGATGAGAAGTGCAAGACGCACCAGCAATTCTCACACTACCAAGTTTCGCCGCAGGAGCGGGAGCAGCGCAGAAAGCTCGCGCTTGCAATTCGGGTTCAGAAGGAATCACGTTCGCGCATTTTGCAGGCGACCCGGCAGAAGCTTCCCCCTGCATTGGCGCGCGCGGACTTCGAGATGGTCGCGTTGGATTACTTTCGACGCTTGGGTCACGACAACCATCACCGGCTATTCCAGGTCTACGGGTGGGAGGAGAAGAAGATAAAGACGTCTTGGGGCGGAAATTCAGTGGACCACGAAAAGTTGGCCGAGGTTCAAATCCGGGCGATGACGGTGGCCGACCTCAACCGGTTTGTTGTGATGTGCTCGCTCATCCCCGACCTGTACTGCCCAGGCTACAGTTCCGCGGAAACTCTATCGAAGGAAGCCAACCTCATGCGAACGGCTGTCCGCTACAAGGTAGATGCATCGAAGATCGCAGCCAGAGTCACTGCAGAGCTGTCGAAGAAGCGGAAAGGCGGCGAGGCCCAACGCCGTAGTGCGGCGAAAAAAGAAGGTAAAGGTGGAAGGTTGAAATGAGCAGTGCGAACGGCGGGAACTTAGCCCCTTGTGAGTTGGCTTGCGGGTGGGCTTCTGCCTCGAAGGCTGACGCCATGGTTTCCCGCGAGGGAAACCTAGTACAAACGTAGTTCGACTCCCGGGAAATCCCCTGCTCACGTTCAATGATGCTGCCGCGGGCGTAGTAAGAACGTAGTACAGGTCACGGCAAATCCAGCTAAATTGGAGACAAAAAGCGAAAAGAAAGGAGAAAAACGGTTTGCCTCGTTTTGTCACATCTTTCCATTTTCTAGCGGGTTGCGTCGGCTCCGGTAAGATTTAGTAAATTTGGTTCCCCGCTTCGAAGTCCGTTGCGCATTTCTCGCTCGCCATAAACCAATCCTTCCGTGACAAGAAGGACGGAAATGTCCAGCGGGTCGAATGGGTTCGCTGCGTTGCCTCGGGCAAGTTGGCGGGAATCGCCGAAAGGTTTGTGACGAACGGGAAGCAAGTGTTCGTCGAGGGTCGCCTCCAGACGCGGCGATTTGAGGATCGTGAGGGGAGCCCGAAGACTGTGACGGAGGTGGTTGTGGCGTCCCTGCGCGTGCTTGGTGTGGTGACAAACGCGGGTCGCGGCGGGAATGGTCACGGCGCGGCGGCAAGCAACACGACAAACGCAGAGAGCGAAACGGTCTCCTTCTGAGCGTCCATGAACACGTTCTAATTCCTTCCATCGGGAGCCTCCACGTAGTCAGCGATCTCACCGACGCGCGCTTTCAGATCCTTCAACCAAGCCCCCAGCTTAAGACCGTGGATCAGACGGCCCAAGAAGCCGAGCCTTTCAGCCACGTTGCTGCGGTTCCGAAGAATGTCTTCCTTGGTGATCTTGCTGTAGATCGCCAGGAACTCGGACATACTTGCAGGCTTGGAAAAAAGGTATGTGGCATGGCCGAGCTGAGGTGTCTCCACGACTACCGTTCTCTCGAGATCAAAGATGTACTCAGACCGAAAGAGATAGAGACAGCGGGCGCGCCTGCAGAGTTGCTTGTAAAAGAAGGCGTCGTAGTCGGGCTTCCAGGTAATCAAAGCAACGTCGAAATCGCCAGGCATGCCCAAACGAGCGCAGAGCTTTTGGAGATCACCTCTCTCGATCGGCACGGATTCCAGGCGCGCTCGAATTTGATCAAGGGCCTCGGCAAACTCCCCGAAGCGATGATGGAGCCTGCGGGCTTCAGCAACCTGTTCAGCAATGTTTGAGGGCAGCGCCACTTCGAGGCGACTCGGAAGAGCAGTTTCCCACTTCACTAGGTGCCATGTGCCCGCGCGGTGTTGATGCTTGCTGTTTTGAATGAAGGGAGCCTTGACTCCGACTTTGGCGCCTAGCAAATGTTTCCACTGGTTCCAACTCGAATCCCACGACAACGGCAGCGAGGCTTGGTCGAAAAGAACCTCGATCCGATGACGTGAGTCACGGTAGATTGCGTGATCCTCATAAAACGTGATCTTTCGCACCGGCGCTTGAAGTTGTTTGAAGTTTTGCTCGGGGCGAAAGGATAGGATGCGGGACGCGTAAAAAGTCTTCCCGTCTTTTGAGAGATCTCCGGCGACAAGCAAAGAACCAAAGCCGCCACATGGGAAGAGCGCGGGGGATGCGGGATCATTCCGAAGAGCGTCGTAGCAAGTGCGCAATTCTGGTTGTGCGAGAGTGTTGAAGGCGCGCTCTAACGCACGAAGGTCGCCAGTTGGTGCGTGTGCTGTGCGGAGTTCAAGACTGCGCAATTTGAAAGCGAGGGTCAGCTCTGCCGGCGATACGCTGGGATTGACGCGCAAGAGTTCGTAGAATGAGGGCTGGCGGTCCCAAACGCGGCGGCGATTGCCAACGTAGAAATAATCCCTCAGCGCCTCGCAACGAAGGTTAATGGCTGAGATACCCAGGCGGGAGCCGCGAACTTCAGCGGCAACGAAGAGGTTGTCTCGCTTGTCCTTTCTCGGTTGTGTGGCGCAGCCGATCTCTGTCTGAAAGACGCCCCTCCCTCTTTCCTCAGGATTCGTATTGCGAATGTAGATCTGTGTGCCCGCGTCCGCTGCCTCAAGCTCCACGGGGAATAGTAATTCGTCACTGGCGCGAATGAACGACGCCAAGAAATTCGAGACCAAGATGGCCGTGCCATCGGCGAAAACGCATTCCGTCTTGCTGCCTTTTGGATTCGTTTTCAGAACCAGTCGCGACCACACATTCGGTCGCTCATTGGTTTTGATCGGGAGTGCGGCCCTCATAGTGGCGCCGACTCTAACACCAGCCCATCGTCTTGCCAAATAAGTGGGAGCCATTCTGCAAGCTTCTGTGATGCCATGGCTTAGGGGTTGCGCGAACCGCCCTGCCCCAGCCAGTGGTCCGTCTAGGCGGTTCCGTCGTGGGTTCCAAATTCCGAGACATCCTTGGAAAACGCAAGCAACAGGAGGCTTCCGATGCGTCTTGCTGGACGTGAGCGTTTAGGGTTCTACCCTCTTCCGATTCCAGAGGCGCAGCGAATCCGCAGATTCCTACGATTTCCGGTGCATTGTTCGGCGCTGGACCCTAGCATCGGGGAGGGTGGCGCGTTCGCGGAAGTCACAGGCGAAGCAAAGGTGACCCGGTACGGAATTGAGCTGGATGCACAGCGGGCTGCGCTCGCCCGCTCTTCAGCGGATGAGGTGATTCACGGGGACTGTTTTGACGTGCAGTGCCCGGTGGAATCCTTTTCATTGATTTACTTGAATCCTCCATACGATTTTGAGATCGGTGAGGACAAATCGCAGCGCATGGAGCGGTTGTTCCTCGATCATGTGTATCGTTGGCTCAAGCGTGGCGGAGTGTTGATCCTGGTCATTCCCAGGGACTACATCCGCGATTGCGGCCAGATATTGGCATATCAATTCCGCGACGTCCGCGTCTACCGCCTCACCGAACCCGACAGCGTGAAGTACAAACAGATCGCTGTAATGGGAGTGCGACTCACCCGGTCCGAAAGGGATCGACTCCAGGATAGCGAGATCATTCGAGCCCGCACATGGTACGAGTCCCTCGTGAGGGCCCCAGAGAAACTTTCGCCACTGCCCTCCGAGCCTGACCACCAATACATCGTTTTGCCAAGTGAGCCAGTGCAGTTGGTTTATCGCGGGCTTCCCTTGGACCAAATCGAGGACTTCCTCCCGAGGTCGTCAGCTTATCGCCAAGCCTCGGCTGTGCTTTTCGCGCAGCAGGCAGAAGTCAGCGGGCGTCCGCTCACACCCTTGCACGGCGGGCACGTCGGATTGCTCTGCACGGCCGGAATGCTCAACGGCATCTTCGGGGACGGTGAAACGCGGCACATCGCGCATTGGCAATCGATCAAACTAGTGGACAAGTCGGAAGAGGAAGAAGACGGGACGACAATCATTCGAGAGAAGGAGCGTTTCTCGAACGAACTAACGTTGGTTTTCTGCACTGGAGAGACGACAAGTTTGAAGTAATTCGTCTGCTAAAGAAAGGAAACAGAGCCATGAGTGATCGGTGTTACTCAACGCTCGTTTGTTCCAAATGGGCTACAAACTCAAACAGTCGCAGGCCCTGACGGTGGACGGAGATGAAATCGCAGGTGCAGTCGTAATGGTGGATGAAGAAGCCAACAACGGACACTACGACGAGTTGACCGAGTTGACTGGCATGCCCTTCATGGTGTGCAACGGCTCATGCCTTGGTGCTTACGGCGACCACCTCATTGTTTCGGACGGCAAGGAATGGCACTACTCCGAAGCCCTGCATGAGAGCAACTATCCGGCCGTTCGGGTGGAGGTCGGCGGGGTGATCCAAAGCTCAGAGGTGGATGACGCGAGGAAATATTGGGCGGTGTATTTAACCGCCGTGGCCGCCATTAGCCGGGATGTCGCCAAGACGAGACGAAAGCTCCCGCGTAAATAGGCGTCGAGGCAGTGGGTGGCCCCGAGGTGATGTACACGAAAACAGTCACGAAGGCCGCTTGCCAGCCGACAAAAAGTAAGGGACAATCATGATGTAAGGAATACTGAGTAATGTAAGGACCGACGATGCTGCATTCTAAGGTAACGAGCAAGGGACAGACGACCATTCCGGGGAAGATTCGCCGGGCATTGCGAATCAAGCCGGGCGACAAGCTGGAGTACGTGGTGGAAGGGGATCATGCCACTATTCGCGTGCATCCGGGAACGCGGTCACTCAAGGGTGTGCTCGCCAGCAAGAAGGGTAAGGGGATGTCCTTCGCCCGAATCCGGGAGGCTGCAGCGAGAGCCGCCCGCGATCATGAGGGCATCCGGTGAGCAAGCGAAGACTTGTCGACACTAATCTGGTCGTTCGTTATCTGGTACAGGATCATGAGAAGCATGCCAAGGCCGCCGGTAGGCTGTTCGATGCCTGCGACCGCGGCGAGGTCGTGATTGTGGTCTTACCAGTTGTTCTGGCCGAGTGCGTGTTTGTACTGGAGTCCTTCTATCAGCATCCACGTGGAGATATCGCCTCGGCACTCGGCAGGTTCATTTCCAGCCCTGGTGTTGAGATCAGCGGGGCGGCGATTCACCTCGATGCATTGGGCCGATATCGAAAAACGAACGTCCATTTCGTGGACTGCCTGATCGCCGCGACCGCTACGGCCGAAGGCACGCCGGTGGCCACCTTCGATCAGGATTTTCGAAAGTTCGCGGACGTGCGTATTGAAACCCAATAATTGTCCTTAAGTCAGACATCTCTCGGGCCCTGTAGGCTCACGAGTCATGCAACCCGCCGGGACGTTCAACCACAAATCGAGACACTCAGTTAGAAAGTATTTGTAACTGCTCCCACCTCGGAATATCCCATCTACCAAACCGCGGATGCCAAGCAATCTCTTCCTGGAGGGCGGCGAAAATGCAAAACGCACACGAGCGCTTTGAAACAGTGGAGTTTACTAAGCGCACGAAGGACACGACCACGCGGGTTCGGGTTTACATTGACCGTGCCGTTCTGGAACCCACGAAAGAGGAAAACGGTCAGGCCCGCGCCCACTTAATTTCCATGATCGGGGGAGATTCGGAGATCGGCGCCCTGTGGGCGGCAGTCACCGAGGCAGCGTTGTTGGACATTCGCCTTCCGGGCCGGCCGGAGATTACTGCCTCTCTTGGTCCTGAGGCACAGTGTTTTCGCGGGAGTGTGGCGGTTCCGGGCCGGAAACGCCCAAGCCGGCACTTGGTAGCGGTGTCGGCCGAGCTAGCCAAGACTAAACCAGGGGCGGACCGAGAAGGCAGACGCACCATTTTGTGCGATGACGATCCGGTGTTTGTGCTCTACCGGATTGCCTCCCGATATGGCCTTCCCGTGGTGCCGGAGTGGGCGCCGTGGTTTGTGCGCGAACTCAATCAGCGAAAGGCGATCAGGCCATTGACGGGACTGGGATGTTCACCAGTGCTGGTGAGTGGGACCAAGCCTGTCTTCCTCAAATGGATTGGCAAGGCGTTAAGAGAAGGCTTGATCCGCATTCCGAGAGAAAACGGCTCGATCACTTGGAAGTTGCCGGGGAATTTCTTGGAGCGGTCGATTGTGCCAGCAGCGGAAAGCTCGCCCGCTGCCCCGTAGCAACGTCATGCGCGAGCGGACGAAGGAGTGGGCCATGATCGTAATTGTAAAAGTTTGGAGCACCAACCCCGATTACAGCGCCGGATGCGATTATGCAGTCGTGGAAATTAGTGAGGACTTCGCGAAAGTCATGCTTCGGCGAATCGGTGTCCTGAGTGAGCAAAAGGTCCTCGATCCCGCTGCCTGCGAGACGTATTACTGGGATTCTTCGCCGCAGTATTTCAGCTCTTGGATCGATCGCGCCAGCGAAAGCCAACCGCGCGAGGTCCAGGCGACGTGTATCGAGTTGGATGACACGCTCGCGCACCTCGAAGTTGACACATGCGAGGTGGTGACTGCGCCAGACGACTTTCGTGTTTTAGACAGTCAGATTGCGGCCGTAGAGTGCTCCCAGATGATCGTACGCGACGGGGGGATCGCGTTCACTGCCATCCCAAAACACACTGGCATCTACTTAACGACTGCGGAGATTCCGAAACAAGTTCTTGAATCCGTCCTGACAACCGCTACTGCTTGATGCGTTCCAGCTCGTCTTTCTTTACCAGCACAGCCCCTTGCTTCGACTGAACGAACCATGAGGAAACAACCATGCAACTACCGAAGGATATCAACGAGTATCTGCGTGCGCGCGCCTCCGAACTGGCTGAGCGGATTCTTCAGACCTACCCGCCGCTCCACGGTGTCGACGACATAGCTTCGCCGCTCATCGGGCAACTTCTCCGTAAGCCATTTCCGGCACAAACGCTCGCGATGATGGGCGCAGTAAAGCGCTGGAATGAGGCACGGGGTGCTGCGGTAATCGCGGAGTGCGGGACCGGAAAGACCCTGATCTCACTCGGGGCTGTTCATGTGCACAGTGACCGCAAACCATTCACGGCCCTCGCCATGGTGCCGCCCCAGTTGGTTGAGAAGTGGGCGAGAGAGGCATTCCTAACTCTGCCTCGAGTGCGGGTTTTCTTCATCGACGGCCTGCGGACTCCAACGAGTTCCATTGGCCATGCGGGAGTCAACGAGGTCAGGCTGCGAAATGGCCGCATCGTTCGGGAAGGATTGCGGACAACACTCACGGAGTTGCGGCAGCGGAAAACTGCTCGTACTGCTCGCCACCGTTGGGATTCCATCTGCGGGTTATCGGCTCTGTTCATCGTGGGGCGTGAACGCGGGAAACTCAGTTACTTCTGGCGGCACGCCTACAGGCTGGCCCGGTGCGGTCGCTACCAAGGAAGCGTTGTGAATGCTGACACCGGCTGTCCGATCTACTTGGGCGAAGACGGAGAGCGGGTTCTGTCGGCGGATTTTAAGAAAGCAAAGCTGAACGAAATTCTAGGTAGTCTGAATGGAGAGGAGTCCGCTAAAGCGAGACGGGCATTGTACAGCGCGTTGTGGCAGGCAGACGGGACGAAAGTCCGGCGTTTCGCTCCGGTGGACTTCATCGGGCGCTACATGCCGGAGTTCTTTGACTACGCAATCGCCGATGAGGTGCACGAGCTGAAGGGAGATACCGCCCAGGGGAACGCACTTGGCACGCTGGCAGGATGTGCGCAACGCACGGTGGTCCTCACCGGCACGCTACTCGGCGGCTACGCCGATGAGGTGTTCAACATCCTGTTCCGTCTCGAACCTGCCAAGATGGTCAAAGAAGGATTTGAGCATGGCGAAGCGGGCGTGCGAGCTTTCACGGAAACCTACGGGCTGCTCGAAAAGATCACCGTAATTGAGCCCGCAGATAACGCCTGCTCGGATGGGCGCATAACAAAACGTATCCGTCGTCGCCCTGGGGCATCCCCACTTCTCTTTGGCCGTTTCCTGATGAGCCTGGGAGCATTCATTTCGCTTGAAGACATCTCAGAGGCATTACCGCCGTACCGCGAGGAGGTCGTCAGCGTGGAGATGGATACTCCGCTACGCGACGCATACAAGAAGCTGGAAGAAGACATCAAGAAGGCTCTACAGGAACATCGACGGAATCCGACAGTGATGAGTGTGGCGTTGAATGCTTTGCTCCTCTATCCCGATCGCCCGTTTGGGCTCGGGGACCTATATGGGTATGAGTACGACCCCGAGACTCAAAAGCGCGAGCGATTCCTCATCGCCGAGACACCGAATTTGAACGAGAGTCACGTCTACGCGAAGGAGCGCCGTCTGGTCGAAGAGGTGAAGTCAGAGCTTCGGCGCGGTCGTCGCTGCCAGATTTATGCGGTTTATACGAAGAAGCGCGACGTCACATGCAGGCTTGAGCGGATCCTCACAAGTGAGGGAATCCGCGTCGCGCTGCTAACGACGGATGTGCCGCCAGAGTCGCGGGAGGCTTGGTATGAACGGCAACTCCGCGCAGGAGTGCAAGCGGTCATCTGCCACCCGAAACTCGTCCAGACCGGGCTTGACCTAATCGACTTTCCCACGATCCTGTTCTACGAAACTGGTTACTCGATTTACGTCCTTCGGCAAGCAAGCCGGAGAAGCTGGAGGATCGGGCAGCGTCTCCCAGTGAAAGTGAAGTTCCTGCACTACGCGGAGACGATGCAGGAGAGCTGCCTTCGATTGATGGGCAAGAAGCTGCTGGTCTCGCTGGCCATGGAAGGCAAGTTTTCTTCGGAAGGGTTGCAGTCGATCAACGACGATGATGACATCCTGATGGCTATGGCCCGCGAACTCGTGACAGAAAAAGGTATCGGTGAGAGGGCTGATGCCGTCTGGGCCACGCTTCAGAAAAAGCAAGACGACGTGATTGGCACACGAAAGCCCGAGGATGTGGAAGCCGCTGCCGAGCAAACCGTCTCCGAAATGCCGTTGATTGAGCCTACCGTGACTCCAGTCGACCAGTGGTCGGCACGCAGATCGGCGATGGACTCATCCCGACGGAGAGGTTCTCGGCGGTCGACCTCGGCGACGCCAGATGAGCAACTCGCGTTGTTCTGACTCGAATGTATTTGCCGCAAGAGCTGCAAGACAGAAGTCCCACTGAAGCAGAGACCGCTCACACCATAAAGGAGAGACGTGATGGGGATTCTCGGATTAACACACGATGAGAATGGCACCGCCCTCGAGAAACTCCCGGTGACAATGAAGGTCGCCATCGGGGAGGGCCCGGAGCCTGGCAGCGAAAACGGGCATCCGCGCAAGCTTGATCATTTCGTTTTCAAAAGGAAAACGCTTCACGGGCAAGACGTAATTTGGGTGCCAGCCCCGGAGATCGCTCAAGCACATGGAGAGAAACCGACCGAATTGGGAATCATCTTCCTCAACGACGATCCACGCGAAGTCTTCCAAACGGAGTACGCCCTATGGACGCCGGGCGGATGCAAGTGCCGAGGCGAACTTGTACAGATCGCGAATGGCGGCGGGCCCCGGTTCGAAATGCAAGCGACTCGTAGGACGCAAAAGCACCCCGAGGGCGAGGCTTGGCCTGGCGGGTACAAGTACGTCGATGGACCAAATAAGGGCCAGCCAGTTGAGCCCTGCGGTGACGGCTGCCCCGATTTGGAGTGGGGAGATTGCCGACCATCGGGAGATCTCTATTTCATTCTGGAGAAGTTTCCGATGTTCGGAGCAATCTGCCGCCTTCACACCAGTAGCTATCGATCGGTTCGCAACCTTTCCAACGGCTTGATGCAGATTCGCCGCTTGAACGGAGGCCGTTTAACGGGCATCAAAGCCATTCTGAAAGCCACCCCGGAGAGAATCTCCTACTCCGATCGGGACGGAACGAGGCATACCTCGGTGGCCTACATCCTCAGCCTTGAAATCGGAGCGACCAACCTGAGGACCTTAGTCGCAAATATGACTGAGCCTGTCAGGCTTTTGGGCGAGGGGCGCGCGGCGCTCGATCTGTCTCGCGGAGTTCAGTACGTCGTGCGTGAGGCAGACGCGGAGCGCGCGGAGGAGATCGCAGGGGAGTTCTATCCAAACGGTGAAGCTGCCGCCAAGGAGCCAGTGGAGCCTTCCATCGGACAAAGTGAGAGAGACGAGCAGCTCGCAAGGATCTGCGAGTTGGCGCGTCGACTCGGGTTCAATGACGCCAAGACGAAGATGCTGATCGGACAATCAGCGGGGGACCTCGCTGGGCTTGAACGAAAGCTCCTGAATGAATTAGACGACCAGCTGGGAAGGAAGTCGACGGGAAACGGCAACAATGGCCACCGGGGACAGCCGAAAAAGGAAACAAGCCATACCAGCAGAACCGCGACCTCCAAAGCACCGGATAAAGTCCCGCCAGATGGGTCAGCGCCGCCTGCCGGAGGGTTCCTTCTCTGAATTTCTGATCCCACAGGGGCGACAACAACCCTTCGGTTAACAGCCGCAGGTAAGAATAGATAAGTCGTTGCTTTGGCGTCAGTTATAAAATTCGCATTGCGCTGGAATTGGCCAACTGGCCAACCGTTTTGTACGGGCATGTTAGGATGACCGCATGGCCGTCGATGGATTGAGACAACATGGCACCTAACTCCTGATGGATGGGTCGAAGGTAGCTGCGATTCCATGTGGTCGGCCTACAATCGCACAGTCGAACCGCCAGCTAATCGGGCTGAGACCTGGATTCACAAGCTCTATCAAGCGTCAGCGTATTCACCTGAATCGAACAGCTTCTATCGGACCTTGGTTCTCTCCTGCTGTTAGCGAAGAGGAACGGAAGGCGCTGCATGAAAAATTCCCATCTAACGATGGTTGCGGGGGTTGGATTTGAACCAACGACCTTCGGGTTATGAGAACGTACTAAAACATTCGGCCCGTTGATTCTGTGCGGCTTAACGCGTTTCAGGCTACCTGAGTTCTTTCCCAAATCCTTCCCACGATGCCGAATTCTACTGAAGTCCGGAAAAATCCAAACTCCGGGCCTTCGGGTTCGTAGCATGCTATAGTCAAAATCTAAATGGCTTGTTTGGTGTCGCTTACGGACCTCGAAACGCCGCTCAATGCCTCACAATGATACCTAGTTGAGACCTAACCGGCGAATCTGCTTCTGGTTGCCAATACCAATACGGAGTATGGAAGGCAAACGAAAGGGCATGCCGGGTGGGCGGTCGAGAACGAGGCTACGTAGGGACGGCATTTTCAGGAATTTGCAAGGAACCCTTTAGAGACTAAAGTTATGAAAAGTAATGGCGAGAGATTTACTTGTTCAATGATTTTTCCCTGGTTTTTCGAACCAACCAGCTGAGGATTTCGCCACCGGTTCTCGCCGAAGACATGATGGCAGGCGAAATCACAATGTAGCTGCATGGATGGCACACCTCCACTCTCACAACTCAGGCGGGATTATTGGTACGGATAGCTGTGCGGATGTAGCGCTGTCTGCTATGTCTCGCCGGGATGGACCAAATGCAAAAGCATACATTTCCATGCGCGTGTCAGAGGAGTTTGCCTTCTAGAGCGCTTCACGTGTCAATTGGTTAGCCCGGATCTGGCTTTGTAAGTCTTGCTAAAGCCGTTTCGGGCGTTCGTGACAATGAAAGATCCATCCATCTGCGCCGAGACCTTGACCCAATATGCCGTTCCGTTGTGCGTCGGCGCTGGCGGCACACCCGGCCCCGGCTGCGGAGGGGTCATCGGAGCCACAGGCATAATGTCCTGTTGATCATCAATCGTGTTGGCGATGAACATTCCAGGAGCGGTGTATTCCTGTCCGCTGAGAAGCGAGAAGTGAAGCTGCCACAGGTCTTCAAGACCCGGAGCAGAATAAATAATCTTCATCGCGCTAGGTTGCCCGCCTTTGCGAGTGCCGTTGTTCAAGATGGCGACGCGGGGCTGTATGGCGTGCACAAGCACTTCCGAATTCGACATTGGCTGTCCATGATGTGAGACCACCCACAGATCAACGGTCCCGATACGATTGACCGGGCACATCATGTTGAACTCCTTATTCCAGGTCAGGTCACCCAAATGCGCCATCCGAAACTTCCCGAAGGTGATGACGCTTCCGACCGACATAGTGTTCTCGACGCCGCCGTCATCATTCTTATCTTTAGGTTTGAAATCCGAACAGTACGGGTTCTGCTTGCCGGCGCCGGGGAGTGGCTCGGTGATCACCTCTCCCGCCGAGCTGACTAGGCGCCAGTCCAGCCCAGCAACCGAGAGCTTGTCGCCCGGTTTTGCGACCATGTGCTTGGTCTTACTATAAAGCTCGGGATAGGTCGTTTGCAGAAACGAATCAGCTGCTGCGTTGGGTTGAACGTTCGGGCCATGGTCAATGAAATTGAGGATGGGAATACGCCCTGCGAATTCGGCCATGCCTCCAAAATGGTCACCATGCCAGTGTGTGGTGATCAGGTTATCGATCTGCATAAGGCCGGCGTCCTTAACAGCGGCCATAATCCGGCTCGCGTCTCTGGCTGCGGCCGTGCCGCCGTTGCCGGTATCGATAAGTACGGATTCGCCTGACGGTGTCACGAAAAGAGTGGCGTTACCGCCCTCCACGTCTACCACATAAATGTCCAAAGTCTTGCGTGTTTGCGCCTGTCCGACTGGAACCATCCCTGCAACGCAAAGACCCAATAGAAACACGATTGTTAAGCGCATCGTAACTCCTTAGGGTCGGCCAGCGCCCTGGTCGAACACTTTACCGCCTGGAGGCTATCACATATTTCCCGGTGAGTGAGGAAATGTCGAGCGAGCACAGATGCTCGTCGCAAAATTAGGAGCGCTTTGTTCGTTCTTACTTGGGCGCCACGATTGGGACAGCCGCCCCAGCAGCAGGCCTCCATTCCCCATTTTCCTTCACAAAAAGCCGTAGGAAGGCGACTTCCGACGTGAACGAGGTCTTTCCATTGGCGTCGATGCTCTTGAATCGCGTATGATCCGTCGCCAACGCGAAGTTTCCGTAAACCGCCATCAATTTGAAACTGTCCGGATAAGGTCCGACACCGGAAACGTGTGCAGGTATCCCCGCGGTTTGCGAAGCGACCATCTCCGCCTTGGTTGAAAACTTCCCAGTTGCACCTACCTCGAAGAACTGGTCAGCCCAATATTTGCCCCGGAATTCCACGCAATCCTTAATGGTTTTATGATAGGGTCGGGCGCCAGACCTATACAGTCACTGTTGGTCAGCGTCCCACAGTACTTTTTCCAAATCTGTCCATTGCTTGTCGCCTTTTTTCATGGCGTCTTGACCAAAAGCCTGTGACGAGAAGACCGATAAAGCTATCACAAACACTAAACGAACCTTTGTCACCGAATCCTCCTCTTCTAGTTCGGCTGCTTTTACTATACCTGGTGCGGAGGGTCAACACCCGCGGATCGCCGGGCAAACTTATTCTTTCCGGAAACCCTGTCCGGAAAGCGGACTCGGCACGCCTCCCGGCCGGAACGCGAAATAAAAACAATCCGATACCAATAAATACGCCCAGAATGAGATCTTTATAAAAGAGCTGTCACGAGTATTGACTATGGCACTTTGGAGTGCTACCTTCCGGCCTACTTGGGGTGTCAGAATGTCAATTTCTGAAATCTCGTTGCAGACCCTGCCCTATGGTATTGAGGTGGACAGGCGGGCCGGAGAAATCCGCAAGGAAGGCTTGAAGATCAGCCTGCCAGAACAACTCTTTCGGCTCTTGGTACTCTTGATGGAGCATCCCGGAGAAGTTGT
>WNGI01001403.1_pt1 | contig 20442 bp, 18 predicted proteins | sample 5400621 | NCBI WGS metagenome assembly WNGI01 (sample SAMN13153374, study PRJNA577476) | soil metagenome | isolation source: 20 cm soil or saprolite under Garry oak tree replicate 1 | place: USA:California | collected 2016-06-15
CGCCGAGGTACGCCGTGACCCAGTCGAGCGAGTTGGCCGCGAACAGCGCGACGCGGTCCCCTGACTTGAGGCCAAGGGCACGCAAACCGCCGGCGATCCGGCCGGCCTCATCCCTCAGCTGGTCGCGGGTGATCTGTCGATCGCCCGAGCGCAGGACGACCGTGCGGCCGCCCTTGAGAAGCGCCTCGGGCAGCGTGCCGGAGCGCAGCCGGCGGCGCAGCGCCTCGAAGCCCTCGGTCACGCGCCAAACAATGCCACGGACGGGCGGACTAGGGTGCGACGACCTCCACCGGTTCTGCCTCGGTGTCGCGGACGTGTCCGGGACGCAGCAGCTGGTACAGGACGATGGCGCTCAGCGCGCCGAGGCCGAGGTTGTTGAAGGTCAGGGTCAGCCCACCGAGATGAATCGGGATGGCCTGTGTGGCCGGGATGCCGGCCGCGATGACCAGTGGAATCGCCGCCACGGCTAGATTCGCGCGCTTCGAGAAATCCACCTTCGCGTCGACCCAGATCTTGCCGCCGATCACAGCGATGAGGCCGAAGAGGTACATCTCGATCCCGCCCTGCACGCTCACCGGGATGCTGCGCACGAGGGCGCCGAAGATGGATCGCGGTCACAGCCGCAACCACGAAAACCATGATGGAGAAGACACGCGTGATGCCCATCACGCCGATGTTCTCCGCATAGGTCGTCTCGCCCGCTCCACCCAGCAGTCCGCTGATTGTGGTCCCGAGCCCGTCGCCAATGAACGTGCGCCCGAGCATGTGGCTCAGATCACGCTTCATGATGCCGCTGATCGCGTACACATGGCCGGCGTTCTCGGCGACCAGGATGACCGGGATGAAGAAGAACAGGCTGAGCGTTGTGCCGAACTGGCTGAAGTCAGGAAAGCTGAACGCCGGCACACCGACAAGCGAGGCCTGCCCGATGGCATTGAAGTCGATATGGCAGGCGGACTTGGCGTCCGCGCAGGGCGGATAGAAGGCGGAAACGAGGTAGCCCACCACGATGCCGATCAAAACCGGCAGCAAGCGTGGAAAGCCCCGGAGGTAGACCGCCGCGGCGACCGCGGCGAGCAGCGTGACCGTTGCGGTGAATGGTTCGCCGGCGTAGTTGCCGGTGGCGGCGCTCGCAAGCGCGAGACCGATGACCGCCACGACTGTGCCGGTGACCACCGGCGGCAGCAGGTATCGGATCGGGTTCACGCCGACGAAGTGGACGATCGCTCCGATGATCAGGTAGATGACCCCGGCCATCACGATGCCTGCGTAAGCCAGGCCATGGTTGGGGTTTTGCGTTCCCTGCACCGCCAGGACCGAACCTATGAACGAGAAGCTGGAGCCTAGATAGCTGGGGACCTTGAACCCGGTGACGAAAAGGAAGATCAGGGTCGCGACGCCGCTGAAGAAGATCACCGTATTGGGATTGAAGCCGAGGATGAGCGGCACCAGAACGGTGGCGCCGAACATGGCCATGACGTGCTGCAGGCCCATGAGGATGGTCTGCGGCCACGGAAGCCGATCCTCGGGATAGACGACGTCGCGCTCGCGCTTCCCAGTTGCCACCGCCATGGCTTCTCCCTCCAAGCGGCACCCGGCCCCCACCTCAGCGACTCGGGCCCGGCGTTATGGTAGCCGCCCATGTGGGCTTTGCAAGATGCGCGCCTGCCCACAGGCGCGATCGCGGACGTCGTCATCGACGGGGACCGGATCGCAAGGCTCGGAGCGGGCGCAGCCGATGGCCTGAAGGACCGCCTCGACTGCTCGGGCAAGCTCGTCCTGCCTGGCTTCGTCGACGGCCACGTGCACCTAGACAAAGTTCTGATCCGCGACGAGCTGCGCGAGCACGACGGCACGCTTGCCGGCGCCATCGGCGCGATCCACGAGCGGAAGCGGCGGTACACGGTGGAAGACGTGCGAGCGCGCGCCCGCACGGTGATCGAGGACTCGGTCAGGCTCGGCACCACGCGCCTGCGCTCGCACGTGGACGTGGACACCATCGGCGGCCTCATCCCGCTCGAAGGCGTCAAGGCGGCGGCGGCTGACTGCGCCGACATCGCCGAGGTTCGAACAATCGCCTTCCCGCAGGAAGGTCTCCTGCGTGATCCTGGCGCATACGAACTCATGGAGGCTGCGCTCGAGGCGGGTGCGGACGTGGTCGGCGGCATGCCGCACTGGGAAGCGGACGAAGACGCACAGCGCGAACATGTCCGGCTGTGCTTTGAGCTCGCGACACGGTTCAACCGCGACCTCGACATGCACGTCGACGAGACCGATGACAGTGCTGTGCGAACTCTCGAGATGGTCGCCGACGAGGCGCTGGCTCGCGGCTTCGTAGGTCGTGTGTGCGCGGGTCATGTTTGCTCGCTTGCCGCCACGGACGACGACTATGCGGATCGCGTCATCGAGAAGTGTCGCCGGGCGGAGATCTCAATCGCGGCGAACCCGGTCACCAACCTCGTCCTGCAGGGTCGCGGCGATCGGGGCCTGATCCGTCGGGGCACGACACGGATTGGAGAGCTGCGCGCGGCGGGTGTGAACGTGTTGTTCGGGCAGGATTGCGTGAAGGACGGTTTCTATCCGTTCGGCCGTGGCTCGATGCTCGAGGTGGCGTTGATCTCCGCGCACGCCGCGCACCTGACCAACAAATCGGATCTCGACTTTGCCCTTCGGGCCGTGACCGATGCACCGGCCCAGGCCATGCGGCTGCTCGACTACGGCCTAAGACCAGGGGCCCGCGCCGATCTTCAGCTCCTGCCCGTCCCAAGCTGGGCGGAGGCGATGCGCCTGCAGCCCCCGCCTGAGAAAGTGTGGTTCAGCGGACGGCTCGTAGCGGAGAACACTGTCCGGTCGACGCTGTACCGCGACTAAGCCGCCCGTTCGCCCCACCGCCGCGGAAGAAACTTGAAGCCTTCGCCGGCTTTGACAACTTGCCAGCCGCCTTCATGCACCAGGCGGTGATGGTGGTGGCAGAGGGGAAGCAAGTTGGGCAGGCTGGTCGGCCCGCCTCGACCGTAGAACTCGACGTGGTGCGGACTCGTCCAGTTGATAGGCCGGTCGCATTCCGGAAAGCCGCACGTGCGGTGCCGTGCCTTGAGGGCTCGCCATTGCGCCGGCGAGACGGCCTGCGTTGCGTGACCGACATCGACCACGACCGAGTCAGCCTTAAGCACGCGGCTCAAGGTCCCGTCGCAGGCCAGGCGCTGCACCGTTTTGCTCGAGACAGGCATCCCGTTCTGCAGCTCTGAGGCCGCCGCGCCGAGCTCACCCTTCAAGCCTTCGATCGTGGTGTTCACGTTGATGTGAGGCCTGACGCGGTTGCGGCGCGGCATGGTTCCTGCCTCCAGGGCGTGGTAGGTCAGCTCTGTCAACGCGTCGGCTCGGCGCTGCCTTGGCGTGCGCTTGTCTTCCGAACCCAGCGGCTTGGCCAGCGCGTCGATCGCCGACTTCAGGGCGGCCCCAGCCTCGGGGTCGAGCCAGCCGTCCAGCCGGTACATGCCGCCGGATTCGCTGAGGAACAGCTGGCGACGCTCGAAGTTCTCTTCCAATTCGCGGCAGAAGCCTTCCGGATCGACCTCATGCCAGGTCCTTGCCGCGATATCGCTTAGGTCTTTGATCGAAAACTTGCGGGCGAAGTCGATCCACATCTCTTCGTCGAGGCGAGCTCCGATCTCGCCCACGTGTCTCTGAAGGTGGCAGATAACCGAGGCCGCCTGATAGCCGATACCGCCCGCGCCCAATGACTCAGCGACCCGCGGCATCTCTTCCAGTTGCTCGCCGACGCAAAGCCGGTCGCCGGCTGAGCTTTTGGACATGGCGCAGGTCCTGGCAACCCAGGAACAGGCAGTCTGCCCAGTAAGGAGGTGATCGCCACGCTTCTTGGCTCGATTCACCACTTTGCAGAGGGTGCCCTGGAGGCTGTCCACAACCCCGGAAAGCTCTTTGGGATCTACGAAATCGAGGTCGGCATTGTGCTGGAAATCACGAACAGCTGCCTTGAGCGTTTCGAGATCGCCTGACATGCCGAAATTATAGCAAACAAATGTACGAAATGCAAGCGTTAACAGCCATCAAATCTATTCAGCGGGGCCACCCAAGCCCCACCCCAACTCCCCCTTCACCGTAATCCCCCAATGACAAGGATGGGCACCTGACTCCCCACCCCCGGCACCCTCCTCTCCGCCAGCACCCCCATCCCGGCCGAAGCCAGCATCGCCCCGATCTCCCCCCGCTCCGGGAACCGCCTCAACCTGAGCAGGCGCCGCACATACCGCATCAGACCGCTGGCGACGAAATCCGCCAGCAGCCACCTACCTCCCGGCGCCAGGACCCGCGACACCTCCACGATGCCCTGCCGCTGGTCCGCCCAGTGGTGATACGTCATGGTGCTGAAGACCAGATCGAACACCCCATCGGGAAACGGCAGCCTCTCCGCCGTGGCCTGGGCAAACGTGATCCGACTCCCGGCCGGCAGGGCCGCCCTGGCGTACCTGATCATCTCCGCCGCCGCGTCGACCCCCTCGAGCCGCGCCAAAGGAAACATCGGCTCCGCCGCCCGGAGCAACCGTCCCGTCCCGCATCCCACGTCGAGAATCGCCCCAGGCTTCGGGACCTCGACCGCGGCCATCTCCAGCAGGGTCCTCTGAACCGGCTCGAACACCAGCCTCTGCAGCACGTGACGGTCGTAAGTGGCGGCCCACCGGTTGAAACGGTCGACGTCACTCATCAGCTGTCGGCGCGCGGATCCTCGGCGGTCGCAATCGGCTGGTCAGCGGAGTGCGGCCGCACCGGGCTCAGGTGGATCTTGAACGCCACACCCGGCGCGCGAAAGCCGGTGGCGATGTGCTGGTTGTCACAGAACGGCTTGTGCAGCGACTGCCCGCACCGGCACAGTGTCGCGCGAGGCAGCGTCTCGACTGTCCCATCCTCATGACGCACCTCGACGTTCCCGGTCACCAGGAGTGGACCGTTGCGCATCGCGGTGACGGTCGTCGCGCCTGCATGCTCCTCTTGCGAACCCCCATCCAGACGCCTGTACATCAGCGCGCCGCTGGGGCAGCGCTCCACGACTTCGGCGATGACGTCGGCCGCACCGTCATCGGGCAGCACCCACGGCCGTCGCTGCAACTTGAACACCTTCGGATCGCCGCGCAGGCACTCTCCCACGTGGATGCAGATGTCGAGGTCGAAGGTCACCTCAACATCGCGGCCGCGATAGACCTTCCGCATCTTGCCAACAGTAGACTTTGAGCGCATGCCAGGGTCCGTGACTTCCAGGCCTCGGGCACCAAAAGCTCCTGGATCGAGGCGCGCCCCCGGCAAGGCGATGATCTCCTCCGACCGGATCTCCAAACGAGTGCGCCAGCTGGGTCGAGAGATCTCGGAGGTCTACGCCGACATCGAAACGCCTCTCGTCATCGTCGCAATCCTCAAAGGCGCGACTGTTTTCGCCGCCGATCTGCTGCGCAGCCTCTCCATCCCCGCGGAGCTGGAGTTCGTGCGCGCGGCAAGCTATGGGGCCGGAACCAACAGCGCGGGGCGTGTGAAGATCGCCCACATGGTGGAAGGCCCGCTAGCGGGCCGCCACGTCCTGCTGGTGGAGGACATCGTCGACTCCGGACGGACGATCGACACCATCGTCAAGCGTTTCCGCCGGATGAAGCCCGCGTCGCTTCGTGTCGCGGCTCTCCTCGATCGCCCCGCCCGCCGGGAGATCAAGGTCCAGATCGACTTCAATGGATTCGTCATCCCGGATAGGTTCGTGATCGGCTACGGCCTCGACTACGCAGGCCTCTACCGCGAGTTGCCCGGTATCTACTCCCTCAGCTAGAGAGCGGAATCGGCTTCCACTCCGGTTTGAGGAAGTCGACGAGCTCCTCGCGGTCGTCCCACATGACTGTCGTTCGCTCGGGTTCGGTGCGTGCCACGATCTTGCCGCCCCGCAGCACCAGCTTGCGCGGCGCGATGAGCCTGATGGCATCCATCTCGCTTGGAACGGAGAACGCGCAGAGGTCCGCGCGGCAGCCCGGCAGCAGTCCGTATTTCTCGAGGCCGAGGGCGCTGGCCGGGTTCCACGTGATCATGTCCATCAGCGTGCGAAGCTCGCCGTGACCTGACATCTGGCCGTAATGGGCCAGCACAAACGCCGCTTGCAATGGGTCCCCATAGCCGAGCGGGTACCACGGGTCCATCACCGAGTCGTGGCCGATGCAGACGTTGATGCCCGCGGCGAGCAGCTCCTTCACCCGAGTGTGGCCGCGCCGGATGGGGTAGCTGTCGAAACGCCCCTGCAGCGTCGAGTTGTCGAGCGGGTTGGTGACCATATGCATCTGCGCGCGCTTCAGGTTGTTGATGAGCTTGTACGCGTAAGCGTTGTTGTACGAGTGCATTGCGGTGGTGTGACTGGCCGTCACTCGACCCCCCAAGCCCAGGCGGATAGTTTCCGCGGCCATCACCTCGACGAAACGTGACTGGTCGTCGTCTGTCTCATCGCAGTGGATGTCAACACGCAGGCCCTTCTCAGACGCCAGGTCGAAGGCGAACTTGATCGAGCGCTCGCCGTACTCACGCGTCAGCTCGAAGTGCGGAATGGCGCCGACGACATCGACGCCCATGTCGACGGCCTTGCGCATCAGCTCCTCGCCGCCGTCGAACGACATGATGCCCTGCTGAGGAAACGCGACCAGCTGCAGCGTGATCTGGTCGCCGATCTCTTGGCGCAGCTCGGTCAGCGCCCTGACCGCCCGCAGCTCCGGATCGCACACGTCGACGTGGCTGCGCACGAACTGGACGCCGTTGGCGAGCTGCCACCGCAGCACTGTCCGGACCCGCTGCTTGACGTCGTCGACGGTCAGCTGCTTCACGCGGTCCGCCCAGATCGCGATGCCCTCGAAAAGCGAGCCTGACTCGTTGTGGCGCGGCTCTCCGACCGTGAGCACCGCGTCGAGGTGGATGTGCGGCTCGACCAACGCCGGGGTGACGAGAGCCCCCCCGAGGTCCACCGAGTGCCGAGCCTCCGGCTCGAGCTCGCTGATGAGGCCGTCCTTGATGCCGATGTCTCTCGTCTCAGCCTCTCCGGGGAGCCGGGCGCCGTGGAGCAGCAAATCGAGCATTTCCGGAAACCTAGCAGACGCTTAAACTTCGGACGTACTTTTTCGGCCGTTTTTCGAGATGGGGGAAGCGCCTATGCAAACGGTGCAGGAAGTCGAAAAGCACGTCCCGGTTCGAGAGGGCGACTATGGGGAGAGGGTCGCCACCGTCGAGCCAGGAGGCGTCGAGTACATCTCCCTGAAGGAGCGGCACGGGAAGCCGATCGACCTGTTCTGGACGTGGCTCTCGCCCAATCTCGAGTTCGCGACCGTCTACGTCGGTGTCCTGGGCGTCGCGGTCTTCGGGCTCAGCTTCTGGCAGACGGCGGTGGCCATCGTGGTCGGCAGCGCTCTTGGTTCGCTCACGCACTTCGTGCTTTCCTCATGGGGGCCGAAGTTCGGCGTGCCGATGATGGTCGAAAGCCGAGGTGCTTTCGGCTTTCTCGGCAACATCCTGCCCGCGGGACTGAATGCGTTCACAGGCACGATCGGATGGTTCATCGTCAACAGTGTCAGCGGCGCGTTCGCCCTCATGGCGCTAGGCGGGCTGATCAACCTCAACCTACCGTTCGCGATCGCATTCCTCATCATCGTGGTGGCGCAGGTTGCCATCGCGACCCTCGGCCACAACTTCATCCACGTCTTCGAACGCTGGGCTCTGCCCCTACTGGGCATAGTTTTCGCGCTCGCCACGATCTTCATATTCACAAAGGCGAACGTCGGATTCGGCGTCAACACCAAGGCGCCCGTGTTTGTCGGCGAGTTCGGCAGCTTCACGCTTCTGTTCACGGCAACGTTCGGCTACGCGGCCGGATGGAACCCGTACGCCGCCGACTACACGCGCTATCTACCACCCACCACCAACCGGACCATGGTCGGATTCTGGGCGGCAATGGGTGTCTTCGTCTCGTGCGTCGTGATCGAGCTCGCGGGCGCCGCCCTGGCGACGGTTGCCGGCACCAAGTGGGGACCGACGGACATCCCCACGGTGCAGCTTCAGCGGGCGATGCCCGATCTCCTCTACTACCTGACTTTGCTGTGCATCGCCGTGGGTGCTGTGTGCGCCAACGCGATCAACATCTACAGCGGCACGATGTCGCTGGTCGCGGTCGGCATCCGCGAGATGGGCCTCACGCTCCGTCAGCGCCGCGCATTGCTCGCGGTCGCAGCGGGCGTGCTCGGTTACATCATCGGGCTCGTCGGCCAGGCCAACGTCGGCCCCGGCAGCAAGTACGAGTTCTTCCTGCTCTTAATCAGCTACTGGATCGGGCCATGGCTCGCGGTCGTGCTCACCGATTACTGGATCCGCAAGGGCGATTACGGAGACGAGAGCATCTTCTACGACACCAAATACCAGCGATGGCAGGGAGCGGCCGCGATGGCGATCGGTCTGATCGTCTCCGTGTGGCTGTTCTCGAACAACATCATCTTCACAGGCTTGGTGCCTGCGGCCAATCCGGGCATCGGCGACATCACTTTCGTCGTCGGCTTCCTCCTGACAGGCATCCTTTACTACGCCTTCAACATGGTGGGTCGGCGCGCCACCAGCCCGGCCGGGATGGCCGGATCCCGGGCGTAACACCGACAAGCGGACGACAAGCGCCGCTGCCCGGGGCAGCGGCGCTACCTTTTATCTCCACATGAATGTCCACATCAAGGTCGGTGACATGCGCTTTGTCGCGCGGCTCGAGAGCAAGGCCGCGCCCCACACATGCGACGCATTCATGTCACTGCTCCCGCTGCAGACCCAGCTCATCCAGGCCCGCTGGAGCGGCGAGGCGGCATGGATTCCCCTGGGCGACCTCAAGCTGGACCTGGGCTACGAGAACCATACGAGCCATCCCGCCGCGGGCCAGCTCCTCCTCTACCCCGGCGGCATCAGCGAGACCGAGATCCTGTTTCCCTACGGCTGGACGCTGTTCGCCAGCAAGGCCGGGCAGCTCGCCGGCAACCACTTCGCCACGATCTTCGAAGGCAACGAACGGCTTCAGGAGCTCGGCGAGGTCGTGCTGTGGAGGGGCGCCCAGGAGATCTCGTTCACAGCGTCGTAATGGACGGCCGCAGCGTGATCGAGCGGTGCGACGTCCTCGCCGGCTGCACCGAGGAGCCCGGCAGGATCACGCGGCCCTTCGCGTCGGATGCGATGCGCCGCGCCCACCAGTACGTCCAGGAGTGGATGCGTCAGGCCGGGATGAAGGCACGGCGGGACAACATCGGCAACCTGCGCGGCCGGTATGAAGGGTCGGGCAGCGCCACGCTTCTGCTGGGCTCGCATCTCGACTCTGTCCGCGACGCGGGGAAGTACGACGGGCCCCTTGGCGTCATGGTCGCGATCGCGGCGGTGCAGCAACTCCAGGACCAGAACCGGAGGCTGCCTTTCGCGATCGAGGTCCTTGCTTTCGCCGACGAGGAGGGCCTTCGCTTCGGATCGACATACCTGGGCAGCCGCGCCGTGGCCGGCACATTTGACCGACGCGACCTTGATCTGGTCGACTCGGCCGGGGTCACCATGGCCGAAGCGATCCGCGCGTTCGGCGGGGACCCTGCGGGCATCGCGGAGGATCGCCTGAGCGGTGAGCTGCTCGGCTACTTCGAGGTGCATATCGAGCAGGGCCCGGTGCTTGAGGCTCGAGCTCTGCCGGTCGGCGTCGTCGGGGGCATCGCCGGCCAAAGCCGGATCCTGATCGAGTTCAGGGGCGTGGCCGGCCACGCGGGAACGGTTCCGATGGACCGCCGGCGTGACGCATTGACCGCCGCCGCGGAGCTCGTCCTGGCGGCGGAGGCTGCTGGCGCGACACAGCGGGGACTCGTGGCGACTGTCGGCCGGCTCGAGGTGGAGCCAGGGGCTGCGAACGTGATTCCCGGCCGCACGACCTTGAGTCTTGACGTCCGTCATGCCGACGACCGCATCCGACTGGAGGTGTGTGAGGCGCTCCTCTCACGGACGCGAGAGCTGGCCAAGCGCCGGAAGCTGGGGGTCGAGATCCGCCCGGTGAGCGAGAACGCTGCGGTGCGCTGCGGGCCTCGGATCGTGTCGCTGCTGACAGAGGCGGTCAGGGACTCGAAGCAGCAGCCCTTCGAGCTGACCAGCGGGGCGGGTCACGATGCCGTGGCGATGTCTTCACTCACCGACGTCGGCATGCTGTTCGTCCGCTGCAAGGGCGGCGTCAGCCATAACCCGGCGGAGTCCGTGACGGCCTCGGACGTTTCGATTTCGACGGACGTGGTCGGCCGGTTTCTCGAGCTCATGGCGGAACGTTGATAGTCCGCGGCGGGACCCTCGTCACCGCTCGCGGCGCGGACCGCATGGACATCGAGGTAGTGGACCGCCGCGTCAACGCCATCGGCCGAGATCTCGAGGCGCGCGGTGAGGAGATAGACGCCACCGGGTTTCACGTCTTTCCCGGCGGAATCGACTCGCATGTCCATTTCAACGAACCGGGCCGGACCGAATGGGAGACGATCGCCAACGGGTCCGCGGCGCTTGCCGCCGGCGGTTACACGAGCTTCATCGATATGCCCCTCAACAGCGCGCCGGTGACGACCACCGTGGATGCGTTCGATCTCAAGCTCGAGGCCGCCAAGCGCTCGTCTGTGGTCGACTTCGGGTTGTGGGGCGGCCTCGTGCCCGGCAACGTGGACCAGCTGCGGGGACTCGTTCATCGGGGGGTCGTTGGATTCAAGGCATTCATGTGCCCGAGCGGCATCGACGATTTTCCGCATTGCGACAGCGACACGCTCCGCCAGGGTATGGAACGGATCGCCGAGCTGAACTCGATACTGCTCGTGCATGCCGAAGCGCCTGCATTGCTCTCGGTGCCGAAAGGCACCAGGGCGCTGGATTTCATCCGCTCACGCCCCGTCGATGCGGAGGTCGAAGCCATCGGTGAGGCGATCGAGATGGCCCGCGAAGCGGGCTGCCCGCTGCACATCGTGCACGTCAGCACCGTCCCGGGGATAACGCTGATCCAGGAGGCGCAGCTTCGCGGCGACGACGTAAGCGGCGAGACATGTCCCCACTACCTGCTGTACGACGAAGAGGACATGCTGCGGCTCGGCGGGGTTGGCAAATGCGCGCCGCCGTTCAGGAGCGCTGGCAACCGCGACGTCCTGCTGGCGATGGTCGCCTCAGGCGAGATCGAGATGGTCGTGTCCGATCACTCGCCCAGCACTCTCGTGCTCAAGCAGGGCGACGACTACGCAAAGGTTTGGGGCGGAATCTCGGGCTGCCAGTCGACGAGGCAGCTGATGCTGGCGCAGCCAAACCTGGACCCAACCGTGATCGCGGCGGCCACGGCGACGAACATCGCGCGGCGGTTCCGCCTGCTGAACAAGGGCGACATCGCGCCGGGTTTCGACGCGGACCTCTGGATCGCCGACCTGAGCCACGAAGACGTCGTTCGCCGGGACGACCTGCTCTACAGAAATCCCTTTAGCGCGCATGAGGGCCAGAGGATTCGAGGCAAGACGATCAAGACGCTCGTGCGCGGCCGCGAGGTCGGCCACGGCGAACTCATCCGGCCAGGCGCACGCTCATAGCAGCGATCTCGCGCGTGATCTCTTCCTCGTCGGCGGTCAACAGCCTTCCATCGCGCACAGCCACCCGGCCGTTGACGACGACGGTCTGAGCGCGCGCGGGCGGTGCGAGAGCGAGTCCCGCGACAAGGTCCTTGATCCCGGCATGCGCGAGATCGTCGACCCGGAAGCACGCGATGTCCGCGCATCTACCGGGCTCCAGCGTTCCGCAGTCGTCGCGGCCGAGGCACTCCGCCCCGCCCTGAGTCGCCAGCCGCCAGGCGGTGCGGGCGTCCAGCGCCCGCGGCGAGGCGTTGCGCACGCGAGCCAACAGCAAGGCCTGGTGCGCCTCCATCGCGAGGTTCGCATCCTCGTTGCTGGCCGAGCCGTCGACGCCCAATCCGACCAGCGCTCCGGCGCGGATCAGATCCTCCACGCGGCAGATCCCCGCGCCGAGCCGCATGTTGCTCGAGGGGCAGTGCGCGATGCCCATCTTCATCTCAGCGATGCGCTCGATCTCAGCGTCGTTGAGGTGGATGCCGTGCGCGTACCAAACGTCATCGCCGATCCAGCCGAGGTCCTCCATCAGCTCCACCGGCCGGCGGCCGAACTTCTCGATGCAGAAGCTCTCCTCGTCGAGCGTCTCGGCCAGGTGGGTGTGGAGCCGCACCCCGTGCCGGCGCGCAAGCTCAGCCGAATCGCGCATGAGCTGCGGCGTGACAGAGAAGGGCGAGCACGGCGCGACGACGACCCGGCACATCGACCCGGGTTGCGGGTCGTGGAAGCGTCCGATCAGCTCCTCGGTGTGGGCGAGGATCTTGTCCTCCTCCTCGACGACGCTGTCCGGCGGCAGCCCGCCTTTCGACTCGCCGAGCGACATCGATCCCCGACACGGATGGAAGCGAAGTCCCAGCTCGCGCGCCGCCTCGACCAAGGCCTCGAAGATGCCGGCGCGCCCGTGAGGAAAGACGTAGTGGTGGTCGGTCGACAACGTGCAGCCCGAGAGCAGAAGCCGCGCCATGGCAGCGCGCGCGGCAACCTGCACCGTGTCCGCATCGATGCGCGCCCAAACCGGGTAGAGCGCGCGCAACCATTCGAAGAGCGTGCCGTCCGGCACGTAGCCGCGGGTCGCCCACTGATACATGTGGTCGTGCGCGTTGACAAGCCCGGGCATCGCGACGCAGTTGGGCTCATCGATGATCTCGTCGGCTGTTGGGGCCGGACCTGAACCGATCTCCACGATCATTCCGTCGCGAGCGAGAACCCAGCCGTTTTCCAGCTCCCGTCCGGTCCCCGTCACGACGAGGCCCGCGCGTAGAAGCAGGGTCAAAGCGTGATGTCGTGCGGTCGGACGGGCACGCGAGCCAGCTCACGCCCGGTTGCGGCGCGGATGGCCGCGACGATCGCGGGGCCCGAAGAGATCGTCGGCGGCTCCCCCACGCCCTTCAAGCCGTAGGGCGAGTTGGGATCGCCCAGCTCCAGGATGTCCATCCGCACGGGCGGCATGTCGAGGATCGTCGGCAGCAGATAGTCCGTGAACGATGGGTTGCGGATCACCCCGTCCTTGACCTGGATCTCCTCCATCACCGCAAGTCCCAGGCCCTGCGCCGCGCCGCCCTCGAGCTGGCCCTGCACCGCCAGCGGGTTGATCGCCTTCCCGACGTCCTGGGCGGTCGCCAGCTCCACGACCTTGAGCAGGCCGAGCTCGCTGTCGACGTCGACCACCGCCCGATGCGCTGCGAACGCGAACTGCATATGCGCCTCCGCCTGACCGGTCTCGGGGTCGAGGTGTTGGGTGCGCCGCGGATGAAACACTCGCGTCTCCTCGATCACCGCGTCGCCGAGAAGGGTCGCCAGCGCCACGATCGGCTTGCCGTCGGCTCCGACGACCTCGTCGTTGTCGATCCGCAGCCGGCTCGCGGGGTGCAGCTCCGACTGTGCGAGCTCCAGAACTCGTTTGCAAACGGCCTCGGAAGCCGCCTTGACGGCTCCGCCGGTGATGTAGGTCTGGCGCGAGGCTGACGAGGAGCCGGCGGAGCCGACATCCGTGTCGGCGTTCAACACGACGACATCGTTGACCCCGAGCTCCGTGCCGGCGATCTGGGCCTGCACCGTGACCACGCCCTGCCCCACCTCGGCCGCCGCCGTGTGAACCTCGACGCGCGGGCGCCCGTCGACGACGGAGAGGCGGACCCTCGCCGTCGAGTAGTCGTCGAAACCTTCGGAGTAGCCGATGTTCTTGAAGCCGACGGCGTATCCGACTCCACGCTTCACCGCCTCGCCATGGGTCGTGTTGGAAACTCCACCTGGCATCTCCGTCAGGTCCTCGCCGGCGGGCCCAGGCAGCGGCATCGCCTTGACCCGTCGCAGCAGCTCCGCGACCGGCACCGGCCCATCGATCACCTGGCCGGTGATCAGCTCGCTCCCCGTTTCTAACGCGTTTCGCGTGCGCAGCTCGACCGGCTCAAGGCCGAGCGCGGCGGCCAGCTTGTCCATCTGCGCCTCGTGCGCGTAACAGTTCTGCACCGAGCCGAAGCCGCGCATCGCGCCGCACGGAGGGTTGTTGGTGTAGACCACGACGCCGTCGATCGTCGCGTTGGGACATTCATACGGACCCACCGCGAAACAGGTTGCGTTGGCGATGACGGCGGTCGAGCTCGACGCGTATGCCCCGCCGTCGAGAACGATCCGCGCCTTGACGTAGACGAGCTTGCCGTCGCGGCTGGCGCCATGTTCATAGGTCAGGCGCCCCGGGTGTCGGTGGACGTGGCCGACGAACGATTCGGGCCGGGAGTAGGAGATCTTCACCGGCCGTCCGGTCTTCAACGCGAGCAGGCACGCATGCGCCTGCATCGACAGGTCTTCTCGCGCGCCGAAGGCTCCACCGATTCCAGCCATCGTCAGCCGCACCTTTTCCTTTGGGAGATCGAGGATGTTCGCCAGCTGCTCCTGATCGACGTGCAGCCACTGCGTCGCGATATGGAGATCGACGCCGCCGTAGCCGTCGGGAATGGCGAGCCCGGACTCAGGACCGAGCGGCGCCTGGTCCTGCATACCGATCTCGTACTCGCCTCGGACCACGACGTCGGCGTGCGCAGCCTGATCGCCGTGGCGGATCCTGATCTGGCGCGTGACGTTGCCGCCGGGATGGAGCTTCGGTGCGTCGGGAGACAGGGCCAGCTCAGCATCGGTGATGGGGCGAAGGACCTCGTACTCGATGCGCAACTTCTCAGCTGCGCGCCGCGCCTGCTCGGGATGATCGGCCGCCACCAGCGCGACTGCCTCGCCCCAGTAGCGGACGACGTCGGAGGCGAGCACCGGCTGGTCTTTGATCTCGAGTCCGTAGAGGTTCTGGCCGGGTACGTCGTCGTGCGTCAGCACGGCGCGAACGCCGGCGGTGGCGCGAGCTTCGGACGGGTCGATGGACAGGATTCGGGCGTAGGGATGCGGACTTCGCGCCGTTGCGCCCCACAGCATTCCTTCGACGTGAAGATCGGACGAATATGCGAAGTCGCCGCGCACCTTGGCGGGCCCGTCGTGCCTGAGAACGCTCTCGCCGATCCTCATGCCGAGCCTGCGGCCCTGTGCACCGCGGCGAGAATCTTTGCGTATCCGGTGCAGCGGCAGATGTTGCCCGCCAACGCCTCGCGGATCTGCGCATCGGTGGGATGCGGCATTCGCTCCAGCAGGTCGTGCGTTGCGACCACCAGGCCCGGCGTGCAGAAGCCGCACTGCACCGCCCCGGCCTCCACAAACGCTTGCTGGACCGTGCCGCCGTCCAGACCTTCGACCGTCACGACCGACCGGCCATTGGCCTGCCCAGCCTGGACGAGGCACGCGCAGACCAGCGTCCCGTCGAGATAGACCGAGCACGAGCCGCACTCACCCTGCTCGCACGCGTTCTTCGACCCGTACAGGCCGAACCTTTCGCGCAGCATGTAAAGGAGGCTTTCACCTTCCCAAACGCCGTCGACAGCGCGCGCTTCGCCGTTGACCACGCAGCTGACCTTCATGCCGCCCCCCACGCCCACGAGAGGCAGCGCCGCGCCAGCACGGCCAACGCGTGACGGCGGTACGCAGCGGTTCCGCGCACGTCATCGATCGGTTTTGCCGCCTCGGCGACCAGCTTCCCAAACCGATTCAAGGTGGCGCCACTCACAGGCCTGCGGCCCTCCCAGTCGAGCTCGGCCTGGATGAAGTTCTCCGCCGCGACCGCCCGGAGCGGTGTCGGCCCGGCCGAGCCGATGCCGGTACCAACACGCCGGTGACCCGGATCGATGGACAGCGCAAAAGAGCACACGGCGATGACCATCGCGTTGCGCGTCCCGACTTTGGAGAACTGCTGCGGTCCTGGCGCTGGCTGGACCAGAAACGCCGCAATGAGCTCATCCTTCCGCATCGCGTTTCGCTTGGGCCCGGTGAAGAACTCACGCACGGAGACGTGGCGAGTGCCGGCCTTCGATGCGAGCTCAACCCACGCATCCGATGCAAGCAGCGGCGGCAGAGCGTCACCCGCGGGCGAGGCGGTGCCCAGGTTGCCGCCGACAGTGCCTCGGTTGCGGATCTGGGGCGAACCGACCGTGCGCGACGCCATGGCGAGGCCAGGCAGGCGGTCGCCCAGCTCATCGATCAACCGTGTGTAGGTCACACCAGCACCGATGCGCAGCATCCCGTCCACAGGCCCCCACTCTCCGAGCTCGCGTATGCGCGTCAGGTCGAGAATCGACGTCGGGCGCCGATGATCGAGGTTGATCTCCACCATCACATCCGTGCCACCCGCGATGGGTGTCGCTTCGGGATTCGCGGCCTTCATTGCAAGGGCCTCCGACCACGTGGCCGGTTGAAGGAACTGCATCACCAGGCCAGGCCGGGCTCCGGAGCGTCGTCGCGCAAGACGGTGCCTTCGATCAAGCCGTACGGCCGGTCCGCGGCGTGGAAAACCTCGTTGTCGTTGGCCATGCCGAATGGCGAGAGGTCGACCACGAAGTGGTGCCGGTTCGGCATCGTCATCCGGATCTCGGCGACCTCCGCTCGAGCCTGGAGCACAGCCTCGCCCATGGCATAAAGCGTCTGCTGCAGCGAGAGGCTGTGCTTGGTCGCAAACGTCTCCAAGAGCAACCGCCGAATCTCTTCGAAGGACGCGCGCCAATCGATGTCCGAACCGGCGTAACGCCAGCGCGCCTCTACCGACGTGGCCAGAACGCGGTCGTGGGTCTCGGGCAGCGTCGTGAAACGGTCCTTGACGAAGCCGTGGAACTCCGAGCCTGTCGACTTGAGCACGACAAGGTCGCCGATACCGCCGACCACCCACGTGCCGTCATCGGTGCAGGTCACCATGGCCATGCGCTTGTCCGAACCGGCCCGCACGAAGGCGTGGTCGTGGGGCTTGCCCCGCACGCTGACACGCTCCCAGGCCTGCTCCCCGATGTGGACGCGTGCCCGATATACCGATGCGAACTCGCCCACGAAATGTCGCGCGAGCCTGATGCCGAACTCCTCGATCTCCCCGATCGGCTCGCGAGCGAACGCGAATACGGTGTTCTTCTGCGTGTCCGTAGGCACGACCTTGCTGTTGTCGCCGGTGAGATGGGTTTCGGCGAAGTCCCCCGCCAGCGCCACACTTACGGTCAGATCCCTCACCTCGTGCAGCGCGCCGGACTTGGTGACGCGCACCACGTGCGTCTCGGCCTTGCCGTACTGGTTGTCCCCGAGAAGGATCGTCACGTGCCCTTGTATGTGGTGTAGCCGAACGGGCTCAGCAGCAGGGGCACGTGCAGGTTTCCGCCTTCGAAGCTGAACACCACGGACACCGCCGGATAGAAGGCGCCCAGGCCTGATCGCTCGAAGTACGTGGCGGTCTCGAACTCGAGCCTGTACTCCCCGGCCTCGATGTCCTCATCGGTCAGCGAGCGGACGCGCCCGTCGGCGTCAGTCTCCGCGCTTGCAACCTGCTTCCAGTCGCCATCGGGCTCGTGGCGGTGCAGAGTCACGACCAGGCCGGCCGCGGCGGTGCCACGCATCGTGTCGAGCACATGAGTGGAGATGCTCATCGTTCGAGAAGCGCCAGCACCCGGAGCCTTGTAATCCTGCGCTGCTCCGCCGCCGCGACCTCCAGCTCCGTGTAAGGGTCGTTCTTCATGCGCTGGCGCAGCGCATGAAGGATCTCATCCGCGCCACGACCGCTGGCGGCGATGAGAAACACGTGGCCGAAGCGATCTTCATACCTGCGATTTTCCGACGCCAGGGCGGTGAGCGTCTTGGCGGACGCCTGACGGACCCCGCTTTGCTCGCGCTCCGAGGCCGCTGGGGCGTGGCCGCCGCCCTCGCCAATTCGCGGATGGGCCGCGAACGCTCGCAGCCAGTCGCCGGCGCTGAGCTCGGACCAGGCCTCCTCCGCGGCAGCAAACAGCATCTCGAGGTTGGGATACGGCCGGCCGCTCGCGACGCGCGCGGCCCAGGCTCGGTTTGCGAAACACGCGTGCAGCTCGTCCTCGGCTTCGGAGGCCGGCAGCGAGTTGAACGATTCGAGACCGGTCACTCAATCCCCAGCGGTACCAGCTCGAAGCGGTTGACATCGACCAGGCCGCGGTCGGTGATCTTCAGCTCGGGGATGACGGAGAGCGCGAGGAAGCTTAGGGTCATGAACGGCGACTCCATCGTCACGCCCATCTCTTGGAGCCTGCGCTCCATCGACTTCAATCGTTCATACACATCGGCAAGCGGCCGATCGCTCATGAGGCCCGCCACCGGTAGTGGAAGCTCCTCAACGACACGGCCGCCGTCCGCGATGACGATGCCTCCGCCGATCACAGCCAGCCGCATCGCGCACGTGGCCATGTCGCCATCGTCTACACCAAGCGCCACGATGTTGTGCGCGTCGTGGGCCACGGTCGACGCGAAGGCGCCACGTTTGAGCCCCACGTTGGTCGCAAAGCCAAGGCCGATGCGCCCGCTCGCGTGATGGCGCTCGATGACTGCGATCTTGACGAGGTCACGGCCTGGATCGGCAGTGACACAGCCGTCCCTGACCGTTGGCTCTACGACCTCAACGCCGGTGATCAGCTGCGCCGGGATGACGCGCATGACTCGAATCCTCTTTGGTCCGACCGCGATTCGAAAAGAAGTTGCGTCGACGGGAGCGACGGTGACGGTCTGCCGCACCCATTCGGGAATGTCGAGGTCCACGAAATGCGGCGGCGCGCCGCGCTTGAGCACCCGGCGAGGACGGAAGGACTTGAGATCGTCGAGGACCAGGATGTCGGCCTGGTAGCCGGGCGCGATCGCGCCGAGCCGCCACAAGCGGTGATAGGTCGCCGGGTTGATTGTTGCCATCACAACCGCGTCTTCAGGGCTGATTCCGTCCCCGACCGCGACGCGCACCATCTGATTGATGTGGCCCTGCTCAACGATGAAATCGGGCTCGCGGTCATCGGTGCAGAAAGCGCAGCAGTCGGTGCCGTACTGCCTGACCAGCGGCAGCAGGTCGCGAAGGTTGCGCGCGATGGACGCCTCACGAAGCAGCACCCACATGCCCAGACGCCGCTTCTCCAACGCCTCTTCGAAGGTCGTCGCCTCATGGTCGGAGCGGATGCCGGCCGCGATGTAGGCGTTCAGCGCAGGCCCGCGAACACCGGGTGCGTGCCCGTCGACGTGATCTGTCAGCCCGGTGCTCAGCTTGGCGAGCTCCGATGGCCGGCCTGCGATCACTCCTGGGAAATTCATCATCTCCGCCACGCCGATGGTGCGGCGACGGCGCAGCAGGCTCTCGATGTCGCCCGGCGTGAAGGGCCGCCGCGGGGACTCGAACTGCGAGGCGGGAACACACGAGGAGGCCATGACAAAGACATCGAGGGGCAGATCCGTGCAACAGTCGAGCAGCCAGTGAATGCCGTCGGTGCCGAGCACGTTGGCGATCTCGTGGGGGTCCGCGACCACTGCTGTGGTCCCGTGCGCAAGGACGGCGCGGGCAAACTCGTCGACCATCAGCTTGGACGACTCGATGTGCATGTGCGCATCGATGAAGCCAGGGACCAGGTAAGCACCTGAGACGTCTAGTCGCTCGCCGCCGTCATATCGACCCAGCCCGACAACGTGGCCGTCCTTGACTGCGACGTCGACATCCAGCCACTCCTTCGTGAACACCGAGAGGACATGGCCTCCGGACAGCACAAGGTCGGCCGGTTCGTCACCTCGCGCGACAGCCATCCAGTGTGCGTCGATGACGGAGACTTTAGCGATATGGCGAGCGCGAACGCCGGACCCATTGGCAGGAGCCTGAAGCGACTCGAGGACGGGCGCCTTCTCCGTGGCGAGGGGCGGTTCGTCGACGACCTGGCCCCGGTGAACTGCCTCCATGTCGCGTTGCTGCGGAGCCCCGTGGCCAGCGGACGGCTGGCGGGGGTGGACCTGGCGAGCGCCCGCGAGACACCCGGAGTCGTTGCCGCCTTTGCGGCAGGCGACCTTGCCGGCTCTTGCGGCGCCCTCGCCGTTCACCTGACCACGCCGGGCGCCGTCTCTCCCGAAAGGCCGATCCTCGCGGCCGACCGAATTCGTTTCGTGGGCGAGATGATCGCCGCCGTCGTCGCGGACACCCGGTACGCGGCCGCTGACGCGGTCAACCTGATCAGCCCTGATATCGAACCGCTCCCCGCCGTCGTCACTTTCGAAGATGCGATGGCGGAAAACGCGCCACTCGTGCATGAGGCTGTGCCCGAGAACCTCTACTACCTCGGCCATCGCACGTACGGGAACGTGGAGCAAGCCTTCGAGCAAGCGGACGTGATCGTGGAGGGCGAGGTGACCCATCCGCGCGTCTCGCCCGCGCCCATGGAAGGCCGTG
>WNGI01001318.1_pt1 | contig 20407 bp, 15 predicted proteins | sample 5400621 | NCBI WGS metagenome assembly WNGI01 (sample SAMN13153374, study PRJNA577476) | soil metagenome | isolation source: 20 cm soil or saprolite under Garry oak tree replicate 1 | place: USA:California | collected 2016-06-15
GAACCTGTCGTGGGTCGTGATCGGGCTCTTCCTGTTGGTCTACCTCGGGCTTCTCGTACTCGCCATCCGGCGGCCGCTTTTGGCCCGGTTGGCATTGCGCGAGGCGGTGCGGCGGCCGGGCCAGTCCGCCGTGGTGGTGCTCGGCCTGATGATCGGAACGACAGCCATCTTCGCAACGCAAGTCCTGAGCGACTCATTCCTCGAATCGGCTACGCGGAGCGCGTACCTGGCCTGGGGCAATGTCGACCTGCTCGCCGACGATGGCGGCCGTTTCTTAGATCCGGCGCTGGCCTCGGCGCTCGCTGCCGATCCTGGTCTGCGGTCTTCATTGAAGGGAGTCCAGGCAGGTGTCGAGCTGCCCAGCTCGGTCGTCGACCTCGATCGCGGGAATGCCAAGGGCCTCGTCGTGCTCGTCGGGTTCGACCCGGCCACTCAGGCCCCGTTCGGCAGCTACCTACTTACAAATGGAAAAAGCACGTCGGGACAGGATCTGGGTCCAGGCGATGTGTTGGTCTCGTTGTCGCTTGCGACTGCCCTTGAGGCAAGGGTAGGGGACCGGCTTCGAGTCACCGTGGGTTCCCAGCAGGCAGCGGAATTCCAAGTCGCCGGCATCGCCGAGGTCGAAGGCCCAGGCGCCTACACCCTCCGGCCGGCACTTTTCTCTCCACTCGCCAACCTACGGCCACTGACTGGAGACCAGGGCGTCAACGTCATCCGCGTGGCGGTTCCCGGCGATGGCCGGGCGGAGCTGGACCGGGCTCATGAGCTGGCCCCACAGGTGCGGAAGGCCCTGCAAGTAATGGCCGGCGGACCGAGCTTGCAGGTGCGGGAAGCCAAGCGCGAGGACGTCGAATTGCTGATCAAGAGGGCCGAGAGTGATCGAAGCATCTTCACGGGCCTCAGCCTGTTCGTCGCCCTGACGGGGTCGGCCTTGGTGGTGAACCTCGGACTCGCCCTGGCTGAGGAGAGGCGCCCGCGACATGCCGTGCTGCGCGCCCTGGGACTCGGCCGGACCGGCGTGGTCACCCTGTCGGTCCTGGAAGGCGCACTCTACAGCCTGGTTGCCGCGGCCGTGGCCCTCGTGCCGGGTTCGATCGCCGGCCTCGCCCTCGCGCGGACTCTGCAGGGCGGCAGCCTGCTGTACGCAGGCCCGGTCGAGGCCCGCACCGCGACGACGCTGTACCCGATCGCGCCCGGTTCGATGGCCCTATCCATTGCGATCGGCGCCCTGATCGTGCTCGTCACCCTCTTCGGGACCTCCATCCGGAGCTCCCGGATGCAGATCTCATCGGCGATCAAAAACCTGCCGGAGCCGGCCGGCCACAAGAAGCGATCCGTCTGGGGCAGCGCGCTCCTTGGCGGCCTGGGCCTGGGATCGATCGCTGCTCTCGTGGCTGGGAGCCTTCCTGTTCGGCTGGCGGGCGGGGTAGGCCTGGTGATCCTGGCGGCGGCACTGGTCGGCGGCCGCATCTCTGAGCGATTGCGGTCGACGTTGACCGGAGCCGCCCTGACGGTGTGGGCGGCGGCCGCGGTGGGCAGCATCGCGCTCGGAAACTGGGACGCCCTGGTGCTCGTCCTCAGCGCCCTCGTCTCGGTCTTCGGGCTGAGCCTGATCGTGGCCTCAAACATCCGCGTCCTCGAGATCCCCGCCGGCTGGCTCAAGGGCGGTGCCCGCGTGACCATGAGGCCGTCTCTCGCTTACCTGACGCGGCGGCCGCTGCGGGTCGGCCTCGGCACAGGCGCCTTTGCGCTCGTGCTGGCCCTGATGACGATTTTTGCATTGATCATTCCGACCTTCCTGGCGCAGGCGCGCTCCAGCTTGGGTGAATACGACATCCGTGTCGTCGCTCCGACAACACCCGGCTTGTCGATTCCCGATTCAGTAAGGCCTGAGATCTCGCGCCAGGTCGTGATGCCGACCCGGCCGTACCGCGGGGAAACCATAACGAGCGCCGGAGATACACGGAAGGACCGGTACATACCCCTCTACTCGCTTAGCGGCACCGAGTTGTCGGCCCAGCCCTTCCGGCTCAGCAACCGGGAAAGTCGGTACAAGAGCGATGCCGAGGTCTGGCACGCGCTGGCAGCCGACCCCCATCTGGTGGTGTCACCCATATTCAGCAGCCCCGGGATTACGGTCACGCTGGCGGGGCCAGACGGACCCGTGCAGTTTCGGGTCGCGGCAGTGGTTGAAAGCCTTGGGCTCTGGGGCATCGCCGGGTCTGAAGCGGCGATGGCGGTCTTCACCACACTTCCGGTGGGCACCACCATCATGGCCCGGACGGTGCCTGGCGCCGACCCGAGTGCGGTGGCCAGGCAGATCCAGCGGGAAGTCTTCAGCCAGGGCGCGGAGGCGACGACCATCCAGGAGATTTTTGATGCCAGCTCTCGCGGCCCGCAGGCCATCGTGGACACGATGCGAGTGCTGCTTGGGATCGGACTTCTGGTCGGGGTCCTGAGCCTTGGCATCCTGGCACTCAGGGCGGTGGTCGAGCGGCGCCGCAGCATCGGTGTGCTCCGAGCCCTGGGCTACAGGCCTGGTCAGGTGCTGGCAGGGATTGTCTCGGAGGGGCTGATCACAGCGACCTGCGGCGCGCTCGTTGGAATCGGGGTCGGGGCGCTGATTGGCGTCATCTTCTACAACACGTTGCTTCCCGGTGCAAGCCTGGTGTTCGATGGCTCATCGCTGGCCATCACAGTCGGCCTCGTCTTTCTGTCGGTGCTGGCCGTGACAATTCCGTCCGCACTACGCGCCGCCCGCCTGCCCGTCGTCGAAGCCTTGCGAGTGGAGGACTGAACTCGCGCGTGGCGGTTTGAGGACATGAACCTGGCCTCCGTTGCGATCGGGATTTTCGTGCTCGTATATGCCGGGCTCGTCGTGATCGCCTTGCGCCGGCCACTTCTTGCGCGGCTGGCTTTGCGGGAGGCGGTGCGCCGGCCCTGGCAATCGGCTGTGGTCGTGCTTGGCCTGATGGTCGGAACTGTCTCCATCTTCGCGATGCAGGTCTTGAGTGACTCCTCGCTCGAGTCGCAAACGCGCGGTGCATACCTGGCCTGGGGTCATGTTGACATGGTGGCCGCCGATGGAGGCCGCTTCTTCGACCCCGCACTGGCATCTGGGCTGGCCGCCGATCCGAAGCTGCGGTCTTCGCTCGCCGGGGTGCAGGCCGGCATCGAGCTGCCTAGCTCGGTAGTCGACCTCGATCGAAACAATGCCAAGCCCCTGGTCATGCTGGTCGGGTTTGACCCTGCTACTCAGGCCGCCTTCGGCACCTACCGGTTGAAGGACGGAACGTCGACAATGGGCAAGGACCTCGCTGCGGACCAGGTGTTGATCACGGCTTCGCTGGCCGACGCACTGGAGGCGCGCAGCGGTGACCGGCTTCGGGTGTCCATCGGTCCCGGTCAGGTGATCGAGCTCCGAGTGAAGAACATCGCCAAGGCCGAGGGGCCCGGCGCCTACACGCTCCGGCCGGCTCTGTTCGTTCCTCTGGCCAACCTGCGTCCGATAATCGGCGACCGCGGCATCAACATCATCCGGCTCGCGGCTCCTGGCGACGGCCGGGCCGAGCTGGATCGGGCGCATGAGCTGACGGCTCAGCTGCGAGCGACCATCGAGGCACTCCCGGGTGCGCGCGGATTTACGGTGCGAGAAGCGAAGTGGGAGGACGTCGAAGCCCAGGTCAGACAGATCGACGCGGTACGAGGCGGCTTCACCGGCCTCAGCCTCTTTGTCACCCTGGCCGGCTCGGCGCTGGTGGTGAATCTCGGCCTTGCCCTGGCCGAGGAGAGACGGCCGAGGCACGCCGTTCTCCGAGCGCTTGGGCTCAGCCGGGCCGGCATGGTCATCCTGTCGGTGCTGGAGGGAGCCCTCTACAGCCTGGTCGCGGCTGTAGCTGCGCTTGTGCCAGGCGCCGTAGTCGGCCTCGCCCTCGTCCGGATGGTGTTCAGCCAGACCCAGAGCAACGGGATCGAGAACCTCGCCTGGCCAGTGCAGTATGCGATTGCGCCGGAGTCTATGGCCGTCTCCATCGCGATCGGCGCCCTGATCGTGCTGGCCACCCTCTTCGCCACGGCCGTCCGGAGCTCGCGAATGCAGATCTCGTCGGCGATCAAGAACCTGCCCGAGCCCGCCGGCCGCCGGAAGCGATCCATCTGGCGAATCGGGCTGATCGGCGGCTCCGGCCTAGCGTCGCTCGCGGCAGTTGTCGGGGGCAACCTCCCGGTCCGGCTGGCCGGCGGGGTGGGCCTTGTGATCCTGGCCGCGACTGTTGTCGGCGGCAGGGTCTCAGGCCGGTTGCGGGCGACCTTGTCCGGGGCTGCCCTCGCGGTGTGGGCGGCGACCAACCTCGCCGCGATCGAGAACATCGCAAGCTGGGAATCAGGCGTCGCGGTCGCGCTCGGCGCAGTCACAGCGGTCTTCGGGCTCAGCCTGGTCGTTGCCGCCAACCTTCGGGTCCTCGAGATCCCTGCGGGCTGGCTGGAGGGCCGGGCGCGGGCGACACTGAGGCCTTCCCTCGCCTATCTCACCCGGCGACCGTTGAGGGTCGGACTGGGCATCGGTGCGTTCGCGCTCGTCCTGACCCTGCTGACCATGTCATCGGTGTACATCCCGACCTTTGCCGGCCAGGGCCCCGCCGGCCTGGACGAATACGACATCCGCGTCAATGCGCCGACCACCCAAGGTTTGTCGCTCCCCGATTCGGTACGCCCCCAGATCGCCCGGGCGATCACGATGGCGACCCGGCCCTACCGCGGCGAGATTGACACGGGGACACGCCAGCAGGATGTTTACGAGCCCCTGTACGCGCTCACCCGCTCCCAACTGGAGTCACAGCCCTTCCAGCTCATCGACCGGGAGAGCCGCTTCAAGAATGATGCGGAGGTCTGGCAAGCTCTGGCGGATGACCCGCGTCTCGTCGTGTCACCCACCTATCTTCTCGGCTCAACGATCACGCTTGCCGGACCGGACGGGCCCGTGAAGTTTCAGGTGGCGGGGGTCGTGAGGAGTATAGGTCTATGGGGCCTGGCCGGCTCGGAAGCCGCAATGGCCCCCTTCGCCACCCTACCGGTTGGCACCACCATCCTGGCCAAGACAACGCCGGGCGCCGACGCCAAGACGGTGGCCCGCCAGATCCAGCGTGAGGTTTTCAGCCAGGGGGCGGAGGTGCTCACCGTCCAGGAGCTGAACGACTCCACAATCGGCTGGACCGCGGCACTCGTCAACCTCATAAGGCTGGTGATGGGGATTGGACTGATGGTCGGGGTCCTGAGCCTGGGAATCCTCGCCTTGAGGGCAGCCATCGAGCGCCGCCGCGGGATCGGCATGCTGCGTGCCCTGGGCTACCGGCCGGGTCAGGTGTTGGCCGGGATCGTCTCGGAGGCGCTGATTACAGCGACCAGTGGTGCGTTGGTCGGGCTTGCGGTCGGTTTGCTGATCAGCGTGATCGTCAGGAATGTCACCATGCCCACCGCCAAACTCGAGATCGACAGCGCATCACTGGCGGTCACCGTCGGCCTCATCTACCTCGCGGTGCTGGTGGTCACGATCCCGCCGGCCCTGCGCGCAGCCCGTTTGCCAGCCGTTGAAGCGCTGCGTATGGAGGACTGAGCGAAAAGCCTGAGGTGCCCAACCTGAGCCAGCTCGATCGCCCGAACATTCTCCTGGGGGCGCTGGTGGCGGCGATCCTCGTGATCGCGCTGGCCACCTCGGCGGCCTCGGCCGTGACGCGCCGGCGCAAGGAGACGGCAAGCCTCTCGGCCATCGATTTCGTGCGCAGCTCATTTGCCAGTCAGCTCGCTCGAGGCGTGCCGATGGGCGAGCTCCTGCTCCAGATGGTGGAGGCGCTGCGGGACGGCTTTAAGCTGGATGCCGCAGAGCTCTGGCTCTGCGAGGGAGGCAGCTTGCGACTCGCGGCGGCCGAGCCGCGGGCCGAGAGGCAGCCCATCCCGATCACGCCCGCCGAGGAGGCCATCGCCGCCAACGCCCAGGTCTCGAGCGCCGGCTGGGCCAGGGTGTGGGTGCCCGCCCTGCTCGATGGCCGGGACCATGCGAGTTTGCGGATTGCGCCGGTCAGCAACAGCGGTCAACTGTTCGGCCTTGTCGTGGCCGAGCGGGCTCGCAAGGGCGAAAGCCTCGCGACCGAGGTCGATGTCACCCTCGAAGAGGTGGCGCGGGAGCTCGGCGTGGCGCTGAAGAAAGCGCACCTCGACTCGTCGCTCCAAGAATCTCTCGCGCAACTGCGCCGGCAGGCGGCCGAGCTGCAGGCGTCGCGGGGACGATTGGTCGCGGCCGCCGATGCCGAGCGAAGACGCATCGAACGCAACCTGCACGATGGCGCCCAGCAGCATCTCGTCGCCCTTTCCGTCAAGGTGCGGCTGGTCGAGCAGTTAGCGGAACGCGACCCCGAACGAGCGAGGTCGCTGATGAATCAGCTCCAGGATGACGTGAGGTCGGCCATCGAAGAGCTGCGGTCGCTAGCGCACGGGATCTACCCACCGCTGCTTTCCAGCGCGGGGCTCGGTGTGGCTATGAGTGCGGCATGCAGGCGAGCGCCGCTTCCGGCGAGCGTCGAGGCGGACGGCGTCGGCAGGCATGCCCCGGAGGTGGAGGCGGCGGTGTATTTCTGCTGCCTCGAAGGGCTTCAGAATGCCGCCAAACATGCAGGTGCCGGAGCGTCAGCCCGCGTGCGGATATGGGAGGAGGCGGGTGGCCTGCTGTTCGAAGTCAGTGATGATGGCGCCGGCTTTGCCACCACCGACCATGCTGATGGCGCTGGCCTGACCAACATGCGCGACCGCCTGGGAGCCGTCGGTGGCTCGATGAGAGTGGAATCAGACGGCCAGGGAACTCGGATCCAGGGTGTCGTGCCGGTGAGCGCCCCCAATACCAATCGAACCCCGGCCATCGCCCCGGATCGGGCCGGATGAGCTATCGCTCTGGGTCACATATGAAATATCTATATAAGGACGCGCGACAACTCGGCTGCACTCGTCGATCAGCGCGTTGTAGTGCAGCTGTAGTGCGGTTGTAATAAAGCCGGAAACCGACGGCCCGACGAAGCCGATTTTAAGGTTCAGATTTGGCTCCCCTTAGTGGACGCTCTTCGAACTTGTCTCCTCGGCCCAGGCTCTGAACTGCGCGAGATTCTGGAACATGCCCGGCTGATGGACACCACGGCCGGCCAAGTGGCATCTCAAAGGTGATCGTCCTGCGGCGGTTCTCAGGGTGCCGCTCCTTCTGGGTGGACCCAAGTTCCCACTATGCGAACCCACCCGACGTATTCGATGGAGCCTTCTACGAACTCGACTAAATCCATGACCGGCGCGACGGCTGAGGCGCCAATCCGATCCAAGCGAAACGAGAACCCCGGCTGTTAAGGCTGAGGCGTCACCTCCAGGCTCCGACGATGGCGCCCATCACGACATACGCAGTCAGCGCCTCGGGCAGTGCAATCGCTACCGTCCGCCAAGGCTTCCGCTCAAAGGAGGCTTGCCCAATGATGTACGGGACGACCAGCCCCAGCCACGCCAGGAAGCCGACCTCCGCTCCCCCGCCGATTCCATTAACCGCCGCCCACCCGGCGAACACCGCCAGAAAGTAAGCAACCACAACCCTGGTGACTAAAGCGATGCTCAGCTGGGCCGGGGTCGGACGGGCGTCGTCCGGCGGCCGGCCGAGGCGCCTCGAGAAGGCAGGGGCCAAGACTGCCCAGTAGGCCCCCCCGAGAACAAACACGACTGCCGCGGCGGCGACGACCGCAAGAAGATTGACGGACGGAAGAGCGACCACTGCCTACCTCCTCAACCGGGCGACGGTGACGCCGCTCCAATGCAGTATTAACACTAGAGTCGTCTTTAGTCAAGCCTCTAGTAAGCTATTGGCATGACCCGCAGGTCGGCCGCGCCAGGAGCGAGCCGCCGAGAGCGGGCCGCCGCCACCAGGCAGCGGATGGTGGCGGCGGCCTATCGGCTGATGTCCACTCGCGGCTACGGAGAAACGAAGATGGCTGACATTGCAGCCGAGGCCGGGGTCTCCGTCCAGGCGGTGTACTTCACGTTCCACAGCAAGCCTGCCGTAATGCGTGCCGCCTTTGAGTTTGCGGTGAAGGGCGACCATCTCCCCATCCGCCCAGTTGAACGACCTTGGTTTGCGGCGATGGAAAAAGAGCCCGACTACCGGCGAGCGCTCGCCATCTTCGTCGACGCGACCGCCGCGATCCTTCAAAGAGTCGCGCCTCTTGCGGCGGTCTTCAAAACGCTCGTAGACGACCCGGAGATCGAAGACTTCCACGAGTTGAGCGGGCGATTGCAACGTGACGGCTATCGCATCGTCATCGACACCCTGGCGCGAAAGCGACCACTCCGCAAAGGCGTAAACGAGGAGGACGCGACCACGATCTTGCTGGTGCTGTTGGGGACCGACGTGTATCGGTCGATGCTGATCGATCACGGCTGGTCCGAGGAGAAGTGGCGGACTTGGGTTATCGAGACGCTCTCGGAAGCGCTGTTTGGACAACGGGCCGCAACGCCAACCACCACTTTTCGGACCAAGCCATGAAGGCTCCATGAACACGCCATTTGTGTAGTGAGCTGGGCCAAGATCAAGTCGGTGGCGGGCCGCGGTGGACTCAAAACCACCTCCGTCATAAAGGCGCGCGCGCCAGACAGGAGTTCGAATCCTTCTTGGGTCGTCCGGCATGCATCGCGGCGATCAACAATATATGGGGTCCGTTGGTGCCGCTTGCGCAATGTCTAGGGGCGACGCTGAATGCCAAATTGGCTCCGGAGCAGGGATTCGAACCCTGAACCTTGCGGTTAACAGATGCAGCCCGTTCAGAACTGGCGGTCTCAATTCACGGCGTGCCGCTGGGTGCCGCGAGATATCACCGTTTGCCACTGGCGTGGCTGTACGAATACCAAAGGCTCTCTTGACTAGACTGCGGACGTTATGGCACGGAGCCTGCGCTGGCTGGCCCTTGCGGGCGGCCTAGCCCCGCTCCTCTTCCAGGTCGTGCTCGTAATTGAGGAGAGTCTCCAACGCAGGTTCTTGCTCTCGATCGGCTTCGACCCGCTGAAAAGCAGTTTCCCGAGCGCGAACGCGCTGGGGCCTCTGGGCTGGATGCAAACGCTCAACTTCATCTTGCTAGGCGTGCTGGTGATCGGCTTCGCATACGCCCTACACCAGGGCATCCGTGGTGGCTCGGCCGCCGGGCCGATCTGTATCAGCATCGTCGGTGCATGCACGATCGTGGCCGGTCTCTTCCCCACCGATCTGCCCGTGAGCTCCCCGCCGCACACGTTCCATGGCTTGGTACACGCGCTGGCCTTCATCATCGCCAGCTTGGGCACACTGGTCGGCTATGTGCTGCTAGGGCTTCGCTTCCGGAGTGACTACTTCTGGCGGGGCTATGACTTCTTTTCATTTGCCACGGCGCTGGTGAGTGTGCTGGCTTTCGTGGGCGCAAACCTGGTCAAGGGAGTGGTGATCGCATATGCCTTTGCCGGCATGCGAGTCATCTGGTTCGCTGTCGTCGGGCTTAGGCTCTGGTCGGCGTCAGCTCCGATTGGGGCGCCGCGTCCCGGGGGTTTTCTGACCGGCGCCTAGTAATCTGAGTTCCGAAAAATCGTTGCGAGAACTCAGCCCGAGTCTGAAGGTCGCGATACAAAAGCTGGTTATCCGAAGCATTCACACCCTCCCCGGACAACATAAATATGAGGACGCGCGCGACGTTTCCGCGCGGTACATGGCCGACAGCCGATGACCGACGTCTTTGACTTAGCGCGGTTGAACCGCGGACAGCGTGCGCGGCGGCCAGAGCGTCAGGTAGACGCTGGTGACAACCACCCAGACGAGCCAGAGCAGCTCAGGTACGACGATGAGGTTGGTGACTGCGAATTGCACCGCAACCAGCAGGCTGATGGCGATCACGCCTGCCGGCACACCAAGCCAGAGTGGCAGCGCACGATGGGCGAGGCTGAGCGCCGTGACCGCCAGCAGCAGCGCTGCCTGCAGGTACCAGGTCACGAAGAATGCGAAGGTGTTCATTTCGAAGAGCGCGCGGGCCAGATTCGGATCGAGCGGCTGAGCGTGATACACGAGAGCGAAGTACGCTGGCGCGCTTGACAGCTTGACGGCCACTGCGCTGACGCCGGCGCCGAGCACCGCTGCCGAGAGCCATGCGGGAGCCGGTTCGGAGCGCCGGAGGATTCCCCAGAGCGCAGCGACAAAGAAGACCTGTAGAAGAATTGCTAGGGCTTCGAGGTGCGCCGCTTGCGAGTATGCATGTGCGGCGTAATAACTGGCGATCGTTGCCCCGTCGGCTCCCAGGTTTGGTGCGTTCGAATTTCCGCCGCCACCCGTCGCGATAACGGCAATGATCACGTAGAGCGCGCCACAGGCGGTCCCGATCCGCGCCAGCCACTCGGTTACCACTCTTGAGTCCTGCCTCCGAGAACCGGGGCTGCTTGTGACCCCCTACACTTCGCGGCCAGTCTAGCGCGCCTAATTCCCGGCGCGAAACACAGCTCAACGATTGCGCCGGGACCTTGCATCGCGTCCGGGACTGATTCCGAGCAAGTTCGCGATAGGCTCGGCCTTTTATCGCTAGCACGCCGGGCGCCTGATGGCGTCCCGGCACACCAATGGTTGGCCGCAAAAGCCAATCGCCGAGGTGCGTCGCCGAGGCAGAGTAGCCTGGGTTAAGCGACAGTCCTTGACGAGGGAACCAGCTCGTGATAGTAGCCTTGACGCGCTGGTCTGAGACCGGGCCCCGCGGTTTGTTGCTGCGATATTCGTTACCGTCTCTGGCAGGATGACCGCGAAGAGGACACCAGAGCGGCCGCTGGAAGAGCCTTTGGGCAGATCTCTAATGCGCCGGAATAATTCGGGCCACGTCGATTTCAGGACTGACGATGTACCTTCTAGCGGTGGCGGAGTGGGAAGACGGCCGCGGGCCGCTGATCGGGCGCCTCGTTGGAGTCCTTCTGCTGGTCAGTTTAGCGGCCAGCTTCGTGGACCCAGCCGGCACCAGCAACAAACTTTTCGCCACGCTCTCGACACATCAGATTGTTGACTGGGCGGCTCACAACGGATCCGGGATTTCGGTTACTGGGTTCGTGGATGGGCTGCAGAACAGCCTCCTTGCAGTCGCCGTCGTGCTTCTGATCCGGCTCATTCGTGGCCGCGGCATTCTTGCTGCGGCGGCGTATGTGTCGGTGGCCGCCTTCATGGCCATCGGCTGGGTCAAAGCCGGGACTGTGTGGGCGCTCGCTGACACGGCTGAGCAGAGCGGGAGCGATGCGGGGGTGGTCGCACTCTTCAAGCTCGTCCATGTGATGACGTTCACGGACGGCTTCTGTTTCGCGATCGCTCTCAGCTGCGTGTCCGCGCTGATCTTGCGCACGCGCCTGGTCCCCGCGCTGATCGCATGGCTCGGCTTCGTGGTCGCACTCGTGCATTTCTTGGCTGTACCGACGCAACTGCTACTCACGGGCACCGTCGGGGGAATCACTGGGCCAATCAGTGTTGTTTTCGCGCTCTCATGGCTCGTCGCCATGGCCGTCCTTATGCTCGTGCGGCCTATTTGGGAACCGACCGCGATAGGAACCCCGAACCCTCATTGAGGTTGGACCACTAAACAGGGACCGGTCACCACCCCGCGATCCCGCTGATGGCCAGGATCGCCGTTGGATCAACCCGGGCTGTAGGGCTGAAGCGCAATGCGCGTATCGAAGTAGATGCTCACAGAAACTGCTGGGCGCCAGTCTCGGCCCTTGATCCCTGAGCTCGATACTGCCCTACAACGCATACCACTCCGTGCCTCCGGCGCCCGGCGCAATCCGTGGTCAAATTGCTGTCACCCAGCGGCTCACAGAGCGCCCCCGTACGTATTTTGAGTTGAGATTTGGCTCCGGAGGTTTGGCTCCGGGACAGGGATTCGAACCCTGAACCTTGCGGTTAACAGATCGCTGCAGCCCGTTCAGGAATGGCGCTCCGAATTCGGTGCGTACCGCGGAGTTCCACCACGTATCACGGATTGCTACCGGCGTTGCTGTACGAACGGCCTCAGCGGCCCTTCCATCGTGCCGGGCGCTTGGCGAAGAACGCCTCGATCCCCTCCCGGAAGTCTTCGCTCATGTAGGCCTTTATCAGCAGGTCCGAACCCCCGTCCGGCGGGGTCATCTGCACGCGGATACGGCGGAGCGCCTCCTTAGCCGTCTCCAGCGTGAGCGGTGCATTTGCGGAAACCGTGGAGCAGATCTCCATGACCCGCGGTTCCAGCGCCTCCTCGGATGGGACGACCTCGCTCACCAGCCCGATCGCTGCCGCCTCGTCAGCGCCTACCAGCCGAGCCATGAAGATCAACTCCTTCACGCGAGCGGCGCCGATCAGCATCGTCAGGCGCGCGAAGTTGGCCATCGAGAGCGTGTTCCCGAGCGTCCGCGCGATCGGGAAACCGAATTTCAGCGACGGCGTGCAGATGCGGAGGTCACAGGCGGCCGCGATGCCCGCGCCACCGCCGGTGCAGGCCCCGGCGATGGCTGCAATCGTCGGCACCCGCACGCTTTCCAGCGCACCCAGCACACGGTCCATCCGCTCCTCGTAGGCGAGCGCGTCTTCCTCCGTGTCGAAGGCGCGGAACTGCGAGATGTCCGTGCCCGCGGCAAACGCGCGCCCACCAGCGCCTGTGAACACAACAGTCCGCACCGACGGGTCGGCGTTGACCTCGAGGCAAATCTCCCCGATCCGCTCGTACATGTGGAACGTGAGCGCGTTGCGCGCCCGCGGGCGGTTGAGCGTCAGCCACACAATCTCGCCCGAGTCCCCGCGGCGCTCCTCGAGCAGTTCCGGCTCAGCCCCCTGCGCCGGGTTCTCGCTCATGTCCCGCCCAGGACCCCCTTTGCCTTGAGTTCCGAGATCTCGGCCTCCGTCCTCCCAAGCGCCCGCAGCACCTCCGAAGTGTGCTCGCCCAGCCCCGGGCCGGCCCGCCCGCGCCGCACTGGCGTGTCCGAGAAATGGATCGGGGAACCGATCTGCTCGACGTCGCCCAGCTTCGAATGCAGTCCTTTCCAGAAGAAGTCGCGCGCCTGCAGCTGCGGGTCGTTGAAGACCTGATCGTAGGTCCGGATCTCGGCGCAGGGCACGCCCCCCTCTTGCAGCAGCGACACCCAGTGCGCCCGCGGCTTGCTCGCCGTCACCTGTTCGATCATCGGGATGAGGACGTCCCGCCGCGCGTGGCGCGAGGGGTTGTCCTTGAAACGCTCGTCGCTCGCCCACTCCGGGTGGTCGAGGACATCGCAGAATGACCGCCAGTTGCGTGGAGTGGTGGCGCCGACGGTGAAGTAGCCGTCGGCGGCGCGGATCGCCTGGTAGGGAGCCGCGGTCTGGTGGGCGGAACCAAGCGGCCCTGGGATCTCTCCGGTCGCGAAGTAGCGCCCCGCCTCCCACACCTCCAGCGATACTCCAGCCTCGAAGAGCGACACGTCGATGAACTGCCCGCGACCGGTCTGCTGGCGAACACGCAGTGCGGCGAGGGCTCCGATTGTGCCGTACAGCGCGCAGACCAGGTCGCAGATCGGCACGCCGACCTTGACCGGGTCGCCGTCCGACTCACCCGTGATCGACATCAGCCCGCTCATCGCCTGGGCCATGATGTCCAACCCAGCGAGTTGGGAATAGGGACCGGTCTGGCCCCAGCCCGAGGCGGCGACATAGACCAGGCCTGGATTGAGCGCCGAAAGACGCCGGTAGTCGAGCTCGAGGTCGCCCATCGTGCCCGGTCGCAGGTTCTCGACCACGACGTCCGCGCCCCGGACCAGCTCTCGAAAGAGCTCCTTGCCTTCGGGCGCCTTGAGGTTCATCGCGAGTGAGCGTTTGTTCCGATTGAGCCTGATGAAAGCCGATGACTCACCGTCCAGGAAGGGCGCCGAATCTCGCGCGATGTCACCGCCATCGGGATTCTCGACCTTGATCACGTCGGCCCCAAGGTCGGCCAGCTGCATCGCACAGAAAGGCCCGGCCATGTAGATGCCGACCTCGACGACTCGGATTCCGGTCAGCGGATGGTTTCGAATCTCTTTCCTCGCAGTCATCCCCGACCAATGAACGGCATCTTCGTTGCCATCACGGTCATGAATTGAACGTTGGCTTCGAGCGGGAGGCTGGCCATGTACACGACCGCGCGCGCCACGTGATCGACCTCGAGTCGCGGCTCGACCGCGATCTCGCCGTTCGCCTGCGGGACGCCCTCCGCCATGCGCTGCGTCATTTCGGTGGCCGCGTTGCCGATGTCGATCTGGCCGCAGGCGATGTCGTACTTGCGGCCATCCAGCGACGTCGACTTGGTCAAGCCCGTGATCGCGTGCTTCGTCGCGGTGTACGGAGCGGAGTTCGGCCTTGGAGCATGGGCCGAAATGGAACCGTTGTTGACTATCCGCCCGCCGCGAGGCTCTTGGCTCTTCATGAGCTTGATCGCCTCCTGTGTGCAGAGAAAAGCTCCGGTGAGGTTGACGTCGACGACCGAGGTCCACTGTTCGAAGGTCACGTCTTCGAGCGGGACGGGTGGAGCTCCTGAGCCCGCGTTGTTGAAAAGGAGATCCAACCGCCCGAACGCCTCTTTCGTCTTGGCGAACAGGGCCTTCACGGACCGTGGGTCGCGGACGTCCGTGGGGACGCTGAGCATCCGCGCGCCGAGCCTGGACCCCGCCGCCGCCGCCGCCTCCAGAGGTTCTTTGCGCCGCCCGGCGACGACGACCGAATAGCCTTCCCCGGCGAGCGCAACGGCAACGGCCCTTCCGATCCCGGTGCCGCCCCCGGTGACGATGGCAACCTTCGGCATCGAACCCATGCTCATCCCCTCCTAGAGTTTCTCGCGCGAGGGTACGCTGCGGCGCGAGCTGTTGCGTGATAGCCTGACGGCCGGTGCCCGCCCGCATCGTCTGCTTGTCCCCGTATTCAAAAAAACAGGTCGAAGACCTGTTCGCCGGCCGGCATTCGGTGGACGTGGTGACGGTGCCCGACCCGCCCGCCCCCGATGACGTGCTCCGGGAGTGCACCCTCGCGGAGCTGGTCATCGCCGACAAGAGGCATAAGCACCGCATGCCCCGCGAGGTACTGGAGCAGATGCGCCGCTGCCTGCTGATCCAGATGCCCGCGGTCGGTTACGACATCATCGACCACCGCGCGGCGGCGGAGTTCGGCATCGCGGTCGCCAATGCCGCCGGCTACAACCGGGACGCCGTCGCCGACTGGACGGTCATGGCCATCCTGAACCTGGTCCGCCGGGGCTCGTGGGGAGACCGGGGCATGCGAGACGGCGGCTGGCCCAAGCCCGAGATGTTGGGGCACGAGCTGGGTGCGCTGACGATAGGCATCGTGGGTCTGGGCAACGTCGGCTCGGCGCTTGCCACCCGCCTGCTCGCGTTCAGCTCGCGCGTCCTCTATACAGACATCGTGGAAAGGAGCTTCGCCGGCGTCGAGCGCGTGCCCTTCGAAGACCTGCTTCAGCGGGCTGACGTGGTCACCGTGCACGTGCCGCTGGACAACGAGACCCACCACATGATCGAAGCGGGGGCGCTGACGCGCATGCGGAAGGGTGCGCTCCTGGTCAACGCCTCTCGCGGGCCGGTGGTGGACGAAAAGGCCCTCATCGCCGCCCTCGAATCAGGCCACCTGGGCGGTGCGGGGCTCGACGTCTTCGAGCAGGAGCCGACGCCGGCCGACAACCCGCTGCGGCGGATGGACAACGTTTTTTTCTCCCCCCACGTCGGTGGCTTCACGTTGGAGTCCGAGGCCCGTGCGTTGGACGTCGTGCGCGACAACCTGACCCGTGTGCTCGACGGCGAGGAGCCCTCCAACGTGGTTAACGGGGTCAGGTTGGGAGCTCGGCTCAGGCGGTGACGCTCCGCGAGCTCTGGGAGCGGGGCGAGCCGACGGTGGGCGGGCTCCGCGTCAGCCCGGGCGATCTGATTCACGCCGACCAGCACGGCGTGCTGTTGATCCCGCGCGAGATCGCGGGCGAGCTGCCGGCGGCAGCCGAGCAAGTGATCGCCGCCGAGCAAGGCCTGCTGCGCTGGGTGCGCTCTTCGAGTTCGACGCCGACGAGCTGATTGAGAAACGGCGCGTCAAGCACTGACGGAGGTCTAGAAGACAGCCGTCTCCGTCTCGGAGTCGAAGATGTGCAGGCGCTGCATGTTCACCCCCAGGCGCACACGGTCACCGACCGCGACCTTGAGCTGGGGATCCACCCGCGCGATCAGGTCGTCCGACCCGACCTTGCCGTAGAGGTACTGGTCCGCGCCCAGGACTTCGAGAACTTCGACTTTCAGGTCGATAGCGGCGTCGTCGGCCGAGACATTCGGCACAAAGTGTTCAGGCCGGATGCCCAGGGTGCCGCGCGCCAGGCCGGTCGCCTTGGGCAGCGTCAGCTCGAAACCGGACGCCTTCGCCTGGCGATCCGAGATCGTGATCGGCAGGAAGTTCATGCGCGGGCTGCCGATAAAACCTGCCACGTACATGTTCACCGGTTGGTCGTAGATCTCGCGCGGCGGAGCCACCTGCTGCAGCAGGCCGTCCTTCATGACCGCGATCCGGTCGCCCATGGTCATCGCCTCGACCTGGTCGTGGGTGACATATATAAAGGTAGTGCCCAGCCGCTGGTGCATCTTCTGCAGCTCGATTCGCGTCTGCACACGGAGCATTGCGTCGAGGTTGGAGAGCGGCTCGTCGAGTAAAAAGACTCGAGGTTGACGGACGATGGCGCGGCCGAGGGCGACTCGCTGTCGCTGGCCGCCCGACAGTTGACGCGGCTTGCGGGCGAGCAGGTTGTCCAGCCTGAGGATGCGGCCCGCCTCCTTGACGCGCGATACGATGTCGGCCCTGGGGGTGCCCCGCATCTTGAGTCCGAAGGCCATGTTGTCGTGGACGGTCATGTGCGGGTAGAGCGCATAGGACTGGAAGACCATGGCCACGTCTCGCTCGCGGGGAGGCATGTCGTTGATGACCTGGTCGTCGATCTTGATCTGGCCGGAGGTTATGTCTTCGAGGCCCGCCAGCATGCGCAGGGCGGTCGACTTGCCGCAGCCGGATGGCCCGACCAGGACCATGAACTCAGTGTCGCGGATCGAGAGGCTGAGGTCATTGACGGCCGCGGTATCGGCCGAGAACTTCTTGGTGACGTGTTCGTAAGTGACGGACGCCACGGAAAAATCCTAGTCGACCACGAAGCTAGCCCTTGACGGCGCCCGCGGTCATGCCCGCGACGAAGTAGTCGACGAAGAACGAATAGAGCACGGCGACCGGGACGGATCCCAGAAGCGCTGCGGCCATCAGCTCACCCCAAAAGAACTCGTCACCGTGGATGAGCTCCTGCGTGACGCCGACCGGGATGGTCTTGACCAGGCTGTCGTTCATGAAGATCAGCGCGTAGAGGAACTCGTTCCACGAGAGGGTGAAGGCGAAGAGTGCGGCGGCCAGGATGCCCGGCAGCGCCAGTGGGATGGCGATCCGAACCATGGCCTGGATGCGGGTGGCACCATCCACCAGGGCAGCCTCCTCCAGCTCGCGCGGTATGCCCTTGAAGAAGCCCATGAGCATCCAGGTGCAGAAGGGAATCAGGAAGGTGGGATACGTGAGGATCAGCGCCCACAGGTTGTTGAAGAGGTGCAGCTCTCGAATGACGAAGGTCAGCGGTAGGAAGAGCAGCGTGGGCGGCACAAGGTAGGTGACGAAAATTCCCCAACCGATGGAATCGGCGCCGCGGTAACGCAGCCGCGCCAGCGAGTAGCCGGCCAGGATGCTGCAGAAGAGGGAGATGAGGGTGGAGATGGTCGCCACCACCGCCGTGTTGAACGCCCAGTGCGGGAAGTTCGTTTGAGTGAAGAGGTGTTGATACCAGGCCAGCGTGGGCTCTCTGACCCAGAGCGGGCTGACTGAGAAATCGAACAGCTCGGAGGCCGACTTGAACGAAGTGACCGCCATCCAGTAAAACGGGAACAGCGTCACCACCAGCAAGGCGAGCAATGGAAGGTAGATGCGGATCGCACGGCCGACAAACTTGTCGCCGATGACGCGGCCCGTCCCCGGCTTGCCTACTTTGAGCTGCGCCAGAGAGGCCATCTACTCGGGCCTTCGAAGCATGAATAGCACGCCGGCAACCACGATGGTGAGCAGCGGGAATAGCACGAGCGAGATGGCGGCACCTAGGCCGATGGCGCCCCCAGGAATGCCCCACTGGTAGGCCCAAATAGAGAGCAGCTGCGTGCTGTTGTAGGGGGCTCCGTTGGTGAGCACGAACGGGCCCTGGAAGTCGGCAAAGGTCAGGATGGTGGAGAGGAGCAGGACGACCAGCAGCACCGGCCGCAGCATCGGCAGCGTGATGTTAGTGAACTGCTGCCAGCGCGTCGCGCCGTCCACCCGCGCCGCTTCGTAGAGGTCGAGCGGGATCACCTGCATGCCGGCCAGGAAGGCGATGGCGTAGAAGGGCGTGCCGCGCCAGACGTTGACGATCATCAGCGCCGCCATCGCGTTGGCGGGCACTCCGAGCCAGTTGGGTCCTGGATAGTGCACCAGGTGCGTGTTCACCAGGAGCCAGTTGATGACGCTGAACGTGGGGTCGAACATCCACCTCCAGGCCTCGTAGCTGAGCACGGTCGGGATGATGTAGGGCAGAAGCAGGGCGGCCCGCACGAAGCGCCGGAAGGGAAAGGCCTGGTTGAGCAAGAGCGCCATGACCAGCCCGAGGCCGAACTTGAAGACGGTCGTGATCCCTGTGTACAGGAAGGTGTTGACGACGGCTCCGTAGAAGACGCCGTCGGTGTTGCGCAGCTCGAAGCGGTAGTTGCCAAGGCCGATGAACTGGCCCAGGTTCCCGAGTTCCGAGTCGGTGATCGAAAGCCAGATCCCGAACAAGAAGGGATACAGCAGGAAGATTCCCAGGACGACAAGGGTTGGCGCAAGCAGGAGATACCCGAGCGGCGCTTCGCGGTCGTAGATCCTCACGCGCCGCCGGTGCCAATTGGAGACCGCGTCCGCCCGGGTCGCGGTCCCCATCCCTATGCGCCCAGGCTACCTACCGTCAGGGCCTCTCGAAGATCGCCTTCAGCGAAGTTTCGGCTGCTGTGATCGCGGACTCTATGTCACCTGTGCCGCCGTTGGCCAGCGCCTTGGCGAACATGTCGGCGACGATGTACTGCGTCTGCGACTGGGCCGTCTTCTTGCTCGGCAGTGCCGGCCAGCCCGGCCACTTGCCCGGCGCCACGACGTCCTCGAAGGCCTTCAGCTTGGGGTCGCTGCTGAAGACGGGGTCGCCATGGAAGGCGTCGAATGGGCCTGCGTTGTAACCGGCCGCGATCGTGGTCCACTTCTGGTATTGGTCCTTCTCCATCAGGGCGAGAAGCATCGCCTTGGCGGTCTCAGCGTCCGGCGACCACTTCATCACAGCGTGGTTGAAGATCAGGTTCATCGCGAAGGTGCCCTTTGGACCACTGGGCATGGGCGCGTTGTTGGTCACGTCGGTGTACTTGTGAAACTCGATTTTCTCCCGGATGTAGATGCTGGCCCCGTTCAACGTCCCGCTGATGCGGTCGGCGTGATAGGCCTGGTTGTTGTCGGGGTCCAGCCATTCCGGGTGCACCACGAGCCCCGCTTTGACCGCTCCCTGCGCCCACCTGATGGCGTCGCGGGTCTCCTTGGAGTTGATGGCGACCGTCTTGCCGTCGGCGTTGACCTCTTTGCCGCCGAAGCCCCAGAGCACCGGGTTCCACATGGTCAGCGAGTCGCCGTAGGCGTGGCCGTCGGTCTGTGAGATCGGCTTGCCGGTGGCTTTCAGCTTGGCGGCGGCGGTGGTCAGCTCGTCCCAGGTCTTGGGGAAGCTGGTCACCCCCGCCTGCTGGAAGTAATCGGTGCGATACGTCCAGGCGTTGGGCACGATCGTGTAGGGGATCGCGCGCCACGTGCCATTGACCCTGCAGTAAGCCTCATTGACAGGATCCGGTTTGCCCAGCTTGCCGATCAGGATGTTGACCTCGTTGCTGACGTCCAGGCATGCATCGGTGTAGAGCTGCGGCCAGGCGTACTGCATCTGGATGATGTCGGGACCAGAGCTTGCTTCCACCGCGGCAGCAGTCTTGGGCTGCAGCTGGTCGCCGGTGACGGTCTCGATCGCCACGGTCACGCCGTTGGCCGCGCCCCACTCGGCAGCCTGACGCTTGAACTCGGTGTCGGCCGGCTTGACGAAGCTGGTCCACTGGAGCAGTCGGATGGAAGCACCCTTGCGCGGCTTGGGAATGGTGGTCGTGGGGCCCCCACTAGACTGGGGACCGCACGCGATGATTATCTCGGGGAAGGCGAGGGCGGCGGCCGCCACCCCAGATGTTTTCAGGAAGTCTCGACGCGACCAGCCCAACT
>WNGI01001319.1_pt1 | contig 20405 bp, 13 predicted proteins | sample 5400621 | NCBI WGS metagenome assembly WNGI01 (sample SAMN13153374, study PRJNA577476) | soil metagenome | isolation source: 20 cm soil or saprolite under Garry oak tree replicate 1 | place: USA:California | collected 2016-06-15
CGAGGAACATTTGGTAGGCAAGCCCCAGACGATGCCAACGATTAGGACTCTTCGTCGGCTGATTCCGGTTGTGGTCATCACGGCATGCCTCGGCGATCCTGTCGGGCCCGGGAGCCTTACCGTTGCCACGGACGGAGCGTCTGTGGACACGCTGTGGCTCGGTGCGCCCGGTGAAATGCTACCGAACCTGGTGCGCGTACATGTCACCGACGATGCCGGCCGACCGCTCCCCGCCGCGAGATTCACGTGGGAGGCGGTTGGACGCAACGCGCAGGTCTTAGACGCTGCTGAGCAGAGTAATTCCGCTGGCGTAGCGACGGCCCGCTGGCAGCTCGGGTCCGATGCCGCTGAGGAACAGCGACTTCATGTCCTGATTCGGACCTCCCGTCAGCAGAGCGAGGTCGTGATTCGGGCGCGTGCAGTTCCTCACATCGTTTCGCAGATTCGCGTGCTAGTTGACACACCAGCCGTGTTACGGCTCGGCGATACACTGGCGGTGAGTGTCAACGCGATCGATCCGTATGGAAACGTATTTATCGCTCCTGATGTCGCACTGTCGGTGGGCGACTCGGCGATCGGCTGGGTAGTAGGGCAGAGCCTCGTCGGTGGGCCGCGACGGGGGCAGGCGCTCGTGCGAGTGGCGAGTCACGGAGTCGAGGCGGTTTTCCCCCTTCGGGTGACGCAATACGTGGCGGCGGTCGTGTCGCTCGCCGACACCCTGCGATTTTCGGCGCTCGGCGCCCAGCGGCCGGTGACGTACCTGGTGCGGGACGACCGAGGCCGTGTCGTCGCCGATACAACCGTGGCCATTTCTGTCACGGACACCGCGGTGGCACAGCTCCTCGCGGAATACGTGCGCGCGCTCGCCCCGGGCGTCACTGCTATCCGCCTTACACTCGGGTCTGCTGCCGCGACAATCGTTGTAGACGTACAACAGCGTGTCGGCTCGCTCCGGCTGGTGCGGGACACGATCCGTCTTGACGCCCTCATGGATACGACGACGGTCGTTTCGATCGTCCACGACAGCCTGGGCTCGCCTATCCTGGAGCCAGCGCTCGAGTACGTCGTCAGTGATGCTAAGATCGTGAAGTTCGCCACCGACAGGATACTCAAAGCACTCAGGCCCGGCTCGGCGGTTGTGACTGTGCGAGATACGGCGACCGGTATTTCCACGAGCGTGCCGGTTGTGGTGCGGCAGGTCGTCGCCAAGATCGATGTCACCCCTCCGCAGATCTTGTTCGATGCATTGGGCGACACGCTCACAGTGGACGCCGTCGGACGGGACCGGCTCGGATCGGTCGTGGCCGGCGCCGCGCTCGACTTCTCGATCGCCGACGCGCGCGTCGCGGCGCTCCAGTCTGGCTTACTGCTGCGCTCGGTAGCCCCGGGACAGACGATGGTAGTCGTAGGCGACCCCGAGACGGGCATTGTCGCGACGGCTGAACTGAGAGTAGAGCAGCGTGCTGCCAATCTCCAACTCACCGTCGATACCGTCTCGTTCGACGCCCTGGGTGATACGATTCGGCTAGCGTTCTCGGCGCGGGACCGGCTCGACGCGCCGATCTCGTCGACGCCTGTGTCGTATTCGTCCACGGACACGGCCGTTGTCACAGTCGGTGCAGATGGGCTGGTGCGTTCGCGTGATAATGGTGGGGCGTTCGTGATCGCGCGATCACCGGATGGCCCAGCGGATAGCGTCCAGGTGAGCATTGCCCAACGGGTCGAGGGGATCTCCGTCGATCGCGACAGCGTGCTATTTGAGTCGTTGCAAGCGGTGCAACCCGTGCGAGTAACAGCGACGGATCGACTAGGGGCCACGGTCCGTAGCGCGACGGTGTCCTATACGACCGCGGATGCGGACGTTGCCGCCGTAGACACGCTCGGTCATATGTGCGCGGTGGGGAACGGCACCACGCGCGTCGTCGCCTCGGCCGGGGGCCATACAGTCACGACGCAGGTGCGCGTTTCGCAGCGAGCGGTGCGCGTGAGTGTGACGGCGGATACGATCCGCTTCGCTGCATTGGGCGACATGCAATCCGTGACGGGCGTCGCCCTCGACTCGCTGGGATCACCAGTTGCGGGCAACGTAGCGAACATCGTCGCGCTGGACACGGCTGTGGTCGAGGTCGATTTGGCGGATGTGTACGCTCGCGGCAACGGGATCACAAGCGTGAGTCTCTCCGTGGCCGGTGTCACGGGGCGGGTTGTAGTCGTGGTGGACCAGATTGCCACCGGATTGACGGTGAGATCCACGTTCGGCAACTCGATTGTTAGCCTGCCAGTGGGTACACCATTTCCGGTTGCGTGCGCGGCGATCGACAGAAACAGCAATCCGGTCCTGCGAGATCCAACTCTCGCCAGCACCGTAAAGGGAACTGTGACAGGGAGCGGCTGCGCCGACGCGCGTGTCGCGCGGTCAGGTTACGACACGTTGGTGTTCACTCTGGGTTCGGCACAGGCCAGGCTCCCGGTGATTATCGCTACAGCTCCGGATTCCGTTGGCATTGTGACCGTCGCGGAGCCACTGCCTGACAACCCGTCCATCCGATACGTGGGTGAGGACCTTGGCAAATCTTCAACTCTCGCGTTGCGTCCTTTGGTTGAAGAAATACTCAGCGCGTACGGGAACCCCACATCTAACCTCAGTCGCGCACGGGCGATCCGCGATTGGGTCGCGCGAACCGCACTCTATTCTCAATCCGTAATTCATGCAGACAACAGCACGAGCAACCTTAGCGTACTTCCGACTGGGAAGACTTGGGCAGACGTTAATGCCTTGCTTTCTCTGGAGGAGTGGGAACGAGACACGGCATACTGGTCGGACATCGGGGGTGACGGGTACACAATACTCAATCGTTTGCTCGGTACTCTCGATCCGGCGACGGGTCTACGCGCCGACGATGGCATCATGGTCCATGTTACCGGCGCGCATTACCAGATGCGCGATATTGAGTCTTATCGGTTCTTTCTTTGCTCCTATCAGACAGTCGTCATGAACACCTTGTGGGCAGCCGCGGGACTGCATGGCATGTTACTGTGGACTTACGCTCACGATCCCGCAGCGGTTTTCATTCCGGAGATTGGGCGGTGGGTCTACGAGGATCCCTCGTACAACAATGACTACCTCTATGACGGGATAGAAGACCCAGTCTCTCCCGCGGACTTGCTGGCGTTAAGCACGAATGGTACAGGGAGTCGCGCGCGCCCCAGCAGAATTCTCGGTCCGAGCTACGATCCGGAGGTGTTCATACAAGACTGGGCATATTTGGAAGCGATTCCAAACGGAATGGTGTTCATGGGTGCCTTGATCTTCAAGTATGATTTGACGACACCCTGGAGCGGACGTTTCGTGCAGATCGACGTTCCTGAACTCGAGAATCACTACCCGGCCAACGATCAGACCCTCTATCCGCGCGTAAGCGCGGAGCAAGCGTTTCCTACGCTAGGGGTCGTCGTGGGGGACGTGCGACTGGACGACTCTGTATTTGTGGCTCGCCTGACTTCCAATTACCCGAATCATCAGCGCTTTGAGCGACGGCTGCAGGGCGGGGAGTGGGAACCGGTCGCGGCGGAAGATGTGCTTCCCGTCGGGGCGTGTGTCGTCGAGTACCGCAGCATCGATGGCACCGGAACGGCGAGCGCTACTGCCATCGTCGACGTCTGGGCTCCGAGAGCGCGCGAGTTCCTGGATGCAGGCGATCCGTCGGGGGTCCGCCAGCAGGCGCGTTTCTGCGCCTAGCTTTTCAAGCGGCGTTATCGTCGCGCGAACCCAAACAGGCAGGCGCTCGGCAGGAATCCACGCTCCGCAAGGCGTCCGTACGCCCAGCCAAGAAGCAACGTGGCACGGCTGAACATCAGGTAGGTCGGCTCCGCCTCATGGCTCACAACCTCGACATGAGAGAAGCCAGCATCTACCAAGAGCCGTCGCAAGGTTCGACGCGTGTTCGCACGGTAATGAGTCTTGAAGACGTCGTCACTCCGACGCTGAGGCTGTGCGATTCGCAGCAGGAGTCCCCTCAGAATGGTCGATCCAACGGCCCACGATATCGCATAGGCGTAATGCCACCTGTTCGAGGTTCGGGCCGCGAATAGGCCGTTCGGCTTCAGCACGCGCCGGCATTCAGCGAATGATGTCAGGGGATTCGGCAGATGCTCGACGACCCAGTCTGCGATCACGGCGTCGACGCTCGCATCCGGAAGCGGGATGCGATAGTCGTTCTGCTCTGATAAGACGTGAGCTTCGTCCAGGCCCGGGTTCTCGTGTACCACCGGGTCGACGTCAATCCCAATTCGGCGAGCGAGTTTTGGCCGCAAGCGCACGAGGTCGGTCGCGACGGGGCGCTTGTCGGCAAAGGCCGCCCCGCGTCCCGCTCCGAAGTCCAGGACGATCGCACCTGCGGGCAGGCGGTCGACGACGTGTCGGTAGAATGCCACAGTGCCGTCCACGGGCGAAGGTCGCCCCGTTCGACATCCTGGATAGAGTGTCTCGGCGAGCTGGTCGACGGCGGACAGTGTGATCAACGACTCTCGATAGAAGGACGGTTAGAGTCGAACTTGATAGTAACATCATCGAGGGCCGCCGTATATTCACGGTTCCTTGGGAGCGCGGTCACATGGGTATTGCTTGGGAATGCCGGACGAGAACCCCTGTCGCGTTGAGGAGACGCAGCCGGGCGTGAGCGCGCCACCCCCGCCACTGAAGATCGCATTGCTGTCGGCGTCGTACGCCCCCGAACCAACCGGAATCGGTCCGTATTCCGCGGAAATGGCGGAGGCACTGGCCGCCCGGGGACACGCCGTGCGCGTGGTCGCCGCGTTCCCGTTCTATCCCGATTGGCGTGCACGGGTGCCCCACGGAGCATTATTGTATCGCACGGACAGTGCGGCCGGCGTCCGGGTAACGCGATGCCGGATCTACGTGCCTCGGAATCCGCGGCCCGTGCGTCGGATTGTACATGAGGCGACCTGGATGCTTGCCGGGTTGGCACCCGTGTTGGGACTCGCGTCGTGGGCTGACGTCTGGATCGTTGTGAGCCCGTCGTTTGGGAGTGCTGTGTTGGGGGCGGTGCTCGCGCGCATGTTTCGCGCCCGTGTGCATCTGCATGTTCAGGACGTCGTTCCCGACATCGCGATGGAATCCGGCCAACTTGGCTCCGGGTTTGCTGTGAGACTTGCACGCGCAGTGGCGCGTTGGACGTACCGGAGTTTCCGGTCGGTCTCGGTGTTGAGCGAATCGATGGCGGTGCGCCTGCGGCGGCACACCGCGGGCGTTGCGCAACGCCAACTGATTGCGCCCAACTGGGTGCGTCGTGGCACGGCTAATGACAGCTGGATACCGAGGCAACTGGTCGGGAAGACGTACGCATTGTACGCCGGGAGCTTCGGGCGAAAGCAGGATCTCGCGCTGCTCACCGACGCCGCCAGGCTACTCTCGGTGCGGAATGGTCCGTCGATTGTGGTTCTGGGGGATGGGCCCGGACGCGACGTCCTCGAAGGGCGAGAGGGAATCATCTGGCTCGGAGTGCTCCCGGAGCCGGAATACAGGGCGGTGCTCGAGCATGCGCTGGCGGGGATTGTCGCGTTGACGCCGGGGGTCGGCGACTCGGTAGTGCCGTCAAAGCTCGCCGCGTACCTGGGTGCCGCGCGACCGGTGGTCGTGGCGGCGGATTCACAATCCGAGGCGGCCCGGGTCGTTGAGCGAGGCCGGTGCGGTTTCAGCATCGCGCCAGGGCGAGCAGATCTGCTCGCGGATGCCCTCGATTTGCTGGCCCGTGATGGTGCAGCCTGGGAAACGTACTCGACTGCCGGCGCGGCATACGCGAAGGCTCAGTGGGACAAAGACACGATTGTAGCGCGAGTCGAAGGCGCGCTTCTCAAAGAAAGCGGAAGGAACAACTCATGAAACGAGCTTTGGTCTGTGGTGCCGGGGGATTCATCGCCAGCCACTTGGTGAAGCGCCTCAAAGCGGATGGCTACTGGGTCCGCGGCGTGGATATCAAACGGCCAGAATTCTCCTCATCTGCGGCGGATGAATTCCGCATTCTCGACCTGCGAGAGCCGGGCGATTGCGCGCAGGCGTTGCAGCTCGACTCGCAACCGTTCGATGCCGTGTATCAGTTGGCCGCTGACATGGGCGGCATGGGCTTTATCCACTCCGCTGAGTGCGACATCATGCGGAATAACGCGCTGATCAACATCAACATGGTCCATGCGGCAGCCCAGGCCCGAGCGCGGCGGTATTTCTTTTCCTCCTCCGTGTGCATCTATCGGGACATGGTGGCCGGCGAGGCGGAGCTGAGTGAGGCGGAAGCCTACCCAGCGCAGCCGGACAATGAGTACGGATGGGAGAAGTTATATGCCGAGCGAGTCGCTACGGTCTTCGGTCGGCGCACCGGCATGGTGGTCCGAATCGCGCGGTTCCAGAACTGCTACGGTCCTGAGGGAACGTGGACTGGGGGGCGGGAGAAGGCGCCGGCGGCAATCTGCCGCAAGGTGGCGGAGATCGACGATGGCGGCGCGATCGAGGTGTGGGGCGACGGGACAGCGATTCGTTCCTACACGTACGTGGACGACATGGTCGATGGGATTCGGCGCTTGGTTGACTCGGATCTGGAAGGACCGACGAACATCGGATTGCCAGAATACGTGTCCGTGACTGACCTGGTGCGGACCGTTGCGGACGCGGCCAAGAAGCGTGTGAACATCACGTACGTGCCAGGCCCGGTCGGCGTGCAGTCCAGAAACTTCAGCAACGCCAAAATCAACTCGATCGACTGGAAGCCGCGTTTCTCATTGCGGGATGGCATCCGACAGACCTATCCGTGGGTTGAGGCACAGGTCAGGAAGCAGCGAGCAGCAGGGTCGGAGGTACCGGGTGCATCCTCGAAGGCAGCGAAAACCTCGCCTCGTTCGAGATCCCGATGACGCTGACGGGCGCGGTCCTGGTGCACGGCTGACGTGTGTGGCATCTCGGGTATCCTCTCGTTCGACGGTTCTCCGGGCGACGCAAGTCTCGTCGCTCGGATGAACCAAACGCTCGTCCATCGGGGCCCGGATGACGAAGGGATCTACGTCGGCCCTTCCATAGCCCTCGGGGAGCGGAGGCTGGCCATCATTGATCTCAGTAGCGCAGCAACTGCGCCACTATCTAATGAGGATGGCACCGTCTGGGTTGTATTCAACGGAGAGATCTACAACTTCCAGAAACTCCGCGAGCAGTTGCTCGGTCGGGGGCACACGTTTCGCACCGGGACCGACAGTGAAGTCATTGTCCATCTCTACGAAGAGTACGGAGTCTCGTGTTTATCCCACCTCCAGGGCATGTTCGCGTTCGCGGTATGGGACGCGCCGCGGGGGCGCCTGTTCGCGGCACGCGATCGATTTGGAAAGAAGCCGTTCGTCTACGCGAAGACGAGCTCGGCACTCGTGTTCGGTTCGGAGATCAAGGCGATTACGGCGCACCCGGCGATTCGGACCGAGCCCAATTTCGTCGCCATCGATGCCTATCTGACGTACCAGTATGTGCCGAGTCCGCTCACCGCATTTTCCGGCATCAACAAGCTTCCACCCGCGCATTTCCTGCTGTGCTCGAGCGCCGGCGAGATGCGAGTCGAGCGCTACTGGAGTCCCCCCAATGCCGTACTGACGACGACAGCGTCGGTCGAGGAGCTGGAAGTCGAGTTGGTGCGTCGGTTGCGGGAAGCGGTCCGGCAGCGGCTCGTCTCGGACGTGCCCCTGGGAGCTTTCCTGAGCGGCGGGGTCGATTCGAGCTCGATTGTCGCGCTCATGGCGGAGCAGAGTACGACCCCTGTGCGCACATTCTCGATAGGGTTTCGGGAAGAGTCATACGACGAGCTCCCATTCGCGCGCCTGGTGGCCCAACGCTATGGGACGGAGCATCACGAGCAGATCGTGACCGCGCAGGTTGCCGAGGTATTGCCGACGTTGGTCAAGCATTACAACGAACCCTTCGCCGATCCTTCCGCCGTGCCGATGTACCACCTCTCGAAGCTCACGCGGGAACACGTCACCGTGGCGCTGAGCGGCGACGGAGGCGACGAAGCATTCAGCGGCTATGATCGCTACGGGCAGGTCGCGCACTGGGAACGCACCCGCGTAATTCCCAGGGCGGCGCGCCGCCGCGTGGCCACGGTCGCCTCGAGCATCCTTGATCGATTCCCCTATCGAAACGGGACGGCGCGCCTGGCTCGAGCGTTCACGATGTTCGGCGGGGCTCTGCCCGAGCGCTACCTGTTGGTCATGACGGTGCTCAAGCCGCAGGAGAAGCGCGTCTGCTACTCAGCGGAGTTCCAGGGTCTTCTGGAGGGTCAGAGACATCCACCGCTGAGTCTCCCGTGGAAACCTGATACTGACATGCTCGACTGGATGATGCAGCATGACCGCCATTTCTATCTCCCTGACTGTCTGATGGTGAAGACCGACGTCGCGTCCATGGCCAACAGCCTGGAAGTGCGCTGCCCGATGCTCGACCACCTCTTCGTGGAATTTAGTGCGACCATCCCGAGCTCACTCAAGCGGAACGGGTCGGGCGGGAAGAAGATCCTCAAGTCGGCCGTTCGTGCCCTGGTGCCGGAGCCGATCATTCGGAGGCGCAAGACGGGATTCGGCCTACCGCTAGGGACTTGGTTCCGTACCGCTTGGGCGGAGCCGCTACGGGAGTTGTTGCTTGACGATCGGGCAACCCGGCGGGGCCTTTTCAATCAGCACATGCTGAAGCGCATGGTCGACGAGCAGCTCAGTGGCCGGCGTGACTGGAGCGATCGACTCTGGTGCTTTGCCTTCTTGGAATCCTGGTTCCGGGAGTTCATCGATTGAGGAAGGTGGGGCAAGGGGGCGTGAGGTCGCAGTGCGTGTGCGCGTCTATTCGTTACGCCCAAGTTTGCGTCCGGGCGTGACGAGGCCCCTCGTCTCCGCGGCTCCGCGACAACGCGACCGGATGAGGCTACGCGAATGACCGCCTTCGGCCGATGGATTGCCTGGTCGCGTGGCTCGGTCAACCGACAGATTTTCGGCGCCGCCGTAACGGTTGGTGTTGTCACGTTTTTTGTCAGCTGTGCCGTCATCCTGAAGGACCTCCTGGTTGCCTACCGATTCGGCACCTCTGACGAAATGGACGCGTTCCTTATCGCTTGGCTTATCCCGGCGTTTGCGTCGACCGTCGTGGCTGAACCATTTACGGCTGCGTTGATACCGACATACGTCCAGATCCGAGCCGCGCGCCGATCCGACGATGCCGCAGGGATGTTCCAGGTAGTTCTCGGCAGAAGTCTGCTGGTATTCATCGCCGTGACAATCCTTCTCGCGGCAATAAGTCCATGGGCGCTGGCTTGGGTCGGTGGACGCTTTAGTCCTCAGAAGATGGCGCTCACTCAGACGCTATTCCTTCTTCTCCTGCCGTGCCTTGCGTTGAATGGGATAGCAACGATCTGGTCGGCGGCGCTGAATGCAGGAGAGCGCTTCGCGCTGGCTTCCCTTGCGCCGATTGCGGTACCGATCGGCGCTATGCTCGGTCTTTATCTCTTTAGCGAGAGATGGGGAATGGTCGCCGTTGCAGTTGGCACCACGGTGGGCTATCTGCTCAAGTGTGTAACACTCGCGCCTGCCGTGCAGCAACGCGTGGGTCGATGGCGCCCACGTTGGTACGGCTACCAGGCGGAACTTGGGGCAGTGCGACGACAATACCTAATCACGGTTTGTGGAGCGTTACTGATGGCCAGTACGCTCATCGTTGACCAAACCATGGGAGCACAGCTCCCAGCGGGCTCCGTCGCTTCCCTTACTTATGGCATGAAGATAGTGACGTTCCTCTTAGGGCTGGCGTCTGTAGCTCTTGGAACCGCGGTGCTTCCGCACTTGTCTTCGATGGTTGCTCGGTCGGACTGGCCTGCAGTAAGACGAACTATCGGGACGTATACACGGATTCTACTCATTGTTGGATCGATGGCTGCCTTAATCCTATTCGTAACATCGGGCGCTCTCGTAGACGTCATCTACCAACGCGGTGCCTTCACCAAAGCCGATTCTTTGGCCGTATCTCGCATTCTATCGATGTTTGCACTTCAAGTCCCGTTTTTTCTGGTAGGGACTCTCTTTGTACGGCTGGCGTTCGCGCTTCAGCGAAGCAAGGTGCTGTTGTGGGGTGCGCTCATCAGCGTACCGCTGAATATTGTGCTCAATTGGGTCTTCATGAAGCGCTTTGGCGCGGCGGGGATTGCCCTCTCAACTTCATGTGTCTATCTCGTCTCCGCGGTTTTTCTGTGGTTCATGGTCGTCCGACCACTACGACTTGTTGGCTTGGAGACGACCGGTCTCGGAACAAGCGCACCGTCAACCGATCGAGGTGAAGGAAGGAGTAGCAGCCAAAGGTCGCAACCGTGAGATGGCAAACCACAAGTAGTTAGCTGTTTCGAGTCGCCTCGAGAACCAAGAATGGCGACAGGGCAGCGATCTCGATGGGTTGAACAAGTCCTAGTCCGTTGGCGATCAGGCTTGCAATAATCGCGAGGCTACGTGGCCACCGTCTGTGGAAGCTCACAATCCATGGAGACATTCTTCCGAAATGGTAGGCACGTATGTCCTTACACATCCCCGCTGGCACGAGGGCTCGCAGAGCGTCGGTGTTCATGATATTCAGATTGTGAATCAACAGGTTTTCCGGATCGAAATGATACTGCAGCCGCCGATACAAGCCGCCGTAGTTTGGTAGGACGATTAAGACTCGACCTCCTGGAACTGCGAATCGGATGTGACACTTCACGATATCTCGCGGATCATCGAAGTGCTCAATGACGCCGATAGAGTAAATGAGGTCAAAGGTCGAGTCGGCAAGGGTAGAGTCGAAAACGTTCTCTTGGCGGAGGTCGCCCGAGATGGCTAGCGCCCTGAACAGTTTTCGGGCGTGCGAGAGTCCAACGTCTGAGTAGTCGATCCCAGTTACCTTCGCATGGAAGGCGTGTGCCACCCAGGCGAGCAACTTCCCGGGCGCGCATCCGATCTCCAAGACGCGACCGCCCGGTCGGACGCGCCGCCGCAGTAATCGTTGGAGATCCCACACTCCCACATTGAGTGGGGATGGCAACCGCATGCGCGGCTCCGCAGACCACACTGCATTCCAGTACGAGGTGGTTGTCTTGGGTTCAGGTGTCGACATCGACTCTTTTTGGCTTAGGTTGTGATCCGACGAGCGTCGTGTCCGACGACAGCGACGCAAATGTCGTCTAGACGCATTTCGCGGACAAGGACGATCCCGTGGCATCAAACATTGCGGCCTAGTTCCCACGGGCCGAGCCAACCCCTGACGCTGCGCCCGTGCGTCGTTGAGGATCATGGTGATTAATGGCGACCGAACCTTTGGTGAGTCAGGTTACACTGTGGCGAGGTCGATCGACTCGCGTAGTGTTGCTGCTCTCGGTTATCGCGATCGCGGGGCTCGCCCTATTGCTGTTCGATCGTGACCAGCAAGCAGTCGCTGCCCCTGCGTTCGTGGCGGGAATCTCGGCGCTTGTGTTCTTCGCGATCCTGGCTCACAGGTCTCGACTCCTGCCCATCGACGAAATAGGCACCTGGTACGTCGCGGCCGTTGCGGTTTACACGATCCTCCCACTCGCGGTGATCCTCGCCCTAGGGCTTAGCTACACGCCTTTGAATGATATTCGACTATTCAACACCCAGCCGCTGCCCGGGGAAATCGCCGAGATCGGGTGGTACTACGCGACCTACCTGCTGGTCTTCATCGTCACGTACCTCTATGTGCGGGGCAATCCAGTGGGAACGGCGGCAGCCCTTCCACCCATGCCACGCTCGACGGTCGTGGTGGTGATTGTGCTGTGGTTACTGGCGAGTCTTTTCTTTGTCGTAATCAGGCAGTTCTTCGACCTGTCGGCCGAAACGTATTGGGAAGGCTATCTCGCTGTGCAGCGACTGCCGGTCCTCGTCAGGCAGATCTATCGGCTGGTCGGCGGCGTCCGCCTTGTCCTTTCGCTGGCTCTGCTCGTCTGGCTCTTTCAGGATCGGAGAAGGTGGTGGTTGATCGCCGTCTGGGTAGTCTGTCAGATCGTGATCACACTGACTCAGGCAGGCGAACGAACCACCTTGATGATGCTGATCGCCTCCATCCTGATTCTTTACCACCGACTGGTCCGGCCCCTCAGCGCGCGCAATGCGGCGCTGTTGGGTGCGGTTTCTCTTTCCGCATTCCTCGCGTTGGGCATCTACCGCGTTTACCGGCACGCAGAAGATCCCAGCTCCTTCCGAATCGCGATAAGCGCCACCGAATTCGAGTCGTTGTTTGCGAATTCGTTGGATATCAAGCAACGGAAGGAATCCAGCGAATTGACGAACGTACCCATCGGATTCTATTTGGGTGAATTCATGTCGGTCATTCCTTCTCAGGTCCTTCCGTTCGAAAAGGTTGACCCATCCGATTGGTACATTGGCACGTTCTATCCGGAGGCCAAGGACCGAGGCGAGGGGTACGTACTCGGCGTCGTGGCGCAATCGCTCGTAGGCTTCGGTTGGCCGGAGCTCATGCTCCGAGCGGTTGTGGTCGGCGTCGTGTTCGGGTGGCTGCATCGCTACTATCGGCGGAAGGCCACTCGTTTCTGGGTTGTGATCGGGTACACCTGGATGATTCTGTGGGCCTATGATTCGTTGAGAGCCACGACATTCTATATCCTCACGGCATTCGTCCAGCACCTCCTGTTCGCGATTCTTGTGGTAGAACTGGGTCGAGCCTTCCTGGTCAAGGTCGTCCCGATCAAGAGAAGCGTCGCGACCTGACGGCCATGCGTTGGCATCGGACCTGAACGGGTCATGTTGCGAATCCTCCACCTGATACAGGACATGGATGGCGGCGGCGCGCAGGTCCAATTGGCGCTCCTCGCCCAGCAGCAGGTCCACTCGGGTCACCAGGTTCATGTCGGCATCCTCGATCGCGGCGTGGTGTTTGGGCGATTGGAGGAGAGTGGTGCTACCATCCATGAGATCCCGTGCTCCGGGAAGTACGATCCATTCGTCCCGATTGCCCTTATGCGTCTGGTGAAGACTTTGCAGCCTGACATCGTTCACACGTGGCTGACACGAATGGATGTGGTGGGCGGTGTCATTGCACAGGTGCGCCGACGGCCCTGGGTGCTCAGTGAACGCGCTTCCGCGCCCTATTACCCCCAATCCATGAAGAACTGGGTGAGATGCCGAGTCGGAAAGCGCGCGAACGCGATCATATCGAACTCCGCCGCTGGCGATTCCTATTGGCAAACGGTCGGAGGGAAAGGGGTGCGCTACATCGTCCCGAACGGCGTTCCGCTGGACGACATCGATCGCGCCTCTGGGCCGGCATCGATCGCCCAGATACGTGGACCCCTCGTCCTGTTCGCCGGCCGGTTCGCTGAACAAAAGAACGTGCTCCCTCTAATTGCAGCGCTGCGAGATGTGATGGATCGTACTGATGCGGTCGCGGTGCTCTGCGGAGAGGGACCCCTGAAAGGCGATGTAGAGCAAGCAATAGAGCGTCATTCTCTGAGAGATCGCGTGCAGGTTGTTGGATACCAGAGCGATATCTGGCGACTGATGAAACGGGCTGGCGTCTTCGTCTCCGTGAGTCTTTTCGAAGGTCATCCCAACACGGTGCTCGAGGCCATGGCGTGCAGATGCCCGTTGGTTGTGTCTGACATCCCCGAGCACCGCGAGTTCCTGACTGAGCGCCACGGGTGGATCGTGAATCCACATGACCCGGCGAGAATCGCGGACGCCATCTGCCAGGCATTGACGCAACCCGCAGACGTACAGCGCCGCGCGGCCGCGGCGCGCGCGAAAGTGGAGGAGTTCTCTGTGCGGGTGGCCGCCCGCCGCTATGAGGACGTGTACCGCGCGGTACTCGCGCGCCCGCGTGACACAAGCGGCGGTCGCTAGCCTCATGTGCGGAATCGTCGGGATCGCATCCAGGTTACCAGTGCGTGACCACGACCTGTTGCTCACCCAGCGTGACCTACTGGAGCACCGTGGCCCGGATGAGGCTGGCGTGTGGTGGTCCGCCGACGGGACCGTCGGGCTGGGTCACAGGCGACTGTCTATTATCGACCTGTCGCCTGGTGGACATCAGCCCATGTCAGCGTGCGAGGGCAACATTCAGATCATCTACAATGGGGAGATCTATAACTACCGCGAACTGCGCTCAGAGCTCGAAGGCCACCGGTACCGGTTCCACACTCGCAGCGACACCGAGGTCATTCTTGCCGCATACGAGGCCTGGGGGATCGACTGCGTCGCGCGCTTGAATGGAATGTTCGCGCTGGCTATCTACGATCGCACCGAGCAGCGGCTTTTCATTGCTAGGGATCGCGCGGGTGAGAAGCCCCTCTTTTATCGTCACAGCCGGGGCAGATTGATATTCGCGTCCGAGCTCAAGGCACTCTTGGCGGACCCCGACTGCCCGCGCGAACTGGACCTGGATGCGCTGAACATGTATCTGGCGTACGGATACGTGCCCGACAGCGGTTGTATTCTGCATGGCATCCGCAAGCTCCCTCAGGGTCATGCGCTGACATACGGCATTCCCGCTGATCAGCTCTCCACCTGGCAGTACTGGCAATTGCCCGATCCGCCGCGCGGCGAGGCTGTCGATCCGGATGGCCTGCTGAATGAACTCGACTCGTTGCTCGAGGATGCCGTTCGGCTGCGCCTCGTGGCGGATGTGCCGGTTGGGGTCCTGTTGAGCGGCGGCCTGGACTCCAGCTTGGTCACGGCGATGGCCGCCCGAGCATCAGCCCAGCCCGTAAAGACGTTTACGGTGTCGTTTCCTGACGACTCCGAGTTTGACGAAGGACCGTCTGCTCGAAAAGTTGCGCGGCACTTCGGCACCGACCACGAAGAGCTCGTTGGGCACGATTCAAGCCTCGATCTTATGTCGGTATTGGCCCGGCAGTATGACGAGCCGATCGGTGATCACTCCATAATCCCGACGTTCCTGGTTTCGCGACTCACTCGTCAGCACGTGAAGGTTGCGTTGGGGGGCGATGGAGGCGACGAGCTGTTCGGGGGATACCCCCATTACAATTTCGTGCACCGCATTGATCGCGTCCGGCGGTTCGTGCCGCGGGTGCTCCGTCGGCTAGTAGCGAGCTCGGCAGCGGCGCTGCTGCCTGTTGGAACGCGAGGGCGGAACCACCTGCTCGGGTTTGGCGGCGATTTGGCTTTCAGTCTCGCCCACGTGAACCTCTTATTCGATTGCGCATCGCGAACGACGCTGTTGCTGCCTCTGGCGCAGCAACGGTCCGCACAAACGGTACCGGAGCGTCACAAGGTGTCCCTGTGCAACAGAGGCTTCAGTCTTCTCCAGATGGCCACGCGTCTGGATTTCCGCACTACGCTGGTCGATGACTATCTGGTGAAGGTGGATCGTGCAAGCATGCTCACGTCGCTGGAGATGCGTGCGCCCCTCCTGGATCACCGTCTCGTCGAGTTCGCGTTTGGTCGGATCCCTGATGAGTTGCGCGCCACCACGTCGCAGCGGAAGGTCTTGCTGCGCCGGCTTGGTAACCGACTCCTGCCCCACGATCTCGACATCCGACGGAAGCAGGGGTTCTCATTGCCGCTTGCGCGATGGTTCAAACGTGGTTGGGGAGACTATGTCCAGGGAGTGCTCATGGAAGCCGATCCTCAACTGTTCTCACGTCCGATGATTCGTGATCTTCTGAAAGGACAGAGACAGGGGTACTCCAACGCCAATCGACTGTTTGCCCTGACCATGTTCGAATTGTGGCGGCGCGAGTATCGCGTGTCGGCCGCTGCGACGAGGGTCCTTCCACAGCTGCAAGCGTGAGCAGCCTGCGCATCGTGTTCGCGGTTCACGCCTACAAGCCCGCGTACCGAGTAGGCGGGCCCGTCATTTCCGTCTCCGCCCTTGCGGAGAAGCTGGTGGCGAGAGGACATGACGTGACAGTGTTCACGAGCAACTCCAACCTCGACGAAGAGCTGGATGTGCCACTTGGCCGACCCGTCGATATCGAGGGCGTGCACGTCCGATTCTTCAAGCCGGTCGAGCAGGTGAAGCGCTGGTTGCCTTTTGTGCCCTACCTATCGAAATCCATGGGGTTTCTGTATTCACCAGCAATGCGGGATCAGCTTGAGCACGTGGTCCCCACAGTTCAGGTCGTGCACACGCATCTGCCCTTTGTGTATCCGACCTTTGCGGCTGCTCGGGCCGCGTTCCGGCACCAAAAACCGCTGTTCTATCACCAACGCGCCGCCTACGATCCGGGACGGCTTCGATTTCGTACCCTAAAAAAACGCTTATACATTGCGGCGATCGAGCGCCCGATCATGCGAAAGGCCGCCGCGCTGATCGCGCTGACGAGTGCCGAGCAAGAGAGTTACCGGGCACTCGGGGTCGACACGCCCTGCCGCATCATCCCCAACGGAATCGATGTGACGCAATACCAAACCGTGCCTGACGTCGGTGCGGGCGCTCGGTGGGGCATCCCGGCCGGAGCACGCGTGATCCTTTTCATGAGTCGGCTGCATGCGAATAAGGGTGCGGATAAGTTGCTGCGTGCCTTCCTGCAAGTTCAGGCTCGCTTTCCCGAGGCGGTACTGGTCATGGCTGGCCCGGATGAGCATGGACTGGAGCGGCAATTGCGGCTCGTAGTTGAAGAAGCGGGGCTAACAGGGCGGGTGATCTTCCCCGGCATGATCGGCGGGAGCGAGAAGCGCGACCTGCTCGCTCGCGCCGACCTATTCTGTTTGCCCTCGGAAGGGGAGGGGTTTTCGATGGCTGTCTTGGAAGCTCTGGCGAGTGGCACACCTGTCCTCTTGTCGCCCGGCTGCCACTTCCCGGAAGCTCAAGCCGCTGGGGTGGGTCGAACGGCGCCGACTGAGCCCGCGGCGCTCGCGATCGTCCTGTCAGAAATGCTCCAGGAACCTGCGGCACTGCAGAGCATGCGGTCGCGGGCGAGGGAGTTCGTCACGCAAAACTATTCGTGGGAGCGTGTTGCGGATCAGACGCTCGATGCCTATGCGGAGGGGATCGACAGGCTTCAGAGGGTGCGCGCGTGAGTCCTTCGCGATTCCCCGTGAGGCGCCTGCCCGATGGCCGGGCACTCGTGAACCTCGGTAGCAATACTCGCGTGGCGTCGTGCTGGAACAACGTTGACTTCAGCTGGATAATCCGGATTGGACGACATCCCACCCTTTGTCGTGCGCTGCGCCGCCTAGGCTTGCTCTCCCGGGAGCGCTATGAACGCATCCAACAGTTGGATCCGGACACGGTGGTCTGGGACCTCAGGAAAGGGATTCCGTTTCCGGACCAGACGTTCGACGCCGTTTACCATTGTCACGTCCTGGAGCACATCGATCGGGAGGGAGCCCCTGGGTTCCTGCGCGAGTGCTGCCGCGTTCTCAAGCCCGGCGGACTACTCCGCGTTGTTGTTCCCGATCTGGAAGCACTCGCGCGTCGCTATATCGCCATCCTGGATTCCTTGCCCTCGCAGGCCACGATGCTGAGTCATGCGTCGGCCGTGGAGGCAATGATCGATCAGATGATCGTGCGCACTCCAAGAATTCGGTTGCAACAAAAGCGGGTCGTACGCTGGGCGGAGCATCTCTTGATCGGGGACACCGCGCGGGCGGGTGTCCTGCATCGTTGGATGTACGACCGGTTCTCGCTCGAACAGCTGTTGCGCGAAAATGGATTCGACGACATTCGTAATCTCACCGCGACAACCAGTCAGATCGCGCAGTGGAAGAGTTTCAACCTCGACACCGAGCCCGATGGGACGCTGTACAAGCCCGACTCGCTATACGTCGAGGGCCGGCGCGGATGAAGGCGTTGACACAGGTACTCGTTACGGGCGGTTCGGGATTCATTGGGCAACACTTGGTTCAACAACTGGTGCAGCGAGGCTACACAGTGACCAGTCTGGACCTGCGCGCCCCGGCGAAGCCGGTACCTGGTGTTACGTACGTTGTCTGTGATCTTCTCGAAGCGGGCCGGCTCAAGCTCTCGTTACAGCAGGCCCAGCCTGACGCGCTAGTTCATCTCGCTGCGCGAACGGATCTGCGAGAGGAGCACGATCTCGCGGGCTACGCCGCAAACGTGCAAGGCGTCGAGAATCTCGTCGACGCGATTCGGGCAACTCCCAGCGTCCGTCGCGCCATCTGTACGTCATCCCGGCTCGTTTGCCGCATCGGGTATACACCGACGAGCGATGAAGACTTTCAGCCCACGACGACGTACGGGTCCAGCAAAGTCCGCACCGAGCAGATTTGGCGCCAGGCGGACGGGGGTGGTGTCGTGTGGTGCCTGGTTCGGCCCACAACCATTTGGGGTCCGGGCATGAACCCGCATTACCTGACCTTTTTTCGAATGCTTCGATCCGGACGCTACATTCACGTCGGTGCCAGACCCACTCGCAAATCGTACGGCTATATCGGCAACACGGTCTACCAATACCTGAGACTTCTGGAGGTGGAGACGGATTTGGTGAACCGCAAGTTGCTGTATCTTGCAGATTACGATCCGATCGCCGTTGAAGATTGGGCGGAGGAGTTTCAGCGAGCATTGGGGGCACCACCGATCCGGACGTTGCCCCTTTGGTTAGCCAGGGCGGGCGCGAGGGCAGGCGACTTCCTGAACTGGTTAGGCTGGAGTCGTTTTCCCCTGAACTCCTTTCGCCTTACCAACGTGCTGACGCCGTTTGAGCTGGACCTTTCCGTGACCGAGAAGGTGTGTGGCCCGCTGCCCTTCACGATGCAGGAAGGGGTGAAGGAAACGGTGGGATGGCTTCAGGCTGTATGGGCCGAGTCGAACAGTTGACACTCACGACGACGGACTGAGAGGACCACCAATTGAGTAGCACCTCCGGAGGTGACGACGTCTCACTGGTTGGCATAGCGACTCCGCTTTTGCGGAATCGCTATCTGATCGCGAGAGTCGTCGTCGTCGTGTTCCTGGCGGTGATCCTTGTTGCATTACTTCAGCCGCGGTCCTATAGCGGGACAGCGTCCTTCATGCCGCAGGCCCCAAGGGCGCCCTCCAGCTTGGCGAGCCTCGCGGGACAGTTTGGATTCGCCTTGCCACTCGATGAGCCCACGCAGAGCCCGGCGTTTTACGCCGACCTTGTGAAGTCCCGGGAAATCCTAGGGGCCGTGGTGGATTCGCAGTACAGCATACCGACGGAGAGTGGACCGGTTCTTCGCACCCTGGTTCAGGTGTTCCGAAGCGGAGGTCGCAGCGAGGCGCAGAGACGCTTCGCGGCGGTGAAGCGGTTGCGGCGACTAGTGACGGTGTCCGCGGTGCAGAGGACGGGTGTGGTCACATTGTCAGTCGAGGCGCGGTACGCGTCCCTGGCGGCGCAGGTCACATCCAGAATCCTGGACGAAGTGAACAGATTCAACCTGAGTACTCGCCAGACTCGCGCCGCGGCGGAACGGCGGTTCACGGAACAGCGTCTGCAGGACGTACAAGGCGAGCTCCGCGCCGCTGAAGACCAACTGCAGCGCTTCCTGCAGAGGAACCGAGACTACCGGAACTCTCCGGAGCTGATGTTCCAAGAAGACCGCCTCGCCCGTGAAGTCGCAATGAAACAGCAGCTCTACACCACTCTCGCGCAGGCCGTCGAACAAGCCAAGATCGACGAGGTTCGAGATACGCCGGTTATCACGATCATCGAGCGTCCGGAAGTCCCCGTGCGCCCGGATTCCCGCGGGCTGATCAAGAAGGGGATTGTCGCCGTGATTGTGGGCGGGATTCTGGGGATTCTAGTCGCGCTCGCGCGTGAGGCGGCGCGCAACACTGAGGCCGGAGACTCGGAGGAGGTTGCACAGTTCGTCCGACTGAAGAATGAGGCGAAGGAGGACCTCCGCCATCCCCTCAAGGCGATCCGGCGGCTGTTACGCTTTGACTCTTACACGAACGTCAGGAGTCGGTGAAGTCGTTTCGTAGGTCGTCGCCTGTCCTCACCGCGTCGCCACAACAATTATCGCCACCGTGCTCGCCAGGATCTGCGCGATCGCCCCGAACAACGCCACGGTATCCGTCTTCGGCGCGTTCGGATCCTTCGCGGGCACAAAGACCTCTGATCCCGGCCCTGGCGATGGATTGCTGCTGAAAAACAGAGAGCGCCGCCGCGTCCGCACTTCGCCGTTCGCGTAGCGCACGCTCACCTGTCCCTTTTCCGCCGCCCGCGTGAACCCTCCAGCGGCTTCGAGATAGTACTGGAGTCCTGCGCCGCGCTGGTACAGCACACTCCCAGGGGAATTCACCGCGCCCGTCACCCGTACGCTCGGCTGATACTCGGGAATCCGGATCGAATCGCCGGGCTGGAGAATGACGTTGTCGCGCGAGCTGTGGTCCCGTAACGCCTTCGGCAAGTCGATGTCGATCCGGCCGC
>WNGI01005168.1_pt1 | contig 20405 bp, 18 predicted proteins | sample 5400621 | NCBI WGS metagenome assembly WNGI01 (sample SAMN13153374, study PRJNA577476) | soil metagenome | isolation source: 20 cm soil or saprolite under Garry oak tree replicate 1 | place: USA:California | collected 2016-06-15
ACGTGTGGTCGCGCTGCGCCGGCCGGTATTCGTTCGTGGCCGTACGCGACAGCGACACGTTCAACCGCGTCTATCCTCCGGCCACGCGGCGGGCCCAGCTGCTGCGCGTGTCGCGCGGCGACCGCGCGCTCGGCTGCGTCGTCGTCCAGGACACCTACCGCGACGGGCCGAAGTTTTTCGGCAACATGCGAGTCGGCCTGATCGCCGATGCCGCCGCGGCGCCCGAAGATGCCGACGCGGTGATCGGCCTTGCGACCCGCGAGCTCGAGCAGAGCGGCCACGACCTCATGGTCTCCAACCAGATGCACCCTGCGTGGCGTGCCGCGCTGCGGCGCGCCGGGTTCGTGCGCGGGCCGTCCAACTTCGTCTTTGCCGTATCCCCGCCGCTCGCCGAGCGGCTGCGCGTGCGCGATCCCCACTGGCGCGCCATGCACGTCAATCGCGGGGACGGGGACTTTCCCTGGCCGGGCGCTCGCATCGACTGGGAAGGCCCGCCGCCGCCCTCTTGGAGACCGGGATGACCACTGGTACTGGACAGTTCGTGCGAGGGCTCGCCAAGTCGGCGCTGCCGCGACCCCTCCTCCGCCTCGGGCGGCGGGTCAAGCGGTACCTGTACGGCTATGGCTGGACCATGCCCGCGAACTTGGGGCCGCTGCCGCCCGGCGCGAGTCCGGAGCTCGAGCTGGCCCATCGGGCCTGGCAGATCGCCGGCGGATCAGAGGCCGATCAGCGCTGCTACTACAGCCTGGAATTCGAGAACTTTCACCTCCCCGGCGAACGGCCGTGGCACCTGCGCTGGGCTCTGCTCCGGCAAGCGGCTGCCTGGCCCGGGAGCCGGGTGCTCGAGCTGGGTTGCAACCTGGGGCTGCTCGCCACGTTCGCCGTCCAGGCGGGAGCGGCAGACGCGCTCGGCGTGGATGTCGGTGCCCCGCTGCTGCAGGCCAATCGCCTGTTGCAGCAGGCCCATGGGGTGAGTTATGGCGTGTTGCAGCTCGACTTCGACGACCCGCGGCCCTGGGAGGAGGAGCTGAGCGCATTCCGGCCCACCCTCGTGACGGCCCTCTCCCTGCTCGAGTGGGTCGCGGACAAGGAGCGGTTCCTCCGATTCCTCGGGCGCTTCGACACCGTCCTGTTCGAAGGGCACGACAGCGAGGTGATGGAGCGTCAGCGCCTGGAGCGGGTGGGGTTCACGGACATCAGGCTGCTGGGGAGGAGCGAGCACAACCGCCCCGTGCTGTTGGCGCGACGCTAATCGAAGGAGCGAATCCAGGCCTTCGCCCCGCTCGTCTGCACCGCCCGCAGGGCCGTAGTCGCCCGCGCAATCAAGTCGAGTGCGCCGAGCCCGGCCGTGTGGAAGTCACTCACGCCGTGGTACCCCGCCCGCACGGCGCGATTCCGTTTGCCGGACGCTCCGGCGAGCGAGATCGCCGCTCCGAGCCGAGTGCTGAGCTGTCGCGCACCACGCGCGTCGGTGTCGGGGGCCAGGACGGCGAACTCCGTGAACGCCAGCCGACCGATCGCGTCCGAAGACCGCCCGGCGCGCTTCAGGCAGTCGGCCACGACGTGCACGGCCGCGTCGACGTCGAGTGCCGCGGCGGGCTTGTGGCGGCGGGCTCGAGGGTCGTCCAACGCCGGCGCCAGGACCACGCACGCCAGAGCGCCGTGCCGGCGGTCGGCCTGGGAAGCGAGATCCCGCGCCCGCAGGGCCAAGCCGCGCCGGTTGTAGAGCCCCGTGGCCCCGTCGAGCAGCGCTTCGTCCCGCATGCGCTCCACCACGAGTCTGGCCCGCACCAGCGCCCCCAGCCGCAGCACGAGCTCTTCCGCGTCCATCGGCAGGCTCCAGAGGTCGGTCATGCCGGCGCGCAACGCCGCCACCAGCCGGGGCCGGGGGACCGGTCCCGACGCGAGCAGGATCACCGGCGTCTCCTGGGGAACGAGCGGGTCGCCGCGCAGCCCTCGCACCAGCGCCGGCACATCGGTGTCGCGCAGGGATTCGGCCAGCAGGATGGCATCGGCGGGACGCGTGCGGGCGGCTTCGACGAGCTGCGGCCCCGTGTGCACCTGGGCGACCTGATAGCCGTGAGGGGTGAGGATGCTGCTGAGAAAGCGCGCGGACCACTCTTGGGCGTCCGCCAACAGGACCAGACGGGGGTGGATCGGGGCGGTGGGACCGGCCATCGGGCGCCCTCTCGGGGTCTGGGGCTGCGAGACGGTCGGTAGCAGCGGCGACCGGGGGAGCGCTGCTGAGCGGCGTTCCCAAGTGCTTCTGTGCAGGACTTGTGCGCTCACCACGACGCCGGTCAACCCCTTTTCCGGCAGGTGGTTAGTCGTCCCCGCCGCAGCAGGCCCTCGCTGCAAAGCGCGGTGATGCAGTCACAAGCCTGTAGCTGATATGCCGCGATTCGCGTTGCGAGCGCGGAGCGGGCCGAGCGGTGTTGCTACCACGCGGCAATCTAAGTGGCGCGGCGGCAAGCCGGTAGGAGCGGCGGCTGCGGCGCGGCGGCGCGCCGTTGCCTGGGCCCCAAACTTGTATGACGGAGGCGCAGATGTGCGGCATCGTCGGCTACATCGGCGCGCGCCAAGCGGCCCCCCTCCTGCTCGAGGGACTGCGGCGCCTCGAGTACCGGGGCTACGACTCGGCCGGCGTCGCCGTCCAGAACGGGCACGGCGTGGCGATTCGCAAGCTCGCCGGGCGCGTCAGGGCGCTGGACGAGGCGATCGCTCGCCAGCCGATCGCGGGAACGAGCGGGATCGCTCATACCCGCTGGGCCACGCATGGCGCACCCACGGCGCGCAACGCCCATCCCCACGTCGACTGCTCCAAACGGATCGCCGTCGTCCACAACGGCATCATCGAGAACGCGGACGTGCTGCGCGCCGCGCTCGAGCGGGGCGACCACCGCTTCGCCACGGAGACGGACACGGAGGTCCTCGCGCACTTGATCGAGGAAGCGGCCGGCGCCACGCTCGAGCAGCGGGTCGCGACGGCGCTCGCCGAAGTGGTCGGGACGTACGGGCTCGCCGTGCTGTCGGCCGACGAGCCGGGGAAAATCGTCGTGGCGCGTCACGGCTCGCCGGTGCTGCTGGGCCTCGGGGACGAGGAGTTCTTCGTCGCTTCGGATGCCTCGGCCGTGCTGGCGCACACGCGCTCGGTCGTGTACCTCAACGACGGAGACATCGCGGTGCTGACGCCGGGCGCGTACCACGTGATGGACGCGCAGGCCCACGTGCAGCTGCGCGAAGTGAGCGACATCGCCTGGGACTTGGACGAGATCGAGCTGGGCGGCTACGCGCACTTCATGCTCAAGGAGATCTGCGAGCAGCCGGAGACGGTGAAGAGCACGCTGCGCGGGCGCGTCCTGTTCGAGAAAGGCAGCGCGCGCCTGAACGGTCTCAATCTCGCTCCCGCGGCGTGCGCCGAGATTCAGCGCGTGGTGATCGTGGCCTGCGGCACCTCCTGGCACGCGGGGCTCGTAGGGCGGCATCTGATCGAAGATCTGGCGCAGCTCCCGGTCGCGGTCGAGTACGCCTCCGAGTACCGGTATCGTCCGCCGCTCGCCACCGAGGGCACGCTCACGGTGGCGATCTCCCAGTCGGGAGAGACCGCCGACACGCTGGAAGCGATGCGCGCCGCCCGCGCGGCCGGCTCCCGTGTGCTTGGGATAGTGAACGTCGTGGGCTCGACCATGGCGCGCGAGGCGAACGGGGGCATCTATCTGCACGCCGGGCCGGAGATCGGGGTCGCCTCGACGAAGGCGTTCACGTCACAGCTCGTGGCCCTCTCCCTGCTGGCCCTGTGGCTGGGCCGCCACCGCGGCCTGTCACTCGAGGCGGGGCAGGAGATCGCGTGCCAGCTGGCGCGGCTGCCGAGCCTGGTGACGCGGGCGCTGGCCCTGGAGCCGCAGGTGCGCGCGATCGCCGAGCAATACGCGCGGCGCAGCAATTTCCTGTATCTGGGGCGCGGCGTGAACTTCCCGGTGGCGCTCGAAGGCGCGCTCAAGCTGAAGGAGATTTCCTACATCCACGCCGAAGGCTACCCCGCGGCGGAAATGAAGCACGGCCCGATCGCGCTCATCGATGCCGACATGCCGGTCGTGTTCGTCGCCCCGAAGGACGAGGTGTACCGCAAGGTGCTGTCGAACATGCAGGAGGTGAAGGCACGCGGCGGCCGCATCATCGCCGTGACGACGGAGGGCAACGGCGACCTGGGGACGCTGGTGGACCATCGGCTGTGCGTGCCCGCGACCGCGCCGCTGCTGTCCCCGGTGCTGACCACGATCCCGCTGCAGCTGCTCGCCTACCACATGGCGGTGCTGCGCGGTTGCGACGTGGACCGCCCCCGCAACCTCGCGAAGAGCGTGACGGTCGAGTGAGGACATCATGACGCGCTGCGCGACGCCGGTCGTGCTCCTTGCCTCCCTGGCGCTGCTCGCCACTCCACGTGCGGCGCGCGCTCAGAGCGAGATCCGCGACGCGAGCGGCGGCTACGGCATGGGTGCCACGCGCGACACGCTGGAAGGCCTGGCTCGGCGCCTCGAGGCCGTGGCCCGCGCCGCCGCCGAGAATAAGGCGACGCGGGCGGAAGCGGCGCGGGCGGCGGTGCGCGTGCGCGCGCGGCTCAGCGCCGGCGACTTCACGGTCGGCGACCGCGTGGCGCTCGTGGTGGAGGGGGAGAAGGAGCTGTCCGACACGTTCGTGGTGGGACCGGGACGGCGGCTCGCGCTCCCCGGGATCGCGGACGTCCCCTTGGACGGCGTGCTGCGGGGGGAGCTGCCGGACTACCTCACGCGGCGCCTCGCCCGGAACCTGCGCGACCCGTTCGTGCGCGCGCAGGCGTTCGTCCGCGTCTCGGTCCAGGGCGCGGTCGTGCGCCCCGGGTATTACTGGGTGCCGGCGGAGTCGCAGCTGTCGGACGCGCTGATGCACGCCGGCGGGATGACGCCCGAGGCGGACATCAAGCGCGTGCGCATCGAGCGCAACGGCGAGCCGCTGTGGGAAGGGCGGATTGTGGAGCAGGCGATCGCCGCGGGCCGGACGCTGGACGAAACGGGCCTCATGGCCGGCGACCAGTTCTTCGTGCCGCGCCGCACCGGGGCCAGCGCCGGGAACGTGCTCCGCTTCACGGCGTTTCTGCTGACCATTCCCGTCACGATCTACTCGCTTACGCGGATCTTTTGAACAGGGCGGCGAGGTCGTGTTTGCCGCTGGCGAGCCGCGGCAGCGCGTCACGCACCTCGAAACGCGCCGGCTGCATGTAGCGCGGCAGCTCGATCGCGCAGTAGCGCGTGAGCCGCTCCAGCGAGCCGCCCGCCGCGAGCACCACGAACGCCACGATGCGCTGGCCGCGCTCCTCGTCCGGCTCCCCCGTCACCACGCATTCCGCGATCTCGCCCGACGCGACGAGCACGTTCCCGATCTCGTCGGGACTGACCCGGTAGCCGAGGGTCTTGATCATGCGGTCGCGGCGCCCCACGAAGTAGAGAAATCCCGCCTCGTCGCGGCGCACGAGATCTCCCGAAAAGACGACGCGCTCCCCGTCCTGTCGCAATGGGTGGGGCCGGTACACGCGTGCCGTGGCCTCAGGGTCGTTCCAGTATCCCAGCGTCACCGTGGGGCCGCAGTGCACCAGCTCGCCGACTTCACCCGGCGCGCACGGCGTCAGATCGTCGTTCAGCACCAGGACCTCCGCTCCCGGGATGGGCCGCCCCATCGAATCGGGACGCCGGTCCACCTGCTCCGGCGGCAGGTACGTGCTGCGCAGCACCTCGGTCAGGCCGTACATCAGGAACAGGGCGGCGTGCGGCTGGGCCTCCCGCAGGCGGCGCACGGCGCTGGGCGGGAGGTGCCCGCCCGCGTTCGTCATGACTCGCAGCTGCGGCAGCGGACGCGAGCGGAAGGCCTCCACCCCCAACAGCTGCTGCCACAGCGGCGGGACGGCCGCGAGCACCGTGATCTCCTGGGTGCGCAGCGTCGTGACGAGCTGTTGCGCCAGGGGCGAGCGCTCGACGACCAGCCGCGCTCCCGTGCCGACGGCACACAGGACCTGGTTGAACCCGTACACGAAGCTGAACGGCAGCAGGCTGGCGATGCGGTCGTGCGGGACGATGCCCAGGTAGTCCGTCACGGCGCGCATCACGTGCCACAGGTTGGCGTGGCTGATGGTCACGCCCTTGGGTTGCCCCGTCGAGCCGGACGTGTAACAGATCTGCGCGGGGTCCGCGCCGTGCCGCGACACCGGGTCGAAGCTCGCGCGCTCGGGGATCTGCTCGACCGGCAGGGGGACGGCGCTGGTCACGAGCGGACGCGGCTGCCGCTGCAACAGCGCGTCCGACGTGAGCAAGGCCTGGGCGGCCGCAGACCCGAGCATGTGCTCGATCTGGCGCGGCCGGAGCGATTCGTTGATGACGATCGCGATCGCGCCCACCGCGGCAACCGCGAAAAACGCTGCGACCGCGTCGGCGCCGCCGTCGAGCAGGATACCGACGCGATCGCCCGCCTGAGTGCCCGACGCTTCGAGGGCACGGGCGAGAGCCGCGGCGCGCTCCCGCAATGTACGGTAGTCGGTCAGCCGGTCACGCACGACCACCGCCGGTTGGTCGCCGACGCGCGTCGCGGTGCTCCACAGCATTTCCGCCACGTTGGGCGTGGGCGGGACGGACGTGGTGCTGCTCACCGGCACGGCGTTCTCCTCCCGATCCCGGCCTGGCTCGCAACCCCTGTACCACGCGGCTGCAGGAGCTGAACGTGGGTGCCGGACGTAAGTGTGGCGGATCGGCAACACCTGCTGACAGCGTCCTGCTGCTGCGCCTGCGCCCGCACCGCGCGGAGAAGAGCCAATCCCTGTTGGGGTAAAGTGTTATGATGCATCCCGTGAGGCAACATCGCGCCCCAACCAAGGCGCCAAGCTTGCATCTGCCGCCCGCATGGCTCGACCGTCCGGCGCTACAGTCCGAAACGATCCCCCAGTGACGCCGCTCGGGGACCAGCTGCGGCTCGACCCCGTCGAGGCGACGACGCGCATCGCGCAGGCCCTGCGGCACCAGCTCGGCGAGGTGTTGGGCCGCCGCGGGCTGGTCGTCGCCATGAGCGGTGGGATCGACAGCACGGTGTGTGCCGGCCTCGCGGTGCAGGCCGTAGGCCCGCGCCGGGTCTTCGGTCTGTTCCTGCCCGAGCGCGAGTCCGACCCCCAGAGTCTCACCCTGGCGCAAACGTGGGCGGAGCAGCTGGGGATCGATGTCGCCGTGGAAGACATCGCGCCCATCCTGGAGGCGTGCGGTTGCTACCGGCGGCGGGATGAAGCGATCCGCCGGGTCGTCCCGGAATTTGGCGAGGGGTGGCGCAGCAAGGTCGTGCTCGCCGTGGACCGGCTCGAATCGGATCGGCTCAACGTGTCCTACCTCGCCGTGCAGCCGCCGGGCGGTGCGATCCGGCGGGTGCGGCTCCCCGCCGCCGAGTATCGCCAGATCGTGGCCGCGACGAACTTCAAGCAGCGGGTCCGGACCATGCTCGCGTACTACCACGCGGACCGTCTCTACTACGCCGTGGTCGGGACGCCCAACCGGCTCGAGTACGACCAGGGGTTCTTCGTCAAGGGCGGGGACGGGTTGGCCGACGTGAAGCCGATCGCGCACCTCTACAAGACGCAAGTCTACCAGCTGGCCGAGCACCTCGGGGTGCCGGCGGCGATCCGCACGCGCGTTCCGACCACCGACACGTATTCCCTGCCGCAGACCCAGGAGGAATTCTATTTCTCCCTGCCGGTCCGGACGCTCGACCTCGTGCTGCACGCCCGCGACGCCGGTGCGGAGGCGGCCGAGGTCGCATCGCAGCTGGGCTATCGGCCGGAGCAGATCGAGCGCGCGTTCACGGACATCGACCGCAAGCGGGACGCCGCCGTGTACCTCCACCACGAGCCGTTACTGGTGGAGCCGGTGCGGCGTCACGCAGACGAGGGTGCCGGCTGATGTGCGGCGTGGCGGGTGTGGCCTACAGCGAGCCGCGCGGCGTCGTCCCCGAGCTGTTGGCGCGGATGGGGGCGGTGCTGCGGCACCGGGGGCCGGACGGCTTCGGCTACTACGCGGGCGCCCGGGTCGGGCTCGTCCATCTCCGCCTCAGCATCATCGACCTGGCGGGTGGCGCACAGCCGCTTGGCAACGAGGACGGGCGCGTCCTGATCACGTACAACGGCGAGGTCTACAATTACCGCGAGCTCCGTCAGGAGCTCGCGGCGCGGGGACATCGCTTCCGCACTCAGAGCGACACTGAGGTCCTGGTCCACGCCTATGAGGAGTGGGGCGAGGACATGCTAGGCCGGCTGAACGGGCAGTTCGCCTTCGCGATCTACGACCGCCGGTCCGAGACGGTGTTCCTGGCGCGCGATCGTTTCGGCGTCCGGCCGCTGTTCTACGCGGAGCAGGGTGGGGCCCTCTACTTCGCGTCCGAGATCAAGGCGCTGCTCGCGACGGGCGAGGTGCCCGCCGCCCCCGATTATGCCGGACTCGATCAGGTGTTCACGTTCTGGGCGGTGCGGCCGCCGCGGACCCCGTTCGCCGGAATCCAGTCGCTCGAGCCGGGCTGTTGCGCCGTGTGGCGCGACGGCCGGCTGCAGGTGCGTCGCTACTACGCGCTCGATTATCCCGAGGCCGCCGCGGAGCCTGCGGCCGCCCTCCACGAGCTCGACAGCCTGCTGCAAACCGGTGTAGAGCTGCGGATGCGGGCCGACGTCCCGGTCGGCGGCTACCTGAGCGGCGGTCTGGATTCGAGCATCACCTGCGCCCTCGCGGCGGGCATGTCGCCCTACGAGCTGCGCACCTTTTCGGTCACGTTCGACGATCCGCGGCTCGACGAGAGCGCGTCGCAGCAGGCAGTTGCCCGGGCGCTCCACACGCAGCACGCGGTGCAGCCGATCCGCGGCGCCGAGATGGCCGAGGCGTTCCCCGCCGTCATCTGGCACACGGAGACGCCGCTGGTGCGCGCGGCCGCGGCGCCGATGTACCTGCTCGCGCGGCTCACCCGGGCCAACGACATCAAGGTCGTGCTCACCGGCGAGGGGTCGGACGAGCTGTTCCTGGGCTACGACCTCTTCAAGGAGACGGCGGTCCGACAGTTCTGCCTGCGGCAGCCAGGCTCACGCACGCGGCCGCGGTTGTTCGACCGGCTGTACCCGTATCTGGGTGGAGACGGGGGGGCGCGGCGTGGCGGTGAATTCTGGCGGCGCTTCTTCCTGGACGCCGGGCCGGTCGAGGATCCGCTGTTCTCGCATCTGCCGCGCTTCCTGCTCACGGCGCGGATCAAGGAGTTCTACACACCCCAGCTGCGCGCCCAGCTCGCCGCCGTCGACCCGCTCGCGGAGTTGCGAGCGACCTTGCCGCGGCAGTTTCAGGGCTGGTCGGCCCTCAACCGGGCGGCCTATCTGGAGATGATCACCCTCCTGTCGCCCTATCTGCTCAGCTCGCAGGGCGACCGGATGGCGATGGCGCACGGGGTCGAGGGCCGCTTCCTGTTCCTCGATCACCGCCTGTTCGAGTTCGCGGCCGCGTTGCCGACCCGGAGCAAGCTGCGCGGGCTCCGCGAGAAGGACATCCTGCGGCGCTGGGCCAAGGACGTCGTGCCGGCCGACGTGGCGCAACGTCCCAAGCAGCCGTATCGTGCGCCCGACGTGCCGGCCTTCTTCGGGAGCGAACGCCCGGGGTACGTGCGCGAGGCGTTCGAGGCCAGAAGCCTCAGGGACACGGGGCTGTTCGAGCCCGCCGCGGTCGCAGGGCTGGTGCGCCGCGCCGAGGCGGGGCAGGCGACGGGATTCCGCGAAAGTCAGGCCTTAGTGGCGATCCTGTCCACGCAGCTGTGGCACCAGCAGTTCCTGGAGACGCCGGTCGTGGCTCATCCGTTGACCCTCGGCCGGGCGGATGTCGCCCTGCAGGACGAGGTGTCGGTCGAAGCATGAACCCTGAGATCCCGAGGGAGACGATGACGGTTCCGGAGATTCTGGAGCGCACGCGCGCCTTCGTGCGCGAGAACTTCCTCTACATGCGCCCCGACTTCGTGCTCGGAGACAACGATCCCTTGCTCACGAAGGGGATCGTCGACTCGATGGGTGTCGCGGAGCTGCTGGGCTTCCTCGAGGGCGAGTTCGGAATCACGGTGCCCGAGGATGCCGTCACCGAGGAGAACCTCGGCTCGCTCGCCGCGATCGCCCGGTTCGTCGGCGCCGGCCTGCGGCGCACCGCAGCCGCGTGATGTGACGTCGCCCGGACGCCCGGCGCGAGCGGGCGTATATTCCCGCATGAGCGAAGCCTCGTCGTCCCGGTCGCGCGCCGCACTCGCGCTCCTCGCTGGCAGTCACGAATGGTCCACCCGCGCCCTCGAGACGGTCCTTCAGCCCGCCGGGTATCGCGTGGCGCGGGCGGTGACGCCGAGCGACGCCCAGGAACGAGCGCGGGCGGAGCGCCCCGACGTGATCATCGTCGCGGACCCGCTCGCGGACCTGGACGGGGTGACGGCGTGCGAGCTGATGCGCCGCAGCCCCTCGGTGGCGCCCCGCCTGCCCATCGTTGGCATCGCCTCCGGCGCCATCTCGCGGGAGCAGCGCTTGCGCTGGTTGCGGGCCGGCGCCTGGGACTGCTTCGGTTTTCCGCTCGACCCTGAGGAGCTGGTCCTCAAGCTCTCCAATTATCTGCGTTGAATCCACGTCTCCATGCACGTCGTGGTGACGGGTGCGGCGGGGTTCATCGGCTCTCACGTCGTGGAGCGTCTGCTCGAGCGCGGCGACACCGTCCTGGGGCTGGATAACTTCGATCCGTTCTACGCTCCCGAGGAGAAGCGTCGCAATCTCGCGCGGGCGCGGCAATCGCCCCGGTTCCGCCTGGCCGAGGTGGATATCGCCGACGGCGCCGGCCTCCACGCCGCGCTGGAGGGTCAGGCGAGCGAGGCGATCATTCACCTCGCGGGCAAGGCCGGCGTACGGCCGTCGATTCTCGACCCCGCGAGCTACGTGCGGGCGAACGTCCTCGGGACCCAGGTGTTGCTCGGGGAAGCGCGCCAGCGCGGCATGCGTCGTCTCGTGTTCGCCTCGTCCTCGTCGGTATACGGGAATGGCGCCGTGCCCTTCCGCGAGGACGTCGCCGCCGTGGAGCCGGTGTCGCCCTACGCGGCGACGAAGCGCGCGGGTGAGCTGCTGTGTTACGCGCACCAGCGCGTGCACGGCGGCGCCATCCTCTGCCTCCGGCTCTTCACCGTATACGGGCCGCGTCAGCGGCCGGACCTCGCGATCCGCACCTTCGCCGCACTGCTCGCCGCGGGGAAACCGGTCCCGCTGTTCGGATCGGACGCCTCGGAGCGCGACTACACCTGGATCGACGATGTCGTCGGCGCGGCCGTGGCCGCGCTCGACCGCACGGGGCGGGAGCCTGAAGAGTTCGAGATCATCAACGTCGGTGGCAACCGTCCCACCAGTCTGCGGCGTCTGGTCGAGCTGCTGAGCGAGGCGTTGGGCGTTCGCGCGGTGGTCGAGCGGCAGCCACCGGCGCCGGGGGACGTGGAGCGCACCTGGGCCGACATCGCCAAGGCGCAGCGTCTGCTCGGGTACCGTCCCACCACGCCCATCGAAACGGGAATCGCCCAGTTCGCGGCGTGGTTCCAGAGCGACCGCGCCGGGCCTGCTGGAAGGGGGGGCGCCTGACCTTGCGATGTGGCGCCGCGGAGGCATGATATGAAGCGGGCCGCCGGCGGGCCAGCGTCCGGGGGGTAGCGAGCGAGCGGCGGTCGGTGGTCGACCGGCGCCGCGGCGCCGAGCGGCGCAGCACGCTCGAGCGGCGCAGCCGTTCCGCCCGACACGCCATGGCCGAGTCGCCCAGCGAGCACCTGCGTAACAGCCTCCAGCTGCTGAATCAGGTGCTGGAGGCCGGCGAGCTGGGAGCCGAGGGCCGCGCCGATCTCAGCGCGGGCCTGGAGCGCCTGAAGCAGGCGTTGCGCCTGCTCGAGCCTCGCTCGCACGGTTGGTGACCGCGGGGCTCACCGCCCGCGAGTGGACGCGAGTCGCCGCAGCTGCTCCACCCATCCCACGCCGAGCGTAGCGCGGAGACTCGCGCCGTACACCAGCCCGGCCCCCAGCAAACTGAGCAGCACCGACGCAGCCACCCCTTCGAGGCCGCCCATGACGCGGCTCAGCGGGTAGATCGTCGCCGCCATGATCGCGAGGCGGGCGCCCTGCAGGCGATATGTGAGGCGGGGCTCGCCGAGCGCGTTGAACAACACGCCGGCCGCCGTCACGACCGACCGCAGCACCATCGCGACGGCCAGGATCTTGAGGGCTGGCACGATCGGCATCCAGCCGGGGCCTAGCAGCCCTCGGGTGAGGCGAGCCCCGAACGCCAGGACCAGTGCGGCGAACGCCGCATTGGCCAGTAGCACGACTCGCTGGGCGGCGAAGTACCAGGACTTGAGCCGACCGCGCTCGCCGTGCAGCGCGCTCAGGGACGGGAGCGCTACCTGGTTCACCACCTGCGTGAAGCCTGTCACCGGCAGCTCGGCGATCCGGAAGGCCACCTGATAGAACCCGAGCGGCCCGATGCCGAGCATCCTGGCGACGAAGGCATTGTCTCCCTGGACGCTCAGGAACGTCACGACCTGCGTGGCGAGCACCCACTTACTGTAGCGAGCGATCTCGCGGAGTCGCGTCCAATCGAGGACAAGACGTGGGCGGCGCCGCGCGAGGATGTGGGAGACGACCGTCGCGACGGCTTGCGACGCGATGACCGGGATGACCAGGGCCCACACGTTGCGCAGGACGATGCCGAGCCCGATCGCCAACCCGAGACCGATCACGACCTCGGGGAGGCTCCACCAGAACAGGGTCTCATAGCGCAGCTCTCGAAACAGGCGCACCTTCGCGGGATTGGCCACGCCGCGGAGGACCATGACGAGACAAATGGCGCGGAGCACGGGCACGAGCCCCGGCCCTCGAAAGAAGGCGGCCGCTACCGGGGCCGCCAGCCAAAGCAGTGCCGCGAGCGCGGCCCCGCGCAGTGCCTGGATCGTGAAGGCCGAATCGTAGAAATTGTCGACGTCGTCGCGGCGCTGGATCAACGCCGTTTCGAATCCCGTTCCGGTGAAGGTTTCGACCGCTCCCAGGATGACGAACGCCGTCGCCATCAGGCCGAAGTCGTGGGGGCTGAGTAGGCGTGCCAGCACGAGGGTGCGCGCGAACCCCGATGCGCCGACCAGCGTCCGGGCCAGGAAGGCCCAGCCGCCGGCGGCGAGCGCGCGCTCGAGCGGAGGCGTATTCAAGGCGGGTTAGAATAACCATGAAAGCCTTTGTCCGCGTCTTCGCGCTCGTCCCCGACTGCCACACTGCCGGCCGCTATATGCGAGTGTGGCGGCGCCACTTCTACGACGGGTTGCAGGCGGCGCTCCCGCACGTGGTCCTCCCGGTGGACATGAACTTCGCGTGGGCGCGGCCGCCGTCGGCCGGGCCGCTCGGTCCGTCGCGCGACCGGGATGCGATGTCCGAGCGCCTGTGGGAACAGATTCGCACGGCCCACGCCGAGCGGGGGCTGGACGCGGTGATCTCCTACTGCTTCAGCTCCGATATCGATCGGGGCCTGATCGAGCGCACCGTCGAGTTGGGCATCCCCTGGATCAACTTCTTCTGCGATAGCACGTACGCGTTTGATCTGGTCGAGGCCGTGGCGCGCGTGGCGTCGCTGAACTGGTTCCCCGAGCGGGCGGCCGACGCGCGCTACCGTGCACTGGGGCGGCCCGCGCTGTGCCGGCCGTACGCGGTGCACCCTGCCGCGCTACCCGAGGCCGTGTGCGAGACGGCCGAGCACGCCCTGGGCTTCGTCGGTGCGCCCACCGGAAACCGCGTGCTGCGTCTGGCGGGGCTGCGGCTGTTGGGGTGTCGTACGGAGGTGCGGGGCGAGGGTTGGCAGCGCGTGAATGCGGCGCCCGCAGGGCCGCGCCCCCGGCGCGCCGACCGCCGCGCGCGGGGGCGGCTGGGCGAGCGGATTCTCGTGCGCGCGCTCAAGCCGCTGGTTCGGGGAGAGGGCCGCCCGCTCGCCGACGAGGAGATGGTACCCTTTCTTTCCCGCTGTCGCGTCGTCTTGGGGCTGAACGAGGGCCGCGACATCCAGGGTGCGTACCGCAGCTACCTCAAGCTGCACCTGACCCAGCACAACGAGGACGTCGAGCGGGTGTTCGACGTGGGGCGAGAAGTGTTGACGTTCCATCACGCCGCCGAGGCGGCATCGCTGGTGCGCTGGAGCGTGCGGCACCCGGCCCAGGCGCGGGCGATCGGGCAGGCGGGGCGGCGGCGGGTGCTGGCCGAGCACACCTGGGCCGCGCGCCTGCCCGAGCTCGCGCGGGCGCTGTGATGCACATCGCCGTCGTCTCACCGCACCTGCCCACGCCGGCCATGCCGATGCGCGGTCTGTCCCATGACGAGCAGCTGGCGGTGTTCGCCGAGGCCGGGCACCATGTCCGCGCCGTCGTTCCGGTAGCGTGGTCGCCGCGGCGCTGGTTGGCCGGCACCCGCATCCCCGAGGAGGAGCGCGACGGCGCGGTGGTCGTGGCCCATCCGCGCTACCCCCGAGTGCCGCGCTGCATGCGAGGGCGCTCACTCGAGCGTCATCTGTTCGCTCGGGCGGCGGCGACGGCGCTCGCCGCAGGGGAAGCCGCACCCGACGTGGTGCTGGCGCACTCGGCATCGCTGCCTGGGGGGCTGATCGGGCGGGTCGGGGGCGCCCGCTTCGTGGTGGCTCTCTACGATCACGAGCTCTACGATGTGGCTCCGCACAGCGCCACGGCTCGCGAGGCCATTGCGCGGGCACTGCGCAGCGCCGACTGCGTGGTCTACGTGTCCGAAGCGCTCCGTCGCCACGGCATCAGCGTGGCCGGCCCGCACCGTACTGTGGTGATCCCGATCGGCATCAAACCCTACCCGGAGCTGTCCGCGGTGTGGCCCGAGCATTTCACGGTCTGCACTGTCGCGCGGCTGATCGCGCGCAAGCGGGTGGATCAGTTGATCCGGGTGTTCGCTCGGCTTGCCGGGGAGCGGCCCGACGTGCGTCTCGTGATCGTGGGTGATGGCCCGGAGCGGCCCGCCCTGGCGCGGCTGGTGCGCGCACTGGGGATCGTGGACTTGGTTGAGATGACCGGTGCCCTCGACGCTCGCTCCGCTCGAGAGCGGCTGTCGCGCGCCAGCGTCATGGCCCTGGCCAGCGTGCGCGAATCGTTGGCGGCGGCCTACTTCGAGGCCATGTCGCTGGGCGTGCCGGCGCTGGGCACTCGGGGCGAAGGCATCGAGGAGCACGTCGATCACGGGATAGACGGGATCCTGGTCCCGCCCGACGATGATGCGGCTCTGCTGGCCGAGCTGCGCGCGCTGGCCGCCGATCCCGACCGCGCCAGGCGAATCGGCGCGGCGGGTCGCCGCCGGTTCCTGGCGGGGTCCTTCACCTGGCGCGCGAGCGCCGAGGCTTACTTGGCATTGTTCACGGAGCTGACGAGGGACCGGGCGCGCCGGTACCCCCCCTCGCTCAGGTGAGTATGATAGATGCGTGCTCCGCCTGCGCGCTGACGAGAGCGATCTCCGGGAGACCGGCGCCTACTACGATGCGTTCGCCGCAGTAGCGGAGGAGCGCTACACCTCGAACCACGTGCTGGTGCGGGTGCGGGAGGCGTTCCGTCGCGCCGTCGAGCCTTACGCGGCCGCCTCGGTGCTCGATCTGGGCTGTGGGCCCGGCACCGATCTCGCCTGGTTCGCCGCACGCTATCCGGGGCGGCGCTACGCCGGGATAGACGTGTCGCCTCGCATGGTCGAGCTGGCGCGCACGAGACTCGGCGAGCGCGGCGTGCGGGTTGAGCGCGGCTGTGCCCAGGACCTGCCCCACCTTTTTCCCGGTGAGCAGTTCGACCTGGTCTACTCTTTCTTTGGCCCCCTGAATACCGAGCCCGATCTGAAACGCGCCGCCGGGGCTCTTGCGCAAGCCGTGGCCCCGGCTGGCGTCCTGGTGCTCACGTTCGTGAGCCGCGCGTACCTCGCGGACTCGGCCCTGCATCTGCTGCGCGGCCGGCCGATGCGCGCCCTGGCGCGGGTCGCCAACCGGTGGCGGGGCTATTCGCCGCAGACGCCGCTCCGGGCCTGGCTCTATTTCCCCCGGCAAATCGAGGCGCGGTTCGCACCCGCGTTCCATGTCGAGCGGCGCGAGGGTTTTTCAATCCTCTATCCGGCGTGGTATCGGGCCGGCCGCTTCCGTGAGCGGGGCGCACTGGTGCGGGCGCTCTGGATCGCCGATCGGGCGCTGAACCGCACGCCGCTGTGGTGCGCCGGCGAGCATCTGCTCTACGTGCTGCGCCGCAGCGCGGGCGGATCGCCGTCGAGATCCTGATCGAGGTCCACGGGCATGGATGACTTCTGGGGAAGCCGCAGGATTCTCGTCACGGGCGGCACTGGGTTCCTCGGCTCCTACGTGGTCGAGAAGCTGAAGCAGCGCTGCGTGCTGGAGGTCCGCTCCCCCACTCGGGAACAGTATGACCTGCGCGTTGCGGACGCGGTACAGCAGATGTTCGCCGATCTGCGACCCCAAGTCGTCATCCACCTCGCCGCGGTCGTGGGGGGCATTGGAGCCAATCGCGAGCGGCCCGGCGAATTCTTCTATGATAATCTCATCATGGGCGCACAGCTGATGGAGATCGCGCGCCAACGTCAGGTCGAAAAGTTCGTCAGCATCGGGACCGTGTGCGCCTACCCGAAGCAGACGCCGATCCCGTTCCGCGAGGAGGACTTATGGAACGGGTACCCGGAGGAAACGAACGCGCCGTACGGGTTGGCAAAGAAGATGCTCCTGGTCCAGGGGCAGGCCTACCGCCGGCAGTATGGGTTCCGGTCGATTTTCCTCTTGCCGGTGAACCTCTACGGTCCTCGTGATCACTTCGATCCCCGCGTGTCCCACGTCATCCCCGCGCTGATCCAGAAATGCCTCGATGCGCGCGATACCAAAGCGCCCGAGATCGTTGTGTGGGGAGATGGCTCACCCACACGGGAATTCCTGTATGTCGAAGACGCCGCGGAAGCGATCGCCCTCGCCACGGAGAAGTACGACGCCTCGGATCCTGTCAACGTCGGGTCCGGGGTTGAGATCAGCATCCGAGACCTCGTGCGCTTGATCGCGGAGCTCACCGGGTTCCGCGGCGAGGTGCGCTGGGATCCGGGTCAGCCCAACGGCCAACCCCGACGCCGGCTGGACACGAGCCGTGGGGAGCAAGCGTTCGGGTTTCGGGCCACGACTGGTTTCCGGGACGGCCTGGAGCGGACGATTGCCTGGTACGAGTCAGCCAGACAGCAGGCGTAGCCTATGGGCCGAGCAGGAGCGCCGACAGAGCGCGGTCAAGATCCTGATGCTCTATCCGATACCCGGCGTGGAGTGCCTGGTGCACAGTCCCGACGCGCGCGGAAAAAACGAACGCCTCGCGCACTGCGCGACCGAATCGCCCCTCGACCTCGTCCAAGGGAACGCGGTGGATCGGCAAGGCGGTCAACCGAGCCAACCGCTCGGCCAGCTCGGCCTGCCGCAGCGGCGGTCCGGTGAACACGTTCACGACTGACATCGGGAGCGCGTGGCGGGCCGTGTGCTCTAGCAGGCCCGCGCAGTCGTCGACGTGCACCAGGGACATCCAGTTGTCGCCGGGGCCGTACAGCGGTACGGCGCGCTCCGACCGCATGAAACGCCGGTAGTAAGCCTCGAACCACGATCCCGGACCCAGCACCCACGCGGGACGCGTCACGATCACCGGCGCGTCGTTCCCCCTTAGCGCGCGCAGCCAAGGTACCTCGGCTGGGTGGTAGTCACGCGAGAAGCTGGTGGGGGCGAGCGGCGTCCGCTCGGTGACCGGCTCCTCGCCGCGCGAGCCGTAGGCGAGCGTCCCGCCCACATAGACTACAAGGGGCGGCCGCGCCCAGCCGGCCAGCGCCAGGACGAGGCGTTCGTTCGCCACCCGGTTGCGCAGACGGGTCAGAGCCCCACGGATGCCGCTGCGGCCCGAGATGCGCGCCAGATGGAAGATCACGTCCGGCTGATCGGTCTCCAGCGTGCGCCACGGAAAGCGCTCCACCGAGCCGCGCAACACGCGGACTTCGTCCACGGGGAGCGGTGTGCGGTGCACGAGGCACGTCGTGCGAACGCCGGCCGCGCGCAGCCTGCGCACGAGCGGCGTACCGATGAACCCACCGCCGCCCAGCACGAGCGCGTGTCCGATGGTCCGGTCGGCGAGGTAGACCTGGTCGCTAGCCTTCAGCACTCACTCAGGCCCCGCAGCCGCTCGGCGAACACCGCCAGAGCGCGTTGCCGGTGACCGCGAGTGTGTCCCTTGTACCAATCCGCCCCGTAGGCCGCCTCTGCCCCGCTGCTTCCTTGTCTCTCCCGCTTGCGGATCCGGTACGCCATCTCGTAGCGCTCGAGCGCCGAGCCCAGCGGCGATCGCAGCGCCGTCTCTCCCAGCCGTGCCAGGCGTCTCCAGGCGCGTCCGCGCCGGTCCGGAGCGGGCCGGCCTGCGAACCCGGGCGGGCGCGGTGGCTCGAGCGCGTTCGGCAGGTAGGCCGCCGCCCACGGGTTCTCGCGCCGCAGCCGCCGGTACATGCCGAGTCCCGCGATCGGCGTCATGCGAGCGAGCTCGTACGCGCCGTACAGGTTGCGCTCCGCGAGCAACAGCGCCCGCTTGGACACCATGTAGTTCGGGCAGACGTGCACACCATCGAGGCGCGCCAGACGGCCCAACGCCGCGATGAGCCAACGGCACAGCCACAGCCGCCCGGCCTCCGTCACGATCAGGTAGTCGATGTCCCCCGAATCGTTGACGTTGTCCCAGGCGAGCGAGCCGGTGACGGCCACCATGCGGACGAACGGGAGCCCGGCGATCACGTGCCCATACCGCACGGCCGTGGGCCACAGCCGCTCGGCCCGCGCCGCGCGGCGACGGCGCAGGTCCACGAGACCCTCTCTTCCGGGCAATGTGTAGAAGCCGTCCCGATGGCTCAGCACGCTGCCCCGCGCGCAGCAGCGGGCTAGGGCCGTCGCCGTGGCGTCCCAGGGGGCGGCGACGCCGTGCAGGTAGCGGTGCACCTCGGCGGCTTGGAGGGGATAGTCGAATACGTCGGCGTAGACGACGGCTTTGACTACTGCCTGCTCGACGGCCATCGTCTCGTGGGGTACGCTGGCCGGGGATTCGGACGTCTGCAGCATGCTCATAGGCTATGCGCCCGTCTCCCTCGCAGCAACCTACAGCAGCGTGCGGTACACCTGGGCCGTCAATTCCGCGGTCCGTTGCCAGTTGAACCCTCGCGCCCGGGCGCGGGCGCGCTCCACCAGGGCTTCCTGCCGGGAGGGGTCGTCGGACAGCTCCTCGAGCGCCGCGACGTATGCCCCGGGGTCGCGGCCTTCCACCACCACCAGCGCGTCGCCGCCCACCTCCTTGAGCCCACCCGCCCCCGAGGTGACGACGGGGAGACCCGAGGCGTAGGCCTCGAGCACCGGATAGCCGAAGCCCTCGTATAAGGAAGGAAACAGCAGCACGTCGGCGGTGCGGTAGGCGCGCCGCAGCGTCGTCTCGTCCGCGGAGGTGACGCTACGCACGTAGCGGCGCAAGTTCAGCCGCTCGATCAGCTGCTGTTGCGCGCCGGTGAAGCGCCCCCCCACCTGGAGCAGGTAGGCGTCCGCCTCGGCGCGCAGCCGCGCCACCGCTTCGATCACGAGGGGCACGTTCTTGCGCTCCACGGTGCTCCCCACATGGAGCACGACGAACGCGTCCTCGGGAATCCGCCACTCGGCGCGGCCGCGTGCGCGCCCCCCCGGGGACTCGGAGAAGAACGCACGATCCACTCCGAACGGCACCACGTGGATGCGCCGGTCGTCGCCCAGCCAGGACGCGAGCTCGCCTTTGAGCCACTCCGTCGGGACGATGTAGGCATGCGCCCGGCGCAGCGCCTTGAGGGCATTGCGGAGCAGCCGGTTGCGGACGCCTTCCCCCCAGGTGCCGCTCGGCGAGCGCAGCACGATCACGGGGAGCAGGTCGTGCACGGTCACGATCACGGGCCGGCGTCCCGCACTCCCCAGCATGTGGGCATATGAGTGGTCGAGGATGTGCACCAGCCGGGCACGCCGTGCCTCGCGTCGCAGCCGCCACGGATACAGCACGTAGCGCGCCGCGTACCGCTGCGGCTCGACCAGCGGCCCGGGGAGAATGATCCGCACCGGATCGACGGGCTGCGTCCACCAGCGCACGAACGCCCCCGAGCGCCGCCCGTCGGAGCGCTCGCGGGTCAAGTCCCCGATCGAGGCGGCGAGCCGCACCTCGAAGTCGAGGCCGCCGCTCTCGAGCCAGTCGTACAACCGGTGGGCATAGCGGTCCATCGA
>WNGI01005988.1_pt1 | contig 20404 bp, 24 predicted proteins | sample 5400621 | NCBI WGS metagenome assembly WNGI01 (sample SAMN13153374, study PRJNA577476) | soil metagenome | isolation source: 20 cm soil or saprolite under Garry oak tree replicate 1 | place: USA:California | collected 2016-06-15
GGTTCGTCATTCCTCTCCCGGATAACCTACTAGTGACTGCTAACACCAGAAATTCTATCCTGCAGGAAAACGAGCCCGCATTACCCCCTGCATCCACAACCCCAGATGTAGAGAACGTCCAAGCTCAGAGTGAGGATGAGGAAGTCAAGAGTGAACCGGAAGTCTCTTCTGGTGGTGAAGAGGGGGCCAAAGAATCGGTGAAGGCTGGTACCACCAACATGGGAGGAGCACGCGAGGCAGCAAAGGTATGCCGGTTGACAATTGCTTATCTCGTTCATATCGGGTGTTTATTTTTACCACAGGAGGGGAAGACACCAAAACAGCAGGCTTAAGAGGCTTCATTACACCAACGGACCATAAGCACATAGGCACATTTGATTAATTTTATTCATAGACTCATATTCGTTGAATTGAATAGACACTCTTTCGTGATCACTTGTACGGTCGAACAAAGAATGACGACAGGTTCTAAAGTAAAGTACCTATGAATAATAGACGGTCTCCGACGGGAGCGGCGTTGTCAACATCTACTTGTTGGGCTCAAACAGGGACACGGGGTTAAAGAAATGACGGTATATTGTCCAATAACCTCGTACATTACGTTGCCTGCAACCTTGCGTGATTTACTCACAACCCGTCCATTTTCCATCAAACGTTGGTCGCTTGCCATCCTTTGCTAACACGCACGCAACTGAGCGGGGTAAGTAACCTTGCTATAATAAAACTCGTTATCGATGATTCATCATTCCATCCCAAGATTAGTGCATACTTATCACTTATCAGGCTTCCAAGATCCCCGCCTGTTTCCATCTTTCCCAAAGTGCGCCGACAGCCACGGGGGCATTCGGCTCGCCCTTGATGTCTTTTACGTCCAACAGGTCGTATTCTCTTCCGAACGCGAGAAAGTGAGCAAAGAGCGAGTTAAAGTGCGGCTCCGCGCGGAGATGTAAAATCTGAGCGAAATGAGCATGATAAATGTGTGCAAAGACGCGGAGGAGTTGACGATAGATGTTTTTTATGGTGGTTGGGAACGATGTGTGGAATGTTTGATCTGCAATGCGATTTCAGATGGTCAGAAGGCCGAGAAGGGTGGACGCGTACTGGATTTGGCCGGGAACACATTCTCGTCTTCGACCAGTCTTTGGAGGGTGGACATGACGGTGTCGATGTAGGACGGCGCGGAGAGAGGAATAATTTTGCCGGTATGGTTGATCCATGGGTAGTTCAACCTGCAAGGGCGTCAAGTTAGACCTGGAGATAGGACACATCGCTTAGCGGGCTCACGTTGGGCCGCAGGACATCGTCGGACATAAATGCTGCGTGCAGCATTCCGTAATGACGCCGTAAAACTCGTTAAGGTTCGTGTAAAAGTCGTAAACTGTGGTCGGGTAAGTCTTCACTTTCGGAATGAGGAGAGCGAATGACACGCACTGTTCACGGCTACCCATTCCATGACATCGACGTACTTTGGGAGCATGACGATGGTTTTGAAATTGCCCTTGACGAGGGCTGCATCTGCAAAGGGGCTGCAGAGAAAGAGTGGTTTACCATTTGCACCTGGTGAGGACGGTCGCGACGCAGGTCCCGTTGATCTCTCTCGGGATAGACCGTTGCCAGTTGGTGCTGGAGAACGCCCAGATCGCGGTCCACGGCTCGTGCTACGGCTTTAGCGCCAAAGGAATGTCAGGAAGCGGAAAGTAGAACATCGATAAAAGCTTACTTGAAGAGTGATGACATCTAGAGTTGAAGATGGCTGGATAAGCGACATGTTGGGGTTCTTGATGGAGGGCACATGAGCAAGAATGCACAAAATAAACTAATCTATATATGTAACACGTAACCAGGACATGTAACCAGTACATGTACAATCTCTAGCGGATAACTCTATCAGTCCAGAATACCCATCTCTTTCCACTTCTCCCATAGTGCCCCAACGCCTGCCGGCGCATTTGGTGCGCCCTTGATGTCCTTTACATCCAACAACTCGTACTCTTTCCCAAACGACAAGAAATGTGCAAAAAGCGAATTAAAATGCGGTTCTGAACGAAGATGCAAAATTTGAGGATAGTGTGCGTGGTATATGTGTGCAAACACTCGAAGGAGCTGGCGATACACGTGCTTGACCATGGTGGGGAAATTCGCTGGGAAATCACGCCCTGCAAGGAGTTAGAGCTCCACTTTCCGATGTTTGCGTTAACGAAGAGCGTACCTGAAATGGTTGGGAACGTTTTTCCATCGTCGAGTAGGTTTTGAACCCAAGTCATCACATAATCAATATATGTTGGTGCTGTGAGATTGATACTCTTGCGGTCCTGATTGATCCATGTGTAGTTCAATCTAATGTAGAGATGTAGAGATGAAGCAGAAGTAGATATAGTGAATGGACATACGCCGGACCAGCGGACATGGTTCGACAACTGTGTTGCGTGCAGCATTCTGTGATGACGCCATAGAACTCGTTGAGATTGGTATAGAAGTCAAAGACTTGTCAACGTCAATGGTGCTCTATCACCGCGATGTGAGATGAAAAACACACTGTTCACTGCAACCCACTCCATGATGTCTACATACTTTGGGAGCATGACAATAGTTTTGAAGTTGCCTTTGACGAGGGCCGCTTCGACGAACGGACTACATAGGTAGAGCGGCTTGGATAATGCGGGGGGGGAATGAACGGCATTTGACTGAAGGTCTGGGGACAAAGTTGCGGAAGTTGGGGTTGTAGTGCGTTTTGGGGCACGCTGGCCCCGAGTCATAGAGCGACTGCAGAGAGAGAGACATGAACGTTAGAAGGTAGTCCGCAAGATAAAAGTAATCACCCAATCGAGTTGAAGAAGGACATTAAGCGGTACTGAAACAAATCAGTCCGGTGAGCAGACCTAGTCTGGTGATGGTGAAGGCGTGATGTGGCGTGAGACGCGTCTGAACGGCGTTCAGAACGCTTGGTGTTCCTTGCTCATCGTATCTGACTGCCAGCGCGATACATGCGCTGATTCATAAACCTCCGATTCGTGCTAAACTCCAATTGGAATGGATTAAATGAAATGATACGCGAGTCGCACAAACGTGTGCAATGATAAGAAAAATGACCGCCAGAACTACTCCCGCCAACCGGTACACCTGACAGGGACCAGGCAATTCGACGTCATGATCAGTTGCTACGTTTGTCTCGGATACGGTCCGATTCAGAAACTTGGCATACCGTCACGTTTGTTCCAACGCGAAAATCGGCGCCAACAGCTTGCCGATGCCAAGTTTCTCAGAACTAATTTATGTACCATAAACCATGATTTTGCCCTGATCAATCATCAGGGTGCATCCAGCCAAGAAATCAGCCTAGTCCATCTATTAATAGAAGCCCCCTATCGCCTTATTTCCGCTCATGCGCAATTTTAGCTCTCATGTTACGAATGTTCGCTCCGAGACACACAGCCTCTTGATGTCATGCCTTTAAAACCCATTTCTGCCTCTCGCTTGCATTTTCCATCCACTCATCATGTCTGCCCTACCCACCTTTGACGAGGGTCTAAGGCGAACACAAGTTCAATTGCGTGGTTCCGCTTTATTTTTCCTAGCCTACCAAGCACTGGGTAACCCTTACATATGTGCGACTTTTACAACTTGCTAATGATTCATAGGCATTATATACTCGGATATTGGAACGTCGCCGCTTTACGTTCTCAACGGCATCTGGCCTTCAAGTGGTCCCGCTCCTTCCAAGGAAGACGTTATTGGAGGCATTAGTGCCATCATCTGGGCCATCAGTCTACTCCCATTGTTGAAATATGCGAGTGAAGAGTTTTTGCTTGTGCCAACGTGTATCTGATTTTTTTTTTACAGGTCATCATCTCTCTAAAATTTGGGACTGATGAAGGTCAGAGTCAACTCTGATTTGGGCGCAACGCGCTCACTGTAGTGCGTAGGAGAGGGAGGAACATTCGCTTTATACCAGGGCTTGTTTCCGCCTGCAGTTGAAGATCACGAAGCCGATCGTACACTCACCGTCGATAGTAGCCAAGAACGCAAAGGCCATTTTGACACTGCGACCATTTTCTCAATAGGCAAAAGACGGATTTCCAAGTCCCACCGTTGGACATTGCTAGTTTGGGTGTGTATATCGAATTTCCCCTCGGCTAGCTACTGATAACAATGTCATGCCAGTGTCTGTTCGGTACAGCGTGAGTACCTCCGCAGAGAACTGGTTCTGGTTATTCAACGGGTATGCAGTCTAACCATGGCCGATGGTATTTTCACACCGGCTGTATCGGTCACGAGTGCCGTCGGCGGTATGGCGGTAGCCAAAGCGTCTATTAATAAAGACGTTATTCCAGTCTCTATTGTATGTTCGGTTCTAGCTGATAGACGGCCCCTTAATCCTTGTTTCCAGGCCTTCCTTGTCGTTCTTTTTTTGCTTCAACAATTTGGAACGCATCGGATAGGCTTCTTGTTCGCTCCAAGCACGTAACACTTTTCTTCGTCACAGGGACATATTCTAACTCTTTTCTGATAGTTTCATTCGTGTGGTTTCTTCTGCTGGCGGGTACCGGAATCTATAACATCACACACTATCCAGGCATTTTCCGCGCTTTTGACCCTTCGCGAGCCATTCTACGTAAGTTATCCAAACTGACACGCGTGGGGAAATCATCTAACAATTTCAGTGTTCGTGCGCACCAGGAACTATGATATCCTTGCTGGCGTGCTCCTTGCACTCACTGGATGTGAGGCGGTGTTTGCCAAGTCAGTCGTCAGTTGTTAGGGTTCGCTTCGTCCGATTGACATCAGAATAGCCTTGGACAATTCAACGCAGCTTCAATCCGGGTCTGTATCTAAATGTGCGCCATCTGCTCTATCTTACATCAATTTTAGATCTCGTTTTGTTGCATCGTCTATCCATCAATCGTACTCGCCTATCTTGGACAAGGCGCACGGTTAATAACAGACGGCGATACAGTCATAGCCAATGTTTTCTATAATTCGATTCCTGGGAACCGCAATGGTCCACTCTTCTGGTACGTCATCATGATGAACCACACAAGCCATATGCTTAATTGATCTAAAATATAGGATTGTCTTTGTGGTTGCCATTTTGGCTACAGTGAGTGCAATTACCTAGTCAGTAACCATTGCTAAAAGTTTTCGTCAGCTCGTTGCATCACAAGCCATGATATCGGCTACTTTCAGCTTGTTCCAGCAGGTTATCAACATGAAATCGTTCCCTCCCCTTCGAATGATTTGTACGTCCGACAAAATACAGGGTCAAGTCTATATACCCGCCGTGAACTGGGTCTTAATGATCATAACGATTATTGTCGTCGGGGTCTTCTCTAATCTACAAAATCTTACAAACGCATACGGGTTCTCCGTTTCCTCTGTCATGCTCTCGACGTCAATATTACTTGGGATATCCATGTATTATGTGAAGCATTTAAACTGGATTTTCGCGGTGGGTTTTGTGTGTATTTTTGGTTTCTTTGATGGTAAGCGCGAATCTCTTTCCACTAAACAATTTCATAAATCTCTCCCAGCCTTGTTCTGGGGTGCGGCCCTTAAAAAGGTGCCGCATGGTGGATGGGTGCCACTAATGATAGGTATAATATTGTAAGTCGTGACCCGATTCCAGATCTCTAGCTCACTCTTTCGCAGAGTTCTTTCGATGCTTCTTTGGACGTGGGGAAAGGTAGGCTCAATCATCACTAATAATAAAACTCAACTAAAATGCATGTCAGGCTTTGGAAGACAGATTTGATCGGGCCAACCGCAAAAACCTGAGGCATTTCATTCAGGAAAATAACCATACTTCAGACAGTCTGTCCACCATCAACAAAGAAATTGAGGCCAGCGACGTTGGCAATGGCGTTGACATTGGTGACGTCGGAACCACAGAGGGAGAAGCCAATAACAGTGTGGTCCTGGACCCAGATGCGGAAACTGTTAACCGCGTTCGTGGTCTACAATATGTCTCCCACGTGTCGTACAGGCTGGGGGAGCACGGCAATGTGAATATGGTCGCAGAGGAAAAGCGGGACCTGCAACGGATAACGACGTGCGCCATATTCCACAAATTCACGCACGGGCCTGGCGTACCGCATACATTTGTTGGGTTCATTCGTCAATGGCCTGCTCTTCCTCGGGTTGTGGTGAGTAGCATCCTTGTGATCTATAACGATTTGTTGATGATCGTGTTAGATCTTCTTGTCTGTTGTTATAGTGCCTCTGGCCCATATTTCCGATGAAGATCGATATATGGTTAGAAAAGTGAGATCGCTTGACGGTAATTGTTACCCTCTAGTGGGTCATTCGCAAGTTCCTAAATGTCATGGACAGGCATTTACGGCGTCACGTATTATCTCGGTTTCAGGGAAGAGTTTCAGGTTGATGTACGTTCACTGCAGCTGTCTTGCGCGTTCAAAATGCTCATACTCGTACGCAGGCGGATCGTTTAGCGGATCGGATATGCGCTTCCGAGATCATGTCAAATCCCAATACCAGCAAAGCATGGCTAGATGAGATTAAGACCCTCGTCAGCGCCGCAACGCATATGTAAGTTTACTGTGGAACTTGTTTACCAGTAGACTGACGCAGAGAAAGTGTTCCTCACTACCACATCGTCAGCAAACGGGTAGAAGTTAGGTTCATATCGCCCGTCGTGAACTTTGTGCGAAGATGGCTTTTGGAAGACGTGTATCGCCGACTCGCTACCATGTTCCCGCAGACCGCTAACTGGTTGACATCCGCCGACGAGTAAGCGACCTTGCGCCTAATTCCACGTACAAAGCACCTGACTATCTGTTCACAGGATAATACGGGTTGGAATCAATGCCTCCATCTAAAATCTAAAATAGAATTTATCATTTGTTGTATCTATAGTTTCGAAGTACATAGCATTTTTTTCTGTAGGTTGACAATAGCAGCGTTTTTCTTAGCACCCGGATTTGTAATTCACATGCCGGACGTCTGCTCGATTCGGGTAAAATCAATTTTGTATTTTAAGAGCGGGAAGGTGGATAATTTGTGATGTCATCTGGCCATGAGCCGATAGCATCCGGCGGCATGCAACTTTGCCAATTGTGGTCTAGTGGCAGTGCTTTCATTGTCGACGTCGACGTAGTCCGGAGTTATTTTTTACATTTTGCCTGCGTTTTCCCGAGACATGGACAGCCGACGACCCTAGACGACCCTAGCGTGTGGAGTATCATGTTCTCGGATGGACAATAACTTGTCCTGCCGCTGCGCACACCATTATTCATTCTTCCACCGGGAACCACGTAGCTGGATCATTGAGAGATCGCCTTCGGCATGTGGTCATGGACAAACCCGGGACGGGAGCGACACTAACGAGAGTGGTTGAGATGCTGCAGTGAGGGATTAATAATTCCTTCTTTACCTGACGACTTCACACCAGAGATGTTTTACTTGAATTTGACCTACGTATAAAAATACAGCTGAAGCTAGCGGCCCGTTGGTTGTACAGCCAGCCGCTCCCTAGTTTTACAGTTATCAGCATTTCTCGGTGAAGCAGGCCCGGTACTACGCAGTCATTTCAGCCGTGACAGCGGCGGTCGTGGAGCATGGCATAAACAGGCACCGCGTTGGACCACCAGTTCATTATTCATCCAGCTTTTGGTCCTTTAGTCGTAATGCTAAACAACTGCGAAACCGGGTCGTAGGACTCACCTGGAAATATCCTTGAATGGTCGTGGGGGACGCACTATTCAACACGCGGAACATGGATGTACACGGCGCTCCATGGGCGCGACTGCTCCAGATTGCAGACATTGCGCTTGGTAACGGTGGGCATATTGTTTTCGAGAACGATATTTAGATGGGAGAAGGCAAGTACCTATCCAAGGATGTATGGCGTGCATTGGGCAGCATGGGTGTCGTCCATACTGGGTCGATAGCGGTTTGCACATTCAAACGTGCTCTGATGGCAGGGCCTTTCGATATTCCGATGGCATGTCTCCATTCAGCAGAATGAAAGCTTATGTTGACGGAACAGCTGTGCACGCAATAAAGATATGTGCTGCGAAGCTTGCCCTTCAGAGTAGCTCCATGCGGTACATATTCCAGGCTATGCCTGACCACAACGATGCGGCCACCCTCACAGCGGCCCCCATTAGTAAATCAACTTGCCATCGTGTTTCAGCCTCATTGCGGGGGCATGAACAATTCTTGCAATCATTTTGGCTGAAGCTCCGAATCTTGCACAGAAAGCAATAATGGCTTTCCCTGTAACGCACAGAAATCATAAAAAAATGTGATCATACGCCGCCACGGATCATACGGGACGACGTGATGAGAAGATATGTATGGACGAGGTTAGCGAAACAACTAGACCGTGGAGTCGGAAGTCCTGTGGCACGATCGATCATCAGTGCGCTAATCATCGTGGCATTATTTTGGAATGCCGGATTGGCACATCACGTCCTCATGTCTATTCGAGTCGTCAATGGAACTCAACACTTTATAAACTTGGCAATACTACTAGTAGTAATTATAGGCAGTGGCCAGAAAGGTTGTTTTGTGCCACGACTTAGAATAAAGGTAAAGGTAAAGTTGATTCAAAAACCTTCATTTTCAGTGCCATAATGTTGTCGAACGGTAGCAAATACATTCAGATGCGTAGCGTAACACCAGATTAATTCAATGAAACGATTTGAGAGTCGTAAAGGCCGTGCACCAGCAACAACGTAATCGTAGATAGTCATAACCGAAAAGCCACCTCAAACATTGCTAGATCCATCTTCCATGCCGTTTGATTCCCTTCTTTTATGTGAAGGTGGAATTTTGAACCATCTAGATAATAAATGTGGATTTGTGAAGCGTGAAATAATGACCCAGCTTACAGCTTGCTGAGCGGGCTCTCCGCGCCATTATACACGAGGACATCGTACACGAGGGCACCAGCAGACCCACCCAAGAACGGCGCCATAATTTGGCACCATAGCCAATATTGCCTTCAAGTCATAAGAACCCTGAGTTCTTTCTGGCCACGTGTTACTTACCTTCTGAAATTGTAAACTTCCCTACCATATCCAACCATAGAAGTCAGGATGCGAGGGCCAAGGTCACGGGCCGGATTTATTCCGAAACCTAGCAGTCTTAAACCAAGATCGTCATGAAGATGGGGTCAACACACTTGTTTCCATTCCCAGCGCCACTGCAATCGCAACGAAGACCATAAATAGGACCAATGGTCCAAGCCCCTTAGGAGTACCATTGTTTTGCCTATCACACATGGAGAAAACAGCGATCACAAGGACTGCAGTCCCGAGAAACTCGGAAAAGAATGCAGATACATTCGTCATATAGTCGAGCTGATTCAAACGTCAGTTCGGTGTCAGTGCCTTTATCAATAATTAATACCGGATAGACGGCAAAAAGACCAGCAGTTTTTAGGGTGCGAATATCACTTCCGCCTTCAACGATGGCAATGGCGTGGAAGTAATTTGCGTAGGCAAGGCCGGATAAGTCCAAAATACTTACAGGGACTTTCTTCCATGGAAGACCCCTGAATGTGGCAAAGGCTAATGTGACCTGATAGAAGAGGTGTCAGCGCGCATGATAAAAGTCTGCATGCAGTCCTACCGCAGGGTTAATATGACCGCCGGAAATTCCACCGCTGGCCCAGACCCCAAGGGCGGCGGCGGTGCCCCACCCAAGAGCAACAGTAGTCCAGTCCTGTCAATGAAAGTCAATTTACGACACGTCATAACAGACCACAGCACTAACGCCTTTTGGCGAGCTGGAAACCTGTGTATTAGACGAGAGGACGGCCTGGCAATTGGCACCAATTCCAATGCCAGTAAGAATCGCGGTACCCAGAAACTCGGCACATGCTTCGCGAATAATTTCACTAAAAAAAGTCCATGTCGTCACTGTCGCAGCTTCTAAGATTTGCTCCGCACCTGTATTTCGTGTATCGGTTGTGAGTGGTATTAGCCGCTGCGTTAACCTCGGAATGTGGAAGATGAAGAGGATTTGACGATTGGGCATCCGTTGGCGAGAATTTGCTGAAGGACTCTTGGGGAGAAGACATTATCAATGCAACTGGGGAGATGCCTAGGGAAGGGATTGACGAGGAATGACTCTCTGAGGAGGGTATTCCAACACAGTACCCATATATATACTCACCTCAAGGCATACGTAAAACAGGCGCTGCTGGCGGCGACGAAATAACTATCCCCATTTTACATTCAGCCCTTTCCGTATGTTCCGTATGAGATAAAGAACGGAAGTTTAATGCCTGTTTTAATTTCATCGTTACCCTTCGTGGTAATTCAGGTCCAGTTAAGCGGCTCACCTCGTTCGAGCGCGCCAGGTTCGGCATGCAAAGGATATTTTGGATAATAAGATTTACTTCTCGGATGTGTCCAAGCCCGCGGACGAGGTAACGTTAGGTTTCTCGGTCTCAGGGGTTAGTGGCGCACCAGAATATTCTGTGCAGCGTGGAGCGCTCGAGCTGGGAAGATCGAAAACTAAAAATTCTCGACATCAAACAGGTTCCTGGTAGACCTTTGTGTAAGTTTGCAGTAATCGAAGCCAAGTTCCGCTTTGTTCAACGTTATTCTGAAAGGACCAATGACGCTAAAACATCATGACAGTAAGAAAAATTCATAATCTTAGCACTGATTATCACGTAATAGTACATGCAAGCGAAATGAAGTATATGTTCACACAAATGGGTGATTGAATGGTGATGTCTGACAGCGGAACGAACCACCCACAACGTAACAAATGCGGGTTACGCGTTGTGCGGGCCATATAAAGGCTTCAAAATCAATGTTCGATGCGCAAGTCAGGGATGATAATCGTGGAAGCGCGCGTCAAACGCACAACTATCACCCAAAAGCATTGCACTCGGATAGACCTTTGTGGCAAATACTCGAGGCATAACTTGGCCGTCTAATCATCGAGAATGACAGAACTTAAAACCTGTGCCATGGAGGACTTATGTATTCTTGGATTGCCAAGCAGTCGAACTAATCATAGAAACAGCGGCGGCCTTCGATAGGTGATAAGTTGTTCGGAACTGAAAACGTGCTACGTCACGGGGCTAGTCGTGCTTTTAGCCTGACTGGTAATAGTTCAATCGATAGGATGGAAGCAACCTAGCGACATATGTTACTCTTGTTTGAAACGCTGGATGAACATACGATACGCACTTGGCGGGCGAACCCTTCTCCGCCTGCTTCCCAGCCATTTTGCGCAACGTCAACAATGCAGCCGTCAACAAGCCTTGTTGCTAGGGCGCCGACGCCGAAACGTTCACCTGTGTGTTTACGCCACCGCAGTAGATTCTGTAGGAGCTTGACACGTCTTGTGAGGAATCGCCGTCTTGCGGGAATTGTTTCTGGATCAAAAGCTGGTGCACTACGACTAGATCGGTATTTCGAGATGCGTGCTTCCGTGTCGGCAATGGCCGATTCAAAGCGGGCCAAAACAGACTGGAAAAGCCTCTGTGATTGGCATAAGTCATTGAAAATTTGACAGAAATAAGTATACGTACCTGAAGCTTCGCATTCCCATCCCCTACACTAACTTCGACTTCATCGGCGAGATGGACTAATCTACGGATATGTTTAGCTGAATAGACATCTAGAGCGCCACATTCGATGAGCTTGCATAAACGAGGGATTATAGCGGTGGAAACCATAGACGAGACCAGATCGCCGTCAGGACCAAGGTCACGTTCTTCAACCTGGGTATCGTCATCGCCCGGACGCGAATACTCGTAGGTGGCATTATACCACTTGAAACTGTCTAAGCTCTTCGGGTTCTGTTCATCACACCTGTATCAGAACTGTATTGATGAGAAAAATAGTAGGACTTACCTCAATGCAATCCCAACCAAGAAGTTCCAGCCTCGCCCAGAATTCCCAGACACTGATCATTCCCAGTCCACCCCACGCGCTGACATAACTGTCCGAGTACTTCTCCCTCCAGGCGTTCCATCGGACCTTTTCAGGGCTGTGGAATTCTTTGACCTTGACATCGCTTAGGATATCCTTCTTTTTGGAAGCTAGGCTCTTCAGAGCATCATCATAGGCGGTAGCATCAGATGGAGGCAGCGAGGAGTCAGTAGAGTAGCCGTCCTCCTCATCTGTTGTCCGTCTTTGTTGACGCAGTTGACGGCGAGCGATACGCGCTACATGTCTTTCCCTTTTTGACAATGGCGGTGGCGCAACGTTATTTATTTCATTGGGTGTTGCTCGAACGTTATCAGAGTCTGATAGGGGCCCAAACAAAGTTGATAGATCATCTTCGTCATCTGCACGCCTTCGCTTTTCGATCATATCAGATCGTTCCTGTAGCAGCGATACATGCTCATCTTCAAGTTTCTCGAGAAGTGGGAACTGATAACGAGACAAAGTCCGTCTATCAGCAATGATATGAGCATGTGCGACTGCTCGTACCTTCACATCGAAGAAATTAGCCACGCCCTCGATCCAATCCCTAAATTCACTGAACCACGCTCTTTTTTCCTCAGCCCTTTCTACCATCACTCTCATTTCCTTCTCCTTCTCGTCCGCCTCTTCTCTTTTCTTTGCCAGACCAGTCACAGAAGCGGTGTTGTTTGCATGTGAGGTTCTCAACTTTGTCAGTTGTTGCGTTAGTCGTCCAATTGCTGGACCTAACGTAGGTATCTGTATCATTGCTGGGACTTGCAAAGTAGTCAGCAGAATGTTTTGTGTTTCTGATGACATAGACGCACTGGGAGCTGGCTTGTACGTTGGTTTAATCTTTTCAGCTTTATCAGGTTCTGGGGTCCCATGACCTCCCCGACGGAGTTGCTCTTGTTCCCACTCTTTGGTCTCTTCGTCTTCCTCCGCCCTGCCAAAAAGCGTAAGGTAAAAAGTAGGACAATGCGCAGCTACGCACGCTTCGTTGATCAAATCTCTCATTTCATCTCGCTTTTTGGCAGCTTCTCGCTTGCGTGACCTTTTACCAAGTGCGATGCGCTCTTGCGCACTGGTATATTCAGCAAATTCTGCGTTATGATTGAGCATAATGTCAAAGAGACAGAGTTATGGCAGACCTTCCTCAACTTCTCCGAGTTCATCTTCCTCTCTTACAAGCCGGCTTTCTGGGTGGGCATTGTCGTCTCTTGGGGCAATAGCGAGCGATATATAGTCCTCCTCTCCGGATATTTTTGTCTTTCTAACCCTTTCACGTCGTTCTTTAGCTACCTTGATAGATGATTCCGATGGGATGCTTGTTTCACCTGGTTCTACGTTGATGAATCAGTGTATTATTGGAAGGACCAGATAAGAACCCAATCACCTGTGATTACATCCAGAGTTTGTAGGGAAGTCTCGCTAATATCTATGGATATGTCGTGTTCTGTGGGGGCAATGATAGGTCGCGCGTTTGGCGTGCTGGCTTTAAGTTGCTTCAAGTACGCGTCATCATACATAGGACCACGATTTTGCGTTATGACCGTGTTTTGGAAGTCAAGAGTCACGGCACTACTGAAGATGATGAGTAGCTCTTACAGCCGAAAGAGTAGTACTTACGCTGCATTCTTCCCCAACGCCAACTTTCTGCTCAGACTTGATTTTTTAACCTGGAATACTTCTCCGTCACCTTCCTAGAGTTAGCATCCGTCAGCGTAGATATATAAAGGGATAAGCTTGCTTACCTCTTCCTCTTCACCACCAAAGCTCAACTTGGACTTTGGTCGTGATTTCTTAACTTTATTCTTGACTTTTGTCGCCAAAGTAATTGGCGCTTCTTCTGGGTTTTCTTGAGAAATCTCATTTTTAGTTGACTCCGGGGAAGTCGATCTCGTTCGCCCTCCTGGTTTTGCCTTTGTGCGCCTGAAGATGACAGGCGACGTCGAGTCCATTTCTATAGTCACTAGAACACGTGACCGTCGAACCAAAGGCCCCAATTTCCCACGCCAATTTCCCAATTTATGGCATCGCGACCGCGACCAAAGCCAAAGCCGAAGGCAAAAGCGGCGACGCCCGCAGATCCTGGACCTTCTACTCAGCCAGGATCAGAGAATGCTCAGTTAGGACCTACGCCTGTTGCGATCAATGATGAAGATGAGTTGTTCATGCGCAATCGTAAGAGGACGACTGCTACTTGGCAACAATTGAAAGATATTGACAAAAGTACGTGTCGTTTATGATATGAATATGAATAATTGACGTCGCGATAGAGTCAAAGGTTGATGTGATTGTTGACGGTGTGGACGAGTATCTCACACTGCCGAAGAACAAGAAGAAGAAACCGAATGAGATCGAAGTACCGCGCTGGCAAAGAGACAAGAAATTTGTCAGGTCGAGTGTGGTGTCTAATTTATGAGCGACACGCTCACAACATTTCCCTTATATAAAGGATGCTCTCTGAACGGTTGTCAGATGGCTCTGATAATGACATTCTCGAAGTCACGAATCTCAACCATTCTCCCGTTAAGAAAACTATCCGTAAGGAACGCAGCCGTTCCAGATCACCAACCCCTCCTCCGGCTGTTCCTATTCAAGAAATCCAGAAAGCTCGGAACCTTGTTCGGTATTTTCTTCAACGCCTTGCCCTTGCCTAGTCCTTACACGCCGTTAGACAAGCTCTGGAAACAGCACCTAGAGCTGCCTCGCCAGATTTCTTGGGAGCGGATGACTCAATAGACGACATTGTATTGAATTCCGAATTAGCTGGCCTCGCGAAATCTGTAGCAATGCAGTCACTGCAACCGGATACGCGATATGCAAATAAAGCAGTTTCCCAAAAGGACACAGTTCAGATAACAGTGAAGTGGCAACCACACCCCAAAGATGTGAACGGCGTTTCTAAGGTATCAGCATATAGGATGAATAGAGTCCGTGGACTTCTCTACTCCGCCGTTCGCGGACTAATTTAGGTCAAAGGACGATGCATTCCACGACCTGTTCGATGCAGCAGCTGACGACTTGGATGTATTGGTTCAGAATCTTATCATGACCTACAGGGGCAAGCGGTTATTTTCGTCCGCTTCACCCGAAGCTCTGGAAATCTGGGGCGAGGCCGAATTTGGTCAGTATTCTGTCATGTTCCGTGCATATATCTGATCATTAGCCCCTTTCCTTAGTGGCATATGATCAGACAACGTACAGCTATTTACAGGCCAACCATCATGCACGAGAGAGCAATCTCTCATCGGCGGATCATTCTGCCCAGCGACCAAAGGACTCAGCCGATGCTATCGAGATCAACTCAGAAGATGATGATGGTCCCATAGAATCTCATCCCTACTCTCCCTTACCGCTTGCTGAAACTCAGAAGCAAGTGCACGAGTCCGACGCGGAATCGGAAGCGGACGACAAGTTCAAGATTGTTCTGCAATCGTCGCTGACGCAAGATAAACACATCACACTTACAGTGCGCCCAAGAACCAAGTGTGGTGCCATCGTCAAGGCGTTCTTGAAGAAGGCTGGAGTGACAGAGCAATACCCTCATGTATTTCAGGATACGGCATCAAAAGCAGCGCCAAATAAGAGAGGGAAGAAATCTCAAGCCAAACAGAAGGACCCTAGGATATGCATCGATGGTGAAAAGATGTCCAACGACACCGAGATCGGTGATGCCGACCTCGAAGACGGAGATATGGTCGAAGTCGTCGGGTTATGATCACTCCATGTCTTTCCACGATACCATTACTGATACTGTTACGATTATACTAGGTTTTAGCTTGCCTAAGGGTAGATCATGCGTAATACACAGGAGGCATAATGGGAGTACATAGAATAAATGTAACCATAAGCAGAGTATCACTGTGAGGGTTCAGCATTGCGGGTTAACACTCGCGCGTTATTCACAAAAGCACGGATAAGCTCATCGAATGCGCTTCTTTCATGTTCTGGAACACTCGTGTCGAAGCGTCTCGCAGCCGTGGCAAGCACAAAGTCTGGACGGGCAATCTCGATCTCCAGTTCATGTAGGACTTGCGGCTACATTTACGTGTTTTCAAATCAGGCAGACGTAATGCGGAGGAACATACCTGTGCATTTGGAGATACGCTTGCCGTCACTTGGGTCAAATCAATCACAAACTCTTCGTGGGCATAGCTCATTCTATCTTTCTTTCGCATATGGGAAGCGGAACCAACCGGATGTTGCACTGCACTGAAAGTTACCTTTCTGTAACCGCAGGGACCACAACAACTCACCTGGAACTTCAAGACTCACCGTCACTCTCCAATCCACCGGTCGTCTTGGTGAGTAAATGTTCAAATCTCCCAGTCGTATTTTGCGCATACATTCAACCACGATACCTGTCTGACCATTCCTTGTCACCCGGATTTTTTCCCGTTCGTTTCCGTCGTAGGGGTAAAAGGAATCGATAAGGTAGAGGTGTTGGTATGACAACTGAGTTGTGGGTTGAGGCGGCCGTTCTTTGAGATCATTCAAGAGGTTATTATAATGCTTGTGTTGTTGCTATCCGTATTAAAAAAAAGTCAACCTCCTGGACCTCATCGGAATAGTCGAGAGATACGTACGCTCGTCATGTTCGACTCAAATCGTACGTCCAGATCAGGTACAACTACTGTAGAACGACACAGGTCAGTCAAGTTTCGAAAAAAGGACAAATGGAAGGAGAGGCAAGGGCAGACCGGGGTCGCATGCGAAGGGGAATGCGAGAGACAAAGAGAGGGAAGGATATGTACTTGTCTCCACGCAAACAGGTAATGCTAACCTCTGTCCCGTCGTGCGATCGCGCAGGACGCCGATTTTAGCTTCGACCTCGATTCTCGCTCCGGGATAGTCTGGTCGTGTCATGATCATGTGGTGGATAAAGTCGGCCACTTCTTTTATGAACTCGTCCAGCGGCTCGACGCCGAGAATGGACAGGGACAGCGGAGGCAGGGAGTCGCGTCCTGTGCTGGAGTTACCATTGGCATTCTGTTGACTGGAATTAAGGCCATCGTGCCGTGGCCTTTTATGTGGTGGGGGAGATACAGTCCTCGACATTGTGATGGTAGAGAGACAAATTCGTGGCCGACCACACAGTGAGAAACAGTGTGAGTAGATAGTATATTGAATATGACACATGTAATTTATTATCTACTTCACATACAGAACCACCGTCCAGGGCACTCAAGCGTCAAAGACGAGGTTGAGGCCAACCTTCAAAATCATAATTCATGAACATCAGTCAAATAAGTTGCTTCTCAACATACCTTGTGCGTAGGACCAGCAGTTTGGGTCTCGTTCAACTTTTGGGTGTCGAGGGCAAGACCAAAGGATGCCCTAACGCCCGGGCGGAGAGTTTGTGAGTAGCCTGAACAGCTATTAGTCATCAGGCCATTGATAATCATAAAGTCATACCAAGAGCAATGACACCAGTGTTGTTGATCTTAGCCTTCACAAAAGAAGAAGGGTCAAGATAACTGAACAAATGAGTTCAAAGTGACGTAGTATGGCACCGCCCACTCACGCCTTCGTGCCAACCTCAATGCTAACACCACGGTGTGTTGCCTTGAAGTCGTAGACAGCCTTTGCACCAGCTTCTACATCGCCGGTGACGCGGTGGTAGTAGCTCGCTTGAAATTGGTTGAAATTGTGAAGACCATGGATAGTGAGAGCATATTCCGGTGCATTGTAGCCAGCAGCGACCGCGTAACGTGTAATGTTACCCTCGGTGACGTTGTAGCCAGCCTCGGCTCCAACAAGGAATCCGTCGCGTCCAATAACACCGTCCGCAGTGAAGGTGGGTCCCTAGAACACGTAATTTAGCCCAAGTCTTGTCGGCAAAAAACGGAACGTACCTTCAGCAAATCAAGAGCAGCGCGGGTGTGGATGCCGGACTGCTTATAGGCAGCATTAATTACAGCCGATTTGGTATTCTTGTCAGGTTGGAGGGCAGTAGAAACATCGATTTTGAGACCCTTGGCGATCTGGTTCTCAACCTCCAATACACTACGGAGGACGTTGGACGTAGTCCAGGCCTGAGTGAAGGTCAAGCCATATTTGCGGTGGGCGTATTTTGCTTCGAGCTCGCCGGAGATGGCGTCATTCTTGTTGTCGCGATTACCCGCAACTTTGAAGGTGACATCGGATGGGGTCTTTGTCTTGACCTCCAGGAATGTTCCGGTGAAAGGGTAATCCTTCTGAAGCAAGTCGTGGGAGGATTTTCCGAGATCCTATACACCCATAAGCAGGTGTTAAAAACATATTGAAGTTGTGAATACCTTCCAGGAGGGGGGAACAGGCTGCGGGAGCGACATGACGTTTGAAACTTGAGTGTAGTTGAAGTTCGGTCGAGAAAATATGACGAGTTGACCGTGTGAATTTCTACGGAAAAGACCGGATCGCGCCACTTCATAACTTGACCATGACGCCAGCGAGCTCCGGAACGGCACGCATAGAGGCAATATGTTACTGACTAGTTCGATGGGTTGTGCAAGTTCGACGTTCGCCCGGAGCAAGAAATTTTATTATGCCTCGTGTCCGACGGACCCAGTTGACCACATGCGCGCGCAAGCCTCGAGGCCAACCTTCGCTCCCAAGCGGTAAGGCAACCGTTATTCAACCCCTCGTACTAGTTACCTAAATCATCCCTGCGAAGCCAAATTAAAAAGCAACGAGGACGCTGAATCAGAACAAAATCGGTTTCTCTGCCTGCATGATCGTGGTAAAAGACGTAAACCGCTTACAGAACTGGATGCACGTTTTCTTGTGCTGTTGACAAGCGCCTTGGGCAAGTCGAACCCTTTCGCAAGATAATAATAATAATATTGTATACTAGCTAGCCTGCTTACTCGTGCATTCTGGCACGCCCGTGGGCCTGCTGCGCACATAACGACTGCACCCATCAATCGACCGTGATGGGATCCAGGACTGATGGGAAGAATTCAAGAAAACACGCGACCGTTTCACGACGCGTTGTTTTGGTCTGTTATGGTGATGTTCGATTCACGAAATTCTGGGGCTCAGGTACCTGACCCTGTGTGTTTCTCGTCTGTACTTCTAGTCGCTTCCTTCAACACTATGGACGTACCGCAGCCTTCAAGACCAAAGGCGGAGTCCACCGACGTATTTTCTTTGACCGATCAAGACCTAGCTGAGAAACTGAAATTCGTAGAAGAGGTGCGCTTCATTCCATTTCGCGCCCGACAGACTTACGCCATTATTAGATTGGCTTTGGGAACTGGGGCAGTGTCTGGTTATGTCGCCCCAAGCCGTCCCCCAACTCCAACGAAGATGACTTAGTAAAGAATAACGAACAGAAGCTTGCCGTTAAATTAGTTCACCGTTCAAAGACTTCTACGACGGCCGCAAGAGTTAGATCATTGTAGGTGCTTTTGGGAATTATTTGACGCCTTGTACCAAGTTTCTTCCAGATGGAATGAAATGAAGATTGTACGAACATTCAAGTCCGAACCCCACCCTGCCATTGTACCTTTTCACTCTTTTATCATAACCCCGTCATATGCGTTGATTACCATGTGAGTGGGACACTTCAAATGACCTGTATATCTCCAACGCGCAGCAGGGCGTACCTTCCCACTCTTATTCCCGTCCAGGTTGACGAGACAAGAGCCCGTAACTGGTTCCATTTCCTACTATCAGGCGTGGAATTTCTGCACAAGCGTGGTGTAGTTCATAATGATATTAAGTAAGACACGTGCTTCTCCGCATTGTAACTTTTCCTACAACTCCATTAGGCCTGCGAATATTCTGCTCTCCGAAAAGAATATCCCAGTTCTGGTTGATTTTGGCTTTGCGGAAAAATACGACCTTCGTTCCAGCACGGCATTCCACAGCAACCTTGCATATGGCACACCAGAAGTAAGTTTACCCATATACGGACGATGTTGTGGTTAATAACTTCGTGTAGTACCTTTCCCCTGAGCGCGCGCGAGGACTTCTACATGATACCCGCAAGTCAGACGTCTGGTCTCTCGGTATAACGTTCTTTGAGATTACGACTGGTCGAACACCGTTTGAATACAGTGATGGTGAGCAATTTACAACCAAAGAAGAGCTGGAGCAGTATTGGGCTCGAACGGTAAGCGGAACATATTTAGATCTTTCTTCTCGTGCTCACAAACACTAGCTACGAGGAAAATGGGTCGGGACCTGGAATATATCGCTGGACCTTGAACGTTTACTTTGTCGTATGATCGCACCTAATGCTGATTTACGTTGTACCGCAACGGACGCTATGGCGGATGATTACTGGCGCCGTCGAATTGGTGGCGATATGCACCGTATGTTATGTTCTCTCATAATTGCGCATTCATTGACGAGAATCAGGGCGGTCCGCAAGCTGCAATACGTGTTCGTCTACGGCTTTCGACAGAGACTTGGCCAACCTTATTGCGACACCGCCAAAGAAAGTCAACAAGGTTCCTGACACGCCTCCTGGTCTAGAGCACAGTCCGGCAAGCAAGTTGAGAGTCGTGACTAGTCGTCAA